>Ga0064014_10075_pt1 | contig 46583 bp, 47 predicted proteins | sample CrowatWCoCulture_2_FD_61584 | JGI IMG/M metagenome (GOLD analysis project Ga0064014, IMG submission 61584) | Marine cyanobacteria communities from the University of California, Santa Cruz, USA, analyzing cyanobacterial DNA methylation -... | ecosystem: Host-associated > Microbial > Bacteria >...
CAGATAGGAGTCCCATAGTAGAATTGGGCAGAGGGCCAAGAGAAGCAGCCTAGATGGGCTCAAAAGTAGGCCGCCTAAGGAAAAGAAAACGGAAACGCTAGTGTCATGATAAACAAATACACCACGCTTGGCAGCTGCGATCGAAACTCGCATGACTGTTCTTCAAGGCGGTCATGTTCCCTACCACTGGCGTCGAGCGATCAGGTCGCGACGTTATTTGATCACGTGTTGAAACCATTTTCCCATTCATTGCGTCGCTTCCAAACGCCATTCCAGACTTCGTGGTTTGCTCGCGATGCTGCATTTCGTGTGAAGCTACACTTGAGCCCGGTCGCGCAGTAGCGCGACCAAGGGAAGAGCCGAAACATTCCTTGTCCCAACCAGACTGTCCCCGGCGAAAAATGGCGTTTGATCAACTCAATCTTTGAACGCTGCACCATGATAGATCTCTCGACTTCAGCTTTGCTGCTTTTACCACCGTAATGAATGATCGTCGCGTCAGGCGTGATCTTCGGCTTGGCGCCGAGTTTCAGCGCCCTCAGGCACATATCGACCTCCTCACCATACATCGAAAAGGTCTCGTCAAAGCCGGACAAGGTGTCCCACATCTCGCGATCGATCAACAAAAGGCATCCGGTGACGATGTCCACGTCGCGAATGGTGTCGCGCGGCCAGGAACCTATGAATTCCGAGTTGAAGACTTCGGAGGAACGAAAAACACCGTTTAACCCCATGACGCGGCAAAACGTCGACCAGAGCGTCATGCGTTTGTAACACGACGTCGGGTTTAAGCTGCCGTCCTCAAAAAGAGTACGCCCACCCCATATGCGCGCATCGGGTGTTTGGTGTGCGAACCTGACAAGTGCATCCAGTGCACCGTCCAGAACGACGGTGTCGGGATTCAGAAGCAAAAGGTAGGGGGCCGTCGCAGTCTCTGCGGCGATGTTGTTGGCCGCAGCATACCCTAGGTTTTCTTCGGAGCGGATCAGGTGAATATCAGGAAAAGCCTCTGCAATTGCGTCGGCGGAACCGTCAGATGAGCAGTTATCTACCACAATGATCTCGTGTGGGATTCGCGTTTGGTCAACGACAGACTGAAGGCACTCAACCGTCATCTGTCGTGTGTTGTAGCTCACGACAATGATAGACATTTCTGGGTCGGTCTGGGCCAAGTTCAAACTACTTTCACAACAATCGTACGCCTACGGTCTTGCGTGGACATTCCATGCCACCGATACTTTCGCAACATCCAAGCGCGGAAACGGAATGTACCACAGATGAACGGCACGGCAATCAATCAGCAGCCTGTGGAAAAAAAGCGGCTCAGCCTTTCCCAGAAAATGCTGCGTCTCGTTCTGTCTTCGCTGGATCCTCGCGCTTATCTGCACGCGCTTCGTATCATCAACTACTACAACTACACGCATGTCACGCCACGCCGTAAAATGAAAATCGGTCATGGAGTGGCAATCAGCCCGAATGCGACTTTTTCTAACGCAGACAGGGTTTTCTTGGGTGACGGGGTGTCTATTGGCGCCAATTGTACCCTCTGGGCTGGTCCATCGCATGCATGCGTCAAGCTGGGTAGGGATGTGCTATTAGGGCCAGAGGTTTTTCTTACCGCCGCCTCATACCGCTTCAACGACGGTCAGCCTGTTACTCGGCAAAAGATGGACGAGGCGGATGTCACGATCGGCGAAGATGCGTGGCTGGGCGCGCGCGTTATTGTTCTTCCCGGCGTGACAATAGGCGCGGGCGCCATTATTGGTGCCGGAGCGGTTGTCACGCGTGATGTGCCGCCTTTCGCCATCGCGGTCGGGAATCCCGCGAAAGTCGTTGGTGCGCGACAGCTGCAAAGGGATCAAAGCGCCTGAAACCGATCGCTCAAGTAGTCTTCATACACCGCCAGTCTGTCCAACGCGGTCGTGTTGGCCCGGTTCGCTTGCTTTGACAAAGACGCGCGTTTTTCGAACCCGTCCATGACCCGACCAAAAACAGTGTCTTCGTCCATCGACTTCATGTCGGCGGTATGATCATAATCCAATGTGCCAAAAAGGCCCGAAAACTTGCGGCTATAGGCCATTGGAACGACGGCTACGCCAGAGGACAACGCAGCGATGCAGGCATGCATGCGCGCACCTGCAAAAAAGTCTAAACCGGAGATGTACGACTTGGCCTCAGACGGTCCATCAAAGGTGGGCGCCACGATGACCGAACGTCCTTTCGCAAGCCGATGACACGCGGCGAGATCGTCTTCGACCGGCGCATCGGGAGAAATGACATGGGCAACCAGGTGAAGCTCTATGTCGTCACGCTGGGTTAGGGTGTCGATAACGCGGTTGATCAGCTTGCCATAGTCGAGGGTCAGCCCGAACTGGTTTCCGCCAGTGTATCCTCCGCTCATCAAAAGACCCGAGACATTCAGGCCCACCCTGATCTTTGTAGGCTCACCCTTGTGGTTCTGGCGGGTATAAGGCAGCCGAAACGCGACATCGGTTGTGTCTTGGATCTCTCCCTTGAAGCCAATGTCACGCAGAAAACTCGTCGATTGTGTATCCCGAGAGAAAATCGCATCGCACTTGCGGCACACATAAAGCGCCCCTGTCTTCGCCCATTTCGCCTCAAACGGTCCCATTGTTTGCGGGCTAAGGATAAGCGGCGTGCCAGAAAATTGGGTCAGCCGTTTCATCCATAAGCTCATGCCGAGTCTTTTGGCACCATAGATATCGGCGAAACTGTCGCCGCCTCCGATGTCGAGCATAAGATCGCAAGACTTTGCAAATGCCCACATTCCATCACGAGACAGCAGCATGTTGCGATCAACGAATATCTCTTCAACGTCATCTCGTTGGACATATGGCGGTCTCGGATCACGCCAGGTTGCAACCGCGAACTCAACCGTTCGACCTGCCCTCTTAGCGGCGCTACTGACAATCTCCATTTGCGCAAGCGTCAGTGCCCCTACGCCTAAATTGGTGGATCTTAACGAGTGATTGAGCAGCCCGATTCTTAATGTTCTTTTGGACAAACTGACCTCAACAAATACCTAGCTTAACTTCGCCGGCTACCGCTGACGTGTCGGACGCTCGCGCGGGAAGACTGCCCGACGAAAGGCGCCTAGCATGTTTTTTGCAAGAAAGCGAAGGTCGGCCTGTCGCGTCATCGTTCCAAGGTGAAGCCCTCGGTACTTAGGGACTGGTTTTCCTGCGAGTCGCCGCCCGAGTAGCCTCACCTGTAGGGCTCGCCGTTTATTCCGTTGCCCGGGTTGAATTGGGTCGATCGCCCGTGGTGACGTCGATGTGTGAACGATTTCACCTGCGGAGGTCGCTTCATCAAGGACCTCCTGACCCGCACCCGTTCGGACCACAATCAGGCTTTCACCGTCTTTTTCTTCAAAGATCGGATATCCGTTTTCATCGGACTCCCAGGCATCGCCGAAAGCAATGTCTGCTGCCATTCCTGTGCCATCAGCGCAAATTTTGCAGCGCTCCTGCACTTCGCCTGACAAGATACCACCCCAGCTTTCCATATATGTCATCGACGCGCTGTCGCCCGCCGCGTTTGTTGCGGTTGCCCGCCCAGGCCACCCGTTTCCGCGATACCTGAATGTCTCCAATTCGTCCCATGTGAACCCCAGCGACGAAGTCACCCGGTCCGCTGCTACCAGGGATGGCACACCCGCGCAAAAGAAACTCAAGGTGATGGGAACCCGGTCTCCCAGGGCCGCATCGGTCCTCTTAAGCTGCTGAAATGCGGCAATATCGCAAGGCTTGCCAACGAGGGCGATCCGAATTTTGGTGTCTTCCCTTAGAAGGCGTCGCAACGCGTCAAGCGGCGCCGAGGGCGCGTAACGTGATCCGGCAGCATCCGTGACGTCCCTCACGTTGATGCAACGTTTCGCTTGATTGGCAACCGGGTCCGTCGGTGACGCAGATACCGAAAGTACGAGATCTACACGCCCGGAGTCCAAAAGGAACTTGCATATTGCCGAGAGAGAGCCCCCTGAAGCGCCTGCAAATCGAAGATCTGAATGTGTTGAATGCCCAATGGCTACAGATTCCAAAGGACCCCACATCGGATCAAAGGATGCGCCATCATCGTTGACCGTCTGGCCCAGGCCTGGGCAAACATCACCGATTGCTTCATCTTCGGAAGCGGTAAGTGGCGCGATCACGCGTGGCCGCAGAAAACCTTGAGCCGTTTCTTGCATTTCGACCTTGCCGTCTGCAGCAATGGTGCAAGCTCCGCATCCTGAGCACAGATCACCGCGAGCTACCCGCCTGAGAGCAGGAGATGTGGATGTGAATTCCGGGGTGGCTGACATCCTTAAGTGGCTCCCGTCTCCGCAGCGTCACACTTCGCTTCATAGCGATAGCAAAGGATGAAGGCAGCACAACAACCTGAAAGATTGCTGCGCTGAATTTTTAGGCCGTCAGCTCGAGGTCTTCCTCGTCCTCTTCCGGCATTGTCTCATCTAGGATCTCAGTGATTGGTACGACTGAGTCAAGGCTTGTTTCACCTGTTGTGGCTGCGGCCTCCGCTGGCGGGGCAGGTGTCGGGTCATCGTCGTCTTTGCCCAATCCGAAAATCTTCAATAACGCGTTCAAGAACCGGGAAATGAAGTTTCCTGTGTCCCCATCGTCCTGTGCCGCAAGAACCGCGCTTGCGTTCGCCGTTATCGGTTCGGGGTCGGGCTGTGGTTCAGGTTGTGGCGAGGGTTGCGGCCGGGGTTCCGGCTCCGGTTGTGGATCGGGCTCCGGTTGGGGTTCGGGCTGCGGTTCGGGTTCAGGTTGTGGCGCGGGTTGCGGCCGAGGCTCCGGCTCCGGTTGTGGATCGGGCTCCGGTTCTGGTTCGGGTTCGGGCTCCGGTTCGGGTTCAGGTTGTGGCGCGGGTTGCGGCCGAGGCTCCGGCTCCGGTTCGGGCTCAGGTTGTGGCTGAGGATCCGGCTCTGGTTGTGGCTGAGGCTCCGGTGCTGGCTCGGGCTCGGGTTGTGGCGCCGGTTCCGGATCGTCTGCTGGCTGCTCAATCGCAAGTTCTGTGGGGTTGGTGCCAACAAAGAAATTGTCGATCGTACCAACGGCAGAAGTCGAGAATGCATCCCCAACGGTGAGGCCCCAGAACGCCTTGGGTGGTGTGGCTCCGCTTGCTTCAACGTTCGCAAGTTCGACACCGTCAACCTTGAGTGCAAGCGAGTTGTCTTGGCTGCTATAGGCGACGGTGATTTTTTGCCATTGGCTTTCGCTCAGCGCGTCCTCGGCGACGACGGTGCTTTGACCTTGATCGGTTTGCAGCCAATACTCCAGATCGCCGTTCTCGTTGAACTCAAGCTTCATTGTTTTTGTCATTTCAAAGATCTGACCGCTCGCCTGCAGATCTTCGGGTTTGAAGTCAAAGCTGATCTCGAACCGCTCCAGCGAAAATAGGTCCAGATTCTCACGGCTGAGATCAAACCGCGAAACACCGTCCAAGAAAAATCCGCGACCAGAGACGCCATCGGCTGTGAGGTTAGCGTTGCTTGCGACAACATTTGCGATCAGGCCATCATAAGCTCCGTTCGCAAGGTTCTCGGTGAAGTCGATCTCAGCGATGGTGTTTGATTGAACCACAAACGACCTCGTGATTGAGTCGCTCAGCCCACCGGGTATCGCGACAGTCAAAACGACGTCTTGCATACCTTCGCCATCAAAGGCCTTTTGAACGGTTTGACCGTAGTCCACGCTCCCATCGCCAAAGGTCCATTTGAATACGGCATCATCTTCGGCAAGAAAGTCCCCGTCTGCGTTGGAGTTCTCCGCCGAGAATGTCCAGACGCTGTTGTTTTCGGTTGCGACGTCAGCGCGAATGACGGCTTCAACCGGCTCTGAAACGGAGGTTGCCCAGCTTGCTGGAGCCCCATACTGACCGTTTAAGGGCGAGTCGTATTGTAGTCTAATGTCACGAATGTCCGTTGACCCTTCGCCGCCCATATTCACAAAGTGATCAAAGGCATAGTTGTCTGCATTTGGGTCGATGTAATCGAGCAGATAATTGTCAGCAGAAGCAGACGCTCCATTGATAGATACGATTCCCGAAATGTTGCCGCTCATTATCACAGAGGTCGACTCGATCGCCTTGATCCATGGCGCATAGGTCTTGGGATCTGCGGTGTCCGTAGCAATCGAGTATGCTGTCACATCGTGTACAACGGTATTGTTTACAATTGTGACTCCGTCCGCCTGATCAACTGTTATGCCGTGCCCCATGCCCGAGTGGACCAGGTTACCTTCGATATGGATGCCCTCAAAGCCGCGATCAAAGTCGGTTTCAACGAAAATGCCCTGACCAGCAGCACCGCCCGCTGAGTCGAGAACATTGTTGTTTATCGTGACGTTGAACGTGGGACCGTGTTGCGCCGGGATGTCCCACAACTGGATAAAGTCCGAATGATTGAGCGTCTGCAGAGATCCGTAGAAGTCATGCATGTAGTTGTCTGAGATGTTTGCATCGCGGAAGCCGCCTCCGCGGAAACCATCGCCTTGCATCTCATAGATTTCGTTCTCCGTGTACTCGAGCGTATCAATGTCGAGAAACTGCATACCTTGATTGTACCCGTGCATCTCATTACCTGAGAACACAATGTTGTCGGACGCACGTATCAGACCAAGGTCATCGCCTTCGACGACATCTGCCGAGCCATCCCAAAAACCATTTGCCGCCCCGCTCATCTCATTGTCTGTGAATGAGATGTGAGACGAGTCTCTTACGTACACATCGCCAAACCAATTTGGTTCGGTGAGTGAGGTGCTGTCGATGTAAAGATCAGAAAACGATAGGTGGGATGAGTTCTGGACGTACACTGATGTGACGTGCGCCGGAACGTCGGGATCGAGAGATGTCACGCTTATCGGACGGTCCGCACCATCGTAGTCGCGGAACCTCAGGGCATACGGTCCACCAGATCCATCCAAGAGTATCTTACCACCATCCGCCGCACCCAGCGTTGCGAATGCGGCTTCAAATTCTTCGTTGTTGGTAACGACTATATCGCTCACGGTGCCGGTCCTGATCTACGTTCTCGCAATTCATCGAAAAGCGGGCAGTCCGGCAGCAGTTCCACGCGACCCATCTTTCACCAGATGAAAGAGGCGCCTGCGTCCGAAAAACCCTGAACACAACTTGGAACTAGAAACCTGAACGAGGGATCACGTGGATGAGACCGAATTGTGTCAAAATTTAATGTTTTTCTTGGCACTTCCAGACTGTCTCAAAATCAGAAACAACGTCGGCAAAATTGTGCCACATTTGGTTCTCAGATCGGCAACAATGTTCGCATGTCGGAAGAACCAATGCGAGAACTTGAGCCTTTGATACAAGGTAACACGCGTTTAAGTGTCTGAATAGTCGACCACTGTTGATCTCAAAACGGACTTAATCTCGCCCAACGGCCGGATGAGATTGTTGAACGATTATTTTGTGCGGGATAAACGCGAGAGCATACTTCAAGCCACTCGCGTCCGCGAAAGCCTCGATTAAGCCCGAAGAAGAGGCCCGATTCGCACTTTTCTCTGCATCAAACGCTTGGATACCCAAAGGTTCAGGCAAACTCATGCCCGAACCATGGCCTTTAAACTCAGCGCTAGGGGATTACCGCGTCCAGGCTCGCCTCAGCAACGGCCTGGGGACCGCTCACAGACCAATTCGCAGGAGCCGTGGGGACCGTGCCAGCCCCAGGGTTAGCCGATACACCGTACCAAAGTTCTACTTTTTCGACTTCGTAGTTCGGAAAGACAGGCCCAGCAGGTTTGGCAAGGACGTTGGCAAAGCGGCTCGTTGAGAACTGTTCGGATCCGGTATAGCCCGCGTTCTCGAACTCCTGTGTCACGCCATCAATCGTTATCCAAATCTTCTTGGCAACCAAATCCACTGCAATAACAAGATCGGCCGGCGCGTCCGGTAACTCATTTGGAGCGAGTTGGTTCGAGAATATGAAATTGTTCGCACTATCGCGCGCGGAGAACCGGATATTGCCACCCGATGAATTCAGCCACTCTACGCCCAGCGCGCTGCCGGTGAAGCCGACCAGCCAACCCTGACTTCCCCGACGATCGAACTGCGTGAACCTTACCGTCATGGCGCTTGTGTTCGCTGGAATGCGCCCATGATCAAGATCTAGATTGAACCACAATGGATCACTGCTCGTACCGGTGAATGTCGGATTGGCTGGCGTTGCGCTTCCGGACGTCGCTCGCTTGGTATCGCTCAAAGGTCCCGCGGTCCCATTGAACGCGAGCAATCGAATGTCCCGTTCAGTACCCGAACCTTGATTGGCAATCGTAAAGTTGGCAGTGCCTCCAGACGACTGCAACGCGCCCTCATCAACTTGATAACGCAACTCGGTGATTTGGGTTCCGTTGTCTGGGGGAAGGCTATTGATGGTTACATCGATCTCGCCTTCCTCCGCACCAGTCGACACGTCCCAACCTCCGACAGAAAACGGGTCAGGGGCTTGAATGCCTACTTGTGTGACGTCGGAAATAACGGCGCCTTGGTGGAAACCTGCAAAGCCGCCTCCCGTGACGCCGTCAGAAGGGAGCGTCCAGTTTTGCCCGTCTTTGATTCCGGCGATGGGAAGTCCTTTGCCCATCACATCCGCCGCAAACGTCTCATAAAGAACTCCATCTGCGTTCACAAATTCCGCGCTGTTGTCGGGGTCTCCTGCCGGGCTTCCGTCAACTTGTTGGTCTTGCTCCATCATGACGCTCAGGGACGCCGCTGAAGCCCACCCGCCGCCTTTTGTCAATATAACCGTATTCCCGCTCACGGACGTAGAGAAGTTGGCCTCCGTGATGTAGCTAGCCCCCCCGTCTTCCGACACTTTGAATTGCGTCAGGGCCGTGGGCGCGGGCGAGAACAAGGTGCCGCCATTGGGTAGGTTGAAGCTCACGGTGATCTGCGTTCCATCCGCCGAACGTTCTGCTGAAGACATCGACGGATTTTTTGACTGGTCGTCCCCGGTTGCCCGCATTGCGGCAATGGCCATTCTTGCGCCCAAAGTGGCGTGCCCGTCGCTGGTGTCGTCCGTATGCGCGGTTCCTCCTGGTTCGATTGGATAATCGGGCACGTTCGGTCCAACAGCGAAACCGCGCGCCAAGGCTTCGGTTACTTTCGACGCCCGAAGGTTGTTTATATTGGAGTTCGGGTACGTGTGATGCGTGCCGGGCGAAACGGCCCAGCTAAATCCTGATTGCAGGCGCTCGCTCATATTCCAGTCGTCATTTGGACCAGCCGAAATTCCGAGAAGCCGGTCGAAGTACTCCGCCGCATCACCACCCGTATTGGCAGATGGGTTCGTCACCCAACTATCGATTACGGCCGTGACATCCTCGCCATACTTCGCGGTCTTGTCGGTCAGGTCGTCGCCTCGACGGTCCCCATTGGCGTCGTCAAGGAGCGAGTTGATCCCGGTCCCACCGACGGCCTCAATCATCATCATGGTCGGTGTCGCCGTGAACGCAGCGACCTGATCAATAAACGCGTCATAGAAATCTTCGGTGTTGTTCACCAACCCGAATGTCTCGGGCACGCCAGTTCCTGCCTGCCAGTACAAATATGACCCTTTGTCCGTGTTCGCAGGCGTATAAGTTTTTGCGGTACTGTTGAGCGCTGTCGCGATCTGGCTTTGGCCCAGCAGCATGAACTTATATCCAACCGCCCATCTGGCCGAGGAGGCCGCTGTAACGCTGTGATCGGTCTCTGATCTAACCTCGAGTTGCCACCATTCGTCCGCCTTCGGCAACTCTGTGGTGCCCGCATACGCGCCGTTCAAAACTGTCGCAAACACTGTCCAATCGCGGACAATGCGCCCACTATCTTGGCCGAGGACGCGGTACTCGATCCGAGTTCCATCACCGCCCGTGGCGGTGCCGGCTATTTCGACGATTGCGGTCTCCGCTCCGGGAAGTACGCCAACAACGACGCCGTCCTGCAATTCGACGGTTGCGCCAGGGGTCGATGCGCGCGAAACCGACAGCGTGGATGGTGCAGCAAGCGCGCGACGCTGCTGGATTTGCGAGATTGCGGGCCAGTGGGCCGCAAAGAACGGGGCGGCAACGTCATAGCTTTGACTGTCCCTTGCTGCCCATTGTGACGTCATTGGCGGATAGTCTAATTCTGGATGCGGAAATCCCTCGGCGTTCGCGTTTGCCATGTACCCTGCCACAGCGTCCATTGTTGGAGCATCCAACCAACCCAGGGCGTGAAGCGTTACGACCTGTCCCGTCCAATCCTGGAGCGAACGATAAAGATTGTTCGGGCTGTGCGACCAGCGCGACCACCGGTTAGGATCCTGTGGTCCGCGAAGCACCCAATCATACTCGCCTTGCACAACCGTGTTCGCGGGCGGCACCATCCAGATTTCATCACCCAACTCGAACGGGTTCGCCTCGGTCAGGATAAGATCACCCAAGGTGCCAGCGGAGGGTGCATTAGGAAACTGATAGTTCTCCGACAAGATGGCCGTGGTTGTTCCGTTCGTGACAATCGTATTTGCTGGAATTTCAGTCTCATTGTCGTCGCCGCGGTTACCCGTTCCTTCAAGCGGTATGCGCAACACATTGTCACCCGGTTGCGCACCAAGCGTGCGCCGTCGCGTCAAAGCGGGTTTGCCCATGTCATCATGCGGCTCCGTCGCATCTGCAATCAACGCGGGTGTCCACTGAAATGCCTGCCGCCAGTTGCCAAAGGCTTGGGTCATGACGTTCCTGATTTCGTCAGGCTGCCCCGTCATCTCCAGCGCAAAGACCAAGGGGCCCTGCGCAAACTGATAATGCCCGCCATTCGCCTCAACAGGTGTATTTCCGAAGTGTTCAGGAAACCCCCACTCGATGCCAAGCGACACGACCTTTGCAGCAATTTCTTCGAGTTGTGCGTCGGTATAGCGCTCAGACACCAAAGCCAGCATCGCCACCGACACCAACTGCGCCAAGTATCGCCCATAGTTGCTGAGATTGTCTGCCCCGTTCAGACCTTGAACCGAGAAATACTGATATCCAGCCGTGCTCAGCGGGCTGTGTGCAAAGGAAATCGTAGGCGAAAAGCGGTTCAGGCTGTCCATGAGCACTGAAAAGGGCGGGAACACGATTCCAGTAGTGTCATAGGTTGGTCGGCCGGCAACAAAGCCCGCAAGGTCAACCTCAAACACCTCTGGAACGCGGCCAGTATACCCTACCGCGGGCCCGAGAAACCCAGAAGCCGGCACGCCTTCATCCACGACATGCAATGCTGCCATCGCCTTGAATGATCCGGATCGTCCGGCTGTCGCTGCAGCCGCGCTCTTGATCACGACGTCACCAACTTCGAGGGTCAGCGGGAGGTCAATTGACGCTTCCGGCGCGTATTCGACAAGGCGCTCATCAAATCCCTGAACCGGCGACGCTATTGCGGTTCGCTCAGGGTTCAACATCGCGCCGTTGATCGTCTCGCCCTCAGGCGAAAGCGTCCGATCGGGTGTAATCGACGTCAGAGTCAGCGGGCCGGGGCCCTTCTGAACCCAAACTTTCCCGGCCCGATCATGCCCGTAGTCAAGGATCGCGCCCTCGAGGGTAAACTCTATGCTGCCTTGCGCCACGCTTACCGATCTTGGCGCGACATTCAGCTCGAACCCGGCATCAACCTCATCGCCCGAGTTCGAGGCACGCAACACGATTGGCGTGCCGAATTGTGGCGTCAGAAGGTTTGTGTTGACCGACAACTCACCGGTATCTGCGTCAATGGATACCTTTGACGGCGCGGTGACCAATGAAAAGGTCAGCGCATCGCCAGAGAACTCTGCGGACACATCTCGGGTCTGAACACCTGTGAATGACATGACCTCCAGGTCTGAAATCGAACTGGTCGAGCTTGGAGGTGCGTATCGAATACGCGCGACGGCTGAGACCTGCTCGGGATAAACCGGCGATGAGACTCTGCAGAAAAGCTGTTCCAGATCGCGTTGATCTGCATCAGGCGTGAACACCGGCTGAGATGCCCCGGGAATATCGCCCGCTTCCAAAGTTGCCCATTGATACGTCAACGGTCCCGGTGGGGGGCCGTTGAACTCCTGCGCTTCGGCCGTGATTTGCGTTGCGTCTGCCGCATGCGGGCCGTGGAAAGCCGTGTTGGAAAGCCCCGACAAGGTTGCGCTGAAACTCAGCGCAAACACCGTCAACCCAAAGCTCGTAATCGCCGACCCCTCCGCATTCGTTGCTTCAACCTCAATGTTCAATCCGGCAGCGGTCTCCTGTGGTGCCCCTGAGATTACTCCCGATGGTGCAAGCGTCATCCCGGTAGGAAGAGGATCGGACTGCGGCGAAAGGCTAAATGCTAGATTGTCGCCTGTAAACTCGCCAAGGAGGCTGAGGATGGTAACGCTCAAACCTTCGGCAATCACAAGCTCGGACAACTGTCCGTTCGCAACCGGTGCTGAAAGAATAGGAGACGGGGTCGAAACGGGGCGCGCTGCAACAGGTGAGACTGTGGTGCCGATGAACATTGGCTCTGGCCTTATCGAAGTCCGACGAGATTCGTCGCCGTCGTTCCGCTCGACAGAACGCGAACAACACGCAGCGGATAGATCACGCCCGCCTGCGTTGACGAGAGAATAACTGTCTCACCGCTTTGAAGAACAACCCCCAGACTTCCCGAGCCACCAACATAAACTGCTCTGGTAACAAACCCGATATCCGTGTCGTCATCCGGGAGAATTATCGCGCCGCCTACCGCAGGTGCTGTCAAAGTCACGGTATGTGTTTCGAATTCATCCATTGGGCAGTCCTCTCAAAAAAACTTGAGACGAACTGTGCCGGCGCTGTGTTTCGGATTGTTTGAAGCTTCGTTCGGTGGGTGTGAGCATACCTAAAGACCTGAAATTCAGTGCAATTTTGCTCTGATTAAGGAAATGTTGATAAATCAGAAACACCGCGCACGTGCCGCCATGATGGGATCGAAGCTGGCGATACGGGGCGGCTCGACCAACAATTCTTCACAAACCTGATGCGATGTTGGCTCACAATTGCGCTAGTGACCGCGGAAACGTCGCGAACCGCTGGATCGTGGAGGCAAAAGCTGATACTGCTTAGCCTTGTTCATTTAGCGTCGGTGTTTTGGGGCACTAATGTCTTTTACGAGTAATGAAACACAGTCTGGCTGGATGTCGTCGCTCGCGACGTGGGGCATGTTCTGGCTCTTTGTCTCTTTGGTTGCGGCTCGGGTCTTTTATGCGCCCGGAATAGAAGAGCTGCTAGAGGCTTGGCAGCGCCCTGAATACAGCCACGGACCATTGATCCCGCTGTTGTCGGGCTTCATGTTTCTCCGTCAGCTAAAGGAAGTTCCCGTAAACACCGCTCCCGTGACGGACCGCTGGGTCGGAGTGCTGATTGTCGCGATTTCCATGTTGGTCGCGGGGCTGGGAATTGCGTCCAAGATCTATGATTTGGTGGCCTATGCCCTGATCTTGTGGGTCGGCGGCATCATCATCCTCAGCTTTGGCTGGCGGGATGGTCGGCAATTCTGGCCACCGGTTCTTCACCTTGTTTTCATGCTGCCACTGCCCGCAGTCCTTTACTATAAGGCCTCGACGTATCTTCAGTTCATGTCTTCTGAACTGGGTGTGTGGTTCCTGCAGGTCATGAGCGTGCCAGTTTTCCTCGACGGCAACATCATCGATCTTGGCGTCTACAAACTTCACGTGGCCGAGGCCTGCTCGGGGCTGCGGTATCTCTTCCCGATCATGTCGTTCAGCTACATCTTTGCTGTCCTCTACAAAGGTCCGATGTGGCATAAAGCCGTGCTGCTGCTGTCTGCCGCGCCAATAACCGTCCTGATGAACTCAGTGCGAATCGCGATTGCCGGATATATCGTCAACAACTTCGGTCTTGGTTGGATTGATGGGTTCACGCATTTCTTCGAAGGCTGGGTGATCTTTGTATCTTGCGTGATCATCCTGTTCGGGCTGGCGCGCGTAATGCTGTTCTTCAATGACCGCAACATGTCATTGGCCGAGGCCCTTGATTTGGAAGTCGATGGCTTGGGCGAGCAGGTGATGCGTTTGCGTTACCTCGAACCGTCGCGCGCCTTCGTTGGTGCTGTATTGGCTGTTGCCGTCGCCGGTGCAGTAGAAATGTCGCTGCCAGAGAGAAACTCCGAAGGTATTGTGCGTGAAAATTTCACTACCTTCCCACGACGCTTGGGCGAGTGGCGGCAGGCAGGTCTTCCAGAAACGCTTGATGAGGCCACCGCGACGGTTCTTGGGGCAACAGATTATCACTCGGTGACTTTTGTTAATCCGAACGCGGCAACTTCAGTTGGATTTTTCTCGGCCTTCTACGACGACCAAAGCCAGGAGGGCGTGCATTCACCCGAGGTGTGTCTTCCCAGCGGTGGTTGGGAAATTGCCTGGCTCGAGCGCAGCGATATCTCTGAGCAGTTGAATTTGACCGACCCCTTCAGGATCAACCGCGCCATCATCCAGAAGGGTGAAGCGCGCATGCTGGTCTATTACTGGTTTGAGCAGCAGGGTCGTCAGGTTGCGTGGGATATGGGCGCAAAGCTGCAGTTGATGGTTGATGGCATTAGATCGGGTCGGACGGATGGCGGTCTTGTGCGCCTCACGACACCCATTCTCTCGGATGAGACTGACGCTCAGGCTGAGGATCGCCTGCTGGAACTGACCCGCCTCGTAACCAAAGACATCCCGCGCTTTATTCCGAACTAAGTGCGCTTCCGGGCGTGGATTTGTCGCAAACGCGTTTTCGCGCGGTGCGCGTTGCGTTAGTCTCCACGACAGCGGCGCAAGGGAATTTTCGGGCATGATGGTGCAATCCAAAGCGGGCGTCTGGAAGGACGGCAAAGGTCGGGGGCGGCGCACGCCCAAAGGGCGTCAGGTCATGGACGATGCACTGAACGACGTGCGCGACCTGATTGGCGCGGACACGCCCCTCCAGCGCGATCATTTGATTGAATACCTACACTTGATCCAAGACCGGTACGGATGTCTTCCTGCGCGGCATCTGCGGGCTTTGGCCGAGGACATGCGTTTGTCGCAAGCTGAAGTGTATGAGGTCGCAACCTTTTACGCGCATTTCGATGTCGTGAAAGAGGATGAGACGCCACCGCCTGATCTCACGATCCGTGTGTGCGACTCGCTCTCATGCGAGTTGGCGGGCGCGCAATCGCTTATGCAGGCCCTAAAAGACGGCCACGACCCTGCGAAAGTTCGCGTTCTGCGCGCGCCTTGCATGGGGCGCTGCGATACCGCTCCAGTGCTTGAGATTGGGCACAATCACATTGATCAGGCGACCCCCGAAAAGGTGGCTGACGCCATCGCCGACTGCGCATTTTCGGCGCGGATTCCAGCATATGAGGACTTGGCCGCGTATCGCCTCGGCGGGGGCTACACCAAACTTGCCGAGTTGCGCGTGGCGGAAAACAAAGACGCCGCCGCAGAAGAGGTCCTATCCTCAGGGCTTCGCGGGCTGGGCGGGGCAGGGTTCCCCACGGGTCGCAAATGGTCGATCGTTCGGAGCCTCCCCGGTCCGCGCTATCTGACCGTTAACGGCGACGAAGGTGAGCCGGGCACGTTCAAGGATCGCCATTATCTCGAAAGCACGCCGCATCTCTTCCTCGAAGGGATGCTGATCGCTGCCACGGTGATCGAGGCCGAACGCACCTATATCTATATGCGTGACGAATACCCGGCCGTGCTGGAGATTCTCCGCCGTGAGATCGCTGCGCTGGAAGACGCTGGTTTGGCTGAACCTGGCTACATTGAGCTTCGCCGCGGCGCGGGCGCCTACATTTGTGGCGAAGAAAGCGCGATGATTGAGTCGATCGAAGGCAAACGCGGAATTCCGCGCCATCGCCCGCCCTTTGTCGCGCAAGTCGGTCTGTTCGGGCGTCCAACGTTGGTGAACAACATCGAAACGCTGCACTGGGCCACCCGGGTTTTGCGCGAAGGCGCTGAGATCCTCACTGGCGTTGAACACAATGGGCGCTCGGGCCTGCGAAGCTATTCGGTTTCTGGTCGTGTGGCCAAACCCGGTGTTTACCTCCTTCCGGCAGGGTCGACGATCACCGACATCATCGCTGCTGCTGGTGGGATGGCTGAGGGGCACGCGTTTTATGCCTATCAACCGGGCGGTCCGTCCTCGGGTTTGCTGCCAGCAACACTCGACGATGTGCCACTCGACTTCGACACGCTGCAAGAGCATGGAACCTTCATCGGCTCGGCGGCGGTTGTGGTGCTGTCGACCCAAGACAGCGCGCGCGCGGCGGCGCTGAACATGCTGCGGTTTTTTGAGGACGAAAGCTGCGGTCAATGCACCCCTTGCCGTGTCGGCTGCGAGAAAGCTGTGAAGCTTATGCAGGCCCACGCCTGGGACGCGCCGCTGCTGGAAGAGCTTTGTACAGCCATGGCCGACGCCTCAATCTGTGGCCTCGGTCAGGCTGCGCCAAACCCCATTCGATCCGTCATCAAGCACTTCCCGGATGAGGTCGGGCCCTAGCGGGCCGACCCCCATCTTTCAAATCCCCAACAATCCGACTAAGTGAAGCGGAACAAAGGGGTGGCCGATGGCATTCTTCAAAAAACTGCGCGACCGGATGTTCAAATCTTCGTCCAAACTGGACGAGGGGATAGAGGCGATTGTTTCGGAGGGCAGTGAGCCAGCCGCGGATATGGTTGCCGAGGAACAACCGGTCCGTGAAGAAACGCCCATCGTTGACAGCACCGCAAACGTGGAGGTGTCTGTTCCAGAGCCAGAGCCAGAGCCAGAGCCAGAGCCAGAGCCAGAGCCAGAGCCAGAGCCAGAGCCAGAGCCAGAGCCAGAGCCAGAGCCAGTTGCTGCGTCAACGCCCGCTGCCGCCCCGCAGCCGGGAAAGGAAGCGTCCCCCGGCCTTCTGGGGCGGCTCGTCGGGCGCCGGGCCGCGGCATCAGTGCCGCGCCGGGAGCTTGATGACGACATGCTTGAACAGCTGGAAGAGCTGTTGATCACCTCGGACATGGGCGTGGATACCGCGCTGCGCGTGACCGCCAACATCGCGCGCGATCACTTCGGCAAGCGACTTTCGACCGGTGAGCTTAAAGAGCTTCTGGCTGGCGAAGTTACCCGCATCATGGACACCGTTGCACGCCCCATGCCGCTTTATCCGAAAAAGCCGCAGGTGGTGCTGGTCGTGGGCGTCAACGGCTCGGGCAAAACCACGACCATCGGCAAACTCGCAAGCCAGTTTCGGGCGGCCGGAAAAAAGGTGGTCATCGCCGCAGGCGACACGTTCCGTGCCGCCGCTGTTGAGCAGCTTCAGGTCTGGGGCGATCGCGCCGGTGTTCCCGTCATGACCGCGCCCGAAGGGTCCGACCCGGCAAGTCTTGCTTTCGACGCGATGGTGCGCGCGGAAGAAGAGGGTGCAGATCTCTTGATGATCGACACGGCTGGCCGGCTTCAGAACCGTCAGGACCTTATGGAAGAGCTTGCCAAGATCGTCCGCGTCATCCGCAAAAAAGACCCTGACGCGCCGCACAACACACTTCTGGTGCTTGATGCGACGACCGGCCAGAACGCCGTCAATCAGGTCGAAACCTTCCAGAAACTCGCCGACGTCTCAGGCCTTGTGATGACAAAGCTCGACGGCACAGCGCGGGGCGGCGTGCTCGTGGCGCTGGCGGACAAGTTCGGCCTTCCAATCCATGCGATCGGCGTTGGGGAACAGATCGACGACCTGTCTCCGTTCGATCCAGAAGACTTTGCGCGCGCTCTGACGGGAACCTGACCCCATCTTCATTGGTCCCAAAATACCTCCGGGGGAGGGCCCCGCCAGGGGCACGGGGGCAGAGCCCCCTGAAAATCCGGCATGAGCGAGTGGTTGATCTCAATCGAAGGTACGGATACGGGCCGCCAAGTCGCGCTCTGGCTCGCGCTTTTTGCTGCCGTTCTGCATGCGATCTTCGGCGCTTTGCAAAAGGGGCGACATGATCCCTGGCTGACCCGTGGGGCCATCGATGCCTGTTACGGCGTTATGGCGCTTCCCTTTGCGCTTTTCGTCGTCCCCTTTCCCGAACCCCATATGTGGCCGATCTTTGCGGTGATGTGGGTGATCCACATTGGCTACAAGGTGATGCAGGCCTCGGCCTATACCTATGGCGCCTATACGGTGGTCTATCCGGTGATGCGCGGCACCGGCCCGCTTTTCACAATCTTCGGGCATACCTGCTGTTTGGAGAAACCTTTGCCCCGACCCAATGGTTGGGGTCGCGGTGCTTCTTGCCGGTATCTACGGCCTGGCGGTCTACAACCTGCTTTATCTGGAAACTGACCGCGACATACTGCCCAAGGCCCTGATCCTCGCGTTGATCACCGGCGCGTTCATCGCAGCTTACACGACCTATGACGCCTATGGCATCCGGGCGACGGCCGATCCGTTGACCTTTTTGGCGTGGTTTTTTGTAATCGATAGTTTCGGAATGCCGCTGATCGCCTACATCCACTATCGCCGGATGTCGGACCCGCCCACTCTGGGCCCGCTTGCGCTTCGCGGGTTGATTGGGGCGATCGTTGCGATCTTTTCTTTCGGATCGATCTTGCTTGCCACGCGCCTCGACAAGGTGGGCGAGGCGGCGGTGCTGCGCGAAACATCGACCGTTTTTGCCGCAGTCATCGGGTGGGTCTTCTTGAAAGAGACCGTTGGACCGCGCAGGTTGGGCCTGATGGCATTGATCGCGGCGGGCGCTGTGATAGTTGAGATGGGTGGATAGGAAGGGCATGTAATGGCCGAAAAGCAGATCAACCCGGTGCTGAAGCAAGTGCTTGAGCTTGGGCCGCCTTTGGCATTTTTCGCCGCCTATATGTGGGTGCGCGAAGATACCTTTGTCATCGCTGGCACCGAATATGACGGCTTTATCGTGGCCGCCGCGGCCTTTGTGCCGATCCTTCTGGTCTCCATCGCCGCCCTGTGGTGGCTCACGGGCAAGCTCAGCCGGATGCAGGTCTTTACCGCTGTCCTCGTCATTGTCTTTGGCGGGTTGACCGTTTGGTTCAATGACGAACGCTTTTTCAAGATGAAGACGACCATCGTCTATGGCATCTTTGCAGGCCTCCTTGGCATCGGTTTGGCGCAGGGCCGGTCCTATCTTGAATGGGTGATGGGAGAGCTCTTGCCGATGGAGCATGAGGGTTGGATGATCCTCACCCGCCGACTGACAGCGCTTTTTGCGGCACTCGCCGTCGGGAACGAGATTATCTGGCGGACCATGTCCAACGACGCGTGGGTGACAATTGAAACCTTTGTTTTCCCGGCTGTGATGTTCGTCTTTCTCTGGGCTCAGATCGTGGCGCTTCAGAAGTATCTGATCGAACCCGAAGACAGCCCGGAAAGCTGATGTTTGAAGGCTTCGAAGAGCGTGTGTTCGACGCGGGCGAGGTCGAGATCTTTGCCCGGATCGGTGGTGACCCCGACGCGCCGCCTCTGTTGCTGTTGCACGGCTATCCACAAACCTCTGCGATCTGGCACCTGATCGCGCCCCAGTTTGCCAAAGACCACCACGTCATTTGCCCCGATCTGCGCGGCTATGGCCGCTCAGGCAAGCCGCCTTCGGTGGCGGATCATGGCACATATTCCAAGCGCGCGATGGCGACCGACATGGTGCGCGTCATGGAGCAGCTTGGGCACGACCGGTTTCATGTCGGGGCGCATGACCGGGGTGCGCGCGTGACCCATAGGATGGCTGTGGACCACCCGGACCGGGTGATCGCGGCCAGTCTGCACGACATTGCGCCGACCCGCGAAATGTATGCAGGCACCAATATGCTGTTCGCGACAGCCTATTGGCACTGGTTTTTCCTGATCCAACCCGCGCCCCTCCCTGAGACGATCATTGGCAAGGACCCCGATGCCTATTGGCGGGGCAAGGTCTTTAACATGACCAAAGGCAACGACGTATTTCATCCCGATGCCCTTGCCGAATATCTGATGGCGCACCGGGACCGCGAGACCATCCGTGGCAATTGCGAGGACTACCGCGCCGCTGCCACAATCGACATTGCGCATGACGATGCCGATGGCGACGCGCTTTGCCCGGTGCCGTTACAGGTTCTTTGGGGAAAGAAAGGCACGATCGAGCGCGCCTTTGACGCGCTCGCGCTATGGCGTACCCGGGCCATGTCCGTTGAAGGGCAGGCGGTCGACACCTATCACTATGTCCCGGAGGAAGCGCCGGATGAGGTTGCCGCCCTCATGCGGGATTTTTTCGCCCGCCACCCGGCCTGAGCTTTATTCAGCGGCGGTGGCCACGTCGCTTTCAGCTTCGGCCAAAAAGCGCTCGGCCTCGAGTGCCGCCATGCAGCCCATACCGGCGCTTGTGACAGCCTGACGATAAATGTGGTCGGTCAGGTCACCGGCCGCAAAGACGCCAGGGATCGAGGTCGCGGTGGAATCCGGCTTGGTCACGACATAGCCGCCCATATGGGTCTCAAGCTGATCCTTCACCAACTCAGACGCAGGTGCATGCCCGATGGCCACAAAGAACCCGGCGCATGGGATGACGGTTTCTTCACCCGTTTTCACGTTCTTCGTCTTAACACCTTCGACGCCGCGCGGCTGATCGGCGCCGACGACTTCTTCCACCGTGTGATCCCACAGGATCTCGACCTTGGGATGTTCAAAAAGCCGCTTCTGGAGGATCTTTTCCGCGCGCAAGCTGTCACGACGATGGATGAGGGTCACTTTGGAGGCGAAATTCGTGAGAAACAGCGCCTCTTCAACGGCCGTGTTGCCACCACCGATCACCGCGACTTCCTTGCCGCGATAAAAGAACCCGTCGCAGGTCGCACAGGCCGAGACACCAAATCCCTTGAAGTGCTCTTCCGACGGTAGACCCAGCCATTTCGCCTGCGCACCGGTCGCCAGAATGACCGCGTCCGCCACATAGGTCGTGCCGCTGTCGCCCTGTGCCACGAAAGGCCGCTTGGACAGATCAATCGACTGGATGTGGTCCGAGATGATCTCGGTCCCAACGGCCTTGGCGTGAGCCTCCATGCGCACCATCAGGTCGGGCCCCTGCACTTCGGTGTCGCCGGGCCAGTTTTCGACCTCGGTTGTGATGGTCAGTTGCCCGCCCGGTTGAATGCCCTGCACCAGAACCGGCTCCAACATCGCACGGCTGGCATAAACGGCGGCGGTATAGCCCGCCGGGCCTGAGCCGATGATCAGAACGCGGGTGGATTTCGTCTCGGACATGGGAGTTTGCCTCTGGCAGCGGTGACTCGAAGTTCACTAGGTATAGGCAAACCGACCATCCTCTTAAAGCCCCGCATCTCGCAAAGCTTCGATTTCATTGGTCCGAAAATACCTCCGGGGGGCGGCCCAACAGGGCCGCGGGGGCAGAGCCCCCAATCCCCGTTTACTTTTTGGCGCTCTCCAGCGCCTCGATCCGCGCCAAAAGCGCTGCGTTTTCTTCCCGCGCTTTCTGCGCCATGGCGCGCACGGCATCAAACTCTTCCCGTGTGACCAGATTACGGTCAGCCAGCCAGCGATCGATCATCGAACTGAATGCCGTCTCGGCTTCGTCCCGCGCGCCTTGCGCCACACCCATGGCGTTGGTCATGAGCTGCGACAGGTCATCAAAGAACTTGGTATTATTCTGCATCGGGTTTTCCCTCATGGTTCACACTGGATATAGGGCGCGGGCAGGGGGCGCTGCAAGGTTGACATCTGGTCGCGCACAGGTCCACTCACCCCATGCTGTTGGCCATTCCCTTCCCCGAGATTTCGCCCAACGTCTTCTCAATCGAGATCGGCGGGTTCGCGTTCGCGCTGCGCTGGTATGCGTTGTCCTACATCGCCGCGATCCTGGCTGGCTGGTGGATTGCCCGGCGCCTGATGCGTGCGCCAGAGCTTTGGCCCGGCAATTCGGCGCCGATGACCAAGGATCAGGTCGATGACCTGATTACCTGGGTGATTGTCGGGATCATCGCTGGGGGCCGGTTGGGCTTTGTCCTGTTTTATCAGCCCGCGTACTACCTAAGTAACCCGCTTGAAATTCCGATGGTCTGGCAAGGCGGGATGTCGTTCCACGGAGGGTTCTTGGGCGTCTGCCTCGCCGTCATCTTTACGGCGCGAAAATATGATATCCCGCTGCTGCAGATCGCAGACACTGCGGCCATCGCAACACCCATCGGTATCTTGTTCGGCCGGACCGCCAATTTCATCAATGCCGAGTTATGGGGGCGGCCCACGGATGTACCTTGGGGTGTCATTTTTCCCGGTGCACGGGCGCAATTCTGCCCCGGCTTCGAAGGCCCCTGTGCGCGCCATCCCTCGCAGCTCTATGAGGGCGCGCTTGAGGGGATCTTGCTGGGGTTGATCCTGTGGTGGCTCGCAACACGCGGGGGTGGGTTGAAACGTCCGGGGGTCGTCACAGGCGTGTTCTTTGCGGGCTATGGCGCGGCGCGCTTCTTTGTTGAGTTCTTCCGGCAAGCCGACCCGCAATACATCACATCCGATAATCCGTGGGGCCATGTCATCCGTCTGGGTGAGGCGGGCCTGACCATGGGTCAGTTGCTGTCGCTGCCAATGTTGATCACCGGCCTCGCGGTCATCTTCTGGGCCCGTCGCCGGGCATGACGCCGCTGGCCGAAGCGCTGAGCGCGCGCATTTCCCAAACCGGGCCGATCACGGTCGCCGCGTTCATGGAAGAATGTCTGAGCCACCCTGAACACGGCTATTATGCAACGCGCGACCCGCTGGGCACGGACGGAGACTTTATCACTGCGCCCGAGATCAGTCAGATGTTTGGCGAGTGTCTCGGGCTTGCGCTGGCTCAAGCGTGGTTGGATGCGGGCAGGCCGTCACCATTTGCCTTGGTCGAGCTTGGTCCCGGGCGCGGTACGCTGATGGCAGATATCCTGCGTGCGACCGCGATTGTTCCGGGGTTCGCGGCCGCCGCGCAGGTGCATCTGGTCGAGACCTCCCCCGCGTTACGCGCCCGACAGGCCGAGGTTTTGAGCCACGCGAACTCGCAATGGCATGATGGTCTCGGAACCGTGCCGGACCTGCCACTTTTTCTGGTCGCCAATGAATTCTTCGATGCGCTTCCAGTGCGGCAATTCCAGCGCAGTGAGGCGGGATGGCGCGAGCGTATGGTAGGGGGCGACGGGACGGCGCTGAGTTTTGGCTTGGGTCCCGAAACGCAGTTTGCGTCGCTTGAGCACCGACTGAATGACACAACGCCGGGCGATCTTGTTGAAACTTGTGCGGCCGGTGTCGCGATCGCTGCTGAGATTGGGCAGCGTATTGCAAGTGTGGGTGGCGCGGCGCTCATCATCGACTATGGCGACTGGCGGTCGCTTGGCGATACGCTTCAGGCCGTTCAGGCGCACCAAACCGTTGATCCCTTAAAGTCCCCGGGTGCGGCTGACCTGACCTGTCACGTGGATTTTGAGGCTCTTGCGGAAGCGGCAGCGCCCGCGCGTCATAGCCGCTTGGTGACGCAATGTGACCTACTGCAGCGGCTTGGAATTGAGGCGCGGACCAAAGCGCTTGCCGCAAAACTCGACGGTTCCGCGCTTGAGGCACATGTGACCGCTTATTATCGCTTGACCGCCGTGTCAGAAATGGGAACCTTGTTCAAGGCGCTTGCCCTCTTCCCGGCAGGTGCCGCACCACCACCCGGATTTGAAACGTGACGCTTGAAATCATCACTGCAGATGCGTTGTCCCCGGTGCGCCACGGGTTCTTTACCCGCCGTGGCGGGGCGTTATCGGGTGTGTTCAAGGGGCTCAATTGCGGCTTTGGATCGTCGGACCAGTCTGAGGCGGTCGGGATCAATCGGGTCCGCGTTGCAGATGCGATGGGTGTCGATCGCGTCGAAACTGTGCATCAGGTCCATTCAGCAACGGTCGTCACTGTCGACGATACTGAGGCGGCGTCGGGAAGTGGCATCAAAGCGGACGCGATGGTCAGCGCGACGCCTGGTGTGGCTTTGGGCATTTTAACCGCCGACTGTCAGCCGGTTCTTTTTGCCGATGCGGAGGCTGGCGTGGTCGGGGCGGCTCATGCGGGCTGGCGCGGTGCGTTGGACGGCGTTCTTGAGGCGACCATTGACGCGATGGAAGACCTTGGCGCGGATCGCGGGCGCATGGTGGCCGTCATCGGCCCCTCGATCAGCCAGAGCAACTATGAAGTGGGGCCGGAATTCATCGGCCGGTTCGAGGCGGATGATCCCGAGAACCTGCGCTTTTTTGCGGGCCCTTCAGAGCGGCCGTTTTTTGACCTGCCCGGCTATGGGTTGCATCGGTTGCGCCGCGCGGGGATCGGTGCGGCGGAATGGGTTCGTCACTGCACCTATGCAGATGAAGACAGGTTTTATTCCTACCGGCGCGCGACACATCGCAAAGAGGCCGATTACGGACGTTTAATCTCGGTCATCCGGCTTTGATCCCGGGATCAAACTGTTTCCAATTTCTTAACAATCTATCCCACTTCGCTGTCGATATCGTTCTCGAAACGGAGAGGGCGGTTTTGCCATATTCCGCGCCCGCCATCGCGAAAATGCCCGAGACTTCCCCGCTTGAGCGTCCTTCTTCGCGCCATTTTGACCGCTAGACCTGATGCCATAGACGGTAGCGCCGCCAGACTGTGCGGCAGGAGTAACGAATGACCAAAGTTGTGAAATACACTTGGAAGCAAGCCCTTCGGCGCGTCGCGCAGGCTGGGCTGGGCGCCGATCCCATCGCAAAACGCCGCGCGGCGGCCAACGATCGTCTCTGGGATGTGTCGCTGTCCTTGCGGGCGACGCGTGGAGCGTCGTCCTGATTGCGCTGATTCTAGGCGCAATCGCAAAATGCGTGACGATCGTCGCGCGACCAGAAACAAAGCAAGGCGCCAATTGTGCATTGCTGTCACCAAAACGGGCAATCTACGGCTTTCTTTGACAGACCGGAAATTGCCTGCCACACATGAGCTAACAAGTCATTCTGCGTAGGTGGGGGCCGTGCAGATGTGACCAGCCGCGAGGACTGATCGCATGTCGTATACACGCCCCGGTGCTGCCCGCAGCACGCGTATGTTCGAGGGCTCGCCCGCCCGTCCGGTGGGACTTCAGGCGCCCGAATTGCGCCGCCGACAGCTTCCCTTAACCCGTCGTTACGAGATCTCGTATCTCGATGATCTGGGTGAGATTCAGGACACAACGCGCATTGCTCCGGCCTTGCCCGTCTTTGAAGAGGCGTTCAGCGCTTTTGCGCATGGCGTGATCCTGAACACGGCGTCGGGCCCTGTTGCGATCGAAGATATTCTGCCCGGTGACACGTTGATGTGCGCCAGCGACCGTTTGGCGACGGTGCGCTGGAAAGGAGCTATCACGCTGGTTCCGGGCGCACCGACCATCACCGGTGAGCCAGAAAAGCTGTGCCGCGTTACACCGGATGCCTTTGGTCTGAGCCGTCCGTCGCGCGACGTGGTCCTGGGACCTTCGGCGCGTCGACTGGACCGGGACGCGACCGTTCGCGCAGTAACCGGGACCGAGGCGGCGATGGTACCTCTCAGTGCACAAGCCGATGGCGTGAGCGTTATTCAGGTCACGCCCGCGACGCCCGTACGCGTCTATCACCTTGTGACAGATCGCCATGAGGCGGTCGTGGCCGGTGGGCTTGAGATCGAAACCTACCATCCCGGCCCCGATGCGGCCTACAGCCTGTCATCGGAAATGCGTGAACTGTTCCTGCAACTTTTCCCGCATGTGAATGCGCTCGGCGATTTTGGGCGGCTTTTATGGCCGCGCCTCACGTCTGACGATCTTCTGGCTGTGTGACGTCAGTTTGGGGGCGCTGCCCCCACGGCCACGATGTGGCCTTCCCCCGGAGTATTTTGAAAACAAAGAAAACAGCTTCTTTGTTTAAGAAGTACTCCGGAGCGCGAGGCAGAGCCTCGCAAAATCTTAACCGATTGCGGCGACGCGCTCTTCCAAGACGCTAAAAGGCACGCCTGGCTCGTCCTTCGTCCCGCGTATGACGAGCGAGGTTTTGACGCTGGCCACGTTCTCGGCGGCGGTCAGTTCTTCCGTCAAAAAGGTTTGAAAGGTCGACAGATCAGGCGAGACGCACTTCAAAAGAAAGTCTACCTCGCCGTTAAGCATGTGGCACTCGCGGACAAGTGGCCATTCAAGGCAGCGCGCTTCGAACGCGGACAGGTCAACCTCGGCCTGACTGAGCAAACCCACCATCGCATAGACCTGTACTTCGAACCCCAGTGCGCGAGCGTTGACGTCGGCATGGTACCCACGGATGTACCCTTGTTCTTCGAGCGTGCGAACACGACGCAGACAAGGGGGCGCGGAAATTCCGACCCGGCTTGCCAGTTCCACGTTGGTCATACGCCCGTCCGCTTGCAACTCGGCCAGAATTTTGCGGTCGATTTCATCAAGCTTGTGTCCGGCCACGCGGGCGTCCTCCCATTTATAGTTTTGGGATTGCTACCAACTTGGCCGATCTTGCGCAATTAAATTTCGCAATTGCGCAAGAAAGTTGCATTTCCATTGCTTCAGGCGGCGATTGCGCTGATGTTCTGGTCGCCGTGGCCCGCCGCCGAGGTGGCTTCAAATGCCGCCAGCACTGCCTGAGTAACTGGCATATCCGCGCCCGAGCCAAGCGCATAGCCCAGATTTTTGATCAGCAAATCGACAGGAAAGAGTGGATCGTGCTTCCCGGCGGCGATCAGGTTGCCCATGACGGTTGCGGTGCCGCTCATCACCGGGGTGGGCGCCAGCAAATCGAGCAGGGTTGCCGGTGCGATATCAAACGCCTGCCCAAGGCGCAAAAGCTCGGCCATCATCGCGGTCTGGATGCCAAGTGCGGTGTTGATCGCAAGCTTGAGCACCGCGCCCTTTCCACTGTCGCCAGCATGCAAAACGGCTTTTCCCATGGCTTCGGCCAATGGGCGGAAACGATCGATTTGCTCAGGCGCACCGCCAGTGAGGAAGATCAACTCGCCCGCGTCCGCCTGCGGGAGTGACCCAGCGACTGGCGCGTCGATCAGGGTTGGAAGCGTGGCGCGCAACCGTGCGATTTGATCCGGTGATACCGTGCTCATTTCGACGGTCAGTGCATGTGCGCCAAGATGCGGTGCAACGCGCGACCAGACTTCGGTCGATGCGGTATCATCGGTCAACATGGTCAGGACCGCATCGGCGCCCGCAACAGCGTCCTCGGGCGTGACAGCAGACTTGGCGTTGAGGTCAGAAGCCTTGTCGGGTGAGCGGTTCCAAACGGTTACATCATGACCCGCCGCGATCAGGTGTGCCGCCATACGGCGCCCCATCGCACCAAGGCCCAGAAAAGCGATCTTTGTCATCTTTGGACTCCAGAAGTTGTGATGGGGAAGATGTATCTAATGTAATTTATGCAATAAATATTGCCATTATCATTATATTGATAAAATATCTGCATTAATGAATACGGATACTCTTAACCTGCTGGATGCAGTCGTCGTCCACGGCTCCTTTGCGGACGCCGCGCGTGTGCTCGAGGTTGATCCCTCTGCCGTATCGCGCGGTGTGGCGCAGCTTGAACGCGAACTGGGCTTTCGTCTGTTTGAGCGTTCGACCCGCAAGATATCGTTGACCGAGGCTGGTGCACACTATCACGTGCGGGTCGCGCCGCTTCTCGCAGACTTGGCGGATGCGGAGGATACAGCACGTGATCTTGTGACCGCGCCAACCGGTGTGCTGCGCGTCAGCGCGTCTACCGCATTTGGGCAAAGGGTCTTGCTGCCCGTGATTGACAGGTATTTGAGCGATTATCCCGACGTGCGCGTTGAGCTGCATTTATCCGATGCGCCGGTTGATCTGATCGCCAAGCGGATCGATATCGCCATTCGCCTCACCCCGGACGCGTCCCCCGATACCATCGTGTCGCGGCTGATCGACACGCAATACCGGGTCGTTGCGGCGCCGTCCTTTCTGGAGCGGCACACGGTTTCGCATCCCTCAGACCTGAGCGGTCTTCCATGTCTTTTGTTCCCTTTTCCGGGCTTTCGCGATCTTTGGCTGTTTCGAAACGCGCGAGAAGAGATCTCGGTACCGATTTCGGGGCGACTTGAGATTCCAGGGGCGCTTGCGTTGCGCGATGCAGCGCTCGCAGGGATGGGCCCAGCACTTTTGGCAGATTGGTTGATCGGAGAGGACTTGGACGCAGGAGGTCTTATTGATCTGCTCCCCGATTATCAGGTTGCCGCCGGACGTTTTGATACAGCCGCATGGATTTTGACCCCATCCCGCCGGTATCGCCCATTAAAGGTGCGCCATTTCATCGACCGGCTGCGTGCCGATCTCCGACCCTGACCTGTCGCAGAACTTTTTCAAATTATCACTTTACAGGTGCGCCCTTTCAGACCACCATATGTTGTAAGGGGCGGATGTAAAAACCCCGTCTCTTGAGCAGGCACCCAGCTTTAGTGGGGCTCTTACCCCACAGAGCTAAACCAAATGAGGCCGCGCATGTCGCTTTCCGAGCAGTACTACTCAACCGAGGATCTCCATCCGATTGATATCGTGGAGCATCTGGCCGAACACAACGAATGGGAGTTCGACCGCGTCGCGGACGACCAGATCGCCATGGCTGTCGAAGGTCAGTGGCGGACCTATTCGATCACCCTCGCCTGGTCGCCCCACGACGAAACGCTGCGTCTGATCTGCACGTTTGAAATGGAGCCGCCGGAAGACGCGATGGCCGGGCTTTACGAGACGTTGAATGCCGTGAATGACAAGTGCTGGACTGGTGCGTTCTCGTTCTGGGCGGAACAGAGCCTGATGGTTTGGCGGTACGGACTGGTCCTGTCGGGTGGTCAGTCAGCGGTGCCGGAACAGATCGACACGCTGATCACCACGGCCGTCGTTGCGGCCGAGCGGTTTTATCCTGCATTCCAGTTGGTGGCCTGGGCCGGACAGTCGCCGCAAGATGCGATGCAAGTTGCCATTGCCGAAGCCTACGGGCGCGCATGATCCAAGGTTGGCCCTTGCATTCCATGGGCTGATCAGAAGACATCGGGATCGCCTGCAACCTAGGCATTTCCAAGAACACCGTGCTCGACATCGTGAAACGGCATCGGCACAACCAGTGACACCAAGCTTCCGAGTGCATTCGGGATTGCGGGCGCTGATGCGTAGGCGATCACCTCCATAGCATTTGGGAAGTGGCCGTCTACAAGAAGCTGCGCTGAAGCAAAAATTCTCGAAAACTGCTTCGTTGTCAGTGACAGCGGCGTTCGCTTTTGAAATCTTGGTGGCAGAATAATCGTAGGGTTGTGGAATGACAGCACGCGGAACATTGCTAATTTGTGCTTTATCCATTGTGATGCTGTCCTTTCTTGTTATTTATCAAAGACTTCAATTGATTGATCAGTCGATGAACTCAGATGTTTATTCGAAAGTCGAAAAGTTTCTTCGCAGTGCTCTCTATGAAGCCTGTCCACGCGAAAACCAGTTGCAGGAGGCTGCAAGTCAGGTTGGACTCCTACTTGAAAAGTCTGAATCTGGTTTTCCTGTCCCCATAAACTTAAATGCCGAACCAGCTTCTGCTTACAAACTAGTTGATCGAGAACATGACGGTTCTTCGGCAAAAACAGATATCTATTTTTACAGCGACAGAGATGGCTGTATTCTTTTCGGGATGAACTAGATGAGGCGGGACGCCGCCCAAACCGGGCGGCGTTTCGCATGGAAGGAGGGCACGCATGGATTTCAGCGCAATTTCGGGCCGAGGGCTGGTTTTGTTGGGCTGCGGCAAGATGGGATCTGCCATGCTTCAAGGTTGGCTCGCGGCAGGCTTGGCACCTGAAGATGTATGGGTGGTCGAGCCACATCCTTCGGAGTGGCTTGCCGGTATTGCGGGCCTTCACCTGAATGCGGACCTGCCGCGCGATCCTGCTGTTGTGATCGTCGCGGTCAAGCCGCAGATCATGAATGACGCCCTGCCGCTTTTGCATCCGTTGGGCGATGGTGGGGCTGTGTTTCTATCCGTTGCGGCCGGGACACCCATTTCCGCGTTTGAATCCTCGTTAGGCCGGTCGACGCCGGTTGTGCGCGCGATGCCCAACACACCCGCCGCCATTGGCCGCGGGATCACGGCACTTATCGGGAATAGTTGGGCTGGAGAAGAAGCGCTCGTGATGGCCGAAGGTTTGTTGTCGGCGGTCGGGGAGACGGTGCGCCTGTCGGATGAAGCCGAAATGGACGCCGTGACCGGGGTCTCCGGTTCTGGCCCTGCTTACGTCTTTCACATGATCGAGGCATTGGCCGCGGCTGGAGAGGCGGAAGGGCTCACCCCTGAACTGGCCATGCAACTGGCCCGTGCAACGGTCGCGGGGGCAGGGGCGCTGGCCATGGAAAGTGGCGAGAGCGCCGAACAGCTTCGGATCAATGTCACCAGCCCCAACGGAACGACTCAGGCCGGGTTGGAGGTCTTGATGAGCGACGAGGCCGGTCTTGGCGGGTTGATGGGGCGCACGGTGGCCGCCGCCGCCGCGCGCAGCCGGGAGTTGGGGTCATGAGCGAGATCAGTTTTGACGACTTTCTAAAAGTGGATGTTCGTGTGGGTCGCATCATCCGCGCGGAACCCTATCCTGAGGCGCGCAAGCCTGCGATCAAGTGCTGGATCGATTTCGGCCCTGAGATTGGGGAGCGCAAGACCTCGGCCCAGATCACAAGGCACTACACGCCTGACGAACTGCCCGGGCGCCTGGTGATGGGCGTCGTGAACTTCCCACCGCGTCAGATTGGCAAGTTCATGTCCGAGGTTCTTATGATCGGCGTGCCGGATGCGGCGGGCGAAGTGGTCCTGCTTCAGCCCGATCGTGATGTGCCTGTCGGGGGGAGGCTTTATTGATGGCAAAAGTTCTGATCACACGGGCGCTGCCTGAGCGCAACCTTGCCCGAGCGCGCGCGACGCATGACGTCACGCTGCGCGAAGAGACGGACCCCCTGACATCCGCCGAAGCGCATGACGCGCTGTCGCAATACGATGGAATTGTTCCGACCCTGGGCGATGCGTTCGGGTCTGAGACCTTTGCCGGTCTGGTGGAGACGCGCTGCAAAGTGCTGGCCAATTTTGGGGTCGGGTATAATCACATCGATGCCGCCGCCGCCCGCGCCGCCGGCGTTGAAGTGACCAATACGCCCGGGGCAGTGACGGATGCCACTGCCGATATCGCCATGACATTGATTCTATCCCTGTGTCGGCGCGCCTCTGAAGGCGAACGTATCGTGCGTGCGGGGCAATGGATCGGCTGGCAGCCGACGCAATTCCTTGGAATGCATGTGACCGGCAAAACGGTCGGGATCATCGGTATGGGGCGCATAGGCAAAGCAATCGCGCGCCGGTGCCATTTTGGCTTTGAGATGTCTGTGAAGTTCTTCAACCGCTCGATCGTGGCCGATCCCGGCGTGCCGGGTGAACAGATCACCAACCTGCACGAATTGTTGGGGTCGGTCGACATTGCGGTGCTGGCGGTGCCCGCATCCCCTGCCACCCGCCATTTGATCGGAACCCCTCAGCTTCAGGCACTGGGTCCCTCACGTTATCTTGTGAACATCGCACGGGGAGATGTCGTTGATGAACCCGCGCTGCTCGAGGCGCTGCAGACCGGCATGATCGCCGGTGCCGGGCTTGATGTTTACGAAAATGAACCCTTCCTGACCCCCGGTCTGACGGAGTGCGAGAATGCCGTCCTGTTGCCCCATCTTGGGACATCAGCGCTTGAGGTGCGCGAGGCGATGGGCGCAATGGCGCTCGACAATCTCGACGCGGTTTTGAGCGGTCGCGTTCCACCGAATGCTGTCTAGGCAACAGACGGAATTTTGTAACAGCATTTTGACACATCTCAACGACAGGCCCGCTAACGCCTCCTAAACCCGCGTGAAACCGCGACGAAAAGGAGTGCCGAGATGAAGGATGCCGCTGTGATTAAAGACGTTGCCGCCGAGGCGGCCCGGCGCCCTGTGGCACCCCCGCCCACCGCAGATGCCATCCGCCGCGCGTTTGAAACCGGCCGTTACCCTTACCGGACGCGGATGAGCCGCCGGGCTTATGAAATCGAACTCAAAGCGCTTCAGGCCGAGCTGTTGAAAGTTCAACTTTGGGCGCAGGATGCCGGTGAACGCTTTGTCATTCTGTTTGAGGGCCGCGATGCCGCGGGCAAGGGCGGTACGATCAAACGATTTATGGAGCACCTCAACCCGCGGTCAGCACGGGTTGTCGCGCTGAACAAACCAACGTGGGAAGAAAAGGGCCAGTGGTTCTTTCAACGCTATATCGCCGAGCTGCCAACGGTCGGTGAAATGGTGTTTTATGACCGCTCCTGGTACAACTGCGCCGGCGTGGAACGCGTGATGGGCTTTTGCGAGCCGCACGAATACCTTGAGTTCATGCGTGAGACGCCGGAGTTGGAACGGATGCTGACCCGGTCGGGGATCCGATTGTTCAAATACTGGTTCTCAGTAACGCAAGAGGAGCAAAAGCAGCGCTTTGTCTCCCGTGAGACGGACCCTTTGAAGCGTTGGAAACTGTCACCCATCGACAAAGCAAGCCTCGATAAATGGGATGACTACACCGAGGCGAAAGAGGCGATGTTCTTTTACACCGATACTGCCGATGCGCCTTGGACCATCATCAAATCAAACGACAAAAAGCGCGCGCGATTGAACTGCATGCGGCATTTCCTGGCCTCGATCGACTATCCCGGTAAGGATCACGACGTTGCCGGACCGCCCGATCCTTTGATTGTCGGACATGCTGGACATGTGCTGCACGCGACTGATTATATCCTCGGCACATCGCTGCACCCTGAGACGCGGCGCGTGAAGGTCTAGGCGTGGCGGGGGCTCTGCCCCCGCACCCCCGGGAGATTTCGGTATCAATGGAAGCGCGCGCACCTGCTTTCCATTGATCTCCAAATATCCCGGAGCGCGAGGCAGAGCCTCGCAAGACCCTAGCTGTCGCCCACAGCCTCGCGCCAATGTTTTCGGCACAGCGAAACATAGGTTTCGTTGCCACCAATCTGAACCTGATCGCCTTCAGTCAGGACGCGCCCCTGATCGTCCTGGCGGACGACCATCGTCGCTTTCTTTCCGCAATGGCAGATCGTGCGCGCTTCGCGCATCTCGTCTGATAGCGCCAAGAGTGCGGCCGAACCTGGAAAGAGATTGCCCTGAAAATCGACCCTCAGCCCGTAGCACATCACGGGAACACGCAGATCGTCGACAGCGCGGGCCAACTGCCAGACCTGATCTTTTTCAAGAAACTGCGCTTCGTCCAGAAAGATACAGGACACCGGTCCGCGATCAAGGCGCCGCGCGATTTTGGCAAAAAGATCCTCTCCCGGCGAAAAGGTGTCTGCTGGTGCGGAGATCCCGATACGACTTCCGATAATGGCCTCGCCCGCGCGGTTGTCGAAGGCGTAGGTCAAGAGGTACGTCTCCATCCCCCGTTCGCGGTAGTTGTAGGACGCTTGCAAAAGCAGCGTCGATTTCCCGGCGTTCATTGTTGAGTAGTGAAAATAGAGCTTGGCCATACAGGGTGGCTAGCGCGGCGCGCCGAGAGGCGCAACCGCGTCACGTCAAACGGATATGCGCCATGATCTGACCGTGGTCGGAGGCGAGTTTGTTATAAGGTGCTTCGGCATGGCTGCCGTCGGTCAAGTGGTCGTTGAAGACGCTGAAATACTCCATCTCCCCGATGCGAGCCTCAAATTCGGGATGGAAGTGGCGCGAGAGGTAAATCTGGTCGATGGATTCGTAGACCCCGCCAAAGGCCGCTGTATAGACCATGTCCCGCAACGAACGGCGCACGAACAGCTTTTCAGCCGAGTGCAGTCGCACGCTGTCGACGGCTTCGGTGATCTGCTCGTTCTCGGCTTTGCTGTAGCGGTCATTGGCCGCCTTTGCATCGTGGCGGCGCATCCAGGAATAGTTTCGGAATGGGCGCTCGCCCGAGATGATCTCGGACGACACCGCGGTTTCGCCGTCGTTGAAATCGCCAGTGACGATGCAGGGATTACCCGCCTCAAGCTCTTTGAGCACCTCGCGCCTGAGAACCCAGGCCTCTGTCGTGCGGCGCAGAGCTGAGCGCAGCGCGCCCATCGCGCGTCCGGCGGCATCATACTGCGTCAGGTCGGCCTCCGGCGCGGTCGCCGCTCCGTTGGGGCGGATGTATTCGCCAAGCTTGGACTTCAGGTGGCATGTGAAGACTGTGATTGTTTGTCCACCGATGGGTATGCGGGTTTTGAGAATTGGACGGCTCAAGCGATCAAGCCGGAATGAGCCTGCCTGACCGCCGCCAAGATCGCTGAACGGGATTTCAAGAGCGGGCAGAACATCCTGCACGATCTCGGCGCCGCCGACGAAGCCAAAGCGTGACAGGATCGCGACGCCCGGGCGGCGTTTGCCTGGTGTTCCCGTATCGTTGAGGTTCGGGGCATAGGCCAAGGCCGCCTCGGTATAGGGCGTATAGGCGAGTTTGCGAAAGATCGCCTTCTTTGCGTACCCTGCTGAAGGATCGGGAAGATTTGCGTCGTTGGCCAGAATGCCACGCGCGTCTGTCTCAGAAATCACCGATTTCAGGGCGTCTTCTTCGAAGATTTCCTGAAAGCAGACGATGTCGGCATCCATCGTCAAAAGCTGATCTGCCAGCCAATCGGCCTTCCACGCGTATTCCTCGGGGGTGTAGCTCTCGAACGTGTAATACTCTTGGTCGGGGCTGATCAGGTTTTTGACGTTGAAGCTGGCGACGGTAAAGCGGGTCATGCCCCACCATAGCGTGACAGGGCGGTTGTGAACATCTCGGCATCGACATTGCCGCCGGATGCGACCGCGATGACGGCATCGCCCGAGACCTGATCGGGGTGAAAAAGTGCTGCGGCCAAAGCGATGGCGCCACCAGGTTCGAGCACGACTTTCAACCGTTGAAAGGCAGCTGCCATGGCACGCAGACAATCCTCTTCCGGAACCACGATCCCGGGCCCACAAAGACGGGACATGATCCCAAACGTGATCTGACCGGGGGCGGGCGTGATGATCGCGTCGCATATCGATCCGGATTCACTGGCATTCGATTGGATCTCTCCAGTGGCCAGCGACCGGGCGACGTCATCGAAGTTTTCGGGCTCAACCGGGCGGGCTCGGAGGCCGGGCGCGCGCGCCTCAAGCGATAGCGCCACGCCAGAGGTCAAGCCGCCCCCACCGCAACAGACAAGCACGTCGGCTTCGGTCACGCTCCGCGCGGCGGCTTGTTCGGCAATTTCCAGTCCGACCGAGCCTTGGCCTGCGATGACTTCGGGTTCGTTGAAGGGCTTGATCATTGTCAGCCCGCGAGCCGCGGTTTCGCGTGCGCCCACGGCGTCGCGGTCTTCGCGTCCGCGTTCGTAAAAGACGACCTCGGCCCCGTAAGCGCGGGTGTTGGCGATTTTCAGGGCGGGGGCATCGTGGGGCATGACGATCACGGCGGGAATGTCGTGCTCACGCGCAGCCAATGCGATGCCTTGGGCGTGGTTGCCCGAGGATACGGCGATGACACCCTTCGCGCGTGTTGCGGGATCAAGCGCCGAAATTGCGGCGCGCGCGCCGCGATACTTGAAGCTGCCGGTTTTCTGCAGTGCCTCAACTTTGATCAGCACACGGCGGCCCGCGATTTCGTCCAGAAACGGCGAAGTGAGTAGGGGCGTCACACGCGCATGGCCCCGGATGCGGTCGGCTGCGGCCTCGATCATGTCGATGTTCATGTCAACTGGTCCAGAAACTCGGCGATCAACGCCTGAGATTGCGGTTCGTTCAGAAACGGCACATGCCCGCGATCGGGCACTGTCGTTTGTAGCATGGATGGGATTTCGGCCTGCATGCGCGCCGCCGTGTCTGCGGAGAGAAGATCGGAATTTGCGCCCCGGATCAGACCCAGCGGCGACCCGTCCAAAGCGCGAAAGAGCGGCCAAAGATCAACCTCACTGGCGGTCTTGAAACCCTCTTCAACGGCGTCGCGCAGCTTGGGGTCATAGCGCAGCGCCAGACCCTGAGGTGTTTCGCGCCAGATCCGGCGCGCATAGGCGCGCCACGTGGCGCGGTCGACATTGGCAAAACGCGGCGCCATGCGATCGGGCAGGGCGTCAACTGCTGCCTCAAAGTCGGTAAGACCCGGAGGCCGACCGATATACCCCATGATGAAATCGAGCCCCGCAAGATCAAGCGCGGGACCGATATCGTGCAGAACGGTGCCGGCCAGACGGTTACGCGCGGTAACGGCGAGGGTCATTGCGATCAAGCCGCCGCGTGAGGTCCCAAGGATCGCGGCGCGATTGATCTTGAGGTGGTCGAGCAGGGCCAGCGCATCCATCGCCTCTTGGGGGATTGTGTAGTTGCGCCAGTTCGGATCGAATTCAGATCGCCCACGCCCCCGGCTGTCCAGACGGATGATCCTTGCGCGGTCGGCGAAATTCATCACCGGCTCAAAATCATCCATGTTTCGGGTGAGCCCCGGCAGACAGAGAAGTGGCGGGCCTGCGCCTTCATCGGCAAAGGTAAGTGTCAGCCCATCCGCTGTTTGAAACTGTGAAAGCCCGCGGGGTCGCTCATAGGGTGGCCGCAAGGTCAGGAATGGTGGTCAGATCGGACAACACGTGTTGAGGTTTTGCCGGAAGCCGGTCAACGGGATCGCCTGCGCGGTTGACCCAGACCGTGTGAAACCCGTATTGCGCCGCACCCGCCGCGTCCCATCCATTTGACGATACAAAAAGTACGTCTTGGGGCGCAGTCCCAAAGCGTTCCCCGACCATATCGTAGACCGTGCGGGCGGGTTTGAAGACCCCGACGCTTTCGACCGACAGCACGTCGTCGAGCACGTCGCCGATCACGGCAGAGGTTACAGCACCGTCCAACATATCGGGCGAGCCGTTTGACAGGATCGCGGTCGTGCGACCCGCGGCCTTGAGCCGGGTCAGCATGGCGGGCACTTCCTTATAGGCCGCAAGCTCCCAATAGAGCGCGAGAAGTCGTTCGCGAAGCTCGAGATCGTCGCCCAGCCCTTGTCGTTCCATCGCCCAGTCGAGCCCGTCTTGCGTGACCTGCCAGAACGGGCAGTAATCACCAGTGATCGCGCGTAGCCAAGTGTATTGAAGCTGCTTCAAGCGCCAGTCTTCGGCCAGTTGCGGCCAGACGGCTGCCAGTTTTTCGCGACCAGGTTCCGTGGCGGCGTTGCGCGCGGCGGCGGCGACATCGAAGAGCGTGCCATAGGCATCGAAAATGCAGGTGGTGATGGGCATGGCGGGATCCTCCACGCGCGAGACTGTCACAGGCACAGGGCGGAGTGAAGATGGGCGTGTGCATTTATTGGGGGGCTCTGCCCCCGCGTGCCTTGCGGCCCGCTCCCCCCGGATATTTTGAGATCAATGGAGGCGGCGAGGCTTGCGCTGGGCCTGCGCGCGTCAGAGATTCTCTGGCTGCGGCATGCCCAGAACGTGGTAGCCGCCGTCGACCACGATCACTTCACCGGTCGTGCAGGCACCTTGGTCGGAGGTCAGGTAGACAGCGGTGCCGCCGATCGCCTCGAGTGTGGCGTTGGCGCGCAAGGGCGCGTTCGCCTCGGCGGTTTTGAAAGTCTTGCGCGCGCCACCGATTGCGGCGCCAGCGAGTGTGCGCATCGGGCCTGGCGAGATTGCATTCACACGAATGCCGTCGGGGCCCAGATCATTGGCGAGGTAGCGGACGGTTGATTCCAGTGCCGCTTTGGCGACGCCCATCACGTTATAAAACGGTGTGACGCGGTTCGAGCCGAGATACGTGAGCGTCACGATCGAGCCGCCATCGGACATGAGCGGCATGGCACGCCGCGACACGTCAATGAGCGAGTAGCACGAAATCGTCAACGAGTTCTGGAAGTTGTCGCGGCTGGTGTTGATGAACCGACCCGTCAATTCGTTCTTGTCCGAATACGCGATGGCATGAATGAGAAAGTCGATCTTGCCCCAGCGCTCAGCGATTTGTGCAAAACCAGCATCGAGTGCTGCGTCATCTGTGACGTCCATATCGACCAACAAGTCCGAGCCAACGCTTTCCGCGAGGGGCTGCAGACGTTTTCCAAATGCTTCGCCTTGATAAGAGAAGGCCAGTTCTGCCCCTCGGCGGCGAGCGCCTGTGCGATGCCCCAAGCGATGGAGTTGTGGTTCGCCACGCCCATGACGAGGCCACGTTTGCCGGACATCAAATCAGCCATGTGTCGTTACCCGTGATACTTAGACATCGCCAGAGTTGCATTCGTGCCGCCGAAGCCAAAGGAATTTGACAGCACGGTGTCGAGTTCTGCCTCGCGGAATTCTGTCGCGATTTCTTCGGGACGCAGGGCAGGGTCGAGGTCGCGCACGTTGATCGACGGGGCGATAAAACCGCCTTGCATCATCAGGATCGAATAGATTGCCTCGTGCACGCCTGCAGCACCAAGCGCGTGCCCGGTCATGGATTTTGTGGCGCTGATCGGGGCGTGGTCTTCGCCCAAAACGCGGCGCACAGCTTCGACCTCGGTCACATCCCCAACGGGTGTGGAGGTGCCATGAGCGTTGATATAGTCGACTTTGCGATCGCCAAGCGTCGCGACGGCCAGCCGCATCGAGCGTTCGCCACCTTCGCCGGAGGGCGCCACCATGTCGTAGCCATCGGAGGTCGCGCCGTAGCCGGTGACCTCGGCATATATCTTGGCGCCGCGCGCTTTGGCATGCTCAAGCTCTTCCAACACGACCATTCCGCCGCCGCCACCGATGACAAACCCATCGCGCGTCGCGTCATAGGCACGGGCCGCTTCGGTCGGGGTGTCGTTGTATTTCGAACTCATCGCGCCCATCGCGTCGAAAAGGCAGGAGAGCGTCCAGTCGACCTCTTCCCCGCCGCCGGCAAAGACGATGTCCTGTTTGCCCATTTGGATTTGCTCGACACCATTGCCGATGCAATGGGCCGAGGTCGAACAGGCCGAGGTGATCGAATAGTTCAGACCCTTGATCTTGAACGGCGTCGCGAGGCAGGCCGAGACGGTCGAGGACATGCAGCGCGTGACCATGAACGGTCCCATTCGCTTGGGGGCGCCTTTGTCTTTGACGATATTGTGTGCGGTAAAGAAGTTTGACGTCGATGGCCCGCCAGAGCCCGCGATCAGACCCGTCATCGGGTTGGAGACATCGCTTTCTTCGAGACCGCTATCGGCAACAGCTTGTTCCATGGCCAGATAGGCATAGGCGGCCACCGGGCCCATGAAGCGCAACTGACGTTTGTCGATCACATCTTCCAGCACGATGTCGGGACGGCCATGCACCTGACAGCGGAAGCCGTTCTCGGCGTATTCTTCGGCAAACGTGATGCCCGAGCGACCGGCGCGGAGGCTTGCTTCGACCTCGGCTGCGGTGTTGCCGATGGGTGAAACAACACCGATCCCAGTGATGACGACGCGGCGCATGAACGATCTCCTGTTATTCTTGGAGCCTATCTAGGACGGGGCAGGGCAAAGGGGCAAGCCAATAGGTAAGTGCCGTTGCGGCGGATCAGGCGCGCTCGGTGACCGACTTTAACCCCAGCAAGAGAGCAGCGAGGATCATGAAGCCACCGCCCGCGTAATCAATCCAGACTTTTGCGGGTCCGGTGACGCGTTTTGCAATCCAGCCAGCGCCAGCGCCATAGGCGGAAAGAAACGGGCCGTCGAGACAGAGGTAGGTCGCCGACAGGATCAGAAACTGCGGCCAGAATGGATCATCGGCGGAAATGAACTGGGGGAAAAGCGCCGCAAAGAAGACGACTGCTTTGGGATTGGCTGCGGACGTTAGGAACCCTTGCAGCCAGAGTGAGGAAAGGGGCGCGAGTGGTCGATCTGTTGTGGTGAACGGATCAGCCGACGCACCGCGCCGGATCATGCGAAGACCCAACCAGATTAAATAGGCCACGCCCGCCCATTTTATGACGGCAAGCGCCGATGCTGACGCAGCGATCAAAGCAGCGAGGCCCAATCCGGCCGCCAGCATCTGAAGTGCGTTCGCAGAAAGATCGCCGCATGCCGTGGCGAGCGCACGGTGAAACCCTTGCGACGCGCTGTTTGACAGCATCAGCAATTGGCTGGGTCCCGGCGTAATCATCAGCGCCAGGACGGTCGCGACATAGAGCATGCAGATGTCCAGAGGCATGGGGGTTTAGCTTTCCGAAAGCGCAACCTTCATGTCTTTGACCAAATAGATGACCTCACCGTCAGCCTCGACCCGTCCGTCAGCGACACCCATCGTCAAGCGTCGTGTCTGCACGGCCTTGGTGAAATCGACGTAATAGGTAAGCATCTTGCGGTCGGGCCGCACCATGCCGGTCAGTTTCACCTCTCCGACACCAAGTGCGTAGCCGCGCCCGGTCCAGCCGCGCCAGCCCAGGTTGAAGCCAGTCAGTTGCCAGAGCCCATCAAGCCCGAGGCAGCCTGGCATGATCGGATTGCCCGGAAAGTGGCAGTCGAAGAACCACAGATCAGGGTTGATATCGAACTCTGCCACAACGTGGCCTTTGCCATGCTCGCCACCGTCGCCAGAGATATCGGTGATCCGATCCATCATCAGCATGGGTGGTTCAGGCAGTTGCGCATTGCCGGGGCCGAACAATTCGCCGCGGGCGCATTTCAGAAGGTCGTCGCGGTCGAATGTGGTTGGATAGCTGCTCATCGGCTTTGTTTCTTCCTTGTATCGCGCCCATTCTGGCGTCTGAGCACCTGTAACAAGAAGCTGCGCGGGGTCGCAAGTGCGGGCCAATTGGTCACAGACTCCGGTCTTTCGCGTTTTTGGATTGAAGATTGAGCGTTTTGGGCCATATATTGCGAGACGTTCGCAGGAAAGACGTAAGCTATGACACCGCAAGCCCTAGAACGCGGAACGGAGTGGTTGAAAAACGGTGGTCTCCGCCCCACGCGCCAGCGCCTCGCACTGGCAGCATTGCTTGTGGGTGATGGTCAGGACCGCCATTTCACTGCCGAAAGCCTGTTTGAAGCAACGTCGGAGACCAAGGAGAAGGTCTCGCTCGCGACGGTCTACAATACGCTCAAAGCGTTTTGTGACGTGGGTTTGATCCGTGAGATTACGGTAGATGGCTCAAAAAGCTATTTCGACACTCGGATCGATGATCACCCACATTTCTTTTGGGAAGACAGCGGGTCGCTTTCGGATGCGCCTGCAGAAGACCTTAAGATCGCGCAACTGCCGGACGCGCCCGAAGGTGCAGAGATTGCCAAGGTTGATGTCGTGATCCGGTTGCGCCGGACCTGATGCCACTTTCGCTTTACCGCTTAGAGCTGCCCTTCGACCGGTAGCCATCCGGTGACCGTCGCCACGAACTTGTCCAAGCCACTGGCGTCAGGCTCCACATTGGTCGCAACAGTGTCCTGACCGCGCCGTCCGATCCAGATGAGAGACCCGTCATCGTCCAGTTGGGGCCGCCACGTGAAGAATTCTTTGCCAGCCTCAATGCGGCCTGAGATTTCTTCTGCCAGTTCTGGGGCGTCGATCAACACCCCAAGTTCACTATTCAGCTTTACCGCGCGCGGGTCGTAGTTCATCGACCCGACCCAGACATAACGGTCATCTATAACCGCCAGTTTGGTGTGCATTGTCAGTGGTGCCGCATCTTCGGGGGCGGGCGCAAAATCGGGCGTCAGAGGGTCCGGGCGCACTTCAAAGAGTTCCACACCCGCCGCAAGCAGGGGCGCGCGGCGCGGCGCGTAGCCAGCGTGGACATAAGGGTGATTGGTTGCGGCGAGTGAGTTTGTAACCACCCTGACGCGTGTGCCGCGATCGGCGATCTGAGTTAAGAAATCCACGCCGTATTCTTCAGGTACAAAATAGGGCGTGATGACCAGAACATCCGAAGATGCTCGGTCCATCGCGGTGAACAGCGCACGCGCGGCAACTTGTTGATCCCCGCCCTGACGCAGCCGCAGTTTCTGGGGCGGATCGATATCAACCCGCGCTTCGCCATAGATCGGCTGGATGCGTCCGTTGCGAATATCGGCAAGATAGGTCGACTCGATCGCCCTGCGGTAGATCGAGGCCGCTTCGGTCGAGGCTGTCTCGTCAAAGCTTTGAAGCGCGCTTGCCAAATCCGAATCGTCGCCACCGGGTTTGAGTGCTGCTATCGGGATCGACCAAAGGTCGTCCCAATAGGTTTGAAACCCTTCCGCGAGTGGTGCAACGACAGGCCCGGCTGCAAACACATCGAAGTCAGCAAACTCCGAGGCCTGACCAATGCTGTAATATTCGTCCGCAATGTTGCGTCCGCCGATGATCGCGGCTTGGCCGTCAACGATGAACGCCTTGTTGTGCATCCGGCGATTAAGGCGATTAAAGTCCAAAGCGTATCCGACGAATTGAGGGCTTCGGCGCGATGCTGGATTGAACATGCGAATTTCGATGTTCGGGTGCGCATCCAGCGCCGCAATGTCGTCATCGGCGGTCGTGGTAAAGACATCGTCGATCAAAAGACGTACCCGTACGCCCCGATTGGCTGCGGCGTAAAGCTCCAAGGACACCAGACTGCCTGCAAGGTCGGGTTTGATGAGAAACGTTTTGATGTCGATGCTGCTTTGCGCGTTTTCGATCATGCGCAATCGGGCGCCGAGCGCGTCGTTCCCATCCTCTAGCGTGAAGAACGCAGATCGCGTGGCCGTGATGCCCTCAAGACCAAGCGTCAGAGAGTCACGGCTTGCGGGCATTAGTTCGGATTTGGTCCGCGGGGCGTCAAACGGGACATAGGTGCAACCAGCAAGTAGCGCTGCGGCGCACAGAGTACGGATTAAAACCATTGTCCGGGTTCCATAAGTCCGAGATCGAGAAGTTGTTGGGATTGCCATGCGAAGGGGACCGAGTTTCGCCAGTGGAAGTTCTCGATCGCGTCGCGGCTGCCCGGGTTGCTGCGAAGTGCTTTGGCTGTTCTGAACGAACAGATCGCGGCGGTCAGGTTGTGATGCCAAGGGCAGGCATAGGTGTTGTATTCATCGTCGTTGAACGTGTGATCAGGGGCCAACAGCAGACCGGGTTTCGTCCGGAAAAGGCCCACGCGATCTATCCGACGCCGCTCTTGCGGAACATGCTCTTCAAACCGCCATCTTAGACCGCCGAAGAAATCGAGCTGGCGTTCAGGATTGATCTGCGCGTCCGCGTCCCATCGGGCCAGCGCGAAGTACCCCGAGCGATCAAGATGTGTGTCTTTAAGCGATACGGCATTCGGTGCGTTCGTGAGGTCGCGTGCATAAAGGTCGACGACATATGTCACCATGGCGTCGCGACGTTCGCCTTCGTGAAAGCTCAACATCTCGCCAATGCTGCGGCTTTCGCAGAAAGGAAAGAACAAGAACTCTGAATTGAAGCAATAGTGCAGCCACGTGCCGGTTTTGAGCGCCGGGATCAGCATGTTTACCGCGTCGCAATGGGCATATTCACGCGCCGTCTCAAAAGGTGCGCGAATAAGAGAATTTGACAGCGGCAGGTCGAGCGTCAGCGCGTCAGGTGCCAGCAAGATGATCAGGTCAAAGCCACGGCATTGAAGATGCGCAACAGTTTCATTGAGCGCCACATCATCTTCGGCAAGCAACACCGCAACCGGTCCCTTGGGCGGCGATTTTGTCACCGCATCGACCAAAGCCGTGACGCTTTTGTAGTGCATGCTCGTGCCCTTCATCCCCGCGTGATGCGTGGGTTTTGGTGAATGTTCCATGAAGAACGGAGCAAGGCAAGCTTGCCAGCAGGCCGAAACACCTGTTCGGCGCTGCGGTCAGGTGCTGATTTTCCTCTTTCTGGAGGACGCAAAAAGAGCGGTCTGGTCCCGCGCGCTAGCAGCTCTCAAATGCAAGCTGGGTTTGGGCTGCGTCAGTGAACGTCGCCGTTGCGGTCGCACTGCCCTGGACTATGGCGACCGTTGCACCTGAGATTTCTGTGTCCGACACAGTAATTTCGCGCCCACCCAATGTGTCGTCGACATCAATCGTGAAGCGAATGGCCGCATCCGGGGCGAGGGAGGCAATTTCAAGCGTCAGTTCAGTTTGCCCATCCCGCACAGTCGGGAGCGATTTCAAAGCGTCCTCACCTTCGACAATCTCGAAGGGCTGGAACACCTCAACGCCACCGCCGGATGCGGTGACATCAAATATGAGTTTGCCTTGCGAGGGTGTGAGATCCAGTTGAATCGCAGCATCCGTCAGAGGGCAGGCACCAGTATTTACAAATTGGAATGCATCTTTGGGTGCGCCTTCATCAAAAACGATCCGCAAGTCGGCATTGGCAGCACTTGCTGTTAGAACGGAAGCGGCCAGAATGGAAAGAGCTGCGTTGGTGGTCGTGCGCATACGTGTTGTCCCTTTGCGTTTTAGCCTTTTACGAGGGAGAGCCTGCACTGGATCAACCACGCATGACCTTGCCCTCTCGCTCGCGGACCACTAGAGACAGGTGCCGCAATGCAACGTGCCTAGCCGAGTGCAGAACATGAAAAAGCTCTACATCAAGACCTATGGTTGCCAGATGAATGTCTACGACAGTGAGCGTATGGCAGAAGCGCTGGGCGGGCAGGGATATACGCAGGTTACGGCCCGGAAGATGCCGACATGATCCTGCTCAACACCTGCCATATCCGCGAGAAGGCTGCGGAAAAGGTGTATTCCGAAATCGGGCGGCTCAAGCCGTTGAAATCCGCCAACCCAGATCTGAAAATCGGTGTCGCTGGCTGCGTTGCGCAAGCCGAGGGCGAAGAGATCATGGCGCGCGCGCCATCCGTCGATTTGGTGGTTGGGCCGCAAAGCTATCATCGGCTTCCCGCGATGGAAGAGGCGGTACAGGCCGGGCAAAAGGCGCTGGATACCGATTTTCCCGAAGAGGATAAATTCGAGCACCTCAAGTCTCGCCCCAAGGCAAAGCGGGCCCCGACTGCGTTTCTGACGGTGCAGGAAGGCTGCGACAAGTTCTGCGCGTTCTGCGTGGTGCCCTACACGCGGGGCGCAGAGGTCAGCCGACCGGTCGCGCAAATCCTGACCGAGGCGCAGGACCTTGTAGTGCGTGGGGTGCGCGAGATCACGCTTCTCGGGCAGAACGTGAACGCGTACCACGGCGCAGGCGAGGGGGGGGATTGGTCACTCGCGCAGCTTATCCGCCGGTTGGCGCGTGTCGACGGGTTGGAGCGCATTCGGTTCACAACCTCGCATCCCAACGACATGGATGACGATCTGATCGCCGCACATGGGGATTGCGACAAGCTGATGCCGTATCTGCACCTGCCGGTGCAGGCCGGGTCGGACAAGATCCTCAAGGCGATGAACCGCAAGCACACCGCGGACAGCTATATCCGGCTGATCGAGCGTATCCGAGCAGCGCGACCGGATCTGTTGCTATCGGGCGATTTCATTGTGGGCTTCCCCGGTGAAACGGACGCCGACTTCGAAGATACGATGTCGTTGATCCGCGAAGTTAACTACGGGCAGGCCTACAGCTTCAAATACTCTACGCGTCCGGGGACACCAGCAGCCGAACGCGATCAGGTTGATGAAGATGTGAAGTCCGAGCGGCTTGCAAAACTTCAGTCGCTGTTAAAGGACCAGCAGATTGCCGCGCAGGACGCGATGGTCGGACGAGACGTGACCGTCCTTTTGGAAAAGCCGGGGCGGCTTGAGGGGCAAATGGTTGGAAAGTCCGAATATCTGCACGCTGTTCATATGCCGGGCGAGGGCGCGCAAGTCGGTGACCTTGTCCGTGCGCGGGTTGTGGAAAGCGCCCCGAATTCGCTTGCAGCGGTTCCACTTCACAGGCTCTAAGCCTTAGCCAGAAAAGACTCGGTATTTCATCAACATGTGGTAGGCTTGCGCTGGGCAGGGCCTAATTGTGCGGTCTTGTCTGTATTTTGATAGGACTTTTTGCATGCGCCCTAGACTGGTGGGACCCGGCGCTATCGCTCAAACTGCCCTGATTGCTTTGGGCGTTCTTCTTTTCTTTTTGCTTACTGTCCCGGCGCGTGGTGACACAAACATTCAGACCTTCCGACCCGGTGTGTGGATCGATCCGGATGGGTGCGAGCACTGGGTGATGGATGACGGATGGGAAGGATACATGACACCCAACGTCCGGCCGGACGGTCGCCCGGTTTGCTACAAGGCGCATACGTGTGGCGCGGTGCGGACGGCGGGATTGTTTGACGGAAACCGCACCAGTCTAACCAGATCACAGCGCGGGCAGTTGGCGGACTACCTGGGGTCGGTTGAGGCGGTGGCACTTATCTTAGTTGGACATACGGACGTCGTTGCGGCGGATGGCAGCGACGTTGCCTTAACCCGCCGCCACGCTGAGGCAATCGCCGACGTCGCACGTGATGCGGGCGTGCGGGTGTCTGACATCCGCGGCTACGGCGGCCGCAAGCCGCGCGTATCGAATGCCACCGCAGAGGGGCGGGCAATGAACCAAAGAGTGGACGTGTTATGCCTGCGCTAGGTCGTTTTGCCGTGTTGTGCGGTGTTGCACTTCTTGCCGCATGTGAGGGGCAGTTTGTCGATAAGGCCGACAAGACACGC
>Ga0064014_10076_pt1 | contig 46320 bp, 57 predicted proteins | sample CrowatWCoCulture_2_FD_61584 | JGI IMG/M metagenome (GOLD analysis project Ga0064014, IMG submission 61584) | Marine cyanobacteria communities from the University of California, Santa Cruz, USA, analyzing cyanobacterial DNA methylation -... | ecosystem: Host-associated > Microbial > Bacteria >...
AAATTAGGTAAAAAATTACCCAATATGGGTATATTGGTGTGCCTGCCGTAGTTGCAAATGGCCAGGAAAAGACCGGGCAGATCCAGGGTAAGGAACCGGTGAAAGCCAATCTTCCTCCTCTGAAGTCACATCCGCTGCCGGTTATAATGCCGTATCTTTAAACGTCTCAGAGAATCTTATGCCAATCGAAAAGAATCAGGTCGTCCTGTTCCATTACAGCGTTCGTGATGAGCAAGACAATGTTGTTGAAGACTCCCATGGCGGCGAGCCTAATGCCTACCTCCATGGCCACGGTGGCATTATCAAGGGGCTGGAAGAAGCCCTGGAAGGTCGCGATGCCGGCGATACGTTCAGCGTCACCGTCACTCCGGATAAAGCCTACGGGCCGCGCAAGCCCGATGCCATCCAGCGGGTGCCGATCAAGCATTTGATGGGGGCCAAGCGCTGGAAGGCGGGCATGGTCGCCCAGGTTCAAACCGAGCAGGGCCCACGCCATGTGGTTGTTGCCAAGGTTGGTCACAAGTTTGCCGATGTCGACACCAACCATCCGATGGCCGGCAGAACCCTGACCTTCGATATCGAGATCCTTGAGGTCCGCGACGCCGATGCCGAAGAAATCGCCCATGGCCACGCCCATGGGCCGGGCGGGCATCACTGATGGATTAGAACTGGGCGTGCCGCCGGATGTCAGACGGAAGGCGGCTAGTGTCCCTTTGCCTAATCCAGTACTTCCTCTGAAATTTCCCGAACGAGCGGGTCCATCAGCCGGTACACCCAGGCCGATTTACCGTTTTGCAGCGTTAGCTCGACCCGCTCATAGCGAATGCCCAGTCTCTCGTAGCGGTCCAGCGCTCTGATTTCGTCGGCATTTACTGTGATGACCTTGCCTTCGGTGACTGCCCCGTCGGCTGCCTTGATGTTCAGCTCTTCCTTACGGAAACCTGGCAGTTTGGCGGGCTCACCCTCCCCGGCGCGGCCCATCACCAGCCAGCGCACCCAGGGGTGTGTGAGGGTACCGTACACGAATACGGAGTAGGTGGCGTCTTCATCAATGGCGGGCAGGTACTCCGGCCTGGGGTTGTAGCCGAACGGGCTGGCGAACGTCAGCCAGAGGTAGCCGATGAACACGCCAACCAGGACTGAGACGGTCGCAAGGGTGTAGCGAATCGGTTTTTTCATGGCGTTACTCTTGCCGTTTCTCTGTCCATTCCTGTGGCTCCGTTTCCTCATCGGTCCCTGTTGTATTGTGCTCTTCGAACTCGGTATTGCGTGGGTCAAGCTCAGAGACACCCAGAGCCGCTTCCGGGGTGGTGGTGTAGTAATGCTCCTGCCGTTTGATCGTGGGATGGCTGCGCCCCGGCCCCACCACCATGAACAGAATCAGGCCGGCCAGAATCAGGGCGTTGCTGACGAACAGGCCGCGCGCTCCCAGGAATTCCATGAACATGGCGCTGACGAGCGGGCCGATGATACTTCCCAGTCCATAGCTCAGTAACAGGGCGGTGCTGGCCGAGGTAATCTGGTGACTTTCCATCAGATCGTTGGTGATAGCAACGGCGATGGGATAGATAGCAGCACTAAGCCCCATGTAAAGGCCAACGAAAAACACCAGCAAAACCATGTTGCCGCCGCTGATGGTGGCTGCAATGAGACTGGACACGGCAGCAATAACAGCGACAACCAGCATGACACGGTAACGATCAAAACGATCGCAAACCTGGCCAATGGGCCAGGCCAGTATCATGGCGGCCACGATGGCCGAGGCCATGAAGTTGGAAAGCTGGCCAAGTTCCAGCCCAATGCGATCGGCGTAAACCGGGCCCATGGCGTAGAACGCGCTGATCAGCAGGCCGGCAATGAGAGCGCCCAGAGTCCCCGCTGGCGACTTACGGTATAGGCTGGTGAGTGACAGTCGTTCAGTCTCGGTGATGCTGGGTGATTCCCGCCGGGTTAGTGAAAGGGGTGTCAGTGCCAGCACGACCAGGATGGCTGCCAGGGAAAAGGGAATGAAGCCTGCTGGATCGGCGACACGAATCAGTACCTGGCCACCGGCCGTGGAGAGGAAAAAGATAATCTGGTAGACGGCAAACAGGCTTGCCCGGTTGCGGTTGTCGGCCTTGCTGCTGAACCAGCTTTCCATGACGATCATCAGGCCCGCCATGGCAAAGCCGCCCACAGCGCGGAGTCCGCTCCAGAGGTTCGCTTCAATGGCCATGGGGTAAATCAGTATCGAGGCGGAAAGCGCGGCGGCAAAGAAGGCAAACGCCCGGATGTGGCCGGCCTTTTCAATAATTCGGCCTGCGTACAGCGTGCCTGCCACGAAGCCGATGGAATAGAACGCCAGAATCCAGCCGATCACACTGGCACTGAACTCTTCGAGACTGAGGCGCAGGCCAAGAAGGGTCATCAGGAAGGCGTTGCCCATGATGAGCAGGATAATACTGACGATCAGCGATGACAGGCTTACGATGGTTTTTTGCATCAATCCTCTCCACCCGGATACGAATCAACATGGTCTTAGGTAGATGCCTTAAAGACCTCTGTGGGGATGGGTTAGGGGAATAAAAGGGTGGGGCGCCGAGCAGGCCAAGCTCCATTTCAGTTCCCATACCGGTTGTTCTCCTTTTTTATTTTGGGTGTGTTTTTCTTCGCCTGTTCTAGACTTCAATAACGACCAGATGTTGTTGGCCGGGTTCAAACATCCTTTGACGTCTCAAACCCAAAAGGCTGGCTCAGCATCACGCTCCATTGGTGGCTGAAAACGCCAAGCAGGAGCATACCGATGAAAAGGCACTCAACCATTGTTAAGCCGGGCGATTACGAGCGTGCGCTGAGTGTAGTAGGTACAGATGTTACCGTTCTCGCCGCAAAGGCCGTCACACAGGGGCAGGAGTTTACGTTTCAACGTGGAGAGCAGGGCATGGGCCCCCCGCCACATAGCCATCAGTGGGATGAGGCGTTTTTCGTACTCAAGGGAAGCGTTGATTTTACCTGCGAAGGCAAACTGGAAACCTGCCTTCCGGGCACACTGGTTTTTGTGCCTGGCGGAACCGTGCATTCATTCCAATATGGGCCAGATGGTGGGGAAATGTTGGAAGTGACCGGTGCGGGGAGTATGGCGACACAAATGTTTGCAGCGGTAGACAAGGAAATTCCGCCCGGTCCACCGAACATTGAAACCATTACCGAAGTGCTTGGCCAAAACGGTGTCACATTGCATTTGTAGCGGAAAGCCTTGAGATTTCCCCCCGGTTTCGCTGGCGATCTTGCGTTGGATCTGGACAGGTTTTTCGTAACCTCGCTGATGTCTACGAGCCAATTTGAATCACTCCCGTTGTCGGGGTTGAATTCACGCGCCCTCTAACGCATGTCTGTGGTACGAAGCATTCACAGTGCCGCATTTTCTCCAAATGATTTTCAAGGCAATGGGAGGGAGCATGGATAAGCGAACATTCGGAAACACAGACATTCAGGTAACACCTGTGGGGCTCGGTACCTGGGCCATAGGTGGCTGGATGTGGGGCGGAACGGACGAAGCCCAGTCCATCGACACCATCCACAGGGCCATCGACAAAGGCATAGGTCTGATCGATACGGCCCCGGTTTACGGGTTCGGGCGCTCCGAGGAGATTGTGGGCCAGGCTCTCGCCAATGGCCGGCGGGATCAGGTTGCCCTGGCCACTAAGGTCGCTCTGAACTGGAATGAGGATCACGACAAAATCTGGCGGGATTCCACGGCCTCGCGCATCGAGCGGGAGGTCGAGGATTCCCTGAAGCGCCTTCAGACGGACAGGATCGACATTTACCAGGTTCATTGGCCGGATCCGAAGACGCCCATGGAGGAAACTGCCCGGGCGCTGGAAAACCTCTACCAGGCCGGAAAAATCCGGGCCATTGGTGTCAGCAACTTCACACCCGCGCAGATGGACGAATTGCGGAAGAGTGTGCCCCTGCACAGTTTGCAGCCCCCGTATAACCTGTTTGAGCGGGATATCGAACAGGAAATCCTCCCGTATTGCCGGGAAAATGGCATTGCCACCATCACCTACGGCGGTCTTTGCCGTGGCTTGCTGACCGGCAAGATGCGCGAAGATACCCAATTTACCGGCGATGATCTGCGCAAGAACGATCCGAAGTTCCAGGGAGAGCGCTATCGCCAATATCTGAACGCGGTGGCCGAACTGGATGCCTTTGCCAAAGAGCGCTATCAGAAAAATGTCCTGGCCCTGGCGCTTCGCTGGCTGGTGGATCAACCCGGTGTGACAACCGCACTTTGGGGTGCGAGAAGACCGGAACAGCTGGATCCGGTGGATGACATCGAAGGCTGGTCGCTGGACAAGGAAGCAATGGCCGCCATCGATGACATTCTGGACCGGTGCATCGATGATCCTGTCGGGCCCGAGTTCATGGCGCCACCGACTCGGTAAGTTTCTGGCATGGTCGGGCTCCCTGCAGTCGATGCACTGACTGCAGGGAGCCTGAGTGCATGCATCTCTGGCATATCTGTCCTAGTCTGGTGTAATGGCAATCTCGTACATTTCTCTGGGATTTGAATAGTGCGTGAGTAATGGCCCCGACAAAATCGCGATAGGGGGATTGGATATGCCTCAGCCTCGTTTTACCTACCTGATGTGTTTTGCTGTTCTTGCTGCTTTTCTCTTCGCCTCTGCCGCCCACGCCCATCACGGTTGGGCGTGGGCGACCGATGAGGAGTTTGAAATCACCGGTGTTATTCAGTCCGTGCGCCTGGGTAATCCCCATGGTGAAGTCACGATACGCGCGGATGGCGAGGATTGGGTTGCGGAAGTTGGTCAGCCCTGGCGTAACGACCGTGTTGGGCTCACCAAGGAGATGTTGAGCCAGGGCCGGGAAATCACCGTGCATGGTCATCGCTCTGCCAGAGAAGGCGAGCGGCTGGTCAAGGCTGAACGGGTTGTGATCGACGGCGAGGACTACGATCTGTATCCGGGCCGTAAGTCCTGATCCCGGGGATGATTGAGCAAGCGCTGGTTTCCGTAGAAAATCTCGCCTTTGTCTCGGCCCTGCGCAATTCGACTTACATGTACCCGCTGGTCAATGCCGGGCATATTCTCGGCGTTGCTCTGCTCGTCGGGGGTATTGTGCCGCTCGATTTGCGTTTGCTTGGCCTCTGGCGCAAGTATCCTGTGATGGTGTTTGTTGATGTACTTCGAACTACCTCAGCAACTGGTTTGGGGCTGGCGGTGGTTTGTGGTTTGCTGTTATTTGCTACCGCCGCCGCAGACTACGTTGGCTCGACGTTGTTTCAGGCGAAGATCGCGCTGGTCTTGGTGGGTGTGTCGAACGCGTTGATTCTGGCACGGGTGGTGAAGCGCCGGGCTATCCGGAGCCTCCCTATGGAGGCTCCTATGCCTCCAGCCCTAAGGGCGGGGGCTTTTTTGTCTCTGGTAGTCTGGATCAGTGTTCTGATCCTTGGCAGGCTGTTGGGGTACTTCTGACCTTCCGTTGGCCTCAGATCACTTGGGTGACCACACTTCCCCGTGCTGCATTACCCGAAATTCCGATTCACTCAGGCTTTGTTTCTCCAGCGCCTGCCGCAGTCGCCGTGGTGGCTCGTCCATGGGCTCGTCGGTGAGGACGAAGGTTCCCCAGTGCATGGCAACCGACTGGCGAGCGCCAATATCCTGATGAATTTTTACTGCTTCCTCCGGCATCACGTGCACTGGGGCCATGAACCAGCGCGGGTCGTAGGCGCCGATGGGTAGCAGCGCCAGATCAATGGGCGAGAACAGCTCGCCGATTTTCCTGAATATTCCCCCATAGCCCGTATCGCCTGCGAAATAAAGCCGGAAACCATCGATCTCCAGCAGCCAGCTGCACCAGAGGGAGGTGTTGGTATCCGTGGGGGTTCGGCCGCTGAAGTGTTGAGCCGGAAGGCAGAAAACTTCCTGGCTGCCAGACAGAGAACCGGATTGCCACCAGTCCAGTTCCACCAGGTTGTGTATGCCCCGTTTTTCGAACCAGCGCCTCAGCCCCATGGGAATGCAGAAGCACAGGCTATCTCCGAAGCGCCTGTGCAACTGGTGCACGGTCTTTTCATCAAGATGGTCGTAGTGGTTGTGGGAAATCAGTACGACTTGAATCGGCGGCATGTCCGATACCGTCAACGCTGGCGGTGTATACCGCTTTGGCCCGACCAGCCGGAAAGGGCTGGCGCGGTCTGACAGTACCGGGTCGGTGAGCAGGTTCAGGCCATGATACTGGAACAGGAACGACGCATGCCCCAGCCAGACCAGTTGTGGCTCTTCCGGCGGATTCATCAGTGAATGTGCGTCCGGGCGCAGGAGAGTGAAGCGTTTTCCCTTGGGGAAGGTGCGGCCCGGGGCCAGTTGCCAGCGCAGGAAATCCCCAAGGCCGTGTCGGGGCACAGGGTCCAGATTGCGATACCTGCCCTGGTAGAAATGAGATTCTTCGGCAAGTGCGGCAAGTGCGGCAAGGCGTTCGCGGTCTATGGTCATGAGTCGAACTCAGGCCTGTTTTCAGGGGACATCACCAGCAACTCCTGCAACATGCTGTAGCTCAGCCCCCAGATACAGGCATCCTGATAGCGGCAACAGGGCATATTCAGCGTGCCGACTGGGGTGCGCCAGGGAAGCTGGCTCTGATTCTCGCCGGCAGCGAGGTATTCCAGGGGGACCCAGACCACCCGCTGGACTTCATGGTTAGGCGAGACGGCCTTTGGCCCCTGCCATTCGAACACAAACACATAGGGGGTGACGACCATCGGGCGCCAGCGGCTGTGATGCCGTGTGATCAGGTCTGATAGCCGGGCCAGATAGCGGCCGTGGCGGCTGAGATCAATGCCGGTTTCTTCCAGTGTTTCACGCTCGGCGGCAGCCCGGGCAGAGGCGTCTTCGGGTTGCAGACGGCCACCGGGGAAGGCCATGTCGCCGGACCAGGGATCACCCTTCCGGCGGGCCCGCTGAATGAAGAGCAACTCCTTGCCGCCGCTTTCCGCCGTTCTGAAGATCAGCGCGACGGACGCTCTGGCGAATCGGCGCCGAAACGGTATTTTGTGAGGGCGCAAATGGCTTACCCAGGATTTCGAGCTCACGAAAGTCTATCCTTTGATAGTTGAGGGTTTTAGTTAAACACATCCTTCACAGCTAGACGCAATATTGAGATGGGAGAGTGTAATGCAGTTTGTGATCGGTGGGATTTTTGTGCTTATCGTCGCGTTTCTAGTCTGTAAGCGCCAATAAATCCGCACCTGTGGCTGGCAACTGAATTTCGCCACACTGATTCCTGCTTTCAAATGAAGGAGGAATCCGATGACCACCCCTGATTTACATCAGTTCTGGCAACAGACGCTATCGGACTGGCAGGCCTCGGGCCTGTCCGGTGCCGCCTACTGCAAACAAGAGTCCCTTGTTTACCACCGGTTTGTCTACTGGCGGCAGAAGCTGACTGCCGCGAGGAGCCCAGCAAGCCGGTTCAAACTCGATCCGGATTCGCCCGCGTGGCACCGGTTGCGAATGCCGGAGCCGGTCTGACCGTGTCACTGCCCGGCGGCGTATCAATCACCGGCCTGCACGCTGGCAACATTGAGTTGCTGGGCGCGGTGCTGAGGCAGATGTGATGCGTCACCGCTATCTGCGTCCCTCCTGGGATCTGCCGGAGATCTATCTGTACCGAAAGCCGATCGACTTCCGCAAGCAGGCCAACGGCCTAGCCCTGCTGGTGGAACAGGAACTGGGGCACAGCCCGTTCTCTGGAGCGCTTTATGCCTTCACCAACCGGCAGCGGAACAAGATCAAATGCCTGATGTGGGAAGACAACGGCTTTGTGCTCTATTACAAAGCTCTGGCTGAAGAAAAGTTCAAGTGGCCGGGGCCGTCGGATGACCTGATGCCGCTGACCGGCGAGCAGATCAACTGGCTGCTGGACGGCTACGACATCAGTCTGTTGCGGGGCCATAAAACCCTGCATTATGAGAGCGTTGGATAGTGCTTTTAGTAGTACTTTTTTGGTGTGACAGGACGTTGTTTTTGCTATAATTTCGTCATGAAATCAACGCCTGATAACGCCCTCAAAACCCCGGATCTCAACGGTTTATCAACCGCTGAGATGGTGGCTGTTATCAGCAATCTGCAAGCACAATTGGCCGCTAAAGAAGACACCCTCCAGAACCAACAAGTTCAACTGAAACAGCACGACGAGACCCTTCGGCGTCGCGACAACTATATCGCCATCCTCGAAGAACTGCTGCGTCACAAGAAGATCCAGCAGTTCGCGGCCAGCAGTGAAAAGCAGCCCAACCAGATCCCTGCTGTTCGATGAAGCGGAGCTGGAAATCGAGATTGATGAACTGCGCGAGGAGCTGCCCGAGGATGTCGAAGAGGCCGACGCTCCTCGTCGTTCCCGCAAGCGTCGTCAGCGTGGCTTCTCTGATACGCTACTGCGCGAGCGCATTGAACTGACCCTCAGCGACGAAGAGAAAGCCGGTGCCACCAAGACCTTCTTCACCAAGGTGAAAGAAGAGCTTGAATATATCCCGGCCCAACTGAAAGTGCTTGGAGTACTGGCAGGAAAAGGCGGTGTTCGAGCAGGACGGCGAAGAACGGATTGTTGCGGCTGCTCGGACCACGCACACCCGCTTGGGTAAGTGCATCGCCACCCCATCACTGCTGGCCTGCCTCATTACCTCCAAGTATGCCGACGGCCTGCCGTTGTACCGGCAGGAACAGATGTTCCAGCGCCTGGGGCATGAAGTGAGTCGCACCAGCATGGCTCACTGGATCATCCGGTTGAATGACGTCTTCCAACCGCTGATCAACCTGATGCGGGAAACCCAGAACGGCAGTGATTACCTGCAAGCCGATGAAACCCGGATCCAGGTGCTCAAGGAAGACGGCAAATCGGTCCACTCCGACAAATGGATGTGGGTCACCCGGGGTGGCCCACCGGGACAACCCTCGGTTCTGTTCGAGTACGACCCATCGCGAGGTGGCAAAGTGCCGGTGCGCCTGCTGGATGACTTCCAGGGCATTCTGCAAGCCGATGGCTATTCCGGCTACGGTCAGGTCTGTGCCGCGAACAAGCTGACGCGGATTGGATGCTGGGACCACGCGAGACGTAAGTTCGTGGAAGCGTCCCGGGCTGCGCCGGCCAAAGGCAAAAAGGGCCAGCCCTCAAAAGCGGATGTGGCCCTGAGCCACATCCGCAAACTGTACGCCATTGAAAAGGCCGCCCGAGATCTGAGCGATGAAGAGCGCTATCAGTTACGTCAGGAAAAGAGTCTGCCATTGCTCAACACCTTCAAAGCCTGGCTGGAGAAAAATGCCGCCAAGGTGATGAAAGGCCTGCTCACCCGTAAGGCCATGGATTACACCCTGAACCAGTGGGACTATCTGGTTGGTTACTGCGAACGCGGTGACCTGAACATCAGCAATGCCGGTGCCGAGAACGCTATTCGCCCGTTTGCCCTCGGCAGAAAGGCCTGGCTCTTCGCCGATACCTCACAAGGGGCGAAAGCCAGCGCCACCTGCTATTCGCTCATAGAAACCGCCAAGGCCAATGGCCTGGAGCCTCCGCTTATATCCACCATGTGCTGGAGCGCATTGCTGGGCCGATACACTGGAGAAGCTTGAAGCCTTGCTGCCCTGGAATGCCGAGTTGCCGGCTTTGAAAAAAGTGGCTCAATACGATTAGGGCAAGTGGGTCGATTTAACGGCGCTTACTCTAGTCTGGCGAAGTAAAAAGAATACCGACCCTGTAGATCAAGCCTGTGCTTCGGAAATAGGCGCACTGTTCAAATCAAACCGGGACCCCGCGCCTCAGGCCATAGCCGATATTTTTGTGAAACATAATATTCCCCGTTCGCAATGCCCGAGGGTGGGGCGAATGGTGATCGCACAACTGAACAAAAACGGGCTGGAACCAGACGATTCAAGGATCGCTATGATTAAGGTCCGGGAAGCTTATACGCGGGTTCCGTAGTAGCCAAAGGGCTGGCAAAGTGTTGTTTAAAGCACCCTACAGGAGGCCAGATGACGTTCGAACACATCGTTCAGATAAACGACGTGACCAAGCCAGAAATACCAATGCTGACCCGGTTCCAGGTATGGGAAGGCCTGGTGCTCCGTGCCCGGCGCCCGGACAAATTCCTGGTAGGCGTTGATGATTATGAGATTCTCGAACAAGAGCCGGCCTATATGAAGCGTTGCCTGCAGCTCCCTGGGCTTCAGGTGATTGACGAAGTCACGTTTTGGCATGAGGCAAGGATCGAGTATCGAACCCAGCCGACTCAAAACGTTCCGGCTGCAACGCTTGTCATGGATATTGAGGAGCCGGAACCGGAATCGCTTTTCGTTCGGTTCCGGTATTACACGGCGAGCATCGAGAATCGCGGTGATTCGATGCCCTATGATCAGTATCTCCACGAGGCCTATGTGGCCACAGACGTGGAAACCATTCAGATCATCCGGCAGCTGGCGGAGACCGGGGTGTTCTGAAGTTAGGTGATAGACAATGGGACAGACAAAAATGGCAGGCAGAGGGAGAGCTTAGTTGGAAACTATAAAGCCCGGTGGCCTGGGGCTCAAAACGCGCCTGTTTCAGATCATTTTTGAATCAGATACCCGCTTGGGCAAGGGTTTTGATATTTTTTTGGCGTTGCTGATATTCCTCAGCGTCGGGATCATTCTCCTGGACAGTGTGTCCGAATATCACGCTCGCTTCGGCGACATTTTCTATGCAGTGGAGTGGGGCATAACACTTCTGTTCAGCCTTGAGCTGGCACTGCGCATTTATTGCCTCGAAAAACCAAAGCTTTATCTCAAAAGCTTTTACGGTGTTATCGACGTTCTGGCTGTCTTGCCCACCTGGTTGGCGCTATTGTTTCCGGGTGCGCAGACTCTTGTGGTTGTGCGTCTTCTGCGGACCCTCCGTTTGTTCCGGGTACTGGAAATGATGACGGTAGTGGGCGAGGGCCGCCTGCTGATGGACGCCCTGATTCGCAGCCGGCACCAGATCCTGCTTTTCCTGTTCACCGTGCTGATGCTGGTGATCATATTCTCTTCTTTGCTCTATCTCATTGAGCCGGCCGAGGCGGGCTTCAGCAGTATTCCCAAATCCATCTACTGGGGAATCGTGACACTGACGACAGTGGGGTACGGCGATATAACGCCTGTGACGCCCTGGGGCAGTTTATTTCGATGATGATCATGTTGACGGGCTACTCGATCATCGCACTGCCCGTTGGTGTTTTCTCTGCGGAAGTGATTCGCGCCCTGCGTGCGGAACGCTACTCAGATGAAGCCTGCCCGGGATGTGGTAAACACCGGCATGAAAAAGATGCCAGATACTGTAAATACTGTGGTACCTGGCTTAATGAAGAAACGCCTGATCCGGGCAGCACCGGTTGATTTTCCTTCACGGATTTTTACGAGCCTTGCCAAACAAGGCTCGTAACTCATCCTTGGCGGCCTCCAGACGGTCTTTTTGCTCTGCTGGGAGCTGTTTGCCTGCGCGATTGATGTAGAACGTCAGCATAGACATCGCCGATCGGTAAGGATCCGATTTGCGCCGGGTACTCTCTTCAGCGGACTTCTTCAGCGACAGGGCGATTTCTCGGGGATCGTCGAGGGAAAATACGCCATGCTCCAGCTTCAAGGCATCGCTGGATTCCGTGACTTCCTGCGACCAGCGTTCGGATTTAGCCATGTTCCACCTCCCGCAGTTTCTATAGCTGTCTCGAAACCGTATCAAAAAACCTGGGGAAACCCATTCATTTGAAGAAGCGTAAGCGTATCTTGTCTGTCAGCCCACATTATCAGGAGGAGCTATGTTTCGCATTCATGTCGAACGGGTTCTGGGAAAGGATATTGATACGGTCTTTGAAGCTATCTCCGACCACGCCGGTTATGTTCGGTTTCCAGGGGTTAGCAAGTCTTTACTGATTGAGGAGGGTAGAGACGAGAAAAATGGCACTGGCGCCCTGAGAATTATTGGAGCGGGCCGGCTTGAATTGACCGAGCGTATCACCCGGTTCGAGAGGCCAAACCGGATGCACTATCAAATCGAGAAATCGAGCCCCTTCTCTGTCCAGCACACAAAGGGGGAGATTGTTTTAACGCCCGAGGGCGAACAAACCCGGGTAACCTGGATTTCAGAAGGGCACGTGCAGGTACCGGTGCTGGGCCGGGTCATGGACCGATTGGCTGAGCGCAGCTTTTCGAAAGCGTTCAGTTCTCTGCTCAAGGCTATTGACCGGCTCTAGGTGCTTTCGGCTATTTCAGTACCGCTGGCCAGTTTGCATCGGCCTGGGTAATGAGCTCGTCAGTGTTCTCCAGCCAGGATTCCTGAACGGATTGGTTATAGTTCAGAAATAACCGACCATCTCGTATGCTCCAGTGCTTTGGGTCACCTTTGGCCAGGTAGCCCTGGCTGACGGCCCAGGCGCAGTAGCCGCCGTAAGCCGGTACGAATCGATCCGGGTTGGCTTTGAATTGCGCCAGATTCTCGGCGTTACTAAAACGCCAGGTTGCACCCTGATACTCGGTGGTGTACTCGCTTGAGCCTTTGGCAGGTCCGCCCTGCTCGAAATAGCTCACGGTGTCATACCCGCCGGCGCCGGTATTGCTCAAGAGGCCGGTGTAAACCGGCGGCTCAGCGGCCCAGGCGACGCTAGCAAGGAGCCAGGGGGCTACAATCAGTGCGATAAGTCTGTTCATGTCAGGTTCCCGGGGTAGTTGCAGGTTGCTGGTTCTCTGACAATCGAATTGGCGTTTTGTTACGGCAATTCGCAGGTCCATGTCATGTTGTTGCACGGCCAGATAAGCTACTGTTTAAGGAAGCGGGAGCAATCAACATTGTCGGTGCCTGATTGGGAGTATGTTCATGCAGCCAAAGGAAATTGTGGCTCAGTTCGTCGAAAACATCCGCGCTCAGCGGCTGGATGAGGCCAAGGACCTGCTGGCCGAAAAGGGCTTCGAATACGTGGGTCCGAATATGCGTTTCCTGAGCAGGGACGACATGCTGGCCTACCAGTTCGGTATGTTTGCCATTCAGAAAGACCTGGTTCTGCGACAACTGAGTGCCGACGGCGAGCACGTGTTTGCGGTTCTGGATTACCGAACCTACTTCGAGCCGATCGGAGATGTGCGCTTGGCAATCTGGTTTCGTGTGCGAGAGGAAAAAATCCAGTGCGTTGAAACTTTCTACAACGCAGCGGTGATCGAGAACATGCTGGGTGGGAGTCTGCCCGCCGCTGAGTGAGCCTTTCAACCCCCCCCGGGCTCACTACTCGATCACGTCCCGTTCAAGCCGGCCAAGCACAACCACAATGATGAGTGCCAATGCGGTCACCATGCTGGCAAGAACCAGAGTGCCCAGACCGCAGGCCACCCCGATGGCTCCGGATATCCAGATGGAGGCGCCGGTGGTAATGCCCTGAACGCTGCCCCGGCCCTGAATAATGCAGCCGGCACCAAGGAAGCCGATACCGCCAATGACACCTTCCACGATACGTGATGGGTCGATCCGGGCGGAGGGGTCGCCTTCGGCCGTTGTCATCAGGATGTGAAGGCCAATCAGAATAAACGCGGAAGCACCCACTGAAACCAGCATGTGGGAGCGGAGCCCTGCGGGTTTGCCACGCAGTTCCCGTTCAAGCCCCAGCAGCAGGGCCAATCCGGCGGCCATCAGCAGACGGACGATCATGTCCAGTGGTGGGATTTCGCTCTCGAACATGCTTGATCTCCTGCGAAAAACTATAAAGATGCCGCTTAACCGTGGCACGCGGATGGTGTGTGCGCAACTTTCAGGTGTGTTTGTGAAAGGATAGTAACGGGGTACCCATCAGAGCTCGATAAACCGCGGAACGATCATGAGCCCCACACCCACGGCGACCATCTCCCAGGCACTGCTGGCCAGATAGGGATAAAGAATCATGGCAATGCCGCAGTACCGGGTGACGATGTTTTTCGTGCGCCGCCCGTACATGAAATACCCGAAACCGATGCAGCCGAACAGCAATGCCAGGAAGATGTCGGCGGTTTCCATACAGTGAAGTCCTCCGGTAAATTTGGTCGCATAGAATGATACTAGCGCAGGCAGAATCAGGACGCGGGCCACACCTGATCTTTAGGAACCGAACAATTTTTCGCCATTTCAGGTATGATGGAGGGCCGATGTTGGTAATCAAGCCAACTCTAACCTGGATATCATCATGAGCAAGAAGCCCGAAAAAGTGACATTAACGTCCGCAACAATTGAAGAGCAGACCGCTGCCTTTTTGAAGTCAGGTGGGTCTGTTGAGTACGTGGGCAAGGGGAAAAGTGGGCAGGTTGCCTATCAGGGTTCGAAGCAGATTAACCTGAAAAGTGGCAAATGAGTCTGGTTCCGAAAGGCCGTGGTAGATCGACTTATCAGGTTGATTCGGAGAATAGCCATGGCAACGGGGAAACGACTGCTTCTTTTGCAGAGTAAAGCAGCGTTTCCCCGGTTAAGCTCGACAGGACCTTCTGTGATCCGCTCGAGAAAATGCCGGCTAGTTCTCCAGATGAATGTCCATGGTGATGTCCGATTTCAGGGCTTTTGATACCGGACAATTCATCTTGGCCGTATTTGCTGCCTCAAGAAATTTCGATTGGTCAATTCCTGGAATCTTAGCCGTCACGTCAAAATGGATGGCCGATATTTCGAAACCGCCGCTTTCCTCGCTCAGGGTTACACTGGCCTTGGTATCAATGCTGTCGGGCACATGATCGGATTCACCCAGCACCATCGACAATGCCATGGAAAAACAGCCTGCATGGGCCGCCCCAAGAAGTTCTTCCGGGTTGGTTCCAGTGCCATCCTCGAAACGGGTCTTGAAGGAATACTGTTGTTCTGAAAGGACTCCGCTTTCTGTCGAAACCGTACCTTTACCTTCTTTCAGACTACCTTCCCAGTGCGCACTTGCGTTGCGTTTCATGACGCCTCCTTTCCTTAAAAAAGCAGTTAAGGGTTGCGTGTGCATGTCCTTCTCTACACTGTCCTGAGGCTCAAGTGTGAGATTTCAAGGGCATTGCGCGGACCACAGGCATCGCATGTCATGGAATAGGCATCGGTCGTTTCCACGGATGACACAGTGCCAGCCAGAGGTATTTCAGGTACCAGATGCCTGATGTGTAGTTCTCCCGATCCTTTGGCGCCAGCAGCTTGATGAGATCGAAATGGTTCGTGAAGGCTTCACTTGGGGGCTTCACAAACACCGGTCTTCCCCTGATGTGAGACATGATGGATTTGGCCACATGGGCATAGGCCCAGGGGGTTGAGGTATTGGTGTCGAGCACGCCTGGTGCCAGAAGGAAGAGGTTGGGCGCGTCGGCAGAGAGGAAGCCGGAGTGGCAGCGACTACCAATCTCGTTAAGGTTCTTCGCCCTGTTGATGGCTTCGAGGCCAAGAAACCGGAAATCAAAGCCATACCCGGTGCCCCAGAGCAGCAGATCCATTTCCAACTCTTCACCGTTTGACAGCTCAATGGTGTTGCCGCGGAGCGAGCGCACTTCTCCCCGATGTCGCTCAATGCCCGCAAAGTTAATGAGCATGCCTGGCCGGCCAGGGATGAGCTGGTCGCGCCGGATGTCGAAGTCGCCCTCCGGCATTATTTCGGTTATACCCGCTTTCGCGTACCTCGCCCGAAGATCCTTGTTTGACAGTCGCTTTACCAGACCGGCGGGCAGGCAGAGCATCTGGTACCTGGCCAGGACTCGCATGTCGATTACAAGGTGCTTGAATCGACGCGTTGGCCGCATCCACTTGGTGGAGCGATAGATCCACGCAACACTGCCTGCACCGTGAGCGAAGCACAGATCCAGCAGATCGTAAGCAGACGCGCCACCTCCCACCACGGTCACCCGTTTGCCGCGCAATTCCTCGGGGTCGCGCAAGGCGGATGAGTGGTACTCAGTGATTGAAGAATCGACCCGTGCGACTTCCGGTACGGTGGGGCGATTGTGCCCACCAGTGGCGGCGATGAGCCATTTCGCCTGGTGTGTTCCAGTGTTGGTGGTTATTTGCCAGCCAGTTTCGTTCGGCCGTGCGCTTGTGACGGTCGCGTTCAGGTGGATATGTGGAGATAGCCCAAAGCGCTCCACCCAGGCTTCAATGTTGCCCAGTATGTTGCGCTGGTCCTCCCCGGCAAGGGGCAGGCTGCCAAGTGTCCAGTCTTCTTTGCGGAACTGGATGTCCTGCCAGTAGGGGAGGTCTCGCCACAAGCCGCCAATGCTGATACCGCGCTCCAGAAGAATCACGTTCAGCCCGGCGTCCCTGGCGTATTTCAAGCAGATGATGCCACCGATGCCCCCGCCGACGATCACCAGATCGAGGCCTTCATTGTTGTTCATGGGGTGCTCCTGCAAATGCGGTGGCATCCCGAAGACGGTAGGGGTGATCGACGCATTGCGTTCAATTCTTAAGCTACACCTTCCCGAACTCCAGCGCCAACATTCCTGTTTGGTGACCAAAAACCGCTAACAGTTCCGCCATAGGCCTCAAACAGTCTAATAACCCGCTGGTGTTCGCACCGAAAAGGCGCAGGATGGAGATTGGAGCCCCAAGGGGCAAGGAGATGGCTATGACTCAGTTGCAGCAAGGAACGATAGACACCTTCAGGGGGCAATTCGGTGGCCCTGTGTTTGAAACGGCAGATGCCGGGTATAACGAGGCGCGCCAGATCTGGAATGCGATGATTGATCGGAAACCGGCCCTGATTGCCCAGTGCCATTCCGCCGAGGACGTAGTGGCCGCGGTTAACTTCGGGCGGGAGCAGTCGATGCTGATATCGATCAAGGGCGGTGGTCACAACATCGCGGGCAACGCCGTGTGCGACGACGGTTTGATGATAGATTTATCGCTAATGAAGGACATAGAAGTGGATGTTGAAAACCGGCGCGCCTTTGTTGGGCCCGGCTGCACACTGGCGGACTTTGACGCGGCTGCACAAATGCATGGGTTGGCTACGCCGCTGGGCATCAATTCCACCACAGGCGTTGCCGGCCTGACTCTGGGAGGCGGGTTTGGTTGGCTCAGCCGGAAACATGGCATGACCGTTGATAACCTGATCTCCGCCGATATGGTGACCGCCAATGGCCGCCAGACTCGCGCCAGTGCTACGGAGAATCCGGACCTGTTCTGGGGCACTCGGGGTGGCGGAGGTAACTTCGGTGTTGACGCAGTTTGCGCGTTTCACGGAAACCATGCCCGACGAGCTCAACGTGTGGTTAGTGATTCGGCACGCACCTCCATAGCCTTTCCTGCCTGAGTCGGTTCATGGCGAGCCGATTGTTGCACTGGCGATTTGCTACGCGGGGAACCCGGAAGTGCGCGAAAAGCTGATCGCACCCTTACGTTCGTTCGGTGATGCGCACGGCGAGCACATTGGTGTTCAGCCCTACGCCAGTGGTGGCGCATACATCAATTTTCTTTCACATGACGAGGCGGAGCGGGTCGAGTTTGCCTACGGCGACGCCTACAAGCGATTAATGGAGGTCAAACAGAAATATGACCCGGAGAATCTGTTCCGGGTGAATCAGAACATTCGGCCGGGCTAGAGTTCGTTCACTAGAGCAGGCTCGATCTGATCATGTCGAACGTGTCCAGAATCCTTGCAACAAACTGGTCCTTTGGTCGGAAGCTGCTTTGGGTGTGGAGCGTAATGTCTCTCTGCAGATGATCAAGCAGTTTGTGCAGTCGCCTTCGGTGTAAACCCACCGCAGCCTGGATGGGGTCAAAGATCATGCCGGATAAAGCCGCAAACGCAGCCAGTGCGGCCATGACGGCAAGCATTACGCCGGCGGTTGTTGCCAATGAAGGTTCCGGTGGAAATACGCTGTAGTACCAGCCGCCGATAGTTTCGCCAAGGATGAAGTCCCTGGCGGCAAGGGTCTTTGCCAGCATGGACGCGAGCACTACGCCCAGGCCAATGCCTCCCGGGGTAAACTTCTGAAAGGCAAACGCGCCCAACACCGTACAGGTAATGCTGTTGGAGATATCGGCAGAAGCGGTACGGGTGACTCGATACTGACTGAGTGTGTCGGCGACCAGCGGTCCGATCAGCTCCTTGAACTGCTTGTGATTGACGGGCTCGCAATTGTAGCGCTGATAGACCGCTTCCAGCTCTTCGAGCAGGTAGCGCTCCAGCAAAGGTTTTTCCTGTCCGTTGTTCAAAAGCTCTACCAGGATCAGGTGGGAGATATGCTGTTGTACCCGGGTGGTAAGTCCGGCGGGCACACGGTTGGCCAGCCTATGGAGCCATCTCAAACCTGAACTCTTCGGGATTAGCATTTTAAGCACGCAAGCGAGTGCATAGACCGGCGCCCACAGCAGATTGAACGGCGCCCGAAGCATGTCCCACCCCAGTGCCATCCGGTTCGTTGAGATAGCGCCTGGATAATGGAAGTGTCGGTCGATGAATGCCGGAATCCGGGCCCGACAATCGTCAAAGTAGCGCTCGACGGCTGAACGGATTGCCTGCTCTACCTGGGCTTCGGAAACGGTTTGGTCCTGCGTTTCGGGCATGGTTGGTCACTTGCATGAACGTGGTTGATAGAGTGTCATCGGGCAAAGCGACGTGCAATGGCGTCGAGGAATTGCACTGAACATTTGAGCATCATGCCAATCGCACCTTTACTTGTCTTATGGACAGTAAAGGTGTTGCGCAGATTTCTTATCAGATCAGCACCGTGAATCTGTTGGCCATTGTGGTTGGCGGTGCTGCTTCGCTGGCGGCGATCGGCTTTGTTGATGCCGTGCATTATCTGAATGAACGGCTGCTGATCTCCCCCTACGTTGCCATCGCCGCCATGGTCTCGGTGGTCTTTGCCAACCTTATCTCCTACCGGGTGATCGGGCGTTCGCTGTTCGATCTGCAGCTCCGCGCCCGGGGATTTGATCTGTCGCTGGGGCGGGATAAGGCGATTCTGCAAACCCACCAGATCCGGGATTACCTGTCTACCGAATACACCGCCGCGCCCGACCAGGACACCGTAGGGGACATTCGTCAGTGTCTGGTGAGAGAAGGCCGTGCCGAGGCCATGGTTCTCGACAGGCAGGGGAGGCTGCTCGGCGTTATCCGGCTGCAGGGTATTGTGAACAGCGCGGCGGAAACACCGGCAACGGAGGCAATGATTCGCTCGTTCACCCGCTTTGACGAAAAAACCTCGGTGTGGCAGTCCATGGAGCTGCTGCGAGGTTTTTTGGGTGAGGCCGTTCCTCTGGTGAATCGCAATGGTGAGCTATTGGGCGTTGTTCCGGAGGAAGCCGTTATACGGGCCTATCTGGAAATCGTGCACAATTTGCGGGAGGAAGAGAATGAAGCGGCGTAGCCCGGTGCCTCTGGTTCTCATCGTGGCTGGTGTTTTCTCGGTCCCGGCCGTGTCGCAGGTCCAAAGCGAGCAGCCGGGACCGGAGGCGCTGACAGTGGCAACCTGGGGCGGTTCTTATGAGGAAAGCCAGCGCCGCGCCTACTTTGATCCGTTTACTAAGGCCACCGGGATTCCGATCAAAACCGTGCATTACGACGGCGGTATAGGCGTCCTGCGGGAGCACCTCGCCAGCGGCGAGGTAGAGTGGGATATCGTCGACATGATCCAGTCCGACGCCAGCGCAGCTTGCGAAGCGGGCCTGCTGGCACCCATCGATTCGGACATTCTCGTGCCGGCACCGGACGGCACCCCGCCGGAAGAAGACTTCATGGATGGAGCAATTCACCGGTGCTTTGTCACCCAGATCGTGTTTTCCACCGTTATCGCCTTCGATGACCGGGCCTTTCCCGGTGTGAAGCCAGACAGTGTGGAGGATTTCTTCGATCTGGAAACCTTTCCCGGCAAACGGGCGCTGCGTAAATCACCGGTCGGCTTGTTGGAATGGGCATTGTTATCGCTGTCGGTGCCTCGCGAGCAACTCTACGATTTGCTCAGTACACGACGGGGCCTTTAGCTGGCTGCCCGGAGGTTGGACGAGATACGGGATTCCATTATCTGGTGGACCAGCGGGCAGGAGCCGGTTGACTTGCTGACCAGTGGCCAGGCGACCATGGCGACTGGCTATAATGGCCGCTTCTTTCATGCCCGGGCCATGGAAGGCGCACCCATTTCAGTGATCTGGGATGGCCAACTGATCGGATTCAACAGCTGGACCATTGTTCGTGGCACGCACCAGGCGGAACAGGCTGCGGACTTCATTGCGTTCGCCACCCGGGCGGAAAACATGGCGGCACAGGCCAGCCTGATCAGTTACGGTCCGGCCAGGACGTCCGCCCAGAAAAGGGTGGGCCTGCACACCGATGCGGGGGGGCCCATGCGGCCTTATATGCCAACGGCTCCTTCCCATATGGACAACGCGGTTATCCGGGATCACCACTGGTATTCCCAGACGGTGGATCTCCGGGAGGAGTGGTTTCGGGAGTGGCTGGAGGAGTAGGCCGTCACCGTGTTTTACGCTGCTAGACTTACAGATAACGCCAAGCGGAGCCAACGGGCATGGCCGACAATTCCCGCAGCCGGAACAGGGAGGCAATCCGATGCACAACGCAGCGATCGCCCGAAAGTTTCACGAGTTAGCCGATTTACTGGAAATCCAGGGCGCCAACCCCTTCCGGGTGCGCGCATACCGTAACGCCGCCAGCATTGTGGAGGGCTCGTCCCGGCCCCTGGAGGATAGGGTGGCCGAGGGTGAAGACCTGAGTGCCATCAAAGGAATCGGCGAGGACCTGGCGGGTCAGATCAAGGAGTTGGTGGAAACCGGCGACCTGTCCCAGCTCCAGACGATGCAGAAGGACGTGCCCGAGCAGCTCAGCGAACTGATGCGCCTGGACCAGTTAGGGCCAAAGCGTACACGGGCCATCCATGATGCGCTGGGCGTCAGTTCACTGAAGGAACTCAAGGAGGCGGCGGAAGCCGGTAAACTTCGCGAGCTTTCGGGCTTTGGTGCCAAGACCGAGAAGAAAATTCTTGAGGAAGTGGACAAACTCAGCGACCGGGAACACCGCACGCGCCTGGGTGAGGCCGAACAGGTGGCCGCGCCACTGGTCGCGTATCTGGATGAGCTGGATGAAGTCAGCCAGATCGAGGTAGCTGGCAGCTACCGTCGGCGCAAGGAAACCGTTGGTGATCTGGATATCCTGGTGGCCAGTGCCAACAGCGCGCCCGTAATGGAGCGCTTCACCCGCCATCCTGAGGTGGCGGAAGTGGTCTCGCAGGGCAAGACCCGCGCCACGGTCTATCTCAAGTCAGGCCTGCAGGTGGATCTGCGGGTGGTGAAGGCGGCCAGTTTCGGCGCCGCGCTGCACTATTTCACTGGCTCCAAGGCCCACAACGTGGCCATCCGCAAGATGGCACTGGAAAATAAACTCAAGATAAACGAATACGGAGTCTATCGTGGCCGCAAGCGCGTCGCCGGCAAGACGGAAACCGAGGTGTTCGAGCAGGTGGGACTGCCCTGGATTCCCCCGGAGCTGCGGGAGAACAAGGGCGAAATTGAAGCCGCGAGGGAGGACCGACTGCCTGACCTGGTGGAGGAGAAGGACATCCGGGGCGATCTCCACATGCACACCAGTGCCACCGATGGCCGCAACAGTCTCAGGGAAATGGCCGAGGAGGCCAAACGCCTGGGCTATGACTACATCGCGATCACGGATCACTCCAAACGCCTGACCATGGCCAACGGCCTGGACGCCAAGCGCCTGCGCCAGCAGATGGCGGCGATCGACAAGCTCAATGATGAGCTGGACGGCATCCGGGTCCTCAAGGGCATCGAGGTGGATATCCTCGAGGACGGCAAGCTGGATCTGCCGGATGAAGTCCTGGATGAGCTGGACATCATGGTGGGCTCCATACACTCCAAGTTTGAACTCTCGAAAAAGAAGCAGACGGAACGGGTGCTGCGGGCCATGGACAACCCCCGCTTCAATATCCTTGGCCATCCCACCGGGCGACTGATCAACGAACGTGAGGCCTATCAGATTGACCTGGAGGCCGTTATCGAGGCGGCTGCCGAGCGTGGCTGTTGCCTGGAACTCAACGCTCAACCCAGCCGGCTGGACCTCGCTGGCCGATACGCCGGCATGTTGCGTGAAGCCGGCGTGCTCGGGGCGGTGTCTACTGACGCCCACGCCACCGACCACCTGGGCTTCATGCACCTGGGGATGGCCCAGGCCCGCCGGGGTTGGATGGAGAAAAAGCACCTCATCAATACCCGCACGTTAAAGCAGTTGCAGAAAATACTGGCGCGGTGACCTTGGCCTGCGGCCTTCTGCTCGGGGGCTCTTGAGCCATTGCTGACCCACCACTGATGGCGGATTGTGCCAGCACGAGCCACACTTGGTATCGAACAGAGAGAAAAGATTTCTAATTGCACGAACTCAGCCAGAAGATTCATTGGATGAGCGTTCGGGTGAAATTGCGTGAGGAACAGGCAGATCATGGTTGAATCGTTCGGTGCAGATTTGATTGAACAGCTCCGTCGAAATCTTGGCGATGCCTTTCAGGCAGTGTCTGGCGAGAATCTCGACTGGAGTGCGTTGCTGGTTCAGATACTTGGTCAGCTGCTGGTCTCTTTGATCTACCTTGCGGTGTTTCTGGGAGTCTATCTGGTACTGATAGCTCTTATCAGGCTGACTTTGGGCGAGGGGCGAACCCAAAAGCCTCTTTATATCCAGGTGCGTAGTGGCCTTCGCTATCTTGCCGGGCTGGGTGCATTGGTAGTTATTCTTGCGCAGTTCGGGGTTTCTCCTGAGGTTCTCAAGGCGATGGCGAGGGCGGGTTTCATGGTCCTCGGTTTCTACGTGGTCTGGGTCGTTTTCCGGCGGCTGATCAAGGAAGGCACTTCACGCTATCGAATGGATCCTTCCATCCGGCAACTGGTCGAGAACCTGTTTGCGGTTATCGCCGCAACCCTTGCGGTGGTTACGGTACTTGCCCAGTTCGGTTTTGATGTGGTGTCGATTATCGCCGGTCTGGGCATCGTCGGTATTGCTGTTGGCTTTGCAGCGCAATCGACTCTCTCCAATTTTATTGCCGGTATCACTCTGCTGATTGAAAGGCCTTTTCGTATCGGTGATTGGGTCACCATCAACGGACAGGAGGGCAAAGTGGTCAAAATTGCCTTGCGAACCACTTGGCTGCGAACCCGGGATAACATCTTCACGATGATTCCAAACGACAGCGTGGCCTCTACGGATATCATCAATTACAGCGCAGAAGGTGTGACACGTCTGAATATTCCGGTGGGAATTGCCTACAAGGAATCTGCGAAGGCGGCGAGGCAAGTGTTGATGCCGGTTTTGCTGTCGCATCCGGAAGTTCTTCAGGGCGCTGGCATGGAGCCCCGTGTTTTGCTCAAGAGCCTCGGTGATTCGTCAGTGAACCTTGAAGTCAAAGTGTGGATTACGCCCGATAATCTGGATGTGCGGCCCAGAATCATGGCCGATATTCTGGAGCAGATGAAAGAAGCGCTGGATAACGCCGGTATAGAGATTCCTTTCCCTCACTTGCAGCTATTTATTGACGATGCGAAAGGTCTGAAGCCGGTTCTGGAACCCTTCTATATGAAGCGGGGATGAAGCGGACAATCCCCGCATGTGATAAGGAATAATCCCTGCCGCCTTCGACCATTCAGTCACGCAAAGTCGTAGTCGCCGCCTTTCTCGAGCGCCTTCTGATAAGCGGGCCGAGCATGTGCCCGTTCCACCCAGGCCGTGATGTTCGGGCGGTTCTTGCCGACGATGCCCCTGGCAACCGAAGCCTCGAGCGGGAAGCTCATCTGGATATCCGCAGCGCTCAGTTTGTCACCCAGGAACCAGGTGTTCTTCGCCAGGTGGTCTTCCACGAAATCCAGATGGGTCTTGATCATCGGGCCGATGAAGATTTCATTGGTTTTGTCGGAAATGCCTTTGGCCACCGGCTTGATGAAGAATGGCATCGGGCTGGTCTTGACCTTTTCAAACACCAGACGCATGACCAGCGGCGGCATGAGGGAGCCTTCGGCGTAATGCAGCCAGTAGGTGTAATCGAGCCAGGCCTGGCCGCCGGTCTCGGGCAGCATGGTGTCTTTGCCGTAGGTGTGGGCCAGGTATTCGATAATGGCGCCGGATTCGGCCACCACCAGATCGCCGTCGGTAATCACCGGAGATTTGCCCAGAGGGTGTACTTTTTTGAGGCTTTCCGGCGCCAGCATGGTTTTGGGGTCACGCTGGTAATGCTTGATCTCGTAGGGCACGCCCAGCTCTTCCAGCATCCAGAGAACGCGTTGTGAGCGGGAATTGTTCAGATGGTGAACTGTAATCATGCGCAAGCTCCGTTCGCATTTAAAAATGATCGGGTGTGAAGAGTAGTCTTCAAAGGACGTTTTGGTTCACCGCTGGGGTGCGCTGATTCACTAATTTCGATGACGGATCGTAAAGCCGTGGCGTTTGAGGTCCCTTAGAATTTCGGGCACTTTGAAGGGCATGAGGGTCCGGGTGGTTTTCAGTAGGCTGATGGCAAGGTGCATCCGCTTGTACCAGAGTACCCGTTGAATCTTTTTCTTCATGGGGTGGTAGCCTTCCAGGTAAAGCTCTTCCACACAGTCTTCATTATTGGTGAGGCTGTAGCGGCTGAGGTCCAGCGGCACCGCTATGTCGGCGTTCTTCAGTTGTTTGCGGGTGTTGAAGTCGATACCAATATTGATGGCATTGGTAATCACATCGAAGGTGTTGTCCGGCTTTGGGTACCGGCTGACATGGCTAAGATCAACGGCCACGGTGATACCAGCGCCCATTTTCGCCAATGGCGAAATGGGGACATTCTCAACCAGTCCGCCGTCCACCAGGATTCGGCCATCAATTTCCACTGGAACAAACAGGCCCGGCACCGCCATGGAGGCGCAGACGACCTCCGCCAGATTGCCTTCCCGGAAGATCAACTGCTCGCCGGTTTCAATATCCGTCGCGCAGATGGCCAGAGGAATGTCAGCGTCTTCAATTCGGACATCGCCGAGATCCCGGTGAATCATGTCCCGAATGGCATGGGTGCTGAACAGACCGCCGCGCTCGAAGGTGAAATTGATTATCTTGGACAGGTTCAGTGTTGAACAAATAGACAGTATCGATTCCGCCGGGCGGCCAAAGGCGTAGTAGCTGGCAATAAGCGCCCCCGCACTGGTCCCCGAAATGCAATGAATCTTGATTTGCTCTTCTTCGAAGGCTTTCAGAACGCCAATGTGGGCAATGCCCTTGGCGGCGCCCCCTCCCAGAGCCAGACCGATGCGGGTGTTAAAGGGGTTGAGTTTCATGGTTGAGAGTCCATCAAGCCTGCTCATTCAAGATCTGTTAGTAGGGGCTCCGCCGCGGCTTTCACGCTCTCAAGGTATGCTTTGGCCAGTTCCTTGATCCGGCCTGCCTCCTTCATGCGGGTGTAACTGTGGTTGAAGGTTTCTATCAGCGCTTCGCCTGCGGGATGATTTCTCGGAACCATGACATGGAGTGACTCCGTATCGACGATGAAAGTCAGCGCACGGAATGCCTTTGGTGAAAGGCCATGGTTCCCGCTCATGTATTGTGCCACATGAGGGTTGGTTTTGATGAAATCCACGCGCCCCGCTGCCAGCATTTTAAAGCAATTTTCCAGTGTGGATGGTGAAATCCGGGTCAGGTGGCCTGCAGATTCCATGCGTTCGATGGGTCGGCCATCGGCAAAACCCAGCGGATTGCAGTATTTAAGACCTGTGAGCTCTGACAGCGATTGTGCGCGGATAGAGGAATCGGATCGGACAAAAATAGAGCTATTAACCTTGAATACGGGTTCCGAAAACAAGAAATCCTGTCTCCGATTCGCCGTTTCGGTATAAGGAAGGACAGCATCGTATTTACCCTGGAGAGCCTCACGATAGGCCCGTTTCCATGGGCGAAAGCCCGAAATAACCTGTTTTCCGCTTGCTTCAAAGATTCTGGATACAAGAAATGGTCCGAGTCCATTCTGCGGCAGATGATCGCCAGAAAACGGTGGATAGTGAGGGCCGCTGACAATTCTCACTCCATCGTCAGTCCCAGAATTCTCAGAATATTCAGATGCCGTAGTGGCGAGCGAGATGAGTAGGCACAGCACCGGTAGAATCTTGAGGCAACCCGGCTTTGGCGATTCCATAGCGAGTGTCCTCCCCTGAAAATGATTCCCTGACCTGAAGTGTGAGTTGTCGCCTGTGTATTTGCAACGCCGGTGTGACGGTTCTGCCGACATAGAGCTACCGGTTGGAAATTTTGATTCTTAGAGTTCAAAATATTGGCGTAGCACTTAAGGAGGTAAATTTTCCAACCGACTGCCGGGTTATGCAGTCATAGGAGTCCTCACATTGGGTGACGTCATTAAAGATGATTATCAGACCGACTACGTGGCAGGTCAGGATAATATCGAGAAGTTCGGATTCGATATCCACAATATCGTGTTTCCGTTAACCGCAATCCTGATCGTTGCCTTTGTTGTCGGAACACTCATTTTCCCTTCGGGTGCAAAGGAATTGCTTGATAGCGCCAAGAATGGTGCGATTGCGATCTTCGACTGGGGCTTTCTTCTCAGTGCAAATTTGTTTGTGCTCTTCTGTCTGGCACTGATTTTCATGCCCGTTGGCAAGATTCGGATTGGCGGTACCAATGCCAAGCCTGAATTTTCCCTACTGTCCTGGTTTGCCATGCTGTTTGCGGCAGGCATGGGGACAGGGCTGATGTTCTGGTCAGTTGCCGAGCCTGTGGCTTACTACACCGACTGGTATGGAACGCCTCTGGGAGTTGAACCAAACACCGCAGAAGGCGCGCGTCTGGCAATGGGCGCTACCATGTACCACTGGGGCCTGCATCCCTGGGCGATATACGCGATTGTCGGGCTTTCGTTGTCATTCTTTGCCTTTAACAAAGGCCTGCCGTTAACCATCCGCTCTGCTTTCTTCCCAATTCTCGGGGACAGAGTGTGGGGCTGGCCCGGTAACGTGATTGATACCGTGTCTGTGTTGGCGACGATCTTTGGTCTTGCGACCTCGCTCGGCTTTGGCGCCCAGCAGGCCGCATCGGGCATTTCCTACCTGTTCGATATTGAGGGAGGTCTCAACGTTCAGGTTGGCGTAATTGCCGGCGTGACTGCTGTCGCCACCTTCTCCGTGATTCGTGGTATTCATGGCGGTGTTCGGGTCTTGAGTAACGCCAATATGGTGATGGCGGGGTTGCTGCTGCTTTTCGTGATTTTTGCAGGTCCCACGCTCGCCGTTTTTCAGTGGCTCTGGGACACATCGGTTTCCTACGCGTCGAACATGTTCGCACTCAGCAATCCGTTCGGTCGCGAGGAAGATACCACCTGGTTCCATGGCTGGACCGTATTCTATTGGGCCTGGTGGATCTCCTGGTCACCGTTCGTAGGCATGTTTATCGCGCGTGTGTCACACGGCCGCACGGTACGTGAGTTCGTAACCGCAGTCCTGATTATCCCGACGATCATTACGCTCTTCTGGATGAGCGCTTTTGGCGGCGGCGCGCTTAATCAGGTGCAGAATGACATTGGTGTGTTGGGGGCTGATGGTCTCACGGAAGTGTCGCTCGCCATGTTCCAGATGCTGGAAAATATTTCATTGTCTGGAATCACCTCGTTTATCGGGATCACTCTGGTACTGACCTTCTTCGTCACGTCCTCCGATTCCGGTTCACTGGTGATCGACAGCATCACATCGGGTGGCAAGACCGATGCCCCGAAAGCCCAGCGCATCTTCTGGGCGGTCACCGAAGGTACCATTGCCGGGGTGCTTCTGTTCGTTGGCGGTGAACAGGCGCTTGACGCACTGCAAGCTGGCGCCCTGAGTGTTGGGTTGCCGTTTACTCTGGTGCTGTTGGTGATGACCTACAGCTTGTTCAAAGGCCTTCATCACGAACGCCGTTTGCTGATCGCTGAAGGCAAGATGTGATCGCCAGCTGAATTTCAGCGTTGAAGCTACAACAAGGCCCCTCATGGAGGGGCCTTGTTGTCTCCGGGAGAGGTTTGATCAAGAGGGATAGAACTGCCGGATGGCGCTCAACAGGGTGTCTACATCCTGTCGGCTGACGTCCCGATGGGTCACGAAGCGTATGGGGTTGCCGGCGGTAATCAGGATACCTTGCTCCGCCAGGAAATCTTTTAGTTGCGAGGCTTTCCCGGCCCGGCATCGGGCGTAGACAATGTTGGTCTGGGTGCTGTCCGGGTCGATCTCCAGTTCCGGAATTCTGGCCAGGCCGGCACTCAGGTGTTCGGCATTTTCATGGTCCTCAAACAGCCGGAGCGGCCCCTGCTCCAGGGCAATGCGCCCTGCGGCGGCCAGTATGCCGGCCTGGCGCATACCGCCACCCACCATTTTGCGCAGCCGAGTTGCTCGTTCGATAAAGGCTTCCGAACCGAGCAAAAGCGATCCAACCGGCGCGCCCAGACCTTTTGACAGGCATACACTGACGGAATCGTAGAGCCTGGTGATCTCGGTTACATCGCAATTCGATTTCACCGCGGCATTGAAGACCCGGGCACCATCCAGGTGTAGGAGCAGGCCGTGGTCGTTGCAGAATGCGCGGGCCTGCTGCTGGTAGTCCAGAGAAAGAACTCTCCCACCAATGGTGTTTTCCAGGGAGAGCAGGCGAGTGATGGCAAAATGGAAATCGTCAGCCTTGATGGCGGCTTTAGCTTTGTCGAGATCAATGCTGCCGTCTGGCTCGTTTTCGATGGGTTGGGGTTGCACGCTGCCCAGAACGGCGGCGCCTCCGCTTTCATAGCGGTAGTTATGGGCGGACTGGCCGCAGAGGTACTCGTCGCCCCGGGCACAGTGGCACATGATGGCCAGAAGATTGGCCTGGGTGCCGGTGGCCGTAAAGAGCGCGGCCTCGAAGCCCATCCGTTCGGCAGCGTAGGCCTGCAAACTGTTGATGGTAGGGTCATCACCATACACGTCGTCTCCCACCTCGGCGCTGGCCATGGCCTCGCGCATTTTTGCGGTAGGGCGGGTGACAGTGTCGCTGCGGAAATCAATCATTGCTGTTGGCACCTTATGAAATAACTGGTTATCTGCATTCTACAGTGCAGCCGGCAGCAGGGAATGCTTACCCTTTGTATTATTCCGGAATCGTCCCCATAAACCAGAAAACAGCCCAAACAAAAGGAGATCAGAAATGACGGCAGCAACCCTGAAGGAACAACTGAACAATGCGGTAAAAGAGGCGATGCGGAACAAGGATAAGACCCGGCTGGTTACCCTGCGTATGGCCCAGTCTGCGGTGAAGCAGATCGAAATTGACGAACGCCGCGAGCTCAACGACGAGGACGTTTTGAAGGTGCTGGACAAGATGCTCAAGCAGCGCCGCGATGCTGCGAGTCAGTATGATGACGCCGGTCGCGAGGAGTTGGGCGATAAAGAACGCGCCGAAATGGTGATCATTGAAGAGTTCATGCCCGCGGCCCTAAACGAGGATGACCTCGATGGGCTCATTCGGATGGCTATCAGTTCAACGGATGCTCAGGGTATGCAGGACATGGGTAAGGTGATGAACGAACTCAAGCCCCAGGTGCTTGGCCGGGTTGAGATGGGGCATCTGAGCAAGAAGGTGAGAGCCGCGCTGGCGGGGTGAGGCTAAGTGTCGGCGTTTGCGTCAGCATCAATGAATGGTCTACCAGTCGAGCCTGAGGCTTGCCAGCAGCGCATCCCCCAGGCTCAGATCCTCAGTGCCCGTGTTCAGGTCCTTGTATTGGACACGGGTATCCAGACTGGCACCGATACCAAGAACGACGGTTGGCCAGGATTCACTGCCCTCGTGTATCCGGTACGTCAGCTCCGTTTTCCACTCCTGTAAATAGAGCGCGCTTTCGACCTCCCTGGCCTCATCCAGCGTGGCCCAGCGATCGCCGTTTCGCTCCACCCGGAACTCCCATAGCTGTCCGGGGCTTTGCCATTGCACCAGAACCGGCAGGTCTACCAACCATAGTCCGTGTTCATCGCTTTGTTGCCAGCGAACCCTGGGAAGCCAGCGGAACGATCCGAAGCGATGGTCGCCGCCAACGCCGAGGCTGAAGGGGCTGGATTCATTTATGGCCCGGAACAGTGCGATACGGCCGTTAAGCACGTCACTGTGAAAGTCCTGATACTTGAAGATGTTGGAGGTACCGGCAACGCCAGCCTGTGCTTCCAGGCGGTAAACCCGGTACTGCCATTCACCACCGAAGGTTAATCGATGCAGGTGCCCGTTGTGGGCCGGGTTGCCGGTGCGGATGCGGAGTGGCTGGTAATCGTAATCAATACCGAAAGTGCCGGCGGACCCTTGGTTCTGCCAGCCAAGCCCGCGCTGCGAGCGGGTCACCTCGTTGGCAGACGGCTGATTCTCCGGCCAATCGTAGGGCTGCCATTGGCGATAAAGCAGGTAAGCATTGTTTGAGGCCTGCACCGCGCATGGCAGCGCGAGAGAGGCGAAAAGAAGCGGGCCAGAAGGAAAAACCGGAATGTGGCCAAACGCCTGATTCGATACCAGCGCCCTGTTTTTACCATGCGTCGCCTCTTGCCAGGCCTGTGAATTGCGCGATCTATGCCCTACTATTTTAGCGTTAGATTCTTCAGTCGCTGCGATTTTCAGGAGCCTATGTCCGACAAAGAGTTACGCACCCGATCCGAGAAACAGGCGATCGATCAGTTTATCAACGAGGTTCGCACGCTGCCCAAACAGGGTGGCGGGCAAGGGCGGCTTATTTTCGCGCTGGATGCGACCGCAAGCAGGGAAGCAACCTGGGACCAGGCCTGCCATCTGCAGAGCGAGCTGTTTATGGCAACCCGGGATCTGGGCGGGCTGGCCATTCAGCTGTGTTACTACCGAGGCTTTGGCGAGTTCAAGGCCACGGGGTTTGTGACCGAGACCGGCCAACTGCTGAACCTGATGAACGGCGTTTCCTGCCTGGGTGGCCGTACCCAGATCAGTCGGGTGCTGGCTCACGCAGTGAAAGAAACCCGCGCAAAACCCGTCAAGGCAGTGGTGTTTATCGGAGACTGCTGCGAGGAACCGGTGGATGAGCTGTGTCATACGGCCGGGGAACTGGGCATGCTGCGCACCCCGGTATTTATGTTTCATGAGGGCCATGACGCCCACGCCAGGGCGGTGTTCCAGCAGGTGAGCAAGCTGTCTGGAGGCGCATATGCGCCCTTTGATCGTAACAGTCCGCAGGTTCTCAAGGATCTTATGGCTGCGGTTGCGGTCTATGCTTCCGGGGGAGCCAAAGCCCTGCAGGACTTTTCCAGCCGCAGCTCCCCGGAAGTGAAGCGCCTGACCCGGCAGATCCGATAGCGCTTTTGACAATCCATTGGTGGGCCGGTGAGCCCGGGGTATTTGAGTGCCATTAACGCTTGTTGTCATCGTTGTCGCCGTTGTTGCGTGGCTGTGGGTGCGCAATCAGCCGGCTGGCCAGCGCAATGCGGCCATTCTCAAGCTCGCTCTTGTGGCCGGTACCGGGATAGTGGTTGTACTGGCCGTGACCGGCCGTCTGCATTTCGTGTTCGCAGGTTTGGCGTTTCTCTATCCGCTGTTGCGTCGATTGCTACCCTCACTGTTACGCGGAGGGCTTGGTGGTATGGCGGGTGGTGCCAAAGCCAAATCTGGCAATCAATCCCACGTGTCCAGCGACATCCTGGAGATGACCCTGGACCACGACTCCGGAAACATGAGCGGCAAGATCCTTAAGGGGCCCATGGAGGGCCGTGAGCTGGCGGATCTGAGTGAAAGCGAATTTCTTGAGTTGCTTCGCTACTGCCGGGCGCAGGATGAAGACTCGGCCCGGCTGCTGGAGTCTTACCTGGACCGTCGGTTTGGCGACTCCTGGCGTGCCGACGATAAGGCCAGCGACGATGGCGGCGAAGCCGGTGAGAGCGGTGCCGGCAGCGCAGGTGGTCCTCTGACCGAAAACGAAGCGCTGGATATTCTGGGGCTGGAGCCCGGTGCGAGTCGGGACGAGATTATAAAGGCCCACCGCCGAATGATGCAGAAGCTGCACCCTGACCATGGAGGAAGCAATTACCTGGCGGCCCGCATCAATGAAGCCAAGGCGTGCCTGCTGAGCTGAGACCAGTTCCGGTTCCCGCTCGGGACACGAATAGGTGCAGATCTCACTGCTATACTGGGTGAGGACGCCCGCCTGCTCGCCATCGAACTGAGCCCATACTTCCATGAGTTGCTTGGCGAGATTTCAGACCCCCGCTTCACCAATCACTTTGGTAGCGCCGAGGATCTTGCAGACATACTGGCCGAACACGATATGGGCCAACCGGATGTGGTTATCTCCGGCATTCCTTTCTCGAAAATGCCCGAGCCCGTTGCAACCCGTGTGGCGCAGGCGGTCAGGGATAATCTGGCCGAGGGCGGGCACTTTATTGCCTACCAATTCCGCCGTGATGTAGTGAATATCACCGAGCCCATTATGGGGGCGGCAACCAGCAGCGCACTGGAGATTCGGAATATTCCGCCGATGCGAGTGTACAAGTGGTGCAAGAGTGGGGACGGCTGAGCGCCCCACTCATTTCTCGGGTGGTTCAGTGCGTGACTTTCTCCGGTGATGGAGTTTTCTGCTTCTCGGCACCCGATTTCCTTCGTGGCGGTTGCCGCCGCTTCCGGACGGCCGGGGTTGGCGGTGCCGGTTCATTGCGCAAGTAGGCTCCCGGTGCGGGCTCTATCACGGGCAGGTTGCCCTCTCCCGGAATGCGTGCCTTAACCTCGCCGCCACTGAACTGCTCAGCCCACGCCACCCAGTCTGGCCACCAGGAACCTTCAAACTGCTCGGCACCTTTCAGCCATTCCTCCGGGTTGGGCGGGTTGTCTTCGTTCAGGCGATAACCGTACTTCTTCTTCTCGGGCGGATTGATGATGCCGGCAATGTGTCCTGAACCGCCGAGCACAAAACGCAGCGGGCCGCCCAGGTTACGTGCGCCTCTGTAGCAGGAGACCCAGGGTGCGATGTGGTCCTCAATGGCGGATGCGAAGTAGCTGGGAACCTTCACCTTTCTCAAGTCGATCGGCGTGCCCGCCAGGGAAATGCCACCGGGTTCACGCAGCCGGTTGTTCAGATACATATTGCGCAGGTAAAAACTGTGCATCGCCGCTGGCATGCGAGTGGCGTCCGAGTTCCAGTACAGCAGGTCAAAGGGCGCAGTATCGCGGCCGAGAAGGTAATTGTTGACGAAAAACGACCATATCAGGCTGTTGGCCCGCAGCATGTTGAAGGCCGTTGCCATGGAGGCGCCTTCAAGATACCCCTGTTTATTCATGGCCTTCTCGATTTTGGCGATTGAGTCCTCGTCGATGAAGACGGCCAGATCTCCGACGTCGGAGAAATCCATCATGCTGTTGAGAAACGTCGCACTTTTTACGCGATCATCCCCGCGAGCGGCCAGCCAGGCGAGCGTGCAACCAAGCAGAGTGCCGCCGATGCAGTAGCCGACGGTATTGATTTCCCGCTCACCCGTCGCCTGCTCGATGGCATCCATGGCGGCGACCGGACCTTCGAGCATGTAGTCCTCAAAGGTCTTGTGTGCCAGCTCTGGCCCGGGATTTACCCAGGAAACCACAAACACGGTGTGGCCCTGTTCCACCCAATAACGAATGAAGGATTTTTTCTCGCCAAGATCGAGGATGTAGTACTTGTTGATCCAGGGCGGTATCACCAGCAAAGGCCGGCGATGAACGGTCTCGGTGGTCGGCCGGTACTGGATGAGTTGCATCAGATCGTTCTGGAACACCACGTCGCCGGGTGTGTTGGCCAGATTGTCGCCCACCTCAAAGGCGTCCGGGTCGGACATGCGGAAAGGCATCGGGCCCTTTCCCTCGTCCAGATCACGCAGCAGGTTTGCCAGGCCTCGCAGGAGGTTCTTGCCCCGTGTCTTAACGGTTGTGCGCAACACTTCCGGATTGCTCAGAACGAAGTTGCTTGGGGCGAGGGCATCGGTCATCTGGCTGGCGAAAAAACGGACTTTCCGCTTATCGTGATCGTCCAGATCCCTGACATCGTCAATGGTGTCCATAACCCAGCGAGTTGACAGTAAATAGGCCTGCTTGACGGCGTTGAAGGCTATGACGTCGTTCCAGGCCTGATCCCGGAAGCGGCCGTCGCCGGGCTCCGGTTCGGCTACGGTCAGTGGTTTCTTGCCAATACCGCTGGCCAGCAGGCCAGACCAGAACAGACTGGTGTCCTTGATCAGTCGCATCTGCGCGAACAGAAGCGTGTCTGGCTGGGTTGCAAGCTTGCCGGTCAGGGTGACAAAGGGTTTGGTCATGCTCCCGACGCTGGCCGGATTCGGCGGGCCACCGCGCAAACGGCGCATTATGGAGCGCTTGAGCAGGTGACCACCATGAACACCCACTCGTGCCAGAGAGCGGCTTACCACATTGGGTTCGAAGTCAGGCGTTGATTGCTTTTTTATTGGTTTATCAGCCATTTTTTCGCCTTCTGTCTTTCAAGTGTTACATGTAAACGCCGCCGTTAACGTTGATCTGCTGGCCGGTGATGTAATCGCCTTCCGCGGCCAGGAAGACCACGGCGCGGGCAATTTCCTCCGGCTTGCCAAACCGACCCATGGGAACCCTGGCAATGATCTGTTCACGGATATTCTCCGGGACCTGGGCCAGCATTTCGGTTTCGGTAAAGCCGGGCGCGATGGCGTTGACTGTGATGTTGTACTTGGCCATTTCCAGTGCCAGGGTCTTGGTAAACGCAATGATACCGCCCTTGCTGGCTGCGTAGTTGGCTTGCCCAAAGTTGCCGGCTTGCCCGACGAATGAGGTGATGTTGATTATTCGACCGTACTTCTGGTCCATCATGATTTTCAACACTTCCGAGCAGGTGGCGTAGACGCTGCCCAGGTTGGTATCCAGGACGTCGTTCCAATCGTCGTCGGTAAGCTTCTTCATGGACTTGTCTTTGGTGATGCCGGCGTTGTTCACCAGAATGTCTATGCGGCCCCACTCGTCCTGAACCTGACGAACCAGGCTCCGCGCTTCCGGCATCTTCGAGAGGTCTGCTTTGAAGGCAAGTGCCCGGACGCCGGTGGCCTCGATTTCCCTGGCAACTTCGTCGCCTTCAGGCTGACGTGAGCGGTAGTTGATGGCGACATCGGCGCCGCGTTGAGCAAGCTGAAGTGCGATGTGACGACCGATGCCGCGTGAGGCACCGGTTACGAGGGCGACCTTGCCCTTGAGGTCTTGCATGAAATCCTCCCTGGAGCGGTAGCCCGCTCTGGTTGTTATTCCTTATTATTAATCACCTCATTCAAGCTAGCAGAGCACCCGAGTCGCGACAAGAAAATGTGATACCCGTCACGCTTCGCGGATGAATGTCTTGAGCCGCGGCGCAATGGATTCGCGCCATTGGCTGCCATTGAAGACACCGTAATGGCCAACCCCCTCTTGCAGATGGTGCAGACGCCTGGCGTCCGGGATATTCACGCATAGTTTATGGGCGGCCCGGGTCTGCCCGGGGCTGGAAATGTCGTCTTTCTCGCCTTCAATCGTCATCAGTGCTGTTTTTTCGATAGCCGCCGGATTCACTTTTCGGCCCCGGTGCATGAAGCAGCCCCGGGCAAGGTGAAACTCCTGGAAGACACGCTGGATGGTGTCCAGGTAATAGGTGGCCGGCAGATCCATGACCGCGAGGTATTCGTCATAGAATTCACGATGACGTCTGATCTTTTCGACCTCCTTGTCACGCATGGACTTGAACAGGCCCCGGTAGGCATCAATGTGGCGGTCGAAGTTCATGTTCACGAATCCGGTCAGTTGCAGAAAGCCGGGATAAACCTTCCGCATGGCCCCCGGATAGGGCGCGGGTACCGGGTGAACCAGGTTGCGTCGGAACCAGGCCAGGTTGTGTTTGGTGGCCAGTTCGCAGGGTGCCGTGGGATCAATACGTCCGTCGATGGGGCCGCTCATGAGAGCCAGCGAGCGCGGTGTTGCCGGGTTTTTATCTTCGGCCATGAGAGCGGTGGCTGCGAGCACCGGCACGACGGGCTGGCAAACCGCCAATACATGGGTGTCTGGCCCAAGCTGTTCAATAAAATCGATAACGTAGTCGATATAGTCGTCCAGCCCAAAGTCGCCAGCCGACAAGGGGACACGACAGGCATCACGCCAGTCGGTGATGTAGACGTCGTGGTCTGGCAGCATTTCCTTGACGGTACCCCGCAGCAGAGAGGCAAAGTGTCCGGAAAGCGGCGCAACGATCAGGAGTTTCGGGTCATCAGGCCGCGATACGCTGCGCTGGAAATGCTTGAGCTGGGCAAAGGGTTTGCGCTGGAGGATGACTTCACTGACGTCCACCTTTTCGCCATCGCACACTGTTGAGTGCAGATTGAAGGCCGGTTTCGGGTAGCGCCGGGTCAAATCGCCAAACACGCCATAGGCGGAGGCAATGCTGCGAGCGCCCGGTAAGCGGGATAAGGGGCTCAGGGGATGTCTGAGCAGTTTACTCTGTGCGTCTGTCGCGATACGCAAGGGCATCAGCGCTGCGCGGCTCATTTCATGGGCAAAATACATCATGATACTGTCCTGCTTGAGTTATGGAGTCCGGAAGTCAACGCAAAACTCAACAGCCATCGATTTCCGCGCTCGATCTTTGATACCCGATGCTGATAGAGATCCGGGCGAAACAGATACAATCTTCCAAAAAGGTTGAAAATGTTCTTGTCGCAAATGAATTCGCCACCGGCCTTGGGTTTGGCCAGAACCCAATTGAGTTTGTAGAGCCGGCCCTCGGAGACCATGTCCACGTGCGGGCCTACCTTGTGGCCTTCTGGATATCGGACCAGGTATATATATTCAGGCGTCTGGAATGAAAGAGAACCCGGGTCTTTACGTTCGCAGGCATGGTAATGGCATACGCTCTTGCAGAATCACTGCAAGCAGTTTGCGCGCTCTGTGGGCCATTGGTCAATCAGGGCCGGGAACTCGCTCCTACCAAGATGAGGATTTGAACTGATGGCCAGAGCATCAGGTGGTCGCAAGCTTTTGCGATGGTTTTTGCTGCTATGCGCTGGCGCTATCGTGCTGGTCCTGTTGGTGGTTCTGATGTTCCGTTTCGTAAATCCACCCACCTCGGCCTTCATGGTGGGTTATCAGCTTCAGGGCACGAACAAATCCATCGCCCACGAATGGGTGCCCATGCGCGAGATCTCTCACTGGATGCCGCTGGCGGTAGTTGCCAGCGAGGATCAGCGATTCCCGCATCATGTGGGCGTGGATTTTGAGGCGGTTCGTCAGGCGCTCTCGGAGTATCGGGCCGGCGACGGGCTTCGAGGGGCCAGTACCATCACCCAGCAAACGGCCAAGAACCTCTTTCTATGGAGCGGGCGTAGTTTCATTCGCAAGGCCATCGAGGCGGGATTGGCGCTTATTATAGACGGCCTGTGGTCAAAACAGCGGGTACTGGAAGTTTATCTGAACATTGCCGAGTTTGGCCCAGGTATTTACGGGGTTGAAGCCGCAAGCTGGACATACTTCGGGAAGCCGGCGCGCCACCTCACTGAATATCAGGCTGCGCTGCTTGCCGCTGTACTCCCGAATCCGAAGGTTTTGAGTGTAAACGCCCCATCCTCTTATGTGCTGGAACGAGTGGCGTGGATTCGGGGCCAGATTGCACAGCTTGGTGCTGGATATCTGCGAGATCTTTAGTCTTGCAGATGAGCCGGTTTATTGGCGTGACCCCTGGCGCGTACTCGTTGATACTAGGGGTATTGCAGGACCACTTATTTCTAAAGGATCGCAAGAATGTCTCTCTTCCCCGACGACAACGGTGAGAACGACCTGTTCATGTCCCGAACAGATCCGGACAATCCGCTGGGCACCCATGCCCCTTACAGTTTCGAGCTGGAAGGCAAGGTCTGGCCAACCGTGGAACACTATTTCCAGGGCATGAAGTTCACCGACGACAACCGCCAGGAAAAGGTGCGCAACGCCGACACGCCCGGCAAGGCCGGAAAGCTAGGGCGCAAGCGCCACAAGAGCCTGCGGCGGGACTGGAAGCAGGTGCGCGAAACCGTTATGACACGGGGGATCTACGTGCGCTGCCGAACCCATCCCGAGCTGGCGGAGGCTCTGCTGGATACCGGCGACACGAAAATCGTTGAAAACAGCAATTTCGATTATTTCTGGGGCTGCGGCCGGGATCGTCGGGGCGATAACCGTTACGGAAAAGTGTTGATGAATGTGCGGGCCAGGTTGCGGGAGGAGCGGGCAGCGCAGGATTGAACTTCAACCTGCCCGCCACCTGCCGCACCAGTAGTGCAGGTCAATCGCTCTGCTTCAGGCCCATTTCCCAGAAATCGATTTCAAGCCGGGTGGCGTCGCTGAAGATCCGGGTTAGTTCCTTGAAGCGGGCAGGGGAGACATCGGCCAGTCGCTCATTGAGCCAGCTGATCTCAGCTCGCATCGCCTCCTGGAACTCGTCGCTCTCGTACATGGCGATCCAGGCATCGTAGGGGTTGTTCTCACCCCGAATCGTTTCCGCCCGGCTGTTGAGCCAGTTGGCGATTTCACCGTAGCCCACCATGCACGGCGACAGGGCCACGTGCAGGTCCAGCAGGTCGCCCCGGTTGCCGGTGTCCAGAACGTAGCGGGTGTAGGCCAGCGTGGCTCGGGCTTCCGGCAGGTCGGCCAGCTCTTGTTCGGAAATGCCCCATTCCTTGCAGTAGCTGACGTGCAGATCCAGTTCCACATCCACGATGGCCTGCAAACCCTCCTTTGCCTGGCGAAGGTCCGACAGTGTCGGGCTTTTATAGGCTGCAAGAGCAAAGGCACGGGCAAACTGGATCAGGAACAGGTAGTCCTGCTTCAGGTAATGCTGGAACGCTTCCGGCGCTAATGTCGCATTACCGAGTTGCTGCACAAAGCCGTGCTCGATGTAGGCCTGCCATTCGTTCTGGCAGCTCTTTTTCAGGTCTTCGAACTGATAAGGCATGCTTGCTCCTGGAAACAGTGTCGGCTCAGTAACAGGAATTGGGTGACGAGTCCGGGTTGATTTCGCCGGAGACTTCTTCCGGATCAATGCCGTGACTGATCAGTACTTCCCGCACAAAATTTACCTGAGCCAGAATTCTGTCAGCATCATCTCCGTATTCAAACCGGTTGATCTCGACCGGCTGGGGCATGAAGGTAAAGGCGGTTTTCAGGGCGGTGAGCGTGTCTTCGTCTGCCATTGGCATACTCCTCGTGCGATTTGAGTTTCACAGGAGGAGTATACGCAAGTCTTCAGGTTCAGGCCCGCCGACGGCTGGATGCCACCAGCGAACCCAGAACCACGAGTATCGCAGCCAGCGGAAGCCGCCAGTCTGGCGCGGCAATCCCGGCCAGTACCAGGAAAAGAGCGGCTAGCACCGGCACCGCATAGGCGAGGCTTCCCACCAGGGCTGTAGGCCCCTTCCGAAGGGCCAGATCCCAGGCCACCATGGCCAGTCCGTATGGCCCCAGACCGAGGGCGACACCAGCGGCAAGCGCGGTTCCTGAAGGCAGCGCATGGGCCGAGCCGGATACGGTGTCTGCGGCGGCTGCTCCGGCGCCTGCCAGAAGGAACAGGCCGGGCATTACCGGAGCGATCGCAACAGGTGTTGCCTGGCAGATCCACGAGTACAGGGCCCAGCAGCCTCCGGCCAGAAGAGCCAATCCGTAACCAGTCAGATTGCCTGAGAAACCATTACTCAGGGCCTCCGGGCCCAGCAGCAAAGCCGCCCCGGAAAAGGCAATCAGTGCCCCTGCAACAACCGGGAGGGCGATCCGCCGATGGAAAGCCCACTGGCTGATCAGGATAAACATAACCGGCCAGGTATAGGTGATCAGAGACGCCTCTGCGGTGGGCGCCATGCCCAGGCCGGCCAGATACGCGCCGACCGCCCCCAGTACCAGCAAAGGCACAAGACCGAAAATCACCAGTTTCCATTGCCAGGACACTTTCACAGATCTGCGCGCTTCGCGCCCCCGGAAACTCATGGGCAGCACCGCCAGTGCGCCACTGATCAGGGCGATGGTTGTAAGTTGAAACGGAGGAATGGAGCGCGCTGCATCCACCAGCAGAGGTGCGACGGCCCACAGCACCACGGCAACCAGAGCCGCGATGATGCTCAGGATGTTTGGCAGACCGATGGTCGCGTTAAGAATCCTCATGGGCAGTCCTCCTTTGGCTGGTGTGTTGCGATCTGACAGTGGCAGGATATACTCGGATTAAGCATCACAAAAACAACAGTTTTTGATATAAAACATCACAGGAGTTGATGGATTGCGTCCCAGGATTCTTGATCTGAACGTGCTGCAAACGCTGGTGGCCATTGCCGACACCGGAACGGTTACCGCCGCTGCAGACCGGCTTGCTTATACCCAGTCAACCGTGAGCATGCAGTTGCATCGACTGGAGTCCCTGCTGGAGGTGCCCCTTCACGAGCGGGAAGGGCGGCGGATACGGTTTACCGCGGAGGGCGAGCAGCTGATCGGCTACGCCCGGAAGATGCTGGCCCTGAACAACGAGGCATTGGATTCGCTTCGGCAGCGGCAGGTTTCAGGGCAGCTGAGCCTGGGTATCCCGGAAGACTATGCGTTTTTGCTGACCTCCGTGCTCTCCCATTTCAGCCAGCTGTTTCCGGCGGTTCAGTTACAGGTGATCTGCGGGTCTAGTGTCAGGCTTTTGCAGCAGGTGCAGGCCGGTGAGCTGGACCTGGCGGTTGTAACACGCCAGACCCGCTCTCCCGGGGGTGAAGTGATTCGCCGGGAGCCTCTGGTGTGGGCGGTCGGCGCCGAGAAACAGCCGTCTCTCACAGATCCCATACCTCTCGCGCTCTACTCGCCGGGTGCTGATGTGTTCAGGGAGGTGGCGGAGCAGGCGCTGTTTTCTGCAGGTCGGCAATGGCGCCTGGCCTACTCAAGTCAGTCGATGACGGGGCTGATGCCGGTGGTAGTGGCCGGATTGGCGGTGGTGCCGGTAACCCGCGATATGCTCACGCCCCAGTTGCGTGTTCTGGACGAACGAAGCGGTATGCCGGCCCTGCAGTCCATCGAGATGGCCCTGCACCGGCCCTCGGGCCGCCCGACTGAACCTGCACGGCAGATGGCGGAGCTGATCCGGGAGCATCTGGCGGGAGATGGCTGATCTGTCCCCGTGTTAGGCTGACGATATCGTGTCTAAATGCAATGAACGGGATATGCCATGAAAACGATCAACATCGACATTGTTTCCGACATCGCCTGCCCCTGGTGTGCCATTGGCTACGCCCGCCTGGAGCAGGCCATGAAACAGTTGGCGTCTGAATACGAATTTGGCCTCCAATGGCATGCCTTTGAACTGAACCCGGATCATACGGGTGAGGGTGAGCCCATCCTGCCGGCTCTGGCCCGCAAGTACGGCCGGAGCGAGGATGAGATGCGCGCTACCCAAAACCAGATGATGACGATTGCGAAGGATCTGGGCCTCAATTTTGAGAAAATGCAGGAGCGTTTCACCTGCAACACCTTCGATGCCCATCGGCTGGTCAAGTGGGCTGCTGAGCAGGGCAAGCAGACGGAGATGAAGCAGGCGCTGTTCGAGGCTTATTTCGGAAAGGCAGAGGATGTTTCAGACCCGAACGTATTACTGGGCTGCGTCGAGAGCCTTGGTCTGGATCGCGACAAGGCTAAGCAAATTCTGGATTCTGATGAATTCGCCGACGTAGTGCGGGAGGACGAAGCTACCTATCAGCAGGCCGGCGTTTCTGCCGTGCCGGCGTTCATCGTGAACGGTAAGTACCTGATTTCCGGCGCCCAGGAACCGGATACCCTGGTACAGGCATTCGAGGAAATCGGCGCAAAGCCTGAGTGAGCGCCTGAACTGGAGAGGAAATGCCGAAACCTTCCGAAGCCCGCCAGAAGGCCATTCTGGAGCGGCTGGATAAATTCAGCCGGTTCACCGACAGCAACATTGCTATCCCGTTTACCAATATAAAGATAGGTGCGGAGGCAGTGATTGGCCTGTTGCCCGTGGTGGGGGACGCCGTGGGCCTGGTACTGGGCGGGTACGTATTGGTGGAAGCGCAGAGGGCGGGCGCCAGCAAGGACGTCAAGCTTCGCATGCTGCGCAACATGGGCATTGATTTCCTCGGTGGCCTGCTGCCTGTGATAGGTGATGGCTTTGACGCGGTATACAAAGCCAACACCCGCAACACCCGCTTGCTGAGAAACTACCTGGAAAAAGAGTTGGCGATTGAGCCACCCCCGCCGCCTTTCCCCTGGATGACCGTGATCTGGTTGTCCGTGCTGTTCGCTGTCGTTACGGGCGGTCTGACATTGATTCTCTAGGCCTGCTGCCGTCCCTCTGACGCTTTTAGTCGACTGAGTGTCGTATTGGTTCCTCCCGGCAACCTCAAAGAGGGCCACATTAGGGCTATCGACAACCCGGGAAGGGGGAGATAGCAATGGCTGTTAAATTCGAGCAAGCACTTTTGGATTATCCACAACAACGGGCCGGTGCGGCACGCCAGCCCGACAGCGTCGACCAGTCTGATCGACGCGTTCCCATCAACCTGCGCCAATCTGGCCCCACGCCGGTGGAGATGCTGATTTCCACACGGGTCCGCAAGTCACCGTATTGGCATCTGGCCTATGAGGCGGGCTGCTGGCGGGCGACGGTTTACAATCGCATGTATCACCCCCGGGGTTATGTTCGCCCGGAAGACGGCGGTGCCATGCTGGAGTACGAGTCGCTGATCCACGACGTCACCATGTGGAACGTGGCGGTTGAGCGCCAGATTCAGGTCAAAGGCCCGGATGCCGAGCGGTTCGTGAATTACGTGATCACCCGGGATGCGACCAAGATCAAGCCCATGCGTGGCAAGTACGTCATCCTCTGCAACGAGGAGGGTGGCATCATCAATGATCCTGTTCTGCTGCGGGTCGCCGAAGATGAGTTCTGGTTCTCGCTCTCCGACAGTGATCTTGAGCTCTGGATGCGGGGCGTAAACGTTGGCATGGGATTCAATGTCACCATTGCGGAAATCGATGTGGCGCCCGTGCAGATTCAGGGGCCCAAGTCTGAAGCCCTGATGGCGGACCTGTTTGGCGACGCCGTCCGGGACATTCCCTACTACGGCTTGATGGAAGGCCAGGTGGCCGGCCACGACGTGATCGTGTCCCAGACCGGCTTTACCGGAGAGAAGGGGTACGAGATTTACCTCAAGGATGCGACCAAATACGCCGAGGACCTCTGGTACACCGTGCTTGCCGCGGGCGAGCCCCACAACCTGCGGGTCATAGCGCCCGCCCACCATCGCCGGATTGCTGCGGGTATTCTGTCCTGGGGCCAGGATGTGGACCAGGAAACCCTGCCGTTCCAGTGCAACCTGGCGTACCAGGTGCCGCGCAACAAGGAGGCGGATTACATCGGCAAGCAAAAGCTTGAGCAGGTCCGTGAGCAATTGGACGCCGGTCGCCCGCCTTTCAGCCACATCATGGTGGGCATCCGTTTTGGCGGCGGCAAGGTGACTGACTACTCCAACGATTTCTGGCTGATCAGCGGCCCGGACGGCGGCGAAGCGGAGGGCTATGTTACCTCCCCCTGGTACTCCCCGGAGCTTGAGACCAACATCGCGCTGGCGTATGTGCCGTTTGACCTTCGGGCTGTCGGCACGCGGCTGACTGTGCATCTTCCTGTGGAATATGCCGCCGCGGATGGCTCAACCGCTGTGGAGGCGGAAGTGGTGGAAGTGCCCTTCCGGCCTTCGGTGAATCCCAACGCCCGGGAAAGAGCCCGGGCCAAGGGGATCGACTTCGCCGATTAACCGAACGGGAAGAACCGGCGATAGCAGCTGTCGGGTAAACACCGTTGGCAATGGGGTGCGCGGTTTATGACACTGGTTAGCGAAAGACAGGCGTTCAATCGGCCCGATGAGGAGGCAGCAGCACGGTTTCGTGATCTGGTGCGCTCGGCATCCATCGAGGCCACACCCCGCCAGATCCTGACGACAGAACATTTGCCGGATCTTCTGCCGGCGGGTACCTGCGTTTACGTGCCGTTCCTGCCAAAGGGGCAGTTCAGTGACACGCTGGAAGCGTCCCGTCGTCTGCTGGATCTGGGTATGCAGCCAGTGCCGCATGTGCCCGCCAGAATGGCCCAGAGCCGGGGGCAGTTGCGGGACTGGTTGGCCCAATTAGATGAAAGCGGGGTAGACCGTCTGCTGCTAATCGCGGGCGACAGCGATGCCGTGGCCGGCCCGTTTCCCGACACTTTGGCCGTGCTCGAATCGGGATTGTTGGCCCAGTTCCGGTTCCACGGTATCGGTGTTGCGGCTCATCCGGACGGCCATCCTATGGCGGATCGGGCAACCCTGGCTCAGGCATTGAGCGTCAAGCGTGAATACGCCCGTACGACCGCTACCAGGCTCTGGGTGGTCACCCAGTTCACCTTCGACGCTGAGGTGGTGATCGACTGGCTGCAAGGGCTGGGCAATATTCTGGAAGAAGTGCCTGTCTATATCGGCCATGGCGGGCCAACCCGGGTTAAAACGCTTATCGCTTATGCAGCTATGTGTGGGGTAGGCGCATCCGCACGTATGCTGCTTCGTCGCCCTGGCAGTGCCCGGATGCTGGGTGCCTGGAAACCCGACGATATGGTCCGGGCGCTGGTGCAGTACTGCCTGGAAAATCCGGAGACGTTGCTGCGGGGCATTCATCTGTTTCCGTTCGGAGGCCTGCGCCAGTCAGCGCAATGGATTCGGGATCACAGTGGGTCCTGCGAGAACAACAGGGAGGCAGTGCCATGAGTCTTCAGTACAGTAAACTCACACCCGACACGCCAGCGCCGTCCGAGTTTCCACCGCCGGGCACTCCGGATATCGAGATTGCCCGTTCGGTTCAGCCCCAGTCTATCCTGCTGTTGGCTCAGCAGCGTTTCGGGTTGCCGGCGGAGAGCCTGGTGCCCTTTGGCCATTACAAGGCAAAGCTGGACATGGCCTACGTGGATACGTCCGACTCGGCACCCAGAGGCAAGCTGGTACTGGTGACGGCCATTACGCCAACCCCTGCGGGGGAAGGTAAGACCACCACCAGTGTAGGGCTGAATGATGGCTTCAACCGGCTGGGTGTGCGTTCCTCCGTGTGTCTGCGGGAACCGTCCCTGGGGCCCTGCTTTGGCATGAAGGGTGGTGCTGCCGGCGGAGGCCGGGCTCAGGTGATCCCGATGGAAGACATCAATCTACATTTCAATGGCGACTTCCATGCCATCACCAGTGCTCATAACCTGCTGGCGTCACTGATCGATAATCACATTCATTGGGGCAATGAAGCCGGGCTGGATCCGCGTTACATTAGCTGGCGCAGAGTCATGGATATAACCGACCGGTCGCTGCGAAACATGGTCTGTGGCCTGGGCGGGGCGGCACACGGCGTGCCCCGTGAGACCGGTTTCGACATCACGGTGTCATCGGAAATCATGGCCATCCTTTGCCTGGCGGATGGCCGGGCGGATCTGAAGCAGCGCCTGGGAAATATCATCGTTGGACGGCGCTCGGACATGTCGCCGGTAACCGTTCGTGATCTGGGTGTCGAGGGTTCACTCACCGTACTGCTGAAAGAAGCCCTGCAGCCAAACCTGGTGCAGAGCCTGGAGCACAATCCGGTGTTTATTCATGGTGGGCCCTTTGCCAATATCGCCCACGGATGTAATTCCGTCACTGCCACCCGGGCTGCGCTGGCCCTGAATGACGTGGTGGTTACCGAGGCCGGCTTTGGCGCCGACCTTGGCGCGGAAAAGTTCATTGATATCAAGTGCCGGCACACGGGATTGCGCCCGGATGCCGCCGTAGTGGTCTGCACCATTCGGGCCCTCAAAATGCAGGGCGGTATTCCCCGCAGCCAACTGGGGATTCCCGACCTGGCGGCGCTGCGAAAAGGGACCGCCAATCTTGAGCGGCATATCCGCAATCTGCAGCAGTTTGGCCTGACCCCGGTGGTGTGCATCAACCGTTTCCCGGATGACACCGAGGAGGAGATGGCGCTGGTCCAGTCCATCAGCGAGGAGTTGGGCGTGCGGGCAGTGCCCGCGGATCATTGGGCAACCGGTGGTGAAGGCGCCACTGAGCTGGCCCAGGCGGTGCTCGACCAGATGGACGAGGGCAAACCGGAGGTGAAATTCCTCTATGAAGACAGCCTGCCCCTGGCGGATAAGATTCGCACCATTGCTACCCGTATCTACCATGCCGGAAGTGTGGAGTTCACAACGGTCGCCAAACGACAGCTGGAAGAATACGAAAGCCTGGGGTTTGGCCACCTGCCGGTGTGCATCGCCAAGACCCAGTACA
>Ga0064014_10077_pt1 | contig 45885 bp, 47 predicted proteins | sample CrowatWCoCulture_2_FD_61584 | JGI IMG/M metagenome (GOLD analysis project Ga0064014, IMG submission 61584) | Marine cyanobacteria communities from the University of California, Santa Cruz, USA, analyzing cyanobacterial DNA methylation -... | ecosystem: Host-associated > Microbial > Bacteria >...
CTGCGGCGTCTTCCAGGGCGGTCAGGATGGCCTGGCGTTCCTTCTCCGTAATCTTGTCCGAATCCAGATACATGGCGAAACCACTGTGCTCATGCTCCAGGAAGCTACGGTTGGGTCCCATGTCGCGCCGGAAATCCACCACTTCATAAATCGGTACCGGCTTCCCGAAGCCTTTCACGGTAATCTCGCCCTTGTCCCGGCACATGATCTTGTTCTTGATCAGCGAGAAGGTCTCGTAGGACACCAGGATTTCACCAGGTTCCGCAAGGGATTCAAGCCGGCTCGCAAGATTTACTTCCTTGCCGATGATGGTGTAATCCATCCGGTTTTCAGCGCCGAAGTTGCCCACGGTTGTGTAGCCGGTACTGATGCCCATGCGTATTTCCAGCGGGGTCTTGATGCCCTGACTGCGCCATTTCTGGCGCATGATTTTCATGTGTTTACGCATCTCGATGGCCATGGAAACACAGGCAAAGGCATCTTCCCGTTGGCCCCGGCTGGTGGGGTCGCCAAAGAACACCATGATGGAATCGCCGACGAACTTGTCGATGGTGCCGCCATATTTCAGGGCCACTTCCGACATTTCATTGAAGTAGTGATTCAGTAACTCAGTCAGGGCCTCGGGTTCCATTTCCTCGGACAGCTCCGTGAAGCCCTTGATGTCCGAGAAGAACACCGCCAACTTCTTGCGCTGGGTCTCCAGCCGAACGTCCCGCTCACCGGTAAAAATGGACTGCCAAACCTGGGGTGAAAGGTATTTCGACAGCTTGTGGGAGAGTGCGATGGACTGCTCCCGCTGGTTCTGGATCTGGGTCTTTGCCAGCATTAACGCCCGTGCCTGCTGGTGGGAGTAATAGGCGGTGACGCAGATATAAAGCCCGGTTGAGAGTATCGATACGATGCTGGTCAGTAGCGGTGAATGCGGGCCGTCTGCCGGGCCAAGGATTGCCACAGTGCCGGCAATGGCCGATGCCATGAAAACGGTTCCCAGAAGCCACTGGCGGATGCCCCCCACCATCAGGCAACTGAACATCAGCATCAGTGCAACCGCCATGGAGGGAATGACGATCAGTCCGATACAACCAATAAACGCCCCACCGACAACGCAATCAAAAATCAGCATTTTCTGGCGTATGCGGGGGGAGTTTCTAAGGAAGGTCCGGCGGGTCAGGGCGTGGGCAATGTGGGGCCAGGTAAGGGCGCCTGCCACCAGCCACAGAAGCCATTGGGCAAAAGCGCCCTGAAGAACGCCGGTAACGATGATAGCGGCAGTTGATGTATAGGCCAGCACCCGACCGTTATAGTCGGGCATCGGCGGAATGGCGACGGGGTTGCCCGACGCCTCAGACGCCAGGGACCGGCCGGCGGAGCTGCTGGCACTGCGCAGGTCTGCTGGTGCGCTCATCATCTCAGAAACGGATCCTGCCAATCAGCATGTCGCGGAACATGACCCAGTCGCCCATCAGGCTGTACAGTGGGTATTTAAAGGTGGCTGGCCGGTTTTTCTCAAACTTGAAATGGCCGATCCAGGCAAAGCCGTAGCCGATTACAGGCAGGGCCAACAGCCACAACAACTTGCCGGAGACCAGTGCCCAGGCAGCAACGAGCAGAACGAGAAGGCTGCCCGCAAAGTGCAGACGGCGACAGGTTACATCGCTGTGTTCTTCAAGGTAGAAAGGATAGAATTCAGAGAAATTGTTGAAGGTTTGCTGGTTGCTCATTGTGTTGCCACTCACCGTTGTACGACCGCGTCATTTATTGTTGTTGGCAGACCCGACTACGACTAAAGGTTAACAGTATTACGTACAAGCCACAATTCACGGTCGGGAATTGCGTTCGTACCGACAATCTCAAAGTCATCACTACAGTCATCAGACAGCGAGCAGATATGACAGCAGTTACCGATTTCCTCCTGAACCGTTCCTCGGAGCCGAGGCTGGAGTCGCCCGCGCCGGACCGGGAAACCCTTGATCGGGCTTTCGCCTGTGCCGCCCGCGCGCCTGATCACGCCCTGCTGAGACCCTGGCGTTACCTTGTTGTGGAAGGCGAAGGGCTGGAGGCTCTGGGTGAACTGTTTGCGTCTACCTGTGCCAATAACAGTGACGAAAAAGAAATCGAGAAGCTCAGGCGCGCACCGCTCAGAGCGCCAATGGTGATTGTGGGAATCGCGTCGCCGAAAACCCATCCCAAAGTGCCTGAAATTGAGCAGTTGATGTCGGCGGCTGCCGGCATGAGCTTCGTTGAACTTGCGCTGCAGGATGCGGGTTACGGCGTTATGTGGAGAACCGGCTCTGTCGCTTACCACGCTTCAGTGCACGCGGGCCTGGGGCTCGAAGAGCATGAGCAGATCGTCGGCTTTCTCTACACTGGCACCGTTTCCGCGGCAAAGCCTTCCGTTCCAAGGCCGGCGGTGGAGGAATTTGTGCGCCACTGGCCCTGATATTCTGCCTGAAAGTCCCCCGGCCCACTCCCGGGGGAAGCAGCTTGCCGCTTTTTCCTGACCGTTCCTTTCTTGCTTTGCCCTGACCATTAATTAACCGCCGGCCAGGGCCTGCCAATACTGGATTTTCTGACAAAATTAGACCTCACCCGAATCCTGGCATCCAGCTTGCTTTAGTCCTGTCAAAGAGCACAGCCGGCAAAAGCAGGTCGGCATACTGGTGCAGTTTTCGGGAGGCAACATGGCAATTACGTTCGATTCGGCTCTGGGCATTCACCAACACGCGGTTGAAGCGCGGGTTAAACGTGCCGAAGTTTTGGCAAACAACCTGGCGAACGCCGATACCCCGGGCTTCAAAGCGCGCGACCTGGATTTCCAGGATATGATGCAGAAGGCCCAGGAGCAGGTCAGCGGATTCCAGATGGATAAAACCCATGACGCGCACATGGATACCTCAGTGTCAGCCTCGGAAAGCGATTTGATGTATCGGGTACCTCACCAGCCGTCGGTTGACGGTAATACCGTGGATGCCCAGCAGGAGCAGACTCGCTTTATGCGCAACGCCATGGATTTCCAGGCCAGTTTCCAGTTTCTGAACAGCAAGTTCAGCGGTTTGACCAAAGCCCTCAAGGGCGAATAAGCCGCAGTCACAGGATTAGCGAAGGAGAATTTTCATGTCACTGGGCAGCATTTTTGACATCGCCGGTTCCGGCATGACCGCGCAATCACTGCGGCTGAATACAACCGCGTCCAACATTGCCAATGCAGAAACGGCAAGTTCCAGCACGGGGGAAACCTATCGCGCCAGGAAGCCGGTTTTCTCGGCGATTCAGCAGTCTCTGATGAATCCCGGGCAGGGAGGCTTGCCCATGGCTGCCGATGAGGGGCCGGGCGCCGGCGTGAGGGTTGACGGTATTGTCGAAAGTGATGCGGAGCTGCAGATGCGCTACGAGCCCCATCACCCGGCGGCCAACGAGGACGGCTACGTCTACTACCCCAATGTGAATGTGGTTGAAGAGATGGCGGACATGATGTCGTCGTCCAGAAGTTTCCAGATGAATGTGGATGTCATGAACACAGCCAAGTCCATGATGCAGCGCATTCTGACTCTCGGTCAGCAGTAACAGGGTGAGGAGCACAACATGACTGCAGTAAATGCAACAGACGCGTCGGATGTTCTGAGCCAGTACCAGCTGAAGCAACAGAATGGCGGCCAGGGCACCAGCGAGTTGGGTCGGAACGAGTTCATGGAACTGATGCTGGCCCAGCTGAAGAACCAGAACCCGCTGGAACCCCAGGACAACGGTGAATTCATCTCCCAACTGGCCCAGTTCAGCTCGCTGGAGGAAATGCAGAACCTTTCCGGTACGGTTGAGGATGTGGTGGGTCAGTTCCGTTCCAGCCAGGCGCTGCAGGCCTCTGCCATGGTCGGCAAAACCGTGCTTGCCCCTTCCCAGATCGGGGTTCTGGGTGCGGACGGTGAGATCAGCGGCACCGTTGAAGTGCCGGCATCGACCGGTGGCCTTCGGCTTTCGATTCAGGGTCAGAATGGTGAGCGGGTTCGCCAGATCGACATGGGTAGTAGTCCGGCAGGGGTGACCTCGTTCCGCTGGGATGGCCAGGACGGCAACGGCAATCCCTTGCCGCCGGGCGCCTACCGGATTGTGGCCGAGGCTTCCTACCCGGATGGGCCGCAGCAGTTGGGTACGATGGTAAGTGCCAATGTTGACAGCGTGTCCCTGGGCCAGGGTGGCTCCATTACCCTGAATCTTGCAGGCATGGGCTCCATCGCCCTGTCTGATGTAAAACAAATTAACTGATACCGGTGAAACACCAAGGGGTGAACCATGGGATTTAATACGGGTTTGAGTGGCCTTCGCGCGGCATCGGTGGATCTGGACGTCACCGGCAACAACATTGCCAACGCCAGTACCGTTGGTTTCAAGGGCAGCAAGGCCCAGTTTGGCGATCTATACGCCAGCGGTTTCCTGAGCGCAGGCACCAACCCGATCGGCGACGGTGTCCGGGTCCAGGATGTAAAACAGTCGTTCGGTCAGGGCAATATCAGCTTCACTGACAACGGTCTGGATATGGCGATTGCCGGTGATGGTTTCTTTATCCTGAATAACGGCGGTGAGATTCGTTACTCCCCGAGCAGGGCAGTTTGGTATTGATAAGGGAGGGTTCGTTACCAATAACGAGAATATGCGGGTTCAGGGATATACCGCGGATGAAGATGGCAATCTCTCTGGCATTCGGGGCGATCTGCAGATTGAAACTGACAACTTGGCGCCACGCCGAACAACAAATCTGGACTCTGATTTAAACCTGGACTCGCGGGAGCCGGTGCTGGAGTCCAGGGTGACTCAGCTCGATGAGGTCTCGATAGATGGTTTTGCCGGCGATGAGTTTGTTATTTCTTATGCCGATGGGCGACCAAGCCAACGGGTGGTCGTCCCCGAAGAAGTGACGAATGAGGATGGAACTTCTCGACCTGTTACGGCCAGGGAAGTTGCGAATCAGCTAAATGCAATTGACGGTGTATCATCCTCTGCGACTACAAGTTTTCTTTTTGAGAATGATGGCAATGACGATGGAATCGATCCAGATGGAATTGCGGATCTGGAGTCAGCGCTTGGTGATGCAAACTTTGTCTTTGAGCTGGATGTGGATGGTCAAAATGTTTTCTCGACATCGGGCTCAACTACTAAGCAGGGGTTAGTTGATGCAATTACTAAGAAGTACAAAAGTAAGCGGACATCATTTATAATGTAGGCATTGTTCAACCGACCTTATCGGAGTTGCCTACTCATGCGCCATACTGACGGTCGTAAACTGGATCATAAAACTCTGGAAGCTCTTCGCATTCGTGCTGTCCAACAGGTTATGGATGGTGAAAGTCCTGAAGTTGTCATCAAAGCCCTGGGTATGAGTCGGGCCCGTATCTATGAATGGCTGGCTGCTTTCCGTGAAGGTGGGTTTGACGCACTGAAGGCCAAAGAGATTCCCGGGCGTCCGAAAAAGCTTAGCGGCGAACAGATTCGGGAGCTTTACACCTGGATTACCACCTTTACCCCGGACCAGTTGAAGTTCGATTTTGCCTTGTGGACCCGGGGTCGGGTACGGGAGTTGATCCGGCAAAAGTTCAACGTTCGACTCAGTGATGTCTCTGTCGGTCGCCTGCTTCGCAACCTGGGGCTGACACCGCAAAGGCCACTGCACCGGGCGTACCAGCAGAAGCCAGAGGCTGTAAAGCAGTGGAAAGAGGAAACTTACCCAGAGATTCGCAAAGAAGCCAAGAAGGTCGGCGCCACCATCTATTTTGGTGATGAGGCCAGCATACGTTCTGACTACCATAGTGGCACTACCTGGGCGCCCATCGGAGAAACGCCGGTGATTCGCAATACCGGTAGTCGCTTCAGCATCAATATGATCTCTGCCATTTCCCCCCGTGGAGAGCTTCGGTTCAAAACCATTGAAGGGACAATGAATACGGACGCCTTCATTGGGTTCCTCAAAGCATTGGTACAAGACGCCGAAAAGCCGATATTCCTGATTCTGGATAACCATCCAGTGCACCATGCCCGCCGGGTCCGGGCATACGTGGAGGGCCTCAACGGCAAGCTCAAGCTGTTCTTCCTGCCGCCTTACTCACCGGAACTGAATCCTGATGAGTCCGTTTGGGGCTACATCAAATACCACCACGTCGGAAAAAAGATCATAAACAGCAAAGACCAACTTCGGAATATCGTTTATCGACAACTTCGGCGGTTACAGAAACTACCCCGGTTATTGAAGTCTTTTTTCGGTCATCCGGACCTGGCGTATATCGCCGGGTGATGTTCGCTTACTTTGTTTCTGATTAGTAATTCGTCAAATGCCAGTTCAATTTCAGCCTTCCTAGTTGATGGTGTAGATTCAGCCGGCGATCCAATTCAGGACATTAGAATCACAGATAATCGCGGTTCTAATTTAACCGTCAGCTATGGCACTGGTCCAAATCCATCGTCCTACGATAAGATTGGGGATCTTGATGTTTTCGTTGACAGAAGTGTTCGAGATATAACCCCGACAGATCCAAATGATCCCTCATCAACCAGTGTCTTTGCAATTGCCTATGACGCGGGCGAGTTGTCAATCACAAACGCGTTTAATCCACTTGATCAGCGCACCTACAACCACGCGACCTCAACTACCATCTACGACAGTTTGGGTAATTCCCATGAACTCACTCAGTTCTTCGTGAAAAATCCATCGCCGGGCAACGGTGTTGGCGTCAGTGAATGGTCAGTCTACGCCCAGATTGATGGTGAGCTGGTTGGCGGTACGGATGTTTCACCGTTCACCGCACGCTTCGATCAGGATGGAGCCTTGCAGTCGATAAACGGAGACCCAAACGGTGAGATTCTAATTGACGACTGGGTACCCAAAGACAGCAACGGTCAGCCGAACGGCGCTGATGGCCCTCCAGCTGAGGGTGAGGAGGTGGTTACGCCGATTCCAGAGCCGCCAACGACCTCGGCTTTCGTTGTTAACCTTGGTGGGACTACTCAGTATGGAGCGGAATTCGGGGTCAATGATCAACAGCAGAACGGATACACCACTGGACGTCTTTCCGGCCTGGATGTCTCTGATGAGGGGGTTCTGTTCGCTCGCTACACGAACGGGCAGTCTCAGGCTCTCGGCCAGGTTGCGTTGGCGTCCTTTAACAACACCAATGGACTGTCACCTGTTGGGGATACCTCCTGGGTTGAAACCTTCGAATCCGGCCAACCGATCATCGGCGCACCGGATACTGGAACCCTTGGCTCCATCAAGGCCAGCTCAGTAGAAGAATCAAACGTGGACCTGTCTGCGGAACTGGTCAACCTGATCATCGCCCAGCGAAACTATCAGGCCAATGCCAAGACCATTGAAACCTCCGATGCGGTCACCCAGACCATCATCAACCTCCGTTAAGTTCGCGAGCTAGCGAACATGGCATGACTCCTGCTAGAAGACTGGAAACAGTCAAAATTCCGGCAGGAGTTTTCCCATGGACAAAGCCCTCTACATCGGTATGTCTGGCGCCAAGCAGAACATGCTGGCCCAGCAAGCCCATGCCAACAACCTGGCGAATGTCAGCACCACCGGCTTCAAGAAGGACTTCGCCCAGGCCCGTAGCATGCCTGTCTTCGGGGAACACCATCCCACCCGGGCCTATGCCATGACAGAGCGACCCGGCACGGACCTTTCCGCAGGCGCCCTGATGGACACCGGCCGCAAACTGGATGTGGCGGTTGAAGGTGAAGGGTGGCTTTCCATCCAGAACGATCAGGGCGAAGAGGTGTTTACCCGCAGCGGCAGTCTTCAGGTTGATGTGAATGGTCTGGTGCGCCTGGCCAATGGTGAACTTGTTCTTGGCAATGGTGGACCGGTTGCGCTGCCGCCTTTCGACAACGTGCAAATCGGCGCTGACGGCACGATTTCTGTTGTTCCTGTTGGCGGCCCGCCGAATCAGCTGGTTGAGGTGGATCGTCTGAAGCTGGTCAACCCGCCACCGGAAGCTCTGGAGAAGGGGCTAGACGGGCATATGCGCCGCAAACCGGACCAGGCAATCGATGGCCCTGAGCCCCCGGATGCAAATCTCAGAGTGGTCTCGGGTTTTCTTGAGAGCTCCAACGTGAATGCGGTGGAAGAGATGATTTCCAATCTGCAGCTTTCCCGGCAATACGAAATGCAGGTGAAGGTAATGACCACCGCCAACGAGAATTCCGAAGCAACGGCACGGCTGTTGCAGAACCTTTAAGTAACGACCGAACACATTGGCCTGGCGGGCCTGAAGCGGCAAAAACTGGCCGCCTGATTGCCCCCCCCGGTATGGAGTAAGCAGCATGAATCCAGCACTTTGGGTCAGCAAGACCGGCTTGAGCGCGCAGGACACCAACATGTCCACCATTTCCAACAACCTGGCCAACGTCAACACCACCGGCTTCAAACGGGACAAGGCGGTCTTCCAGGACCTCCTGTACCAGATCAACCGACAACCCGGTGGCCTCACCAACCAGAACTCAGAACTGCCTTCCGGCTTGCAGTTGGGTACGGGTGTCCGGGTTGTGGGCACGGTCAAGCAGTTCTCCCAGGGCAATCTCCAGATTACCGAGCAACCGCTGGACATGGCCATCAATGCCGGGGTTTTCTGCAGATTCTGCAGCCGGATGGCCAGATTGCCTACACTCGGGACGGTCAGTTCCAGTTGAACTCCAACGGCGATGTGGTGAATCCGGACGGGTACCCCCTGGAGCCGGCCATCAATATTCCCGATAACGCCACCAATATCACCATTGGCAAGGACGGCACGGTAACGGCGGTAACGGATGACCAGGCGGCGCCGGTAAACCTTGGCCAGATCACCCTGGTGGATTTCATCAATCCCCAGGGCCTGCAGGCCATCGGAAACAACCTGTTCAAGGAAACCATTGCCAGTGGCAACCCCGTTGAGGGGGAGGCGGGTCTGCTCGGGCTTGGCACCATCGAACAGGGTTCCGTGGAGGCTTCCAACGTTGAAGTGGTGGAAGAACTGGTGAACATGATTACCACCCAGCGCGCCTACGAAATGAACTCGAAAGTGGTCTCCACGACGGACCAGATGCTCCAGTTCATTACCAACAACATTGGCTAACGCCGCCAGAGGTGACGTCATGAATCCGATGACATCCAGCCGGATAACCCGGGGCGCCAGTACCCTGGCGACCTTGGTGGTACTGATCCTGCTACAGGGTTGCACGGCCATGAGCCGGCCCCGGGCGATGCCGGATGATCCTGAGTTTGCACCGGTACGCCCTGAGGCCATGACACAGAGAGACAGGGCGTCTGGTTCGATTTACCAGGTTTCCCGAAACTATAACTTTTACGGGGATACCATCGCGCTCAATGTGGGTGATGTACTGACAGTGAATCTCCAGGAATCCACCCGTGCCAGCAAGAATGCCGAAACCAGCATCACCAAGGACAACGAAATCACGCTGCCGGAGCCGAACATTCTGGGTAAGAACAACTTCGGGATCGGCACCTCACTGAACAACGAGCGCGATTTTGAAGGCACGGCTGAGGCTGATCAGAGCAACAGTCTTGCTGGCAGCATCACCGTCACGGTCACAGAGGTGCTGCCCAACGGCGTGCTGCGGATCCGGGGTGAGAAATGGCTGTCACTGACCAATGGCGACGAGTACATCCGCCTGACCGGGCTGGTTCGCCCCCGGGATATCCAGCCGGACAACGCTGTTGCCTCAAACCGTATTGCTGATGCGCGTATTGCCTATGGCGGTACCGGTGATTTCGACCAGGCAAACCAGATGGGCTGGCTTGCCCGCTTCTTTAACAGTGAGTGGTGGCCGCTATGAGCATGCGGCGTTTTCTTGCCTGGGTACTTGTTCTGGCGGCGGTTGCGGCACCGGTGATGGCGGACCGGCTGAAGGACCTGTCCCGCATCAAAGGGGTAAGGAACAACCAGCTGGTGGGCTACGGACTGGTGGTTGGCCTTGACGGGACCGGCGACAAGGCACCGTTCACCAATCAGACCTTCCGGAACATGATGAACCAGTTCGGTATCACTCTGTCTGAAGGCGTGAACCCGAAACTCACCAACGTCGCCGCCGTAACCGTGAGTGCCACATTGCCACCGTTTGCCAAGGCCGGGCAGGAGATTGATATCACGGTTTCCTCCATCGGCAACGCCGACAGCCTGCGCGGCGGTACCCTGCTGATGACCCCGCTGAAGGGCGCTGACAACAACGTCTACGCCATGGCTCAGGGCAGTCTGGTGGTTGGCGGTTTTGGTGCCCAGGGGCAGGATGGCTCCAGAATTACCGTGAACGTACCGAGCGTCGGCCGGATTCCCAACGGTGCCACTATCGAGCGGGAAGTGGTCTCGCCTTTTAGTCAGGGCGACACCATTACCTTCCACCTTCTGCGCCCGGATTTCACAACGGCACGTCGGGTGGTGGAAGCGGTAAACGACCGGCTGGGCCCCGATATGGCCTATGCCCACGATGCCACGTCGATTTCTGTGCGTGCGCCAAGGGATCCGTCCCAGCGGGTCAGCTTCCTGTCGATCCTTGAAAACATTGAGGTGGATCCGGCCGAGGATGCCGCGAAAGTGGTGATCAACAGCCGTACCGGCACCATTGTGGTTGGCCAGAATGTTCAGGTCAGTCCGGCGGCAGTCACCCACGGCAACCTGACGGTGACCATTCAGGAAAACCCCAATGTGGAGCAACCGAATCCGTTCGCCGGTGGCGACACCGCTATTGAGCAGGATTCCCAGATTGCCATTACCGAGGAGCCGGCGCGGATGTTCAAGTTCGGCCCCGCCGTCACGTTGAACGAGATCGTGCAGGCCGTAAACCAGGTGGGCGCGGCTCCGGGCGACGTAATGGCGGTACTCGAAGCCCTGAAACAGGCCGGTGCACTGCGCGCCGAGCTGATTGTTATCTAGGTGGCATGATGCAGGACTACAAGGTTCAACAGGCCCAGGTTTACACCGACTTCAACGGTCTCAATGCGTTGAAGGCCCAGGCTCGCACTGACAAAGAGTCAGCTCTGCGTGAGGTGGCGCGCCAGTTCGAGAGCCTGTTCCTGTCTGAAATGTTGAAGTCCATGCGCAAGGCCGGCGACGTCTTCTCCGAGGGCAACTACCTGAAGAGTAATCAGTCCGAGCTTTACCGGGATATGTTCGATAGCCAGATGAGTCTGACCATGGCCGGTGGCAAGGGCAGTGGTCTCGCAGATGCACTGGTACGTCAACTCGGCAAACAGATTCCGGGCATGAATAACGAAGGCGGCAGACTTGTTGGCCACAAGGCGAGCCTTGCAGATTATGATCGAAGCCTGCCCGCTCTCAATACCCAATTACCGGAGCAGGTGCAGAAGGTGACTTCTGTGGCAGAGGAAGCGCCTTTGGCAGTGACCGCGACCCCGCAGGATTTACCGCACCAGTTTGATTCTCCGGAGCACTTCGTCACCGAGTTGCTGCCGGTGGCCGAGCGGATTGCCCGCGATTCGGGCATTGATCCGAAACTCATGGTGGCCCAGGCCGCCCCTGGAAACCGGCTGGGGCCGGCACATGATCCGCGGGGAGCAGGGTGAGCCCAGTTTTAACCTGTTCGGTATCAAGGCGGATAGCCGCTGGCAGGGGGATGCGGTATCCATCACCACCACGGAATACCGGGAAGGGCTGCCAATGAAAGAGCAGGCCAGCTTCCGGGCCTACCGGGATTACGAATCCAGCTTCCGTGATTATATCTCGTTCCTGGAATCCAATCCCCGATACCGGGAAGTGCTGTCAGTAGCAGACAAGCCTGAAGTCTTTGCAGAGAAACTCCAGGAAGCCGGCTACGCCACCGACCCCAACTACGGCAGCAAGATCCGCCAGATCATGAACCGTGACTCACTGATGACACTGTCCATGGGCAGTGACGGGATGAAGGAGTAAACCTTATGGCAGGGCTGATAGGCATTGGTCTGACCGGCATCCTCAGTCAACAGGCTGCGCTGAATACCACAGGCAACAATATAACCAACGCCAATACGCCTGGTTACAGTCGCCAGGAAGTGCTGTTTGAAACCCAGGAAGGTCAGCGCACTGGCGCCGGCACCATTGGTAGCGGCGTAAGCGTTGCGGACATTCGCCGCCTGGCCAATGAATACCTGGTTCAGCAGGTTCGTGAAGACAGCACCCTGTATGGCGAGCAGCAAGCCCTCAACTCCGAACTTTCGAGGCTTGATAACCTTCTGGGGGGCGAAAACACGGGCCTGAGCAATGCCTTGAACAACTTTTTTGCCAGCCTTCAGAACGCAGCCGAGGATCCGACGTCTCTGCCACAGCGCCAACTGGTTCTGAGCGAGGCGCAACAGGTTGTTAACCGGTTCCAGGCCCTTAACCAGGAATTCATTCAGCAGCGGGAATCCATCAAGACCCAGATGCAGCAGGGTGTGAAGGACGCCAATACCCTGCTCAAGAGCATTGCAGAACTGAATCTGGCGATTTCTGAATCACCCGGCATTGCACAGGGGCAAATGCCCAACGATCTGCTGGACAAGCGGGATGAGAAACTGCGTCAGCTTTCTGAACTGGTCAGTATCAAGGTAACTCCCACCGACGGCAGCCAGGTCAACGTGTCACTGTCGAACGGCCTTTCCCTGGTGGTAGGCAGCAATGCGTCGACCCTTGGTACTCGGGAAAACGCCGAAGATCCGACCCGTCTTGAATTCACCCTGAATAACGGTGGTCGAACTCTCAATATTGATGAGCAGATTACCGGCGGCAAGCTGGGCGGTCTTTTGCGTTTTGATACCGAAGGCCTGAAGCCGGCTTTCGATGAGCTTGGCAGAATTGCCATTGCGCTCTCCGACACCATGAATCATCAACATGAAATCGGGATGGATCTGGAGGGTGATCTTGGTGGGACTTTTTTCACCGACATAAATTCAAGAGAGGCTCAAAGCAGCCGAGTTGTCCCTAATGGCAGTAACTCAACTTCCACGACTGGCCGGTTGGCGGTTGAAATAACCGATAGCTCTTTACTTCCAGCAGGCCGTTGGACTTTGCAATTTATCGGGGACGGGCGAAGTTTTGAGCTAATCGATCAGGCCAGCGGAAAAACGGTCAACCAGGGACGTCTCCCAGATCCGGTTCAGTCTGAAATTGGCATGCCCGGTTTCAACATCCGGGTTGAAGGCGGCACTTTCAATGCCGGCGATAAATATCTGATACAGCCTTCACGAAATGCGGCAGCAAGCCTCGGTCTGGAGGTGAGGAGAGAGGAGGACTTGGCATTTGCTAGTCCCATTCGTGTTGTAACCGGTGACGAAAACATCGGCACAGGAAAGATCAGTCAGGGCACTATGCTGGATGTCCGAAACCCGAATACGAATGTGCTGCTTCCCGGTTTTGAATCCAGTGGCCGTCTTTCGAACGGTCCCGTGGTGCTCAGCTTTACAAGCTACGATTCAACTGCGGGTACCTTCGCGTATGAAATCAGGGATAATAGGCCCACTTCTCCCGGAGACCCCGACGCCAATCTATTGGAGTCTGGAGCCTATGACCCACGGGAAATCAAAACCTTCTTAAGCTCAGATCCTCTAGCAGGTGATGCCTACCAAGGTTATCAGTTCGAAATGAGCGGAAAGCCGGCAGTTGGGGATAGCTTCAGTGTTGTATTTAATGCTAACGGTGTTTCGGATAACAGAAATGCCGAATTAATGGCATCTTTAGGAACCGCCAATACCCTGAACGGCGGCAGCCAGAATTTTTCCGAAGGTTACGCGGGGCTTGTTGAAGATATCGGTGTTAAAACGCGCCAGAGTCAACTGGATGTGGATGCCGGAAAAACCCTTCTGGAGCAGTCAACCAACCAGCGGGAATCGGTATCTGGTGTCAACCTGGATGAGGAAGCCGGCCGCCTGATCCAGTATCAGGCCGCATACAATGCCTCGGCCCAGGTGATGTCGGTGGCCCAGGACCTGTTCAATACCCTGTTACAGAGTTTCCGGTAACGGTTGAGGTGATGTGACATGATCAGAATTTCATCACAGCAGATTTTTTCGGGCGGTATCAATCGGCTCCAGGAGCTGAATACCAGCCTGAACAACACCCAGCAACAGATCTCCACCGGCAAACGGGTTAACAAGCCGTCCGACGATCCGGTAGCTGCGGCCCGGATTCTGAAACTGGATCAGGAGCTTTCGCGGGTTGAAACCTACCAGCGCAACGTTGACCTGGCGGACAACCGGCTGAAGCAGGAAGAGAGTGCGCTGGAAAGCTCAATCGATGTGATTCAACGGATCCGCGAACTGACCGTTCAGGCCGGTAATGGGTCCCTGTCTGCCAACGATCGGCGCTCGATCTCTTCCGAGCTGGAGGAGCGCCTGGGCCAGCTGGCGAATATTGCCAATACCCGCGATGCGTCGGGAGAGTACATTTTTAGCGGATTCCAGGGCTCGGTGAAGGCCTTTGAGCAGGATGCGTCTGGCAGCTGGATTTACCAGGGAGACGAGGGCCAGCGGGTACTGGAGATTGATGATGGCGTCACTGTTCCAATCAGCGATAACGGCAAGGACATTTTTGTACGGGTTCCTGCCGCCATTACAGGTATTCCAGCGACCGGAAACACTCCAGGCTCTTATATTTCTGGTGTCGATCTCGTTGATCAGAACTCGCTGCAGAGTACCTTCGGAGACGGCTTTCCGGACGACATTCGTCTGACGGTGAATGCAGCCGGAGAGATTGTTGCCAGGGATCCTAAAGCACCAGCCTCCGACCCAGACTTACCGACTCAACCATCACCGGCTGTGGTTGGAGAGGAATTTCAGGTGGCAGGGATTAGGGCTACGATTGAAAACGCCGGAGATGGTGATGAGTTTACTCTGGCGATCAACGATAGGCAGTCAATATTCAGAACCATCGAAAACCTGGTTTCCGGTTTGAACAATATCGACAAGAGCAATCCTCGCGGACAGGCCGAATACGATGACCTGATCGCCAATTCCCTGATCAACCTGGACAACGCCCAGGAGAGCATCATCCTTAAACAGACCGAGTTGGGTGGCCGGATGAACGCGGTGGAATCGACCAAGACCTTCCTTGAGGATTCTTCGGTGTATACCAATGAAATCCGGTCCCAATTACAGGATGTGGATTACGCAGAAGCGATCAGTAACCTGAGTTTCCAGAGCTTCGTGCTGCAGGCGGCTCAGCAGTCGTTTGCGCAGGTTTCGCAACTGTCATTGTTCGACAGATTGTAAATATCCGAGCCAGCGGGCAGTTGTGTCCGCTGGCTTATTGCTTTCGCGATTAAGCTCAGTATAATCCCCACCACTCTCCGATGGCGGCGTGGTGAAATTGGTAGACACGACGGATTCAAAATCCGTTGGGGTAAAACCCGTGGCGGTTCGAGTCCGCCCGCCGCTACCATCTTCTTTCCTTCGGCGTCGTTAACAGTCCATTCCATGAATGTCTCCGATTTTCATTTTGACCTGCCGGACGAATTGATCGCCCGCTATCCGCTCAAAGATCGCAGCGCGTCCCGGCTACTTTGTCTTGATGGTCTTTCCGGAAAGCTCAATCACCGGATTTTCAGTGAACTTCCTGACCTGCTTCAGCCCGGCGACCTGTTAGTGTTCAACGACACACGGGTGATACCGGCGCGGCTTTTTGGCAAAAAGGAAACCGGTGGCCAGGTTGAAGTGCTGGTTGAGCGGGTGACTGGAGAGCATGAAATCATCGCCCATGTTCGTGCATCCAAAGCTTTGAAGGATGGCCAGAAGGTTATTCTGGAAGACGGTACCTGCATGCGTATGTCGGGCCGGGAAGAAGCGCTGTTTCATCTGGTGTGTGAGGCTGAGGAACCTGTGCTCGACGTTCTGGAGCGCATTGGCCATATGCCACTGCCGCCTTACGTTGATCGACCGGACGAATCCACTGATCGGGAACGTTACCAGACCGTTTACGCCCGGGAGGCCGGCGCCGTTGCTGCACCGACGGCGGGACTGCATTTCGATGAGAGTCTGCTTGAAAAGCTGGCCGCCTGTGGAATCGAAAGCACGTTTGTGACGCTGCACGTGGGTGCCGGGACCTTTCAGCCGGTTCGGGTGGACAAAATCGAAGATCACACCATGCACAGCGAGGTGGTGAATGTCCCCCAGGACGCCGTTGACGCGATCGAGCGGACCCGGGCAAGGGGAGGGCGTGTGGTTGCCGTAGGCACGACATCAGTTCGCTCCCTTGAGTCTGCCAGTCGGGGCGGTCGGTTGCGGCCGTTCACTGGTGAGACCGATATCTTTATTTACCCGGGGTATCGCTTCCAGACCGTCGATGCCCTGATTACGAACTTCCATTTGCCGGAATCCACCCTGATCATGCTGGTCAGTGCGTTCGCCGGCTATGACAATGTGATGGCGGCCTACCGGGAAGCGGTAAAGGAACGCTACCGCTTTTTCAGTTACGGCGACGCCATGTTTATTACCGGGCAGGAACCCAGCCGTGGCATGTTGCTGGGCTCAGCCGTGGAATCCAATGAAGCCGGTACCGATAATGCCGGGGAGGCCTTGTGACACAAACCTGTTTCATGTCGTTCGAAAAACTGGGAGAGGATGGGCGTGCCCGTCGTGGCCGCCTGACGTTCCCACGGGGCACCGTTGAAACCCCTGCATTCATGCCAGTCGGCACCTACGGCACGGTGAAGGGTATGCTGCCCCGCGATATCCATGAAATCGGGGCAGAGATCATCCTGGGTAACACCTTTCACCTGATGCTCCGGCCGGGTACCGAAGTGGTCAAGGCTCATGGTGACCTTCATGATTTTACTCAGTGGCAGGGGCCCATCCTGACCGATTCTGGCGGCTTCCAGGTGTTCAGTCTGGGCGAGATGCGCAAGATCACCGAAGACGGGGTTACCTTCCGCTCACCGGTAGACGGCTCTCCGGTGGAGCTGTCTCCGGAGATTGCTATTCAGGTGCAACGGGATCTGGGATCGGACATTGTCATGATTTTTGACGAGTGCACCCCTTACCCTGCTACCGAGCGCCAGGCAAAGGACTCCATGGAGTTGTCCCTGCGTTGGGCGCAACGGAGCAAGGATGCCCACGAGGGTAATCCCGCGGCATTATTTGGCATTGTCCAGGGTGGCATGTACGAGAGCCTGCGGGACTACTCCCTGGAGGGGCTCACGGATATTGGCTTCGATGGCTATGCCATTGGTGGTCTTTCCGTTGGCGAACCCAAGGAAGACATGATCCGGATTCTGGATCATTTGCCACCGAAGATGCCGGAGGACAAGCCGCGGTACCTGATGGGCGTGGGGCGCCCGGAAGATATTGTTGAGGCCGTCCGGCGTGGAGTGGACATGTTTGACTGCGTGATGCCGACCCGAAATGCCAGGAATGGTTACCTGTTCACCTCAACCGGGATTGTAAAGATCCGCAATGCACGGCACCGCCATGATACCTCGCCGCTGGATGAGCGTTGCGACTGTTACACCTGCAAGAACTTTTCGAGAAGTTATCTGCATCATCTGGATAAATGTGGAGAAATGCTTGGCTCACAACTGAATACCATTCACAACCTCCGGTTCTATCAGAACCTGATGGCTGGATTGCGTGGGGCCATTGAAGCAGGTACATTGTCGGACTTTGTAACCGGCTTCTATGCCCTGCGCGGAGAGACCGTTCCGCCCCTGGGCAATGTTTGATCTATTCGCTAAACCAACGGAGATATTCAATGAAATCTATTAAAATGCTCGTTGCCGGCCTTTTGGCTCTGATGCCTGCTCTGGCCATGGCACAGGATCCGGGTGCTCAGGGAATGGGTGTTATGGGTCAGGTGATCTTTTTTGCAGGCTTCATCCTGATTTTCTATTTCCTGATCTGGCGCCCGCAGTCCAAGCGTGCGAAAGAGCACAAGGCCCTGATGTCCGGCCTGAACAAGGGTGACGAAGTTGTGACCTCCGGTGGTGTTGCCGGCAAGATCACCAAGGTAACCGACGATTTCATCGTTGTGGAAGTTGCCGACAACGTAGAGATCAAGGTCCAGAAAGTAGCCGTTGCTGCGGCTCTGCCGAAGGGCACGCTCAAGGACATCTGAGCGGGGCCATTTAGCCGGCCATCCCTGGTGGCCGGTCTGAATCTTCCTGGCTGAAACACCAAGGCCGGCCACCAGGCCGGCTACAAGGGATCCCATGCTGAACAAGTATCCGCTTTGGAAAAACCTGGTTATCCTGGTCGCGCTCGTGATCGGGTTTATCTACGCTTTGCCCAACCTCTTCCCCGACGATTACGCCATCCAGATCACTGGCGCCCGTAGCAGCACCGAGGTGAATGCCGGTGTGCTCGACAGGGCTGTTGATGTTCTGGAACGCCAGGGTATCGAGGTGAAAAGCAGTACTCTTCAGGATCGGGATGCACTGATCCGTCTCACCACCTCTGAAGACCAGTTGCAGGCTCGTCCGCTGGTGCAGGCCGCACTTGGCAATGAATACCTGGTTGCTCTGAATATGGCTGCCTCCACGCCGGACTGGCTGAGAAGCCTGGGTGCCGGCCCCATGAAGTTGGGTCTGGACCTTCGCGGCGGTGTCCACTTCCTGCTCGAAGTCGACATGGAAACGGCCGTTAGCCAGCGGCTGGAGGCCATGTCAGGCCAGATCAAGCGGGAGCTACGGGAAGAGCGGATCCGTTACCGTGGCGGAGATGTGCAGGACAGCCGGGAGATCGTTCTCAGCTTCCGGGACGAGGAATCCCGCACCGAAGCTTTCAATATGGTGCGCGACCAGTACAACGAATTCCTGCTGGATGAACAGACCGAGGGCGATGAGTTCCTCCTTGTCCTGACCCTGTCTGAGGCGGAGGTCACGGCGATTCAGGATTACGCCCTGGAACAGAACCTTACAACCATCCGCAACCGGGTGAATGAGCTGGGCGTTGCCGAGCCACTGGTTCAGCAGCAGGGCGCTGACCGTATTATTGTTGAGCTGCCCGGTGTACAGGACACTGCACAGGCCAAGCGTGTCCTTGGTGCCACCGCGAACCTTGAGTTCCGCATGGAGGCCCGTCAGGACGCCCCGAGCAGCGAAACCGAGGAGTTCGGTTTCAGGGATCAGCCCCAACGCACCGCCCGCCTTGAGCAGGAGGTGATTGCGACCGGTAACAATGTGGCCAATGCTCAGCAGGCCTTTGATGAAAACGGCCAGCCCCAGGTCAATATCACCATGGATTCTGTGGGGGTGACCTGATGAACCGCGCCACCCGCAATGCCATTGGCCGCAGGATGGCGGTGCTGTTCATTGAGTACCGCACCGAAACCGAAACCCGCATGGTTGATGGTGAGCCTCAGGAAGTGGAGAACCGCATTGTGGAGAAGGGCATCATCAGCCTCGCCACCGTGCAATCCGCCCTGGGCAGCAGCTTCCGGATCACCGGGCTTGATTCCATTCCGGAGGCCGCAGAACTGGCGTTGCTGCTGCGTGCCGGTGCGCTGGCGGCGCCAATGTACTTTGTTCAGGAGCGGACTATCGGCCCGAGCCTTGGTCAGAAAAACATTGATGCCGGCATGATGTCTGTTGCTCTCGGTTTCGGTCTGGTGCTTATTTATATGCTCGTCTACTACCGTGGATTCGGTGTGGTCGCGAACGTTGCCCTGACCCTGAACCTGATGCTTCTGGTAGCGTGCATGTCGATCCTGTCGGCGACCCTGACCTTGCCGGGTATTGCCGGTATCGTTCTGACCGTGGGTATGGCGGTGGATGCCAACGTGCTTATCTTCGAGAGGATAAAGGAAGAGCTGAAATCCGGTGCGCCGCCGCAGACGGCGATCAATTCCGGCTATTCCCGGGCCTTTGTATCCATCTTTGACGCCAACATCACCACCTTGCTGGTTGCCGTTATTCTTTTCGCGATGGGTTCCGGCCCGGTGAAAGGGTTTGCGGTGACACTGTGCATCGGGATCCTGACCTCGATGTTCTCTGGCCTGATGGTCAGCCGCAGCATCGTTAACCTTGTTTACGGCGGCCGCAGGGTCGAGAAGCTGTCGATCGGAGGAAAGCTCGCCAATGTCTGAAGATCAGAAGCAACCGTTTGATTTCATGGGGCTGCGGAAAATTGCTTCCGTAATCTCCATCTCGCTCATCGTTGTGTCCATTGCCCTGCTGGCCATTCGTGGCCTGAATCTGGGCATGGATTTTACCGGCGGTACCTCCGTTGAATTTGAGTACGCGGAGGCGCCGCAGCTTGATGATATCCGCTCCAGGCTTAATGCCGCCGGCTATGAGCAGTTTTCGGTCCAGAACTTCGGTGCCGATACTACAGTGCTGGTGCGGATGGCCGAGGCTGATAATGATCAGCTGGCACCCGAGGTAACCCGAACCCTGAAAGAGGGTGGCGCAGAGCTTGAGCTGGTAAGTTCCGAGTTCGTTGGTTCACAGGTTGGTGAGGAGCTCAAGGAAGACAGCGGCCTTGGATTGCTGATTGCCCTGGCGGTCGTGCTGATCTACGTGGGTATGCGCTTCCAGTTCAAGTTTGGTATTGCCTCGGTGGTGCCTCTGGCTCACGATGTGATTATCGTTCTGGGTGTTTTCGCCCTGTTTCAGTGGACCTTCGATCTAACCGTACTGGCGGCCCTGCTCGCAGTTATCGGCTACTCGTTGAACGACACCATCGTTGTTGCGGATCGGATCCGGGAGAATTTCCGCAAGATGCGCGTGGGTGAGCCCTGGGACATTATCAACGAGTCGATTCACCAGACCATTGCCCGAACAATCAACACTTCCGGTACTACGTTGATCGTGCTGTTGGCGCTGTACTTTCTGGGTGGTGAGGCGATCAATAACTTCGCCCTGGCTTTGATCATTGGTGTCATTGTCGGTACCTACTCATCGATCTACGTGTCTGCCAATCTTCTGATGGTTATGGGTGTGTCCCGTGATGATCTGATCGTGCCGCCGAAAGAGGGGGCGGAAGATGCCGAAGAGCAAGAGGAGCCACCGGAGTGGCTGAACCGGATGTAACGGTACTTCTGGCCAATTCCGGACACAAAAAAACCGCCACAGAATGCTGGCGGTTTTTTTGTGTCCGTAAGAACCGGAAACCTCAGCGAGGCAGGCGGCCCCGGAACGGATGCAGTACTTTCAGGACTTCGCGGAACAGTTTCGGATTCGCCACGACCAGTTGGCGGGCGTTACCGGTAGACGGGTTGCCGGAGAAGTCACCGGTCAGTGCGCCGGATTCCATGGCGAGTGTCACGCCAAGATCCAGATCGGACGCTTCCGGGCGGAAAATGATCGCCGCGTCCATCAGTCCCGCAGAAACCCGTGCAATGTCCAGAACCACGCAGCCGGATGTGCGGAACATGCCGGAATCCCGCGCCAGTACAGCGGCCATTTCGCCCCAGAGCATAGGGTCTTCGCTCTTGCGGGCCTGGTCCAGCAGGTTGGTGGCGATGGCTGCTTTCTCTGGCAGTTTGATTTCAGAGGCGCGAACCCGGCGACTGTTCAGGGCAGCACCATGGCCACGGCTGGCGGAGTACTCTTCGCCCGTGACAGGGTTCACCAGGAGCAGGTTTTCAGTGCGGTTATTCTTCTTCTGGGACAGGGCCAGGGCGAACTCGGGAATGCCCCGCAGGAAATTCTCACGGCCCAGAACAGGGAAAATATGCCAGCTTTTCTCGCTGGTTCCGGCATTCGCTTCGTTCAGAGGCGCGATGCTGTGGTCCTTGTAGGCCTTTTCAAGCTGTTCAGCAAAATTATCGTATATAGATTGCTCAACCCGCTCCAGTTGACGACGGCGTTCAGAGTCGTCCTTGCCGGTGGGTTCCTGGCGCTCGAAATGGGCTTTCAGATAATCGGACCCCTGACGCGCGACGCGCAGGGCCATTTTAATAGCTGGTTGCATCTGAGTGTTCATTATCCGGGTGTGTGAAGGCCGGGTATGATAGCAAAAGATCACCCCGCTTGTATGTTTTTTGACTCAGCAATAGCACGGATAACCAGAGGTTACGGGTTCTCCGGAGGGGCAGGATGGCGGTGCTTTCTGCTATCATTGCCGCCCTGATTAATAACCTTGGGCCTGCTTAACATGCACAAAAGCGCACTTCCACAGGAAGGGACGGAGACATTTAAGGATCAGATCCGGATCATTCTGGTTGAGACCTCCCATTCGGGCAACATCGGTGCTGTTGCTCGCGCCATGAAAAACATGGGGCTGGGTAATCTCTGGCTGGTCAATCCGTCGTCCTTCCCGGATGAGGCGTCGTACGCCAGAGCTGCGGGTGCCTCAGATGTGCTGGACAGTGCCCGGGTGGTTTCCTCGCTGGATGAAGCCCTGGCCGATTGTGTGCTGGTTATGGGTACCAGCGCGAGGGGAAGAAAGGTGCCCTGGCCTGTTTGTGCGCCGCCGGAAGCCGCGGCCGCTGCCGCCAGCCACGCAGAGGGTGGCCCGGTTGCCCTGGTGTTCGGACGAGAGAACCACGGTCTCAGCAATGATGAGCTGCAGCGTTGCCATTACCACATTCATATCCCGTCTAACCCCGATTACAGCTCTCTTAATCTTGCCATGGCGGTACAGGTCATGTGCTATGAATTGCGAATGTATTATCTGCGCAGCCTTGAAGGCGGTGAAGGGAGCCCATATCTAAAATCGATGACGAAACCGGGTGATGAGGGCTGGGACGTGCCGCCTGCCAAAGTGCAGGATGTGGAAGGGTTTTTCGGGCATCTGGAGCAGGTGCTGACTGATGTCGACTTCCATCGACGGGAGAACCCCAGGCAGTTGATGACACGCTTGCGGCGGTTGTTCCAGCGAGCCAGACTGGACCAGATGGAAATCAATATTCTCCGCGGAATTCTCACTGCCGTACAAAAGGCGGCAGGCACACAGAATAAGAGCAAATCAACCGAGGCCGGCACTGCGGCGACGAAACAGGACAATGGCCATGTTTGAGCGTTTGCGGGAAGACATTAACAGCGTGTTCCACCGGGATCCTGCGGCCAGGAACACCTTTGAAGTTCTTACCAATTACCCGGGTTTGCATGCTCTGCTTTTTCATCGATTTTCCCACTGGTTGTGGAACCTTGGTCTGAAGTGGCTGGCCCGGACCATTTCCACGATCGCTCGTTGGCTGACCGGGATTGAGATTCACCCGGGGGCAACGATTGGCCGCCGATTCTTCATTGATCATGGCATGGGTGTCGTGGTTGGCGAGACCACGGTGATCGGCGATGACGTTACGCTTTACCAGGGCGTAACCCTTGGCGGAACCAGCTGGAACAAGGGCAAGCGACATCCCACGATCGGAAACAGTGTGGTGGTTGGTGCCGGAGCGAAGATTCTCGGTCCCTTTGAAGTAGGCGAGGGTGCCAAGATCGGTTCCAACTCTGTGGTCACCAAGGCTGTACCGGCGGGTGCAACGGTGGTGGGCATTCCCGGACGTGTCATCGTCAAGCGCCAGGGTGAGGACGATGCGCGCCGCAAAGAGATGGAAGAGCGCATGGGCTTCGACGCCTATGGTGTAACGGAAGAAATGCCGGATCCTGTAGCTCGGGCCATGCGTTCGCTGCTTGATCACATGCATGCGGTGGACGACCGCATCGAGAATATGTGCAAGGCGCTTCGCAAGGTGAACAGTGAATACCAGAACGGAGAGTTACCGCCACTGCACGAGGAGGACTTTGATTGCGTCCGCGACGACGATGAGGTGGGTCGCTGAATACTTGACTGAAATGGTTGGTCAATTCATACTCTGTTCTGCATTTTTGAGATTCAATCCCGTCATGGGGCTGACACTATGAAGTTGACCACCAAAGGCCGCTATGCCGTTACGGCAATGCTTGATCTGGCTCTGCATGGAGACCAGGGGCCGGTGAGTCTCGCCGATATTTCGGCTCGTCAGGAAATCTCACTGTCCTACCTGGAACAGCTTTTCTCCCGTCTCCGCCGCCAGAAACTGGTTGTCAGCATTCGTGGCCCCGGTGGTGGTTACAGGCTCAGTCGTCCGGCGGCGGATCTGTACATCGCCGAAGTTGTCGATGCCGTCAGCGAATCGCTGGACACTACCCGGTGTGGCAATAAAGGCGATTGCCAGAATGGCGAGAAATGCCTGACCCACCACCTCTGGTCTGATCTGAGCGATCAGATTCATCAGTTTCTGAGCGAGATCAGTCTCGGGGATCTGATGAGAAAACACGAAATTCGCCAGGTTGCGGATCGGCAAAATCGTCGCCAGTCCGACAACGGCTCTGAAACCATCAACACCGAACGCCTGTCTGATCAGGCGCCGGCCTGATACCAACAAGTTCCTGGAATCCATGAAAAAGCCCGTTTATATGGACTACGCGGCCACCACGCCCGTTGATCCTGCCGTTGCCGATGAAATGATGAAGTACCTTACCCTGGAGGGCGTGTTCGGCAATCCTGCATCCCGCACGCACGCTTACGGCTGGCAGGCGGAAGCTGCTGTAGAAACCGCACGCAAGCAGGTTGCCGCGCTGATTCATGCTGACCCCCGTGAAATTGTCTGGACGTCAGGAGCCACAGAGTCGGATAACCTGGCGATCAAGGGCGCCGTTGCCGGCCGTAAGGATGCTCACATTGTCACCTCGAAGATTGAGCACAAGGCGGTTGTGGATACCTGCAAGTGGCTGGAGCACCAGGGTACTGAAGTGACCTGGCTGGATCCCGCCGCCGATGGAACGATCAGTTGTGATCAGGTGGTGAGTGCGCTGAAGGAAAATACCATGCTCGTTAGCCTGATGTTGGTAAATAACGAGCTGGGAACCATCAACGATATCGCCGCCATTGGTGCCGAATTACGTCAGCGAGGCGTTCTTTTCCATGTGGACGCGGCCCAGGCCGGCGGCAAGATGGCCATTGATGTCAGCTCCATGCCAGTGGATCTGTTGGCGCTCTCCGGGCACAAGGTTTATGGCCCGAAGGGCGTCGGCGCTCTGTACGTAAGGCGTTCGCCGGATGTTCGGATCGAGGCGCAGATTCACGGCGGTGGGCATGAACGAGGAATGCGTTCCGGAACCCTGCCGACCCACCAGATTGTTGGAATGGGAAAGGCCTTCGCTATGGCCCAGGCCGGACTTGAGGAGGAAATCGGTAAACTCGAGACACTTCGCGAGACTTTCCTCTCAGGCCTCCAATCCCTCGATGGTGTCACGCTCAATGGCAGCGAAAGCCAACGGGTTCCCGGTATCGTGAATCTTTCCTTTGACGGTGTCGATGCCGAATCGTTGATGTTGGGTCTGCGTGATCTGGCGGTTTCTTCCGGTTCGGCCTGCGCTTCGGCCACGGTCGAGCCGTCCTACGTTCTCCGCGGAATTGGATTGAATGACGAACAGGCCCACCGGGCGCTGCGTTTTTCGCTCGGCCGTTACACCACGGAAGAGGAAGTGGTTTTTGCCAGTTCGCAAATAGTTGATGTTGTTAGCCGCCTCCGTGCAGTGCGGTAGGAAGTTTGCCCCGGACTGCGTATAATCGCAGGCCAGAATTTTTACCATCCACAAACTGGAGAAAGACCATGGCAACTGAGCGCACGCTCTCCATTATCAAGCCCGACGCCGTAGCGAAGAACGTGATTGGCGAAATTTACAGCCGCTTCGAGAAAGCTGGCCTGAACATTGTTGCGGCCAAAATGATGCACCTGACCCAGGAGCAGGCAGAAGGCTTCTACGCAGAGCACAAAGAGCGTCCGTTCTTTAACGATCTGGTTGCTTTCATGACCTCCGGTCCCGTGGTTGTCCAGGTTCTGGAAGGCGAGGGCGCCATCCTGAAGAACCGTGATCTGATGGGCGCGACCAACCCGAAGGAAGCCGACGCCGGTACCATCCGTGCGGATTTCGCGTCTTCCATCGATGCCAATGCCGTTCACGGCTCTGATTCCGCTGCTTCCGCAGAGCGCGAAATCGCATATTTTTTCAATGACAACGAGATCTGCCCGCGGGGCTGATTGCGTTGATCGGAGGCGATCATCCGGTCGCCTCCGAATTGGTTATTTGATCGAGGTTATGAAATGACAGCGGCCGCTGAAAAAACCAACCTTCTCGGGATGCCGAAAGCAAAGCTTGAAGCTTTTTTTGAGTCTCTGGGGGAGAAGCGTTTTCGTGCCACTCAGGTTTTGCAGTGGATTCATCAGCGCGGTGCTGATGACTTCGATCAAATGACCAATATGAGCAAGGCGCTGCGGGAAAAGCTCAAAAAGGTGGCCGAGATCCGTGGCCCTGAGGTGGTATACGACGAAACGTCCAAGGACGGCACCCGCAAATGGGTGATGCGCATGGACAACGGCAACAGCGTCGAAACAGTGCTGATTCCCGATGGCGAGCGCGGCACGCTCTGCGTTTCCTCCCAGATTGGTTGCAGCCTGGACTGCACTTTCTGCTCTACCGGCAAGCGTGGTTTCAATCGTAATCTCACCGCGGCGGAAGTCATCGGGCAGGTGTGGGTTGCGCGCAAGGCCTTTATGCCCTTTGAGCCAGGTCCGGATCGCCCGATCACGAACGTGGTCATGATGGGCATGGGCGAGCCGCTGCTCAACTTCGACAACGTCGTGGATGCCATGAACCTCATGATGGAGGATCTGGCCTACGGGATCTCCAAGCGTCGGGTTACCCTCAGTACCTCGGGCGTTGTGCCGGCTCTGGACCGCCTGTCGGAAGTTACCGATGTTTCACTGGCCATTTCCCTGCATGCGCCGAATGATGAACTGCGTAACAAACTGGTTCCGTTGAATAAAAAGTACCCGATTGCCGAATTGCTGGCCGCGACCAAGCGTTACTTCGCCCGCCTGCCGGACAAGCGCAAGGCGACAATCGAGTACACCGTCATTGAGGGAATGAACGATCAGCCGGAACATGCCCGTGAGCTTGCGGTGCTGTTGCGGGATTTGCCATGCAAGATCAATCTGATTCCCTTTAACCCGTTCCCGGAGAGCGATTTCCGGAGGCCGAGCATGAACGCGACACGTCGCTTCCAGGCCGTCCTGAACGAAGCAGGATATATTGCCACTATCAGGACTACCCGCGGTGACGATATCGATGCCGCCTGTGGTCAGTTGGTGGGCCGGGTTGAGGACAGAACTCGCCGGAGCCAGAGGTACATTCAGGTTCAGCAGGTGAATCCCTGAGCCAGGAACGTCTTGCAGCCCAATCGAGGAAGGGGACACCCGTGATAACAACACCAGCAAACCGACGTTTTTCCGTGTTGGCCGTTATGCTGCTGACCCTGCTGGTTACAGGTTGCGTTACCACCACTGACAGTCGGTTCTCACGGGAAGCTGATCGCCAGGAAGCCCTCGATAACTATGTGAAACTTGCTACCGCCTATATCGGCCAGGGCAACCTTGAGCGTGCGCGTCATCACCTAGACAGGGCGTTGAAGCTGGATTCAGATGACCCGGGTGCAAGGGCCGCTATGGGCCTTGTCTATAACGCCGAGGGCGAGCCAGAGCTGGCCGAGCGTAATTTCAAAAAGGCCATTTCCGAGGACCCGGGCTACACCAGGGCGCGGGTCTACTACGGGGCCTTCCTGTTCGGTCAGAATCGGATGGAAGACGCTCGCGACCAATTCCGTGCTGCGTCCCGGGATACGGGTTATCAGGACCGCGGCTCGGTTTTCTTTAATCTGGGCATGACCCAGGAACGACTCGGAGAACTGGAAGCTGCAGCCACATCCTATCGTCGGGCGGTGGAGCTGACACGGGGCGATGCCCGGTCGCTGCTGGCGCTTTCACGGGTGTCCGTTGAAACCGGCAATTACGACGATGCGGCCCGCTACTATTCACGCCTGATTTCCCTGATGCAAAGGAATCAGCGTCTGGTTCACTCACCGGAGAGCCTTCTGACCGGCATCCGTATTGCGCGCTATTACAGCGACGAAAACCAGGAAGCGAGCCTTGCGCTTCAGCTCAGAAACAAATTTCCGGAGTCAGTCGAATACCAACAATATAAGGTGCTGATTTCTAATGGCAACTGAAGAAAACTCACAGCCAGCGATGAAGGCGCCCGTTGGGCAGCAGCTTCAGAAGGCACGGGAAAAGGTCGGTTTGAGTACTGGCGATGTCGCCGCAGCGCAGCACTTGCGCCCCTCGGTTATTCAGGCGATAGAGTCAGGAGATTACAGCCAGATTGACAGTGAACTCTTTCTGAAAGGGTATGTCAGGGCTTATGCAAAACAGGTTGGACTCGATGCGGATTCGGTCATTGCCGACCTGGATCAGGAACTGGAGCCAATCCGGCAACAACGGGAGCAGGAACAGGAAGCCAATCCCCTGGTCGATATCGAGCGGCGCAGACGACAAAAGCGCCAGCTGGCCAAGGCTCTGTTTTTTCTCGTGGTTCTGGGCATTGCCGGTTATCTGGCCTTTACCTTCCTGGTGCCCGAACAGGATGGAGCCCCCTCCGAGGCGGTAACAGAGCCTGAGGCAGCGCCAGAAGATCAGGGTGAGACCGGGGAATTGACGTCGTCCGAGCCTGAACGCTCCGAGCCTGAAGTGGTGGCGAGTGTTGAAGAGCCGGAGCCCACGGTCGTGGAATCTGAGCCGGTGGTAACAGAACAGCGGGAACCGTTGGCGGAGCCGGGTGAACCGGATGCTGGCGAGGCACAGGCCCCAACTGAGACGGCAGCGGTTGCAGAGAGCCGGTCTGAGGCCGACGAGCCGGTAACCGAGCAGATTCCGGCGGTTGTTCAGACTACCGAGCCGGTGCTTGAAAATCCCAACGGGCTGTCAGACGCGGCGGACACCGGTCGACTTCAGATCAGTTTCAGCAATGATTGCTGGGTGCAGGTCAGCGATGCCGAGGGCAACCGGCTCGTGAATTCGCTTCAGCAGGACGGAGATCAGATTGATGTTGCCGGTCCTGCGCCACTGCGGGTGGTTATTGGTGCCGTTGATGCGGTTGAATCCATTCGTTTTCAGGGTGAACCTGTGGATATTGGCGGCTACCGCGTTGTCAACAATCGGTCAGAGTTTACCCTGACAATCTGAAACTTGATCAAATTTTCCATATCGGTCAGTAAGACATGAAACAGGATTCCCCGATTATCAGACGCAAATCCCGCCAGATCATGGTGGGCAATGTTCCTGTGGGTGGCGATGCGCCGATTGCGGTGCAAAGCATGACCAACACCAACACCTGCGACGTGGAGGCCACGGTTGGCCAGATTACGGCATTGCAGGAAGCCGGTGCGGACATCGTGCGTGTTTCTGTGCCGTCCATGGACGCGGCGGAGGCGTTCGGGAAGATTCGTGAGCAGGTATCCCTGCCGTTGGTCGCCGACATCCACTTCGATTACAAGATCGCCCTCAGGGTGGCGGAGCTGGGTGTCGACTGTCTTCGTATCAACCCGGGTAACATCGGCCGCGATGACCGCGTCAGTGCCGTTATCAGTGCGGCCCGGGACGGTAATATTCCAATTCGTATCGGTGTGAATGCCGGTTCCCTGGAGAAATCCCTCCAACGTAAATACGGTGAGCCCACCGCTGACGCGCTGGTGGAATCCGCCATGCGTCACATCGATATCCTCGATCATCATGATTTCCAGGATTTCAAGGTCAGCCTGAAAGCGTCCGAAGTGTTCATGACGGTGGATGCCTACCGCAAGATTGCCCAGCAGATTGAGCAGCCACTGCATCTGGGCATCACCGAGGCCGGTGGCCTGCGATCGGGCACGGTCAAGTCTTCCATCGGTCTGGGCATGCTGCTGATGGATGGCATCGGTGACACCATCCGGGTATCGCTCGCGGCGGATCCGGTGCAGGAAATCAAGGTGGGTTTCGATATCCTCAAGAGCCTTCGGCTGCGCAGTCGCGGTATCAACTTTATCGCCTGTCCCAGCTGTTCCCGGCAGAATTTCGATGTCATCCAGACCATGAATGATCTGGAAGCCCGTCTGGAGGATGTAAACGATTCTCTCGATGTGGCGATCATCGGGTGCATCGTAAACGGCCCGGGTGAGGCCAAAGTGGCGGATCTCGGACTTACCGGCGGCAGCCCCAAGAACCTTTTTTATATGGCGGGCAAGCCGAATCAGAAGCTGGACAACGCCACACTGACTGACGATCTGGAACGCCTGATTCGCGAGGAAGTGGCACGTCGCAAGGAACAGGAAGAATCGATCATTGCCCGTTCGGACAACTGATCGTTTCCATTCCCGGGCATAACCATCCAGACAGAGTTAAGGGTTAACATTGGCAAAGATTCAGGCAATTCGCGGGATGAACGATATCCTGCCGGAGCAGACGCCCCTGTGGCAGTTTGTGGAGTCCACGGTTCGCAAGGTACTGGCCCAGTACGGCTACCAGGAAATCCGCATGCCGATTGTGGAGCAGACGGAGCTGTTCAAGCGTTCGATTGGTGAAGTCACCGACATTGTCGAAAAGGAAATGTATACCTTTGAGGACCGCAACGGGGACAGCCTGACGCTGCGCCCTGAGGGAACGGCGGGCTGCGTTCGGGCGGCCGAGGAACATGGCCTGCTGTTCAACCAGACCCGACGGCTCTGGTACACTGGGCCCATGTTCCGCCACGAGCGGCCGCAAAAAGGTCGGTACCGCCAGTTCCACCAGATCGGTGTGGAATGCTTTGGTATGAGCGGTCCGGACATTGATGCCGAGTTGCTGATACTGACCGCAAGACTCTGGAAAGAGCTGGGGCTCGCTGAGCATACCCGTCTGGAAATCAATTCCATTGGAACCTCCGAATCCCGCCGGGTTTACCGTACAGCCCTTGTGGAATATCTGAGCCAGTTCAAGTCAGACCTGGATGCGGACAGTCAGCGCCGCCTGGAGTCGAACCCCCTGCGCATTCTGGACAGCAAGGATCCCTCCACTCGCAAGATCCTGGAAGATGCTCCCAGCCTCGACGATTATCTCGATTACGAGTCACGTGAGCATTTCGACCGACTGAAAACACTGCTGGATGCCGCTGGCGTGAAATATTCCGTGAATCCGGCCCTGGTCCGCGGACTGGATTATTACGGCAAAACCGTTTTTGAATGGATAACCGACAGTCTCGGCGCCCAGGGCACTGTGTGCGCCGGCGGCCGGTATGACGGCCTGGTGGAACAGCTTGGCGGCAAGCCGACGTTCGCGGTTGGGTTTGCAATGGGCCTGGAGCGCCTTATCCTGCTGCTGGAGACGCTTGAGCTGGTTCCGGATTACGTGAACAGTAACGCCGATATTTATGTGACAGCGATGGGTGACGCGTCGCTGGCGCCAGCTTTGGTGCTGGCCGAAAAATTACGCGCAGCATTGCCGGACCGGGTGATCGTTTCCCATTGTGGCGGCGGTAGCTTCAAGAGCCAGATGAAAAAGGCTGACCGGAGTGGCGCCAGGTATGCGGTGATTCTGGGTGAGAACGAAGTGGCCAAGGGTACCGCAGGGGTGAAGCCCTTACGAGCTGATGAGCCCCAGACCGAAGTTGCCCAGGACGAACTTGCCGACATTCTGGCAACGTCGCTGGCCAGCTGAATCTGACCAAAATGATTGATATAAAAGCAAAAATTCAACGATAGGAGTCCCCATGGCAGAGTTGCGCACCGAAGAAGAACAGGTCCAGGCGATCAAGGACTGGTGGAAGAAAAACGGCAGTTCTCTGCTGATCGGCATTGGTGCAGCCCTGGCCATTGTTTTTGGCTGGCAGGCCTGGCAGAACCATCAGGCGCAGCAGCGCACCGAGGCAGCCAACCAGTTTGCCAATCTCCTCAATGCCTTCAGTGATCAGGCTGATGAAACCAGTGGCGAGACCGTCGCTTTCGTAGCGCAGACCCTGCGGGAGGACTACACGGATAGCGCCTATGCGGTTTACGGTAACCTGATCCTCGCCCGTCAGCAGTTGATGCAGGAGGGTAACGCAGAAGCCGCCATTGATTCCCTGAAGTGGGCATTGGAAAAAACCGGAGAGCATGAGGCACTGGCGCTTGTGGTCCGTAATCGTCTGGCTCGTGCCCAATTCTCCGCAGGCCAGTACGAAGCTGCTCTGGCCACCATCGAGGGCGCCGGTGATGCCGATGCGTTTGATGCCATGTACTCCGAACTCCGTGGCGATATCCTGCTGGCGCAGGGTGACCGGGAGGGCGCACGTGAGGCCTACCTTGCCGCCCGTGAACAGAGCCAGCAAGGTCGCAGCGGTATTCTGGAGCTGAAACTGGCAGACCTCGGTGTCGGGGAGGATGCCTGATGCCGGTTCTCCGCGACAGCATCTCAAAACGCGGACTTCTCCTGGGGCTGGCTTTTTTGGCCGCACTTTCCGGCTGTAGCGCGACCGATACATTCGAACAACCTGTTCCGGTTCCCGAGATTGAGGCGTCTGCCGAATTCAAGAGAGTCTGGAGCATGTCCGTGGGCGACGGTCATGATGGTGATTTTCTCTACCTGGCACCCCTGAATACCGGCGATCTGATCTACGCCGCATCGGCGGATGGTGAGATTTACGCCGTGGCCTCGGATTCTGGCAAGGTTATCTGGGAATCTGAATTTGAAGAGCGCATCTTCTCGGGCCTCGGTGGCGATGGGCAGAACCTCTACCTGACCACCGAGAACGCCGATCTGGTGGCGCTTTCCCGTGAGGACGGCTCCGAGCTGTGGCGCCAATCGCTGCCCACGGAAGTGCTGTCGTCGCCCCAGTCCAACGGCTCCCTTGTGGTGGCCCATACGACGGACGGCAAGGTGTTGGGATTCAGTGCCACCGATGGTGAGAAACTCTGGCAGTACGACGGCACGGTTCCGGTTCTGTCCATGAGGGCTGCTGCGGCGCCGCTGGTCGGTGGAGACGTTGTCATTGCCTCCTTTGCCAGTGGCAAACTGATCGCTCTGGCGGCAGCCTCGGGGCAGCCCATGTGGCAGTATGAAGTGGGCCAGCCTCAGGGGCGCACCGAGCTTGAAAGGCTGGTTGACGTGACGGGGCAACCCCTGGTCATTGAGACCGCCGTCATGGTGGTTGGCTACCAGGGCAAACTTGCCCTCGTTGATATTCGTACCGGGCAGGAGATCTGGAGCCGGAAGGCATCCAGCCTCTATTCCCCGATGATTGGTGGCGGCGAGATCTATCTGGCCTCGGCCAATGGCGACATTGTTGCTCTGAGAGGCTCTGATCGTCGGGAAGTCTGGACCCAGGATCGTCTGGCCTGGCGGCAGCTGACCCAGCCAATGGTTTATGAAGACTATCTGGTGGTCGGCGATTTTGAAGGCTACCTGCATGTCATTGACCGTGAGAACGGCAAGCTGGTTGGCCAGCTGGAGTTCGACGATGAGGGTATCCGCGTACCGGCACAGCGCCTCGCCAATGGTAACCTGCTGGTTTTTGGCAACAGCGGAAAGATGGCCGTATTCCAGGTTAAGCCGCAGGATTGATCCCCCATTATGACCCCAGTTATTGCCCTTGTCGGACGCCCTAACGTCGGCAAATCGACATTATTTAATCAGATGACCCGTTCCAGGGATGCCCTGGTTGCGGACTTTCCGGGGCTTACCCGAGACCGCAAATACGGTGAGGGCAGCTACGAAGGGCAGCGCTTCATCGTCATAGACACCGGTGGTCTTACCGGCGACGAGCAGGGCCTTGATCTCGAAATGGCCCGCCAGTCCATGCAGGCGGTAGAAGAGGCGGACATTGTACTGTTCCTGGTGGACGGTCGTGCCGGCCTGACCGCAGGCGATGAACTTATTGCAGACAGTCTTCGTCGGTCCGGCAAGCAGGCCCACCTGGTGGTGAACAAGACCGATGGCCAGGATCCGGACATTGCGGCTTCGGATTTCTACAGCCTTGGCTTTGAATCCACTTTCCTGATTGCGGCCTCCCACAACCGGGGTATCCGCTCGATGCTCGAAATCCTTCTGCCCTCAGAGGAGGAGCGGGAGGAAGAGGACCGGGCTGACCGTTACCCCGGCATCCGCATCGGAGTGGTTGGCCGGCCGAACGTGGGCAAGTCCACCCTGGTCAACCGGATGCTGGGTGAAGAGCGCGTTGTGGTTTACGACATGCCGGGCACTACCCGGGATAGCGTTTATATCCCGTACGAGCGTCAGGGCAGTCAGTACACGCTGATTGATACCGCTGGTGTCCGTCGCCGAAAGAACGTCAGTGAAGTGGTGGAGAAGTTCTCCATTATCAAGACGCTGCAGGCCATTGATGACGCACATGTGGTTATTCTGGTCATTGATGCCCGGGAAGGCCTCGTGGATCAGGACCTTCACCTGATCGGGTTTGTCCTTGATGCCGGCCGCTCGCTGGTGATCGCCGTCAATAAGTGGGACGGCATGGACCCGGAAGACCGTGTTCGGGTGAAAGAGCAGGTGCAACGTCGTCTCGACTTCCTGGATTACGCCGATAAGCACTACATCTCGGCGCTCCACGGTTCTGGCGTGGGCGTGATGTATGAGTCGGTGCAAGCGTGTTACGAGTCTGCCATGGCGAAGTGGCCGACCAACCGCCTGACTGCCATCCTGCAGGACGCCATTGCCCAGCATCAGCCTCCCATGGTGCACGGGCGTCGAATCAAACTGCGTTACGCTCATCAGGGCGGGTCCAATCCGCCGGTTATTGTGGTTCACGGTAACCAGGTGGATTCACTGCCGGGCGCTTACAAGCGCTACCTGGAGAACACCTTCCGCAAGGTCCTCAAGGTAACCGGGTCACCGATCCGCTTTGAATTCAAATCGGGCGAAAACCCCTTTGCTGGCAAAGTGGATCGTCTGACACCGCGTCAGAAGGTCAAGAAGGACAACGACGAGAAACAGGGTCGTCGTCCGAAGAAAAAACGCCAGAAGAGTCTCAAGCGCTGATTCTGTGGCCGGGTGAGGGCAGACTGCCTCAGCCCGGCCCGGCACTTTCAACCTGCTTTGCCTGGACCGCGGTCAAAGCGACGGTAAACACAATATCCTCCACCAGTGCGCCCCGGGACAGATCGTTGACCGGCTTGCGCAGACCCTGCAGCATTGGCCCGATACTGACCACGTTGGCACTGCGCTGAACGGCCTTGTAGGTGGTGTTGCCGGTATTCAGGTCCGGGAACACAAATACCGTGGCCTTGCCTGCGACCTTGCTGTCCGGCGCCTTGCTCCTGGCCACGCTCTCGATGGCCGCAGCATCGTACTGAAGCGGCCCGTCTATCAGGAGATCCGGCCGGCGCTCACGAGCTATCCTCGTGGCCTCTCTGACCTTGTCCACGTCCTGACCACTGCCTGACTCACCAGTGCTGTAGCTGATCATCGCAACCAGAGGTTCGATTCCGAAGGCTTCTGCCGATTCCGCGCTCTGGATCGCAATGTCTGCCAGTTCCTCGGCGTTCGGGTCCGGATTAATGGCACAGTCTCCATACACCACCACCTGTTGCGGCAGTAGCATGAAGAACACGGAAGAGACCACTTTCGCATGGTCATGGGTCTTGATCAGCTGAAAAGCGGGGCGCACGGTATTGGCCGTTGTATGAATGGCCCCCGACACCAGGCCATCGGCTTCATCCAGAGCCACCATCATGGTGCCGAGGACAACATTGTCCTCGAGCATGGCCTCGGCCATGTCCGATGTCAGGCCCTTGTGCTTGCGCAGGTCCACCATCGGGCCGACATAGCGCTGACGCACCTCCGAAGGATCAATGATCTCGATATCCTCCGGCAGTTCCAGGTCCTGGGAATCCGCAACCCGCCGTATCTCCTGCGCATTACCTATCAGGGCACACCGTGCCAGCTTGCGCTGATGACAGATGATGGCTGCCTGTACGGTTCGTGGTTCGCTGCCCTCGGGCAGGACGATGCGCTTGTTGGCTGCCCGGGCACGTTCTGAAAGCTGGTATCGGAACGCCGGGGGAGAAAGCCGATCCTGTCGCGCGACCTTGAGATGCTGCTGCAACCAGTCCGTGTCTATGCGGGTGGCAACGGCCTCCATCGCTTTCTCGATCCGCTTGGGGTCATCAATGGGAATGGCGGACGAGAGGTTGGCCAGCATGTGCGCCGTCTCATAGGTATTGGCATCCGAGCCCAGTACCGGCAGACCCGTTTCCAGCGCTCGGTGGCAGAGATCAATCACGCGCTGATCCGGCATCAGGCCGCCGGTAAGCATCAGGCCGGCCAGCGGCACTCCGTTCAGCGCGGCAACGGCCGTGGTCACCACAATGTCCTCCCGATCGCCCGGTGTCACCAGCAAGGTGCCGGGTCTCAGAGTCTCGGTCATATTCCGAATGCTTCGGGCACACACCGACACCTTCTGGACCCGCCTGGCGTGCATCTGACCCTCATTGAGAACCGGTAACCCCAGTTCCCTCGCGATGTCGGAGACTCGCGGTGCAAGCAGCTCTGGCTGCCAGGGGATCTCGGCAATCAGCCGAAAACGGCCATCGCTGAAGACCTTACACTGGGTCTGGTAATCGATGACGCTCGGGGCAGGGTGGTTGCTGCTGGATCGGGGCTCAAGCCCCGCCTGCTCGGGTTCTCCCACCTTGTTCAGTATGACGCCTATGACATTCGGGTCGCTTGGATTGGCAAACAGGCGCGATGAGAAGTCCATCTCTTCATCCACTTGCTGGGCGCTCAGGTTCTTTGGGGTACTCACAAGGATAACCTCGGAGCCCAGGTTGCGGGCGACCTCCACGTTCAGCCTGGCAATATAGGCTTCGCTGCGGTCCGGCACCAGGCCCTCGATGATCACCACGTCCACGTCCCGGGCAACCTTCTGGTATTCGCCGACCACCGTCTCCAGCAGGTAATCCGATTTGCCCCTGTTGAGCAGTTGCTGGGCTTCCCTCAGGGCAATCGGATCTGGTGGATTCAGATGGCTGCTGGCGCGCACGAACGCCACGGAGGAGTCCTGGCCGGCATTGTGCCTGGACTCCGCCCGGTGGACGGTCTGGCAGAAAGGTTTGTAAAAGCCGACACTCACGCCCACTCGCTCCAGGGCGCGCAGCAGACCCAGGCAAACTGACGTGAGCCCTGAATCTATGGATGTCGGTGCAAAAAAGAGACTCTTTGCCATGGTGGTATTCCTGATGATGCGCGTGGGTCAGGCCGGGGCGACCGAGCCGGCAAGCCGGGATGCTTCCCGTGCAATAACCAGTTCCTCGTTGGTGGGGATCACCAACACGGGAAACCTGGAGTCGGGGCTTTCGATCCGCCCGTCGCTGAACTCGCCATGATGGTTGTTGAGGTCCGGACTGAGCTCAAACCCCATGAGCTTGAGATGGTTGATGGTTTCGGCTCTGATCCGGGCACTGTTTTCCCCAATGCCGCCAGTGAAAACCAGCGCGTCGAGGTGGCTAAGGGACGCCATCATGGCCCCAATGTAACGGGCGAGCCGGAAGCAGAAAACATCAATGGCGGTTTGTGATGGCTCATGGCCATGATCCGCGAGTTCACAGAGCGAGCGCATGTCATTGGTCTGGCCGGACAGGCCGAGAAGGCCACTTTCCTGGTTCAGGATCCGGTGCACCTCATCGGCGGCGAACCCTTTGCCGCTTAGAAAGTCGAACAGGCCAGGGTCGACATCCCCACTGCGGGTTCCCATCACCAGGCCCTCCAGTGGCGTAAGGCCCATGCTGGTATCGACACTGATCCCGTCCCGGATGGCCGTAATGCTGCATCCATTGCCCAGGTGCGCCGAGATGACCGAGGTGGTTGCCGGTGTTTTTCCCAACAAACGGGCAGTTTCGGCGGCCATGAAGGCATGACTGGTGCCGTGGAACCCATAACGGCGGATCCCCCAATCGCGATACCAGGCCTCTGGTAGCGCATAGAGGAATGCCCTTTTGGGCAGGGTCTGGTGAAAGGCGGTGTCGAAAACGGCAGTCTGGGGCACCCCGGGAAACTGGGCCAGGGTTGCTCGAATACCGGACAGATTGACCGGATTGTGCAGTGGTGCAAGACCAGCGCAGTCCTCAATAGCATTGATGACATCGTCATCAAGCAGTACAGCTTCACGGAAAGTCTCGCCACCATGAACCACCCGGTGACCAACAGCCGTCGGGGCGGACGCCATCAGCCCCTGATCCCGGAATGCTGTAACCAGTGCAGTCAGCGCCTGATCATGGTTGGCGCCCGGGTCCAGAGGAATGGTTCCTTCCTGGCCTTCAACGCGAGCAAATGCGTCGTTTTGACCGAGACGCTCAGCGAGAGCGGATGCCAGCTTTCTGTGTTGGTCATCGAATAAGGCGAGTTTCAGGGATGAGCTGCCGCAGTTCACGACAAGTACGGTGTCTTCCATGGGAGTCAGGTTCCAACGGTTTTCGATCTATACCCGATGATTGCTGGCCAGCCAGGCTTCAAAATCCGGTGCCGGCAGGGGGCGGCTGTAGAAGTAACCCTGAGAGAAGTCGCAACCTTCCTTTTTCAGGAAGTGGGTCTGAGCCTCTTCTTCCACGCCTTCAGCGATCACCCGCAGGCCCAGGCTGTGGGCCATGTTGATAATGGCCCGCACCAGTGAAGCATCTTCAGGTTCCTTCATGACATCCTGAACAAACGATTTATCGATCTTCAGGGTATCAAACGGGTAGCTCTTCAGATAGCTGAGGGCCGAGTAGCCGGTACCAAAATCGTCTACTGACAGCCGGATCCCGGCTTTGTCGAGCTGGCGCAGGATTTCGGCGGTTTCAATGGAGTTGTCCAGAATCAGTCGTTCGGTAATTTCAAGTTCCAGCTGTTCCGGTGCCAGACCGCTGGTAGAGAGGGCGTGCATCACGGCCTCGGTAAACCCGGGATCCCGGAACTGGCGTGGGGACACGTTCACGGAAATACCGATGTCTTTTCCGATGGCCTGCCTCCATCCCACGGCTGCCCGACAAGCCTCTTCAAGAACCCACTCGCCGATGGGTGTTATCAGGCCGGTTTCCTCGGCGAGGGGAATAAATCGATCAGGCATCACCATGCCCATGGCCGGGTTGTTCCAGCGCAGCAGCGCCTCCACCGAGCAAAGGGTGCCGGAATCGGTATTCACGATTGGCTGGAAATACAGTTCGAATTCCTTCAGCTCCAGAGCCCTGCGCATGCTGGATTCCATCTTCAGGCGCTCGTGGGAGACCTCGGTCATTTCCGGGGCAAAATGCGCGAAGGAACTCTTGCCTTTGTGTTTGGCCTGGTACATGGCGGCATCGGCGTGCTGCAGCAGCGTGCCGCTGTTGTCAGAGTCCGTCGGGAAAATAGCGATGCCGATGCTCGTGGTTACAAAAACCTCCTGACCATTGAGTATGTAGGGCGGTGAGAAGGTTTTCAGGATACGCTCTGCCACCTGCGACGAAGCCTCCGGGCCGGTCAGCCCCGGCAGGATGACCAGGAACTCATCGCCCCCCAGCCGTGCAACGGTACTGGTGCCACGGAGGCAGCTGGAAATTCGACGGGCCGCTTCAATCAGCAGGTTGTCTCCGGCATCGTGGCCGAGGGTGTCGTTTATGTGCTTGAAGTTGTCGAGATCGAGGAACATCACGCCCACGAGGGTACTTTCCCGACGTGCCTGGGCCAGTGCCAGTTTCAGACGGTCCAGGGCCAGCATCCGGTTGGGCAGCCCGGTCAGGATGTCGTAGTTGGCCTGGCGCAGGAGCTGCTGTTCATAGCGTTTGCGGATGCTGATGTCTTCACCCAGGATGAGGTAACCGGTGGTGCCGCCGGATTCGTCCTTGATAGGGGTGGCAATCAGTTGCTCCCAGAAGCGTTCACCATTACGGCGCACGCTGTTCACTTCACCCTGCCAGACCCCGACGCGCTGCACCTGCAGGCGGATGGATTGCCACAGGTGTCGGCTTTCACGGTTTTCAATATCATTGTCCCCAAGTGCGCCAGGGTGTTTGCCAATGATCGAAGCAGCCTCGTAGCCGGTTAACTGGGTAAATTTCTGGTTGGCAAATTCGATGCGCCACTGCCGGTCGCAGATCAGGACCGAGGAGGGGCTTTGTTCAATGGCTTTGGAAAACTTCCGGATTTCCGCCGCATCTTTTTGCTGGCGCTCCATATCCGCGTTCAGTCGCTCGCGCATCTGGTTGATGGCGTCCGTGACGCGACCCAATTCGTCATTCCGGTTGGATGGTGTGTTGGGCCTATCCAGCGTTAGTGGCTTCGAGGTGGTTTTCAGCGAAAAGTCCCGGGCGTAATTCGCCATGGTAGTCAGGTGGCGTGCCACGAAATGCTGGAATATCCAGATAATGAGGATCGATACAAAGAACGTCTTCAGGAACTGGGTCAGGAGAATGACCCCCACCTTCCGCTTGAGCTCATCGTAGACCCGGTCCAGGTCTGCGGTCACCGTCAGCTCACCCAGTTTGAACATTTCATCGCCCTGATGAACGAGATTGAAACTGTGGGAGGTGGTTTTGGCGTCCCGCGGGATTTCTCCCATAACCAGCTCTGAATCGGGTTCGATCCTCAGCCGCAGATGAACTACATCGGGCAAACTGAGTATGCCTTCCATCTGGGTTTGCAGCAGTTTCTGGTCCAGGGCCCACAGACTGCGGGCCAGGCTGGATGCATAGCCGGCTTCAACCACCTGCATGCGGTTGTCTATTTGTGAGAGGTCTTTTCGATAATCGGAGTAGATCTGGAGCGCGGAGGCTACCAGTGTAAAGGCGGAGCTGAACAGAAGAATCCAGGCCAGCAGCCTGAAAGACAGGGGCGAGCCTGTGCGAAAACGTTGAAGACGCGTCGACAGTTTTGGCATGTCTTGAACTTCAGCCACCCAGACCGGTTAGGAGATCGGACACTTCCTTTGTTTCCGACTATAGCAGCAGTTTCTTTCAAATGCCTTGCAAATGCAGGAAAAATCGAAGGAAATGTGTTGTGGTTCAGTATTTATGCGTACAGCTGGTCTGACAAATACGTTGACGTGGATCAATACCTTGCGGGCAGCCCGGGCGTAACCTGAGTTTAATCAAGTTAATTGCCGGAAGGGGAAACAGCATGTATATGGACGCCGTTGTAATCGCGGGTATTGCTACTGTACTGCTGATGGTTGGCTTTTTCGTGGGTGTTGGCATCTTCGTGATGAAAGATCAGAAGGAGCACGGACACCAGGACAGAAAAGAAGGGAAGCAAGGCCAAAAGCCGGTCTGACAATGTCATTGGGAAACTTCGGTTTCCCTGACATTTCAACGCGGAAAAATTGGCGTCCCCTAGGGGGTTCGAACCCCTGTTGCCGCCGTGAAAGGGCGGAGTCCTAGGCCACTAGACGAAGGGGACGCAACGTTTTCAACACCTTGCCTCGTCGAGGTGGCGCGTATATTAAGAAAGCTTCGAAACCCTGTCAACGTCTTTTTTGAAAAAAGTCACCGGGATGCTCCGGGAGCAATGGATTGAGCCAGTGCCGGCTCCAGATCGGGATACCGGAACTGGAAACCCTGGTTGATCAGCTTTTCCGGAACCGCCTTCTGGCCAGTCAGAAGAAGCCGCGCCATTTCTCCCAGCGCAATCTTGAGTACCGGCGCTGGCGCCGGAAAAAGCGTGGGACGGTGCAAAACCTTACCCAGGCTTCGGGTGAACTCTGCGTTGGTTGCCGGGTTAGGGCTCACCACATTGAACGGGCCTGAGGCGCTCGGGTTTTTCCATCATCCAGATAAGGGCGCCAACGACGTCGTCGCGGTGTACCCAGGGCATGAACTGCTTGCCGCTTCCCAGACGCCCGCCAAGTCCCAGCTTGAAGGGTAGAATCATCCGTTCAAGGAACCCTCCGTCAGGGCCTGCCACCACACCGGTTCGGGAGAAGCACACCCTCACGCCATCGTCGGCGAGGGGTTTGGCGGCGTTTTCCCAGTCGCGGCAAAGGCGATGGGTAAATTCATCGTTGGGGCTGGTATCTTCGGTTACGGTTGTAGCCCCCTGATCCCCATAAAAGCCAACAGCTGACCCTGAGACCAGCACCTCCGGTGCCCGTTCCCAACTGCGAATAACCTCCACCAGCGTTTCGGTTACACCTATCCGGCTGTCCCGCAGTTCCTGCTTGCGGGCTTCAGACCACCGTTTGTCGGCGATGCCTTCACCTGCGAGGTTGATTACAGCATCGTATCCAGGGTGGGAGCGAAGCTGCTGCAGGTCGCGAATTGCTTCGACCCGACCGCAACTGGACTTGACCGCTTCTGCCGGTTGCCGGCTGAACACTGTGAGTTCATAGTTTCGTGCCAGCAATTCACGGCACAGAACATGGCCGATAAATCCGGTACCACCGGTAATCAGAATCCTTTTCGACATAATTGTTGCTCCTGTTGCGCGCTACCCGCCGGATCGGTTTCCAAAATACCCGGCTCAGGCTGGCGTCTGTTCCAGTTGAAGCATAACAACATCCCGGATCGCCTGCCCCAGCAAAGGGTTTTCTCCAATCGGTGGCGCAAGGCTGATGGTTGCGCCATGTGCCTTTTCGAGTTCTTCGATCATCGCGGGAACGTCCTTGCGCAAGTGACGTCCGGCTGCCAGGAACAGGGGGATGATCGTAAAATCACTGGCGCCTTCCGCAACAGCTTCACTGATGACGGTGTCCATGGATGGTTCCGCCAGTTCCATGTAGGCAACCCGGGCGTTGTCCACGGACTTGAGGGTTGGCTCGGCGAGCTTTTCAAAGGTTTCACACCAGCGCTTGTCACTGCTTCCATGTGCCAACAGAATAATGCGGGGACTCGTCATTGTCGCTCCTGGAGTAGTCAATTTGATAGGGCCTGTCGTAAATCCGGGGTGCCGCCCATTGTCAGGGCCGGCAGTCTCTAAAGTAACAGGGTGACGCTGAATGTTCGATTGGAAAGAGATTCTGGATTTCTGGTTTGGTGAACTTGACGAAAATGGGTTGCCAGACAGCGACCATCGGAACAAATGGTTCCGGTCAGACCGCAAGTTCGATCAGGAGATTCGCCGGCGTTTCCTGTCCATGGTGCTTTTCGCGTCTGAGCAGGGGCTGGACCACTGGCGCCGTGAGGCCGGTGGGACACTCGCCGAAATCATCCTGCTGGATCAGTTTTCCCGGAACATCTTCCGCGGCAGTGCCATGGCGTTTGATCAGGACCGTCAGGCCCGGAAACTCTGTCGGGAAGCCATGCAGAAGGGGCAGGATATGATGCTTGCGCCGGTCCACAGGGCTTTCCTCTACATGCCACTGCAGCATTCCGAGCTCAGGGACGATCAGGACGTCTCTGTGGAATGTTACGAACAGCTTGCGCGCTCGACCCAGGGAATTCTCGCCGATTTTATGGGCAGCTTTCTTCAGTCTGCCCGCGATCACCGGGCCATTATTCAGCAGTTCGGTCGCTTTCCCCATCGAAACAAGGCACTGGGAAGGATATCGACCGCAGACGAAGAGGCTTACCTTGGGGGCGGCCGCCGATTTGGCCAGTAAGGTAGAAAGGTACGCGGTGGTTTCTTAAAGTTTTGTATGAAAAACGTACATTCTGACGGGGTTAGCAAAATTCCCTGATAAAATGCGCAACACTTACTTTCGACCGGGTGGCGGCGTTTGGTTACCACCCGCAATCATTTTATCGGGGACGTATAATGCAAAAGATGCGGCGTTTTTTGCCCGCCGGCTTACTTCTGGCTGTATGCGCAGCGCTTCCTCTCTCATCACTTGGCGATTCGCTGGATGATCAGCTTGTCGACCGCCTGCGCACAGTCGCTCCAAAGCTTGATGCCGAAGTTCTCAAGACAGCCATCAGTGCGTCTCGCTGCGCTGTCTCGAATGGTGTAGAGATGCCCGAGCGGCTCGCGGTTATCGATTTCTCCCTGCCGTCCAGCCAGGAACGGCTGTGGATCTTTGACCTTGAAAAGGGGGAGTTGCTGCTTCGGGACCTGGTTGCGCACGGCAAGAATTCGGGGAATTTCGAATCCACCGCCTTCTCCAATATTGAGGGCAGCCACCAGTCCAGTATCGGGCTTTTTCAGGCCCGGGAGTCCTATTACGGCCGGCATGGATACTCACTCAGACTGGATGGTCCTGGAACCGGGCATCAACGATCTTGCCAGACAGCGGGCCATCGTTATTCATGGCGCCGATTATGTGAATGAGGACTGGGTCAGCAAGTACGGACGTATAGGCCGCAGTCATGGTTGTCCGGCGGTGGATAACCAGATCGTCAAGCGTGTGGTGGACAACCTGAAAGGCGGGCAGCTGGTGTTCAAGTACTACCCAGACCAGGAGTGGCTGCACAGTTCCGGTTTCCTGAAATGTGACAACAAGACACTGGCTGGAAAAAACCTGCAAAAAAGTGGTTGACGGCTTCGTCGGGATCCGTAGAATACGCCTCCGTTGTCGGTAACAGCCGATCAGCATTGCGGGAATAGCTCAGTTGGTAGAGCACAACCTTGCCAAGGTTGGGGTCGCGAGTTCGAATCTCGTTTCCCGCTCCAGATTCAGAAAACCCGGTCCTGAAAAGGTCCGGGTTTTTTCGTTTTCAGGGCATCTCCAAACTCGGCGCCGGGGTGTGTGGTCAGGTATACTCAGCAGCCTGTTGCGTATCCTGATTCTTTGGGAGGCTGCCCGCCATGAAGGTCCATTCGCTGTTCGTGTACCCCGTCAAATCCCTGTCTGGAATTGAAGTGACCAGTTTTAATACCGATGATTTCGGGCCGGTTGGGGATCGTCGATGGATGATCGTGGATGACGACCGCCGGTTTGTTACCCAGAGGGAGCACCCGGAACTTGCCCGTGTCGGAACCCGTCTGGAAGAGTGATGGGTCGCTGATCAGCATTCCCGGTGAGGGCGAGTTTGTGCCTGAGTGCCGTCAGAGGAAGAGGTTCGGGTTCTGGTCTGGAGAGACTGGGTCAAGGCCCTGGCGGGGTTGCCCGAGGCGAACGCTGCCCTGAGCCGTTTCTGCGGTAAGCCTGTTCGCCTGGTCTTTATGCCGGACAGCTCTTTTCGCCGCGTTGATGCAGGCCGGGTCAACGACTACCGCCGGGTGGGTTTCGCCGACGGGTTCCCCTTTCTGGTGACCAATACCGCCTCCCTGGCAGAGCTGAATACCCGGCTTGAGGCGCCCGTGGAGATGCGCAGATTCCGCCCCAACATTGTGGTTGAGGGGGCAGGGGCCTGGGATGAAGATATGTGGCAGAGCCTGAGCGTTGGCGACAACCATCTCAGCATCGTAAAGCCCTGTTCGCGCTGTGTAATGACCACCGTGGATCCTTCCACGGGCCAGAAGGATGCTGCCCTGCAGCCCCTGAGGACGCTCTCCGGCTATCGCAGAACCCAGGAGGGCGTCATCTTCGGCCAGAACGCCATTCATGAATCACCGGGCATTATTCGGGTGGGTGATCCCGTTACTGCCAACCAATCGGAGTAGAACCAAACGTGCCACTGTTAACGCTGGACTCAGTTTCCCTGGCTTATGGAATGCACCCGCTGCTGGATCAGGCCTCATTGGTTATCGATGCCGGCGAGCGCGTGTGTTTGCTGGGACGAAACGGCGAGGGAAAATCGACCCTGCTCAAGATTGTCAGTGGGGAAGTGATACCCGACGGTGGCGTTGTTCGTCTCGATGACGGGGCCGTGCTGGCGGTGCTTCCGCAGAACCTGCCCTCGGAAGATACCCGTACCGCCTATGAAGTTGTCGCCGGTGCCTTTCCGGAAACGGGCCAGTTGCTCGCTGAATTTCATCAGCTGTCCCAGCAGGCCGATGAGGCGAGTCTCGACCGGCTGATGAAGGTTCAGGAGCGCCTGGAGGCTCTGGACGGATGGCGCCTTGACCAGAAAGTCACCACCATTCTCGGTCAGTACGGCGTTGATCCGGACCAGACGCTGAATACTCTGTCCGGCGGTTGGCAGCGCCGGGTTTTGCTGGCCAAGGCGCTGGTTGCCGATCCGGACATACTGTTGCTGGACGAGCCCACGAACCACCTGGATGTTCCGGCAATCGCCTGGCTGGAGGAGGCCCTTGGCCAGTTCCGAGGCGCCATGCTGTTTGTCAGCCACGATCGTGCGTTCATACGGCGCATGGCGACCCGCATCGTGGAGCTGGACCGGGGCAAGCTGGTGAGTTT
>Ga0064014_10078_pt1 | contig 45452 bp, 44 predicted proteins | sample CrowatWCoCulture_2_FD_61584 | JGI IMG/M metagenome (GOLD analysis project Ga0064014, IMG submission 61584) | Marine cyanobacteria communities from the University of California, Santa Cruz, USA, analyzing cyanobacterial DNA methylation -... | ecosystem: Host-associated > Microbial > Bacteria >...
AGACCCGCATGCCGGAGGTCGTTGAAACCGGCAAGCCACTGTTGCTCGATATCATGGAGCACAATCAGCAGCAGCTGGTTGTGACTCGGCTACCCTATTTCGACGATGACGGCGGAATCGTGGGCGGGGTTGCGTTTGTCCTGTATGACGATTTGCAGCCTCTGACGCCCCTGGTTTCCAAGTACCGGCGGCTGCATCAGGATCTGGCGGCGGCCCGAAAGGCCCTGGCCAGAAAGTCACGGGGTACCCGCTACAGTCTTGGCGATTTTGTCGGGGCGAGCCCCGCAGCGCTGGAGGTCAAGCGGCGGGCCCGTCTGGCGGCCGGGCGGGATATGCCGGTGCTTCTGCTTGGCGAAACCGGCACCGGCAAGGAAGTGTTGGCCCAGGCCATTCATACGGTATCGGCCCGGCGGAGAAACCATTCGTGGGTGTCAACGTCGCAGCCATTCCGGATAACCTCCTGGAAGCAGAGTTTTTCGGGGTTGCACCGGGGGCCTACACCGGGGCTGACCGCCGTACCCGGGACGGCAAGTTCCAGCTGGCCAATGGCGGCACGCTGTTTCTCGACGAAGTGGGTGATATGCCATTGCCACTGCAGGCCAAGCTCCTGCGCGCCCTTCAAGAGGGCGAGATCGAACCTCTCGGCTCCAATAAGGTGGTTTCGGTGGATGTGCGGGTTATTGCGGCCACCAGTCGAAACCTGGAGCTGATGATTGCCGAAGGGGAGTTCCGGTCGGATCTTTATTACCGGCTCAATGTCCTCGAAATTCCGATTCCGCCGCTGAGGGACCGCCTGGCGGATCTCGGGGTGCTGTGTGAGGCGTTGCTGGAAGAGATCTGTGAAGGCCTTGAGCTGCGTGGTGAAATCACCGACGCGGGCGTCTCGGCCCTGGGCAGTTATGACTGGCCGGGCAATATCCGGGAGCTTCGGAACGTGCTTGAGCGAGCCCTGACCATGGGAGAGGATGGGGGTCTGCTCGATGCAGACGCTATCTTCAAGGTGTTGCCGCGCACCGGTAATCGTCCGGTGTCTTCCCTGACGCCTCAACCGGTCCGACCGCTATCCCAGACGTTGGCGGAAGCCGAAGCCCATGCCATTGAGGAAGCGCTCGTTGCCAGCCGTGGCAACCGGACACGGGCAGCAAAATTGCTGGGCATTTCCAGGTCCGTACTCTACGAGAAGCTCGCCAAACTGTCCTGAAATCCGGACGCGTGTCCTGGCATCCGTACAAGTACTTACGACTGAGGTCTTAATGTGTCCTGAATTTCGGACATTTTGGTGTGCTTAGTCTCCTTGCCTTAGCTCCAATCTATTGAAATAAAAGATAAAAAGCATTCTGGCACAGTGCCTGCAATATCCGGGACTCAGGACATCAGAACAATGCAGCGAACAAGACTGACGCTAACTGTTGGACCCCACGACTTACCTTGTCCGTCTGTTCCTGCATTCTCTGACTATACTCAGATCAGGCCCCGGCTATCCGCGCCAGGCCAGGTACAATAACAATGTTAGGAGACTTGCCAATGAAACTTCTCAAGGCTCTCACCGGTGTGGCCGGTGCGATCGCTCTTACCACGGGCTCTGCGTTTGCAGAAGATCTGCGCTGGAAAATGCCCGTTGCCTTCGCCACCAACCTTCCGGGCCTCGGTTCTCCCGCCGCCTGGGTTGCAGATAACCTCACCACCGCCTCCGATGGCAGCATCCAGGTCCGTGTCTATGAGCCCGGCAAGCTGGTTCCGCCGTTCGACATCCTGCAGTCCGTCTCAGACGGCAAGGTATCCGCTGGTTACACCTGGATCGGCTATGACCAGGGCAAAGTGCCTGCAATTCCCCTGTTCGCCGCTGTTCCCTTCGGCATGAAGCCGCCTGCCTATATCGGCTGGTACTACTACGGTGGCGGTCATGAAATGCTGCAGGAAACCTATGCCAACAAGGGCTTCAACGTTCACGCTCAGCTGTGCGGTATCATTGGGCCCGAGACAGCCGGCTGGTATTCCGAGCCCATCGAAACTCTGGAAGACTACAAAGGCCTGAAGATCCGTTTCGCCGGCCTCGGCGGCAAGGTTCTCGAAAAACTGGGCGCCTCTGTCACCATGATGCCTGGCGGCGAGCTTTATCAGGCACTGGAGAAGGGCACCATTGATGCTACCGAATTCTCCATGCCAGCCATCGACCAGATCCTTGGCTTTAACCAGGTCGTCAAGTACAACCTGTTCCCGGGCTGGCACCAGCAGTTCACAGCCCAGTACATGCTGATCAACAAGGACGAGTGGGCACGTGCCACCGAGGCACAGAAGGCGCTGGTTGAGGCTTCCTGTACTGCGGCAACCACTCGTGGTCTGGCCGAGGGCGAGTACAAGAACGGCAAGGTTCTGGCCGAGTTCCAGGACAAGGGTGTTCAGGCCGACCAGATCCCCCGCGACGTTCTGCTGAAACTGAAGGAAGTAACACAGGAAGTACTTGAGGAAGAAGCGTCCAAGGATGCCGACTTCAAGCGTGTTTACGAGAGCCAGCAGGAGTTCATGGAATCCTACAAGATCTGGGATACGCGCGCCTATGTTCCGGCGGACCTCTAAGGTTCGGGGCTGACCCAGGGCACCGGAAGCAGTTCCGGTGCTCACTGATATAGTCTGGATGGCCCTGCGGGGCCATCCTTGTTTAACGACAGGCTTTCTGAACGAGGAACTGTTGTATGGCAGTGTCTGATAAAGGCTCACCGCCCGATGTGCACGCATCGGCGTCGGACGCCGGTCAATTTATTCATCATCACACAGTGTTTCCGACCACCTGGCTAAGCCAGGTTTTGGACGCTGTGATTTCTGCGATAGGCAAGAGTGCGTCCTGGCTTTGGATTGTGGTCACCGGCGTGATCATCTATGCGGTAGTGGGTCGCTATGCCTTTGGCATGGGGTCGGTCACTCTGGAAGAAGTCCAGTGGCATCTGGCCGGTGCGGGCTGGTTGCTGGGGTTGGGCTATACCCTGGTTACCGATGATCATGTCAGGGTCGACGTGATCCATGAGCGCCTGTCGCTAAAAGGTCAGGCCTGGATTGAACTGTTTGGCCTGGTATTCCTGTTGTTGCCGTTTCTCGTGCTGGCGGTTTACGAAATGATCCCATACGCAGTCAGTTCCTGGGAGCAGGGTGAGACCAGTCAGGCACCTGCCGGGCTTCCCTACCGCTGGATCCTCAAGGGCGTTCTGGCACTGTCCTTTGTGCTGCTGATTATTGCTGCCCTGTCCCGTCTGCTGAAAGTCACTGCCATGCTTTTCGGCTTTCCGAAGCCAATCCGGATCGAATCCGGTGAGAACAAGAAAGAGGATGCGTCCTGATGGAGCTTGAAACCCTTTTTGTAATCGGCATGTTCCTCACCTTCGGGGCGCTGTTGATGACCGGTTATCCGGTCGCTTGGGTGTTGGGCGGCACCGCGGTTATCTGGACCGTTATCGGTGTCGTCGCCGTTGAGAATTTTGGTGCCAACCTCTGGTTTGATTATTCCTCCTCCATGGGGCTTGTTCCTGAACGAATATGGAAGGTGGTAAGCAGCGAAACCCTTGTCGCCCTGCCCATGTTTATCTTCATGGGCATCATGCTTGACCAGTCCGGTGTGGCCGAGCGCCTGATGAACAGTATGGTTAAACTGTTTGGTGCCGTCCGCGGCGGCTATGCTGTCACGGTCATCGTGATCGGCGTACTGCTGGCTGCGACCACCGGCATCATTGGTGCCTCTGTGGTTCTGCTCGGCATGTTGTCCTTGCCGGTGATGATGGAAAACAAGTACGACAAGGGCTTTGCCGTGGGTACTGCCTGTGCCACTGGCACCCTGGGTATTCTGATTCCACCTTCCATCATGCTGGTTCTGATGGCTGATCGTCTGGCGGTTCCGGAGGCCTCCGTCGGTGACCTGTTCATGGGCGCTTTCTTCCCCGGGTTGATGCTGGGTGCCATGTACGTGGCCTATGCGATTATCCGTCCGATGCTGCAACCGAACATTGCGCCAGTACCCGAAGGCACAGAGAAAGTGACCTGGAGTATTGTCTGGGAGGTGGCGAAAGCCGTTGTACCAACGGCCGCGCTGATCCTGGGCGTTCTTGGCTCTATCTTCGCGGGCATTGCAACACCAACGGAAGCATCCGGTGTCGGCGCGCTGGGCGCTCTGCTGTTGGCCCTGATGTCTGGTCGACTGAACCTGAAGGTTCTGAATTCGTCGATGCAGCAGACCACCCGAACAGCTGCGTTCATCTTTGCCATCTTCCTGGGCGCGACCGCGTTTTCTGTTGTTCTGCGGGGTCTCGGTGGCGACCAGGTCATTGAAGACGCTCTGCTGGGTCTGCCATTCGGACCCTACGGCGTGGTTCTCACTATCCTGTTTGGTGTCTTCCTGCTGGGGTTCTTCCTGGATTGGGTCGAGATCACACTGATCATCCTGCCCTGGTGGCCCCCGTTGTACAGGCGCTTGGATTCGACCTTGTGTGGTTCACCATTCTGTTTGCCATGTGCCTGCAGACATCGTTCCTGACACCGCCGGTTGGATTCGCGCTGTTCTACATCAAGGGTGTGGCGCCGCCGGAGATCGCCGTTACCGATATCTACCGTGGCGTTATTCCGTTCATCATTATCCAGCTGGTAGCTCTGGCCATTGTGTTCGTGGTTCCGGAAATCGCGACCTGGCTGCCGAGCGTGGCTTACGACTAAGGAGACAAAAACAATGCGTCTGGAAAACCGGATTGCCCTGATTACCGGTGCCGGTCGCGGCATCGGCCGGGCCATTGCTGAGGCTTATGGCCGCGAGGGAGCCAGGGTCGCGGTCGCTGATCTGACTCTGGAGAGTGCCCAGGAAGCCGTGGATGCCATCGAGAAAGCCGGTGGCACCGCCATGGCCCTGGCAATGGATGTCACCAATGAGCAGGCCGTCGATGACGGTGTTGCCGCCATTGTTGAGAAGTGGGGCGGCCTGGATATCGCGCTGGCCAATGCCGGCATTCAGCACATCGACCCGGTGCACAAACTGGCGTTCTCCGACTGGAGCAAAGTCATGAGTGTGCACCTGGACGGCGCTTTCCTCGTAACCCGGGCGGCGCTTCGCCAGATGTATGAGAACGGCGGCGGCACCATGCTCTACATGGGGTCGGTGCATTCCCTGGAAGCCTCGCCCCTGAAATCTCCTTATGTGGCTGCCAAACATGGCATGCTCGGCCTCTGTCGTGCCGTTGCCAAAGAAGGTGCGGAGTTCGGCGTGCGCAGCAACATCATCTGCCCGGGCTTCGTGCGCACCCCGCTGGTGGATAAGCAAATCCCCGAGCAGGCGAAGGAGCTTGGTATTTCCGAGGAAGAAGTGATTAGCAAAGTGATGCTGAAAAACACGGTGGACGGAAAATTCACGACACTGGAAGATGTGTCTGAACTGGCCGTGCATCTGGCCGCCTTCCCTTCGGCCGCGCTGACCGGCCAATCCATCGTGGTCAGCCACGGCTGGCATATGCAGTAAGAATCAGGAGAGACGGATGAGTAACACAGAACAATCACCGGTAGTCTGGTCTCCCTCGGAAGACACCCTGACCAATTCCCGCATGGGCCAGTTCAAGGCCTGGCTGGAGCAGCAGGGCTTTGGGCCCTTTGCCGATTACCACGCCTTGCACCAGTGGTCCATTGATGAGCTGGAAACCTTCTGGCAGAAAATTTGGGATTACTGTGGCCTGGTCTGCGATACCCCGGCCGAGAAAGTACTGGGCAAGCGTGAAATGCCGGGCGCCGAATGGTTCCCGGGCATGAAACTGAACTTTGCCGCCAACCTGCTTCGGCTGGCGGATGGCGAACACGCGGATCGGGAAGCGGTCGTCGCTTACTGCGAAACGCGGCCGGTGCTGCGTCGCACCTATGCACAACTCAAAGCGGACGCAGGCGCACTGGAAGCCTTCCTGCGTGACAAGGGTGTTCAACAGGGCGATCGTGTGGCCGGCGTTGTTGCCAATGGCTACGAAGCCCTGGTTGGCATGCTGGCAGCGACAAGCATGGGTGCCATCTGGAGTTCTGCCTCCCCGGATTTCGGCATTGGGGCCATTCTTGACCGTTTTGGCCAGATTGAACCTTCGGCGCTGATCGTGGTGAATGGCTACGGCTATGGCGGTAAGGTATTCGCCCGCCAGCAGGACTTCGCAGAGCTGATTGCGGGGCTACCCACTCTCAAAACGGTTGTCAGTGTCCAGCAATTGCCGGACGAGCCCCCGATTGCCGGAGACCTGGTTGCCACCTGGGACGACATACTGGCCTACGGCAAAGGTAATGCACCCTCCTTCACGCCGCTGCCCCCGGACCACCCGGTCTATATCCTGTATTCCTCCGGTACCACCGGCAAGCCCAAGTGCATCGTTCACGGCAATGCCGGGCTGTTGGTCAACCACGCCAAGGAACTGATGCTCCACGGCGACGTTGGTCCCGAGGACCGGTTCCTGTACTTCACCACCTGTGGCTGGATGATGTGGAACTGGCAGGCCTCCGCACTGATGACCGGAGCGGCCGTGATCACGGTTGACGGCTCACCGGGTTACCCGAGCCTGAATTTCCTGTGGGACACCGTGGCGGAAGAGAAAGTTACCCACTTCGGCACCAGCGCCAGATTCATAGCCGGCTGCCGGAAAGGCGAGCTCCAGCCCGCGAAAACCCTGGACCAGAGCAAACTGCGGGTAGTTTTCTCCACCGGCTCACCATTGCTACCGGAAGACTATGACTGGATCTACACCGACGGTGCCCCCGGGGCCCTGCTTGGCTCCATCGCCGGCGGCACCGATATCTGCGGCTGCTTCGTGGGCTCAACGCCTTTACTGCCGGTGCGTCGCGGCGAAATCCAGTGCCGCTTCCTCGGTGTTGATGCCGTGGCCTACGGCGACGACGGCCAGCCGGTCAGCGAAGGCCGGGGAGAACTGGTCTGCCGTCAGCCCCTGCCATCCATGCCCGTCAGCTTCTGGCAGGACCCCGGAGACGAACGCTACAAGGACGCCTACTTCAACACCTTCCCGGGTGTGTGGGCCCACGGCGATTTCATCGAATTCACCGAGCATGGCGGCGCCATCATCTATGGCCGCTCTGACGCCACCCTGAACCCGGGCGGCGTTCGAATCGGTACCGCGGAAATCTACCGCCAGGTCGAAACCGTGGCCGAGGTGAAAGACAGCCTAGTGGTCGGGCGCCAGATCGACGGTGACGTGGAAGTGGTTCTGCTGGTGGTCCCGGCCGACGGCCAGGAAATCACCGACGACCTGCTGAAACAGCTCAAAATCCGAATCCGCGAAGGCGCCAGCCCGCGCCACGTGCCCAAGCACATCGTGCAGGTGAACGACATCCCGTACACCCGCAGCGGCAAGAAAGTGGAGCTGGCAGTGGCTCGGCTGATCAACGGCTCGAAGAAGGCGGACAACCGGGATGCCCTCGGTAATCCCGAGGCGCTGGATCATATTCGGGAGCGGTTGGCTGAGGTTGGGTTGTTGCCCGGTTGAAAGCCTGAAATCTGAGAGTGGTTGTCGGATTACGCCGTTGGCTAATCCGACCTACTCGTCTGTTTTTGTCGACAAAATGTTCTCGAAAGCAGCTGTGATTGACTGCGCGGAGGCATACCGAATAGTCCGGTGAGCGGCAGAGGAACCCCTTTCCAAAACTGTGCGGAGCCAGGGATGGCGGAGCCCAAGCGTCACAGGGATGTGCCGTAAGGAGCGTGTTTTGGAAAGGGGTTCCTCTGCCGCTCTACCCGAATGTCCGATGTTAGAAAGTTTCGTAAATTCCCGCCATTTCATCGTCTTGTAACCGAAGATCAGGCATTTTTAGTCCGTTCTTATACTAAGATCGTAACCAAAATTAACGAAAAACTGGTATCTTAGTAGGTCTATCAAAAGTTCCTAATCAGTCATTGCTCAGGTCGGACGTTCAAAAGACGCCTGACCCCGCCATGACCGTCCTGAACCCACCCATTAGCCTGAGGACGAAAATGACATCATCCAAAGCCAAGATTGTCTACACACTGACCGACGAGGCGCCAGCCCTCGCGACACGGTCGCTTCTTCCCATCCTGGAAACCTACGCCAAGCCGGCTGGTATTGAATTTGAAACCAGCGACATTTCCCTCGCGGCGCGTATTCTGGCGAACTTCCCGGATTACCTTGAAGAAGATCAGCGGGTTCCGGATGCCCTGGCCGAACTGGGTGAATACACCAAGGACCCGGATGCCAACATCATCAAACTGCCGAACATCTCAGCGTCCATTCCGCAGCTGCGTGCCGCTATCAACGAGCTGAACGAACAGGGTTACAAGGTTCCGGAATACAAGGAAAACCCCGAGAACGACGAAGAGAAAGAAATCCAGTCCCGCTATGCCAAGGTTCTGGGCAGTGCCGTTAACCCGGTACTCCGGGAAGGCAACTCCGACCGTCGTGCGCCGACCGCGGTAAAAGCCTTTGCCCGCAAATACCCGCACTCCATGGGTGAGTGGAGCCCGGCTTCCCGCACTCACGTGGCGCACATGCGTGGCGGCGACTTTTACTCCAGCGAGCAGTCGGTAACGCTGGACAAGGCCACCAAAGTTAACATCGTGTTCGAGAACAAGCAGGGCAAGCAGACCGTTCTGAAATCCGACCTGCCGCTGCAGGAAGGCGAAGTGCTGGACGGCATGTTCATGAGCAAGAAGGCGCTGGTGAAGTTCTTCGAGGACGCCATTGCTGATTGCGAAAACACCGGCGTTATGTTCTCGCTGCACGTGAAAGCCACCATGATGAAAATCTCCCACCCGATCGTGTTCGGTCACGCGGTGAAGGTTTTCTACAAGGACCTGTTCGACAAGTACGGTGAGCTTTTCGACGAGATCGGCGTGAACCCGAACAACGGCCTGTCCAGCGTGGTCGAGAAGATCAAGCAGCTGCCGGAATCCAAGCAGGAACAGATCCAGGAAGACCTGCACGCCTGTTACGAGCATCGTCCGGAAATCGCCATGGTCGATTCCGTCAAGGGCATCACCAACCTGCATGTTCCCAGCGACGTTATTGTTGACGCATCCATGCCGGCGATGATCCGTAACTCCGGCAAGATGTGGGCGCGGGACAACAAGCTGAAGGACACCAAGGCGGTTATGCCCGAGTCCACCTACGCCACCATCTACCAGGAAGTGATCAACTTCTGTAAGACCCACGGTGCCTTCGATCCCACCACCATGGGTACCGTACCGAACGTTGGTCTGATGGCGCAGAAAGCCGAAGAGTACGGCTCCCACGACAAGACCTTTGAAATCAAGGAAGACGGTGTTGTTCGCATCGTTGCCGAAGACGGCACCGTGCTGACCGAGCACAACGTCGAGACCGGCGACATCTGGCGCGCCTGCCAGACCAAGGACCTGCCGATCCGCGACTGGGTCAAGCTGGCGGTCAACCGTGCCCGTGCCACCGGCATGCCGGCCGTGTTCTGGCTGGACGATGAGCGTGCCCACGACGCCCAGCTGATCAAGAAGGTCGAGACGTACCTGAAGGAGCACGATACCGAAGGCCTGGATATCCGCATCATGTCTCCGGTTCGCGCGATCCGCTGGACCATGGAGCGCCTGATTCGCGGTCTGGATACCATCTCGGTCACCGGTAACGTTCTGCGTGACTACCTCACCTGACCTGTTCCCGATTCTGGAACTGGGTACCAGTGCCAAGATGCTGTCCATCGTTCCGCTGCTCAACGGCGGTGGCCTGTACGAAACCGGTGCCGGCGGTTCCGCGCCCAAGCACGTGCAGCAGCTGATCCAGGAAAACCACTTGCGCTGGGATTCCCTGGGTGAATTCCTGGCCACAGCGGTGTCCCTGGACGAGCTGGGCGAGAAGCAGAACAACGAGCGCGCGCGCCTGCTGGGTCAGACCCTGGACAAGGCCACCGAGCGTCTGCTGGAAAACAACCAGTCTCCGTCCCGGGTTACCGGTGAACTGGACAACCGGGGTTCTCACTTCCACCTGGCCCGTTACTGGGCGGAAGAGCTGGCCAGCCAGGACAGCGACAAGGATCTGAAGGAGTTCTTCACCAAGCTGTCGGCACAGCTGGAAGAGAACAAGGACAAGATCCTGGAGGAGATGACCGTGGTTCAGGGCAATCCGGCCGATATCGGGGGCTACTACCACCCGCCGATGGAGAAGGTCTGCGAAATCATGCAGCCCAGTGCCACGCTGAACCGGATCCTTGAGGATGCCCGTGCATCTGTGAAGTAAGTCAGCGTTGAAGCATCCGGACTGACATCCGGATGCATTCAAAAAACCGGACAACCCTTGGGGGTTCTCCGGTTTTTTTATGCCCGTGTTCCGGGCGATCAGTCCTCGTCCGGTTCGTCCTGATAGCCTTTGCCGGTCTCGCCGGCTCGCCTGAGCTGAATCAGCGTGAGCGGCGGCCCCACCAGTTCAAAGATCACCGTTGCGCCAATGACCAGAGGCAGAATATACGTCAGTTCCGGCAGCCGTTCTGTGGCCAGCAGTGCCAGGCCCAGGGCAACGCCGGCCTGGGGCATGAGGCAGGCGCCGATCCGTTTCCGGGTATGAGATGCAGAGCCGGCCAGATAGCCGCCGAACCGTCCGCCGGCCAACCTGCCGGCAATTCGGGCGGCAACATAGGCGAGGCCCAGTGCACCGAGGGTTGGCAGCATGGCCCACTCGAGCTGGTAGCCGGCCATGAAGAAGAACAGGGCTAGGAACGGCTCGGAAATCCCTTCAATTGAACGGAACGGGCGCACATGATGCCTTGCCCGGTTGGCGACCACGATGCCGAGGGTCATGCAGGTCAGCAGATAGGAGAGGCCAAGAAACGACGCGATGCCGGCGGCCACAAAGACAAACCCGGCGGACTCGAGCAACATCGGCTCCCCGGGCCGCAGCCGGCCAGTGAGCCAGGCCATGGGCAGACCCAGGACAATGCCCAGAAGAACCGCCCCCCCGACATCCAGAAGACCGACTCCAAGGGTTGAAAGCCCGCTACCACCATCGCCCAGCAGCAGTTGTGCGCCGACCAGGCAGATACTGAACAGGATGGCGCCCCAGGCATCGTCAATGGCGACGACCTGAAACACCAGCCGGGTCAGCGGGCCGTTGGCACCCGCTTCCTTCAAGGTATCCAGTGTTGCTGCCGGCGCTGTTGCCGTTGCAATGGAACCCAGGAGCAGCGCAGCGGGAAGATTCCGGGTAACCAGCCAGACTGCGACGGCAACAAAGGCTGCCGTTACCAGGGTGACCGCAATGCTCACGATCACCGCCTCCCGGCCTTCCGCCAGATTCTTCACAGCCATGCGCTCGCCCAGCAGGAAGCCGACCATGGCAAGCGTTAACTGGGTAATGAATCCGAAGTGATCGTCTGCACCCGCTGGCAGAAGATCCAGAAGTTCCGGTCCGGCGAGGGCCCCAAGCAAGAGCAACAGGGTGACCCTGGGCACGTGTATGCGCTGGCCGATGCCGTGTGCGGCAAGGGCCAGCAGCATGGTGCCGCCGATCAGTAGCAGATCCGTTGCGTGATTCACGGGTTACTCCTGGTGAGGAGGAGAATGCAGCGGAGCGAAAGAGCCTTTGGTCAGGTGGGCCAGGTCCCGGGGCGCAAGTTCAATCTCCAGCCCTCTTCGCCCTCCGCTGACAAAGATGGTGTCGAAGCCCAGGGCCGAATCGTCGATAATGGTTTTCAGCTTTTTTTTCTGGCCCAGCGGGCTGACGCCACCCAGGACATAGCCGGTAGTACGTTCGACCAACTGTTTGTCAGCCATTCCGGCTTTTTTGCCACCTGCGGCCCGGGCAATCAGTTTCATGTTGAGCATGGCGGTTACCGGCACGATGCCCACGACCAGCTCCTTGCCATCAATGGCCACTACCAGAGTCTTGAACACCCGGGCAGGAGCCACGCCCGTTTTCTCGGCGGCCTCGGTACCATAATTCTCGTTCGCCGGATCGTGTTCGTACTCATGGATTGTATGAGGCACAGCGGCTTTGCGCGCAGCGTTGATGCCAGGCGTCATGCTCGGCTCCTGAAAGAGGACAGAGACCGGGAATTAAAGCAGCTAACCGGCACTGCAACAACTGCTCCGGGCCAGGGCAAGTCATAGTGCTCCGGCGATTTTACCAGGGATGACATTTGTCGCTCGACTTAACGTCCCGTTATGACTATTTTTCGTACATTATAAATGTCCAAACACCGATGGCCGTATGTTCGTGGAGCCTTCGCGGCCAGACCCTCAAGGAATGAACAGATTGAACGATAACCGGACACCCCTGCGGCGGGCTGGCTGGGCTGCGCTGGTCTATCTGATTGCCGGCTTCGCGTGGATTGCGTTTTCCGATACCGCCGCCGAGGCCTGGTTCCCGGACCCTCAGACCTTTTCCCTGGTCCAGACCTGGAAAGGTTTCCTGTTTGTCCTGACCACGGGCCTGGTGCTGTTCGTGGCGCTTCTGCGCCAGCTCACCAAGGACCGGGCCCTGCTCACCCTGCAACACAATCAGCGCCAGGCCCTGCGCAAGCGCGAGCGTCAGCTACAGGTCCTGATGGATAACCTACCCGGTATGGCATATCGGTGCCGCTATGACCGACATTGGACCATGCTGTTTGTATCCCAGGGCTGTGCCCGCCTTACCGGCTACGAGCCTGAGGACCTTATCAATAACCGGGTGGCCAGTTACGCCAGCCTGATGGATGAAGAAGACAGTGAGCGGATCCTGGGTGAGGTGCAGGCGGCTCTGGACAACGACGAATCGTTTTCCCTGGAATATGGCCTTACCCGCCAGGATGGCAGTCGGATCTGGGTGTGGGAGCGTGGCCGGGGCGTCGAGGAAGAGGATGGCACTGTTGTGCTTGAAGGCATTGTGCTGGACATTTCCGATCGTAAGACCCTTGAAAACGAGCTTGAGGAAATGGCCACCCGGGATCCGTTGACCGGCCTGTTCAACCGCCGGGAAATGTCCAGGGTTCTGGAGGAGGAACTGGACCGGGCCAGGCGATATCAGCGACCCATGGCGGTGCTCTGGGTTGATTTTGACCATTTCAAGGATGTGAACGATACCTTCGGCCATGCCGCCGGTGATTCGGTCCTCCGGTCCATCAGTCGCCTGCTGCTGGGCAGCGTGCGCAGCGTCGACGCTATTGGCCGGTTTGGCGGTGAGGAGTTCGTCATCGTGCTGCCGGAAATGGATCTTGAGGAAGCCCAGGATACGGCCGAGCGGCTCCGGCGCAAAGTGGCGGAAAAGCCGCAGCCGCTGGGGAATGGCCAGGAGGTGCCGCTGACCATCAGTGTGGGCGTTGCGGTCTATCCCGATCACGGACAGACTGCACCCACGCTCTGTGCCGCCGCCGACAAGGCGATGTATCTGGCCAAACAGCGCGGTCGAAACTGTGTCGCCATGGCGCACCTGCACGACCAGGTCCATAATCAGTAATGAGACCCGTGTGCCGGACCGGGTGGAGACGGTGACGCCCGCCCGATTGCGACCCGGCCAATGTAAAACGGGTCGGTTCCTTTGAAGATAGAAAAACAACAACGTTACTGAAAAAGGTTTGAACTGATGAACCGACTTGCCCGCCGTGCCCTCCACACCAGCCAGATTCCCAAGGACCTTGAAGCCGTCACCTTCCGGGATGCCGCTGGTGAAAACCCGGCCGCTGCAGGCGTCAGCCAGGAAACGGTTGATGCCGTGTGGCGCAGCGTCCAGAGCATCTACCGCACCGGCGTGCATCCGGGGATCCAGATCTCCATTCGCCACAGGGGCGAACAGGTCCTGCACCGGGCCATTGGCCATGCCAGTGGCAACGGCCCCCAGGACCCGCGAGATGCGGTTAAAGTCCCGATGACCACCGATACACCCATCTGTTACTTCTCCGCCTCCAAGGCCGTGACAGCGTTGCTGATGCACATGCTGGCAGAGCAGGGGCTGGTCAATCTGATGGACCCCGTGTCGTACTACTGTCCCGAGTTCGGGGTGAACGGCAAGCGTACGATCACCGTTCACCAGATTCTTTCCCACCGGGGCGGCATTCCCGCAATTTCCCGGGATACGCCAATTGATGTGCTGTGGGACAATGACGAAGTCTGGAGACTGCTTTGCGCCGCGCGACCGGTGGAGGTCGATGGCGCCAAGGTGGCCTATCACGCCATCACCGGCGGCTTTGTCCTCCAGCAGGTACTCGAACGGGTGACCGGCGACACCATCGAGAACTACCTCGACAAGCACCTGCGTCGGCCCATGGGTATGAAGTGGTTTACCTATGGTATTGCCCCGGAGCATCTGAACGATCTGGCCTGTAACTACGCCACCGGGCCAACGCCCCGGTTCCCGGTTTCCTGGGTGGTTAACCGGGCTCTTGGCGGCGATATCCGGACCGTTGAGCGGGTCACCAACGATCCCCGGTTCCAGGAGGCAGTGATTCCGGCAGGGAATCTGTGTGGGACCGCCGAGGAGATGGGTCGTTTCTTCCAGATGATGCTGAACGGCGGACTCTGGAACGGCCGGCGAATCTGCAGCGAGATTACCATTCGCCGGGCCATTCAGCAGTTCGGTTCCCTGCAGATAGACCGCACCATGATGATACCCATGCGCTTCAGTGCCGGCATGATGCTGGGCGGCAATCCCGTGGGCCTCTGGGGCCAGCAAAGCCGCTTTGCTTTCGGCCACGTCGGGCTGATCAACAAGCTTTGCTGGGCAGACGCTGCCCGTGATATCTCGGTCAGCCTTCTGAACACGGGCATCCCGATTGTCGGTCATCACCTGCCGGCGCTGGCGAAGTTTGTGTATGCCGTGGGCAACCGCTTCCCACTGATACCGGAACACCGGCGACCGCTGATCGCGGCCTGAGGCGACTGCTTTAGAGGGTCCTCAGCTGGGCTTCCAGTATGCCCAGCACCGATGACAGGATGTCGCGGAAATCCGTCAGTGTCTGGGTGCGCTGGATCACGTCCTCGCGGTTTTCATCGAGCCGCTCCAGTTTCGGGACGACCCGCCGAATGCCCTCGGTGATCACTTCGTAGGGGTAATGGTGGTCCTGGATACTGAGCTTGTTAATCTCGGCCACTTCCTGGCTGAAGATGCTGATGATGTCGTACAGCATGTCCTTGTGGTGAATGCTACTGGCTTCCCAGTAGGCGTCGTCCAACAGTTCCAGTAGCGACAGATATTCACGGAGGGTATCCGCCACGGATGTCTGGGTCATGGGAACTCCTGTCGGTGGGCAATGTCGTATCTACAGGGAACTATAGCAGGGCTTCGGTCGTGTGGATCACAGGAAGCCCGGCAAGGCTGCAAATAAAAATGAAACTCTATTCATTTTAATTGCACTTTGTCTGACAGTTGTGCAGACTTGCCTGATGGGAAAAGGATCTATCACGACTCAATGGACGAGAAGCCGAATGGACAAGCCCACACCCCCCAGCCACCAGTCAGCCTCCCGCGAGGTCAAGCTGGACCATCACGACAGCGTTCGCAATCACGTGCATCAGCAGGTGCGCTCCGAGGTTGAGCGGCTCGAACGCCGAATCGAAACCCTCCGTCTGGTCAAGGCGCCTCATGCGGCCATCATGATCTCCACCTATGAACGGATGATCGACCGCAAGAAAGGCTTCCTGCAAAACTGGGACCTCAGGGACGGAGGCGCCAGCTAGCGCTCGGCGATCGCCACGGTTGCCCAACTGGCCACAGCCTCCGCGTCCTCCTGATAGGTACAGTTGGCCGGATTGGCCATGGTGTCCTCCTCGTCCGCTGAGTCAGGATCGTCAATGCGGGCCGGCTCGCCATCCGAGGCAAAAATCCTGACCAGTTCCATGTTGTAATCCAGCTCGATTCTCAGGCAGTCCGGATGGTTGTCTTCCCGAGTGTACCCCGGATAGCGGTCGAGCTTGATGACTTCGGATTCGTCGTTCTTGATAAACAGTGTGTCGGTGTTTTCGTCAATGAAATCCTGGCGCAGTTCAATACTGCCGTGGTTCCGGCTCAGGTAGTCGGCCGTTGCAAACTCGGTGGGACTGTAGCCCAGCGTCATGAAGCTGTTGGCATCGAACCGGCTACCTGCCAGCACGCTGACAAGTTCCGGCTGGGCTGCCTGGTCCTCTTCCTCAACGCTGCGGCTGACGTACTGGACGGTGCGATAGACCTTGTTTTCGAGATCCGACTCCTCCGGGCCATCCGGCAGGTAACGCCAGTCCAGGGTGGGGTAGATCCAGAGCTGGTCGTTCAGTGGCAGATCGGCAATCACCGCCGACTGGTCTGTGAACCGGATCTGGGCGCCGTTGCCCCGGGTGTTGTAGGTGCCCGCGACGCCATCGGCAATGCGTTGACTGATGTACCGTTTGCCTTCCTGGAAATTGGTGACTTCGCCGGACGCCAGCACCTGGTTCATCAGGTCCAGCGGGTTGCGCACACTGTCATAGCTGGTGCCGGAGTCTGTGGGCGTGGCACGGATAAAAATCTCGATATGGGAGCGTATTTCGCTGGTAGTCTCGAGGTCGTCGGACGCTTCCCCTGCGGGCTGTATGCCCCGGTAAAAGTCCCGGAAACGAGTGTGTCTGAGGTTGTCGGGGGCCACCTCGGTGTTCTCCAGGGTGAAGCTGGAGAACGTCAGATCCACATTGGTGGCCGGATTGAACGCTGAAGGGCCGGTGTCCTCAAGTCCGCAGCCACTCAGGACAAGCGTGGTCATGGCAACAGCAGCGAAAATGCAGGAATGTCTCATTTCAGAAGGCCCCGGGATGCGATAAACGGTGTAAACGGCTAAAGTGAGTCACCAGGACGGTATGGCCCCGGTGCGGTTACCGACAGTAAAACAAAAAACAGGTATCTACCCTCGCGGAGATCACATTTTGCGGCAACGGCTTGAATTGGCGCCCCCGGCGGTGACGTCTTTGATGGTAGTTCTGCTGCTCCTGGTCACGGCCATGACGCCGTCCTCGGCCAGTGCAGCCGGGCCCTGCCGTGATGGCGAGATTGTCCTGGATGGCGGTGTCGAGAGTATCCGTGATCTGGGTGGCTGTATCTGGTACCTCGAGGATCCGGAGCAGGCACTGACTCTGGAAGAGGTTCGCAAACTGGAATCGGGTGCCTTCACCCGCCACGAAGGCGGCGTGTTGAACTTCGGCTACACCGAGTCCGCATACTGGGTGCGCCTGGATCTGCGGGCAGACGGTAACCTCGACCAGAACGGATGGATCCTGGAGCTTGCCCTGCCCCTGGTCGATCAGGTCGCCCTGTTCATGGTCCGCGACGGCGCCCTGGTTGAACAGCGCCAGGCCGGTTACGAGGATAACTGGGGGGAGCGGGATCTGGCGGTTCCCAATCCTACCTTCCGCCTGTCCCTGGCGCCGGATACCCTCAATCGCGTCTATCTTCGGGTGGTCAACACCAACACCTTCCGTTTGCCCATCAGCCTCTGGCACCCGGACAGTTACATTGAAAAAGTGTCGGTGGATGAACTGGTGCGGGGCATCCTGCTGGGCGCGGTGCTCGCCATTCTGGCCTACAACCTGTTTGTCGCGGTCTCGGTGCGCGAGCGAAGCAACATCTATTACGTGCTCTACCTGGTGTTCGCGAGTATCTTTATCTTTACTGAACAGGTGCATGGCATCCAGTTGCTTGAGAGCCGGCCAGCGATCTTCGACAAACAGTTCCTGCATTTCCAGATCATTCTGACCTGGTTCTGGGGCCTGCTGATGGCAAGGTCACTGCTGGAGACCCGGGAGCGGTCGGCCGACCTTGATCAGGTGATCCGCCTCTGTCTCTATTCGGTGGTCGCGACGTTCGTGCTTTCCCTGTTCCTGCCCTACCACGTGGCCATGGAATGGATTGTGGTTGGCTCTGTCCTGCTGAGCCTGATCCTGATTGTGGTCAGTTACCTGTCCTGGCGCTATTACAACCCGGCGGCCCGGTCCTACTTTTTTGCCTGGACCCTGGCCCTTGTGGGCTTCGGCATCTACGCCCTGACGGTAATGGGCATACTCCCGCTGAACACATTCACCGCCTATTCGCCGCAATTCGGTCTGACCGCCCAGATCATTCTGTTCTCGTTTGCCCTGGCAGACCGGATCAAGCAGGTTCAGGGCGAGGCCCTGGGCTGGAGCCAGCGGGCGTTGTCGAATCTTCAGCGCTACCAGTCGCTGTTCGACAATGCCATTGAGGGCGTCTTTCAGATGTCCCCGGAGCGGCGTTTTGTCACTGCCAATCCGGCCATGGCGCGTTTGCTGGGCTACAGCAGCAGCCGCGAGCTGCTCAAGCGGAACCCGGACGTTCTGGAAACCTGCATCGCCGATGATCGCCTGCGGCGGCTGGTGATCGAACAGCTGGAGGCCCGGGGAACGGTCAAGGGCATTGAGGCCCGATACCTGACCCGGGATGGCGACGAGCGCTGGGCGACCATCTCATTGCATACGGTTTATGACGCCGAGGGCGAGCCCACTCACCTGGAAGGGACCTGCATCGACGCCACCGAAAGTCACAACCGGCAGAGAATCGAGCGAGAGCGTGAGCAGGAGAGGCTCGAAAAGGAACTGGCCCGTAACTCGGCGGAGGCCAAGAGCCAGTTCCTGGCCAATATGAGCCACGAAATCCGCACACCGCTGGCGGCGATCATCGGGTACGGTGAAACCCTGCTTGAGCCGGATCTCAGCGAAACGGAGAAACGAAGCAGCGCAGAGACCGTGGTGCGCAGCGGGCGCCATCTGCTGGATCTGGTCAACGACATTCTCGACCATTCGAAGATCGACGCCAACAAACTGGATGTGGATATCGTATGGGTCAATCTGCCGGAACTTCTCGATGAAATCCGCGCCTTCTTTGCCCCCCGGGCACGGGAAAAGGGGCTGGATTTCAGCATCATCTGTGAGTACCCGTTGCCGGAGCAGGTCTGTACCGACCCGACCCGCCTGCGACAGATCATCATCAACCTGTGTGGCAATGCCCTGAAGTTCACCGACAAAGGGTCGATCTCCCTGGTGGTCCGCTGTGATCGCGAGCAGGAATTGCTGGTGGCCAGGGTGGTGGATACCGGCATTGGCATGAAGCCGGAACAGCTGGGGCGGCTGTTTGATCCCTTTGCCCAGGGCAGCGCCGCGATTTCCCGGCAATACGGCGGCACCGGCCTCGGGCTCAGTATTTCCCGGCGGCTGGCGGAAATGCTTGGTGGCAGTATCCGGGTGAACAGTACCTATGGCGAGGGCAGCGAGTTTGAGCTGTCGATCCGGACCGGGCCACTGGAACAGGTCCATTTCCTGCGCGATGCGTCGGAGCTCAGCCAGCGCCGCAGGGCCATACCCATGGTGGTGGCGCCGAGTCTGTCCGGGCGCATCCTGTGTGCCGAAGACAACGAGGTAAACCGGCGGCTTGTGTCCCTGCTGGTGTCGCGAACCGGGGCGGAACTGGTTCATGTGAGCAATGGCGCCGAAGCCCTGGAACTGGCGATTCGCGAGCCCTTTGATCTGATACTGATGGACATCCAGATGCCGGTGATGAACGGCCGGGATGCCACGGCGGCCCTGCGCGAGGCCGGAGTGAATACGCCGGTGATCGCCCTGACCGCCAATGTGATGTCCGAAGACATTGCCGATTATCGGCTGGCGGGCTGCAATGAGCACCTTGCCAAGCCTATCGACAAGCAGCGGTTCTATGAAACCCTGGCCCGGTACCTGTCGGTCATTCCGGACATGGCCCATACCCCCATGCGGCGCTATCAGGGCAAGGTGCTGGTTGCCGAAGACAATGCCGAGAACCGTCAGTTGGTGGAGCGCATGCTGAGCCGCGAAGGATTGGACGTGGTGGCGGTGGCCAGTGGTGACGAAGCGGTCCGGACAGCGCTGTCAGATACCGTGCATCTGGTGCTGATGGATCGTCATATGCCGGGTATGGATGGTGTCGCTGCCACCAGGCTGCTGCGCCAGGCCGGGTTCCGACGGCCAATGATCGCCTTTACCGCCGGCGATCAGCAGGAAACCGACGCACTGCTTGAAGCAGGGTGTGACGGGGTGCTGAACAAGCCCATTGATCAGTCTCATTTAAGATCCCTGCTGGATCGCCTGCTGGATGCCGGTCCTGGCTCCGTGAGGGACTCTGACGAAGACGCCGAGATTGCCCATCTGATTACTCAGTTCCTTGACGGTCTGTCCGGTCGCCGGGCGCAAATGGAAGCCGCACTGGCGGGAGCCGATCGCGAGACAATGAAAATCGAAGCCCACCAGATCAAGGGTACGGCGGGGGCCATGGGCTATCCGCTGATGACCCGTCAGGCAGGTATACTGGAAGAGCTTCTGAAAGTCACTGAACCGGACTGGGACCGGGTTCGCAGCGAACTCGGGGCGCTCAGTGAAATGATAGACCGTGCCCTCTCTGCTGCGAAAGCCCCGGGCTGATGTGTCCCGAGAACAACCAACAGGAAGAACCCGATGAGTGAGCTGCCGGAACGCCGAGAACACCATTCCCTGAGCATGATGTACGGAACCTATGCGGACATCCTGTTTGTGCTGTTTCCCTTCCTGATCATCGGGATGCAACGCCTCTGGGAAGGCCGGCTGTATGAGACCCTTTTACGGCCGGATCTGAGCATCGCCGCCGCCATTCTCGCCGGCCTCGCCATCGGCAAGTTTGTACTGGGCCTGGTGACCAACCGGGATCTGGGGCGCTACAAGGAGCGGATTGTCTTCTTTATCGCGCTGACCCTGTTCGTGGTCCTGGGCCCGGCAATCATTCTGATCTTGAGTATACTGGGAAGCGCGGAAGTGCCGGGTTTTGTCACCTTTGTTCAGCCGATCCTCCTGATAATTGCCATTTCCCTGTACACAACGGCGGTGAGCATCAGCAATATACTCACGCGATTTGGTACGGAAGATGTTGTTCCGGCCCATGAGGACGCATCGACGGGGCCGGAACACAGCGAAACCAGAGAGCCGCGCCCGGCGCCGCTGGATTTGCCCCGGCGGACCGGCAACGACCCAACAGCTTGACAGGAGCAACCCCCATGACGGATCTGAAAGTGCTGGTAGTGGAAGATGAGCCGGTAATGCGAGAGCGGCTGGTGGACATGCTCTACAAGGCTGGCGCCACCAAGGTGATCGAGTGTATTGATGCGGCTTCCGCCAGGACGGCTTTCAAAGCCCAGGAGTTTCAGATCATCCTGCTTGATCTGGGCCTGCCGGATGGCGATGGCCACGAGCTGATGCTGGAATTCAAGGAGGCCCGGGCGGAGCAGCACATAGTGCTGGTGACGGCGGATGATTCCATCGAAAGCATCCAGCGGGCAATCAGCGCTGGCGCAAACGGTTACGTGGTCAAACCCTATTCACAGGAAAAGATTCACGATGTGGTGAACAATTACGCCATGGTGCACGGCGGCGACATGGCGATGATGCAGGGTCTGAACCGGCGCCACTGACCGGTTCAGACATGCGTCAGGCGAATCAGGCGACCTGCCGTGCAATCCAGGAATTGTAACGGGTAGCCAGCGCTCTTACGTACCTTGCCTCGGCGTCGTTCAGGTTGCCCAGAACGCCTTTGAAGATCCAGCCCCGCTCATACACACCCAGCACCCGCTGCTCGTCATCCAGGTTGACGCGCTGATTCAGTTTTTTGCAGATCGCATCCAGCAGCGGCAGCTTTTCCGGGCGCTTGATCGGGCCCTGACGATTGTTGATGGGCTGGTTTGCTGCACGAGTTGTCGGATGTCTTTTCATGATGTTCTCCTTGTCGTTTTGCGGCTGCAAAAACAAAAACCCCGGCGCCTGAAGCAACCGGGGTTTCGCGGAGAAGCTGACCCGGTTGCTACAAAGGCTCCCGGGACTGACCGAAAGCCGTTAGATGTCTTTCACCATCGCGCGAACAGACTGCACTGCATGGCAACCTGCTGCTGTGTAAGCAATGAACTGTGGAATCATTCTGGTCATACCGGCTCTTGAGTTTCGGTTCGATTACCAGTGTATAGGCTAATGGGCCGTTTGCAATAGGTCTGCATCTTCGGCAAACCCCTACAGACGGCCTCAGGGGCGCTTGGCATAATTTCGAGCGTCACGTGTTTTACGTTGTGCAATCCTGACTGCCTGCCGCGCCAGGCAGTCAATGGATCTCTCCTTTCTACGCAGCCTTTATGGCTGCGTTTTTTTTGGGTAGTGGAATCTTCGTAGCCACTACTTCGTACAGATTTTCCTGGCTGTCCTGGCGATAATTCGCATACTACCTTTTCATTCATTGCCACCGACAGACAGAGGTTGAAACCTAGCAAAATGTCCGACGACGCCGGATCTGCCAGTAGAAAGTTACGTTCCCACGCATTGATTGAACTCGCCCTGATTATCGCACTGGGGCTATACCTGTTGGCCGTGCAGGGGCAGGTGGTGGGCGAAAACCTGGTGTTTACCGTAACCGGGGCCGCGCTCATGGCGCTGGTGACCTACTGGACCCTCAACACCCTCCGGGATGGTCTCGAGGTCATCGCATTGCGTGTCAGACACTGATTACCTGATTCCGGATCAGGCCCGACGACTCTGACCGGTTAATGGCTCCAGGGCGCCATGGTCCTCGGCAATCCGTTCCCAGGTTTTGTGGAGGATCAGGGCGTCGTTTGCCGCCCGATGTACTGGCAAGCCAAGGTCGGTAATCACCTGCTGGCGAAGCGCTGACCACTGGCGCACCTGGCGGGTGTCCAGCAATGCTGAAATGGACTCCAGCTGGAACGCCGGGGTGATGCGGGCGGCCCTGAACAACCGGTGCAGCCAGAAGCTGTCGAACGTCCAGGCATCGCAGAACACCTGCTCTGGCAGCAGCTCATTCAGGGCCCTGGCCACTTCACCCACAGCAATACCGTCCGCTTCCAGGGTCTCACGGGAAATGCCGTGTATCTGTTCAGCGCTTTGCGACCAGTCCTGCCAGAGGACATGGGGGGCGATCAGCCAGCTATGCAGAGTGCCATCCGGCATGCAAATCCCTACCTCAATGGGGTAGCTCGCGATCAGATCAAGACTGGATGCCTCGAAATCGATGAATGCCGGCTGGATAGTGGTCATGGAGTCAGTGTAGCTGATGAGTTGTTTTTCGCTGAGTTTACCCGCCCCGCAACCGAGACGCGAACCCAACCTGTGCCTGCACTGTTACAATATGTCCATTCATTGTAAAAGCCCGATGACAGCAACAGGCAACGGGCGCGACAGTAAACCAGCACTGAGCCAATAGCACCATACGGGGAGCCCGAATGACAGACACCGTGGTTGTAATCTATTCCGGAGGCATGGACTCCTACACTCTGCTGCATCTGGCCAGGGAACGCGGGTATCGGGTGCATGCGCTGTCCTTCAATTACGGGCAGCGTCACGTCCGTGAGCTGGAGTGCGCGCGTTCGGTATGTGAGGCCCAGGGCATTCCCCACAAGGTGATCGATATCCGCGCCATGAGCGAGGTGATGGCCGGTTCATCGTTGACCTCGGATGTAGAGGTGCCGGAGGGTCATTACGAAGAAGACAGCATGAAAGCGACCGTAGTGCCGAACCGCAACATGATCCTTCTGTCGCTGGCAACCGGTTACGCGGTAACCGTGGGCGCCGGCGCTGTGTGGTACGGGGCTCACGGTGGCGACCATGCCATCTACCCGGACTGTCGACCGGAGTTTGTCGAGAAAATGGACGCGGTCTGCCGAGTCGCCAACTACGAACCGGTGGGCATCGAGGCGCCCTTCATGGCCATGGACAAGGGCCAGATCCTGGCCGAAGGTCTTCGCCTGGGCCTGGATTATTCGCAGACCTGGACCTGCTACAACGGCCGGGAGCAAGCCTGTGGCCGCTGTGGTTCATGCGTTGAGCGCCTGGAAGCGTTTGCCGCCAATGGTGTTACGGATCCTCTGGAATACGAGGGTGCAGGCTGATGTATCGGGTCAAGGAAGCGTTCTACACCCTGCAGGGCGAAGGCGCCCAGGCCGGCCGCGCTGCCGTGTTCTGTCGTTTCAGCAAGTGCAACCTCTGGACCGGCCGAGAGAAAGATCGTGCCAGTGCGGTCTGCAATTTCTGTGATACCGATTTTGTGGGCACGGACGGCCAGAATGGTGGCCGGTTTGAAACACCGGAGGCCCTGGCCCGTCACATACGGAGTCTCTGGCCAGACGCGCCGGGCAAGCCCTACGTGGTGTGTACCGGGGGAGAGCCCCTGTTGCAGCTGGATACGGCTCTGATCGAGGCGTTCCACCGTGAGGGGTTCGAAGTGGGGGTCGAGACTAACGGAACCCTGCCGGCCCCCGAAGGCATTGACTGGCTCTGCGTCAGCCCCAAGGCCAATGCCCCGGTGGTCATCGAGGCCTGTGACGAGCTGAAGCTGGTGTACCCGCAACCTCTGGCGATGCCGGAGCGATTCCTGGGCATCCGCGCGAGCCATTATTTCCTGTCACCCATGGCCTCCCCTTCAATACCCGAAACAGCCGTGGACGAGATCAAGCAAAGCAATACCCGACGGGCGACTGACTACTGTCTCGCGCATCCCCAGTGGCGCCTCACTCTGCAGATGCACAAAATCATCGGGATCGACTGATCAGCCGGTTGCCAGTGCCCGCTCGGCAGGTGTCGAGGCGGATCTGGCTGGCGCGCTTCGGTAATGACTGGGGCTGCTGCCGGTCCAGCGCTTGAAAGCCCGGGTGAAGTTCGCGGCATCGGCATAGCCCAGGGCGTCGGCAATCTGGCTCAGGTTCATGCCGGTGCTGCGGAGCAGATCCTGTGCCCGTTCCAGGCGGACCTGGTCCACCAGCTGCTGGAAGCTGGCTTCTTCCTCCTGCAGTCGCCGTTTGAGTGTCCTTTCGGAGACAAACAAGGTGCCTGCAACCCGGGCCAGTTTCGGTGGGAAGGGGTGACTGGTTTCAATCACCCGCCGGACCCGACAGGCAAATCCGGCGTCTTCGGTCAGCTGCCGCAGCGCCTCCTCGCACTGGGCTCTTGATGAGGCGGCCAGTTGGTCGTCGGTGAAGCGCACGGGCAGATCCAGGCGGGCGGCGGGAATCACCAGGGCATTCTCCGTGGCACCGAACTCCACCGGTACCGGGATCTGTGAACGGAACCGTTGGAAATAGGCCGGCTCCGGTCCGCGGCGAACAATTCGCAAACCGTCAACCACTGAGCCCGTCAGTTGCGCCCCCATGGAAACGCACCCGAACAGCATGGCGTCCATGATAAACCCGTGCAGGGGGCCGAGATCGATATCGCAGCTGACAACGTACCAGGCCAGGTTGCCGGTTTCCCGTTTGCAGACCTGAAGATGGGGCACCCGCAGTGTCAGGTACCGGGTCATCAGCTCCATGGCATCGCCCAATGTGCGGCTGCTCATGACCGCCGTACCCAGGGCGCCGTGCAGTGGTAGCTTCAGTTCCCGGGCGAGCATGATTCCGAGCCCCGGCTCGCCGCTTTCGATAATGGCCCGGGTGACAAACTCGCTGGCCTGGGTCTGGCTGACCCGCAGATCGGTGGATTGAAGGCGGGCCGGATCGAGTCCGACCCGAAGCAGAAGGTCCTGTTCATCAACCCCGATGGTATTCAGCAGCTCGGCCAGAAGGTGCAGGTAGATGGCCGGCATGCCCAGGTCCTGTGCCGTTGAAACGGAGGCGCGCATGGGATTTCCTCGTCTGATTCTGTTCTTGTTATGTCGCAGAATGCGTAGTTTCGACGATTATGGCGTCTCCCGCTTCGTTCCCCCATGACTTCGCTGACGAAATAAATGGCCTGAAAGGCCAATCATCGGCTGGTACTCGCGCAGCCTGGTCGGTTCACTGTCCATGGCGGCGGACGAAGCTTTCAAGGGCCGCGGCGGATCGCCCGGGTGTTTCCAGCATGGGAAGATGCCCCACACCCCGGAACATGTGAATTTCGGCGTGCGGCGTCGCCGAGCCGAACCAGTCCACGCAGCGCGTGGGCGTGATCACGTCCCGGTCACCCCATTGAACCTGCAGTGGTGGCGTATCAGGGCCCAGATAGCGGGCCGGTGCCAGGGCGTCTGCCACCATGTCGCTGAATATGTGCCGGAGAGCGTCGGTTCGGCCCAGCAGATCGGGACCCAGCAGGCCGGCCATGGCGAGGCCGGATATCGTGGGCTTGCCGGTACCAACACTGTTGAACATGCGGTAAACCCCTTTCCAGTCCCGTGGAATCAGGATGCCGTCGCGATCGGATGGGAGGGAAGCATGAATGTCGACCTGGGCATGCTCAGGGATGCCCGCACTGTTCAGCAATGTTACGGAACGGGGTGCCGGGGCCAGGGTGTGGGCCAGGACAGCTGCGATGGCACCCCCCATGGAACTGCCGGCCAGATGGATATTGTCGGTGTCAAAGCCGGCAAGCCATTGTCCCAGTCGCCGGGCCTGGGTCTCATAGCGGTAGCAGGCCTGGGAAAGGTAATCACTCTCCCCGAACCCTGGCAGATCCGGTGCCAGCAAATGCCAGTGTCTGGGCAGTCGTTGCAGCCACAGCCCCCAGTTTTCTTTCATGGCGGCAAATCCGTGAATCAGCACGATGGTAGGCTTTCCCGGGCCGGGGGTTCCCCGCTCCAGGAAAACCATTTTATGGCCATCCACGAGCGCTTCGCGGCGGCGGGCCTGAAGTAAGAATCGTTGGCCTGTGCGGGCAGCGGGCCAGAGGTTGGGTGTAGGGATTCTCATGGTTATCAGCGATCACCGTTTTTGGGTCTGATCGCCAGTCTACCGGGGCCAGCATCCCGAACCTTGGCCAAAACGCCCGTTGGCGCCGGCGGATGGGCAATGGTCGCGTTATAAGGAAGTCGGTCAGGGCATTCAAAGGGTCAGGTCGACAATCACCGGATTATGGTCGGTGGATCGCCAGGGTTCGTTCTTGCCTGGCTGCTGATCGCCCTGATAGCCAAGTACTCGCGGTTCATCGGCATTCACCAGCCAGCTCCGGGCGTTGAAAATTCGAGGCATCAGCGCTTTCGAGGCCAGTGCATAATCCAACGTGCCTTTTTCGCCCCGGTACCGATAGGTGTAATGGCGGCACTGGTCTTCGGTGCAGGGATGGAAATGGTGCACCATGCTGGTGAAGCCGGCCTTTGCGAATATGGCAAGCGGTTGCTCGCGGGCGTAACTGTTGAGGTCGCCAATAATCAGTGTGCCTGCTGAACGAGGATCCCCGGAGACTGTGCCGGGCCAGTCGGTCAGTGCTTGTGCTTCGGCATTCCGCCGGCTGGTGTAACAGCCCTGGCCATCGGCCTGATCCTGATCATCGCCGCGGGCGCCCCGACAGGATTTTGATTTCAGGTGAGGAACGATAACCCTGACCGTCGCGTCGCCATCGAGACGGGCGAAATCCTGGGCCAGCGGTGGCCGACCCTGGGATCTGAACGGACCGCCTGTCAGCCGGCCGGCGAACCACGGGCACTGACCCGGTCGGCGCGGTAGAGCAGGCCAGTCCGGATCTCGTCATCGCCATCCTGGCCTGGTGTACTGACAAACCGCCACTGGCTGCCAAGGGCACTGGCCAGGCTGGCGATGGCGCTGTGCGGGCCATAGCCGTCGTTCTCGAGTTCCGTGAGCGCGAGGATGTCCGGATCCGGGGCCTGCAGCGTTTGAATCAGGCGTTGTTGCTGGCGCTGAAAATCCGCCATCGTCGCCGCGCCTCGAGGGGTAGGGAAGTTGCCGCCCTTGCCGTCACCGTTAAAGTAGTTGCCGAGATTCAGGGCCAGGACCCGGAGCGAATCGGCGGCCGGCGCTGACGGAGCCGGCTTTCTGGGGTTGGTGGCCAGAAAAACCGGGGTCTCGGCGGGCTGGATTCGCCAGGCATCGAAACGGAAGTCCAGCGCCCCGACAAGCCCATCGATCCGGTCGCCAGCCCGAACGGTTGCCGATGACAGTCCGGCCGGCGGCCAGGGCACGGGCCGGGGGGCCCGACGGGACCGGTTGTCGTCCAGTAATACCCGGTTCTGCCGGTTCCTGGCGGACTGTCGGTGGGCCTGGTTTCCGGGTGGCAGGTACTCGGTTGGCTGGACCTGATCCGAAGCTGCCAACGCCAGTTCTCCGTAACGGGCAAGGTTGTAGTTGTCCACCACCGTCAGGGGCTGGCGGAAGGCCACCCTCATGTTCTCGAGATGCTCCGGATTCACGGCCCAGGGCAGCGCCAGGGGAACCGGCGCCGGCAGGGCTTCCTTTCCGCAGGTCCGGAGGTTCCGAACCGCCACCAGTTCGGTCAGTCCGTGGTATTCCTTCACTTTACCGGTTACCCGCAGGCGCATGCCGGAGGCGCCGGTGTCACGGTCGGTGTACACAAATAGAGCTTCGGAGGTGGCGGGATCGTTGTCAGTCTGATGGTCTGCCTGTTGCAGGTAGAAGCCACCGAACCCGCCGTCTGATCGGGAATCCTGGGTCAGAATGCCTTCGACTGTGACGGTTTTGCCCGCCAGAGGCGAAGCCGGGCCGGTGCCCTGTACTTCGGAAATCGGTGTTGCGGGGCTACCACAGACAGATTCTGCCGTTGCTGCCACGGGCAGGAACGACAGAATCAGCAAACAGAAAAAGGAATACCGCCAGGTTTCAGAGCTCACATCGGCAGTTTAACTGAGACCGGCAACGGCTTTCAGGGCCTGTTCGCGCTTGCTGCCAAATCCCAGCTGGTCCGGATTGGCCAGCTCAAGCTGCTGTACCAGAGGGTCCGGATGCTGGTTGTCAAAGGTGATTCCCAGGCGCGACAGCACGTAGGGTGCAAGCGCGGCACGGGTAGCAACTTCCAGCCGGCCATGCTCCATGCCATAGTCCCGGGCGATAATCTGTTGCTGGGCTTCGGTCAGGCGCTGGTCCGGGGTCACCACCAGGGTAACCTCCCGGTTCCAGTGCTCGTCCTGCTCCCGGCTGTGCCTGGCACGCTGCCGTAAAGCTTCGGGCGAGGTCCGGAACCGGCTCAGGGCAAAGTCCCGGAACTCGCGGTTGGAATCACACCATGCCCGCAAGTGCCAGCTGTTGCCGGCACAAACCAGGGTGTGGGGTTCAAGAATGCTTTCCACGGCTTCCGGCCGACTCAGGGAGGCGTAGCTGGCACGCAACTGCCGGCCCTGGCGAGTTGCTGTTACCACAGCGCGCATGGTTTCGGGCGCAATGACACGGTTCGGACCCTGGACCACCGTGCTGTCCGGCAGGTCGATATTCAGTGATTCAAAGGTATTGCTCAGGTTCTGCTGGCGGGCAAGCAGATCCAGGTACTCGTTTACCACACCGCGGGTAACGACCGGGCGAAATTTATCTGCCGGCACATAGCCTTTCAGGTGGCGGTCATAAACCAGATTGCCAGGCGCCAGTTCGCGCAGGTAGGTGTTGATGTCCTTGGACGCCTGCTGACGACCGATGCCGAAGCTGTGGCAGATGTGGTTGGTGGTCAGGCGACCTTCCCACAGTGCAATGGTTTCGATCAGTCGGTAGCGAAGCAGCAGATCCCAGCGTATGGGCCAGTCCGTTTTTTTCATAACCAGGCGCTCACGGTCTAATGAATAGCTCGATTTCATGTTACCTGCTCCGGCACTCAGGGTCTGTTACGGCACATTAATGTAAAACCCTGTTAAACCGCTCTACAGCGGCCTTTGCGGGTTTTTGTGACGCAGTTAACAGGTTGCGGGAAGTGCCTAGTGGTTTCCCCTCCCGCACCTGATCTAATACGCGCCCGGCAAAGTCCGGTGCTTGCTGCTATTTTGTCTGTCATCCAACCGAATATACCCTGTAACGCCCGGAGCCGTCGTAATGACCCGAATGGTCACCTCCCTGTCTGCCCTGATTCTGAGCATTGTTCTGCTGGTCAGCGGTAATGCGTTCCTGATGACGCTACTGGGTATACGCCTGAGTATTGAGGCGATATCACCGGATATTATCGGCTGGATTCTGGTCTGCTATTCCATCGGTTTTGTATTGGGTACGCTTTATGTGCACCGGATTATCGGCCGGGTTGGCCACATCCGTGCCTTTGCCGTGTTCGCTGCCGCTGCTGCGGTTACCTCGCTGCTCTACCCGATGGCTGTTTCCGAGATTTTCTGGGCCGTGTTGCGGGTGCTTTCCGGGTTCAGTATTGCCGGTGTTCTGGTGGTCATCGAAAGCTGGTTCTCCAGCCGGGCCACCAATGCCAACCGTGGCGCGCTGTTCGCGGTTTACCAGATTGTGTTTTACCTCTCCGCCGCTGGTGGCCAGCTCATTGTGAACATTGGCGACCCGGCCAACTTCATGCCGTTTTCGATTGCTGCGATTCTGTTGGCGCTGGCCCTGATGCCGCTTGCACTGACAAAAATGGAGGCGCCGGTCATTGAACAGGTCCAGCGCATCTCGTTTTTTACCCTGGCCAGGGAGTCCTTCACCGGTGTTGCCGGTGCCGTGATCTGCGGCGTCATGATTGGCGGTTTCTATGCGCTCGGGCCGGTGTACGCAACCCTGGTCGGGCTGGACGTTGCCAGGACATCCACGTTCATGGCCAGTGCCATTGTCGCGGCCATGATCCTTGCCTGGCCGCTGGGCCGGCTCTGTGACCGTTTCGACCGCCGCCGGGTGATGTTCTGGATTGCCGTGTTGGCCGCGTCCGCAGCGGGTGGTGTTGGCGTCCTGGGGGCTGCCAACCCTTGGTTGCTGACCCTGCTGGTCGGTCTGTTCACCGGCCTTTCGGCCGCCCTTTATCCGGTCGCGGTGGCAATCACCAATGACCGTATGGAAAGTACCCGCATCGTTGCAGCCAGCGCCACGCTGCTGCTCAGTTACGGTGTTGGCAGCGTCATCGGGCCGGTTGTCATGGCTGAACTGATCAACCTTCTGGGACCGAAAGGCCTGTTTTTCGGCAATGCCGGTTTCCTGTTGGTGCTGGCGGTGATTACCAGTTACCGGATCAGCCATACCGAAGACGTTGCCGTGGCGGATCAGGAGCACTTCGTGCCAGCCATGCCGGAGGCCTCGCCGGTGCTTGCCGAGATGGATCCACGAAATACCGAGTTCCACGAGTCTCCTGAAGTCGAGGAGATGCAGGAAGAGCAGCGTCAGGCCAGTTGACTCTGCTCTCGGTATTCCCCGATTTTGTTTTTACTTTCATATCTGTTTTTATTTCAATGGTTAGCATACTATTGGTGACTTTCCGATAATGTGAATTATTGGCCGAGTGCGCGGCTGCGCCAGGCCCGGGCCAAGCCCCTTTGTTTATGGAGTGACGACAAATGAGAGACCAGTTTCCTTTTGCGGTAGCGCGGGTCACCCGGCGCTGGAGAAAAATGCTCGATGAGCGCCTGAAGGACCTGGGCGTCACCCAGGCGCGCTGGAGCACCATGGTGTACCTGGAAAAAGGCGGTGAAGGGCTGACCCAGCGCGAACTGGCCAGCCTGATGGCGATCGAGAATCCGACTCTGGTTCGTTTGCTGGACAGCCTTGAGCAGCAGGGACTGATCGAACGCCGGCCCTGCCCGAACGATCGACGGGCCCGGCGCCTGCACCTGACAAATGCCGGGCGTGCGTTTATGGATGACCTCTCCGAGCGAGCCGAGGTGCTGCGCGAGGAAATGCTTGAAGGCATCAGCGACGAAGAGATCGAGTGCACCGTGAAGGTCTTCCAAAAGATCCTGGAAAACGCTGAAAAGCAGAAGTAATCCTTGGCTGATAATTCAGTTGAGGGTCTGAAAGCCCGCTACGGGGAGCGCTGGCGCTGGCTGGCCGTGGTCACGGTGATGACAGGCACCATGGCCACGGTGCTCAGTGCCACCGTGGTCAACGTAGCGTTGCACGACATCATGGTGGAGTTTGGCATACGCCAGGGCCAGGTCCACTGGCTGGCGACGGGTTTCATTGCCGCCATGACCACTACCATGCTCGCCTCCTCCTGGCTGCTGGATCACTTCGGGGTTCGCAAGACCCTCGCCGTCGCCATGTTCCTGTTCACCCTGATTTCCATTGCCGGTGGCTTTGCCGAGACGCCGGGCCAGCTTATCGCTGCGCGGATAGGACAGGGTGCCATGGCCGGCCTGATGCAGCCCATGGGCATGTACCTGGTGTTCCGTATTTTCCCCCGCCATCGCCGGGGCCATGCCATGGGCATCTATGGCATGGGGGTGATACTGGCGCCGGCACTGGGGCCGGTTCTCGGCGGCTTCCTGGTTGATCAGCTCGATTGGCGCTACGTGATGTTTGCACCGGCGCCGGTCACGCTTCTGGGTGTGTTGATGGTCTGGCGTTTCCTGCCCTTGCCCGTCTCCCGGCCAGCGCCCTATCGGTTTGATCTGCCCGGTTTGTTACTGCTCGGCCTCACCATTGCCCTGTCCCTGGATACCCTCAACCGACTGCAGCAGGCGTCAGGACAGCAGACGTGGATTCTTGCAGAAGCATTGCTGGCCCTTTGCGGGCTGGTGTTCTTTGTGTTGCGTGAACGGCAGACTGCGCACCCGCTGGTGAACATCGGCTTGCTGCGCAAACCGGCATTTCTGTTCGCCTGCCTCGGGGCCATGGCGCTGGGGCTGGCGCTGTTCGGATCCACTTATCTTATTCCGTTGTTTGTCCAGACAGCCCTCGGGTTCAGTGCGACGGAGGCAGGGTTGCTGATGTTGCCTGCAGGGATTGTCCTGGGTATGACGTTCCCGCTGGCCGGCCGGCTGGCGGACAGGCATAGCGCCCGGGTTCTGGTTGTCTTCGGGATTGGTGTATTTGCCCTCTCAGCCGTACTGTTCGCGATGTCAGACCTCGAGCTGGCGTTCGGCTGGCTGGTTCTCTGGACCGTTTTGGGGCGCGTTGGCATCGGATTCATGCTTCCGGCTCTGTCGACCGGTGCCCTGAACCCGCTGGAGCCACAGGAGTTAGGTGCCGGCTCCAGTAGCCTGAACTTTATGCGACAGCTCGGGGGCGCCTTTGGTGTCAACCTGGTGGCCCTGACCATCGAGTTCGGCGAGCACAGTGCGGGCATGCCCACGATCAATGCGTTCCATTCCGCCTGGTGGCTGGTGGCGGCATTCGTAGCGGTTGCGGCGATCCCGGTGTGGCGAATGCGGGTCTAGGAAGACCTGTGGTTGCGGCCCCGCGCCGGATTCATTATTATGCCGGCATCTCTTCAGGGGAGTAGCCTCCGCATCGGAATGTCCGAGCGGATGATAGTCAACATACTTGGGGCCAAATCCCCATGGCTATCATGTTTCACCGCAACACCGGTGATATTGGCAAGACCTGAGGCGGTTTCACCTCCATTGGGCGGAAGGTGGGCTGCCTCATGTCTGGTTGTCCGCCCTGGAGTTTTTCATGGACGCTTTTCTCGCCTCAACGGTCGCCGTCGCCATAGCGGAAATTGGTGACAAGACCCAGTTGCTCTCGCTTTTCCTGGTTGCCCGATACGCCACACGCCTGCCTATTATTCTCGGCATTTTGGTCGCAACGGTTCTCAACCACGCCTTATCTGCCTGGCTCGGTGCCTGGGTCGCTTCCTTTATTCCAGAAGCCTGGCTGCCCTGGATTCTGGCCGGCAGCTTTGTCGCCATCGCTCTGTGGCTACTGGTGCCCGACAAGGATGACAGCGCAGACTCGAAGTTTCTGGGCATGGGGGCGTTCATGGCCACCACCATCATGTTCTTCCTGGCGGAAATCGGCGACAAGACCCAGGTGGCAACGGTCGTTCTCGCCGCCCGCTTTACCGAGACCTTCTGGGTTATTCTGGGCACCACGGTAGGGATGCTGCTGGCCAACATACCGGTTATCATGGCAGGACGCTGGCTGATGGAACGGTTGCCCCTTGCCACAGCCCGGATTGGCGCAAGCGTTCTGTTCGTGGTGCTTGCCGTTGTAACAGTGTGGGCAACCTTTATGAACTCCTGAGGGTACTTGCTGTCACTGTACCCGGTTGCCTGATGCTTTCGGAATGTTTTCTATGTGGTTCAGATTTTTAGTGGTTTTTGCTTTGGCACAGCTCCTGGCATTTCCGACCATCGGGTCGGCACAGCCTGTGGAGGCTGCCAGTAATTCGGATACCCCGGAGAAACCCGACAGAAGCCCTCGTGTGCCCACGTTCCCGATCCAGGGGGACCTGGCCGGGGAGCTTGGCGTATTCGAGACCCGTTACGAGGACACTTTTGCCGGCATTGGCAACCGTCTGGCTATGGGCTATCTGGAGCTGGTGAAGGCCAATCCCGGTGTCGACCCCTGGCTACCCGGAGAAGGCACTACGATTACCCTGCCGCGCCAGTATGTGCTGCCCGACTCCCGGCGCGAGGGCATTGTCATCAATCTTGCGGAGTACCGCCTGTACTACTTCACCGATGGGGGAGTTCAGGTGTACCCGGTTGGAGTGGGAACGGCTGAAAACCCTTCTCCGCTGACCGATGCCGAAGTCACCATGCCGCTGGAATCCCCGGCCTGGTATCCGCCGGCCAGTATTCGGGCGGAGTACGAGGCATCAGGTGAGTACCTGCCCCGTATGATTCCTCCGGGCCCCGGGAATCCGCTTGGTACCCACGCCCTGTTGCTGAGCGAGAAAGGCTATCTGATCCACGGCACCAACAAGAAGTTTGGTGTGGGCATGCCGGTCAGCCATGGCTGTTTCCGGATGTACAACGAGGATATCTCCCGGTTTGTTTACCAGGTTGAGAAAGGTACACCGGTTCAGGTTGTCCACGATGCCGTCAAGATCGGTTTCTCGGATGGTGAGGTCTGGCTTGAGGTGCACCGCCCCCATGAAGACTACCCCCGAGAAGATCGCGACCGTTTATGGCAGCAGGTCTTCGCTGAAGTTGAAGCTTTCCGCAGCCAGCACCCAGGCGTTGAGGTCAAGCGTGGCGCCATTGAGCTGGCAGTGGACCAGGCCGATGGTCTGCCAACCATGATTGGTGAACGGGTTACCCAAATGGCCGCAGACAAGACCGTGGAAGAGAAGTCACCGGAATCGGCCAACGAGCCGGAGCAGCGGCTATACTTCTGACATAGAGTTCCGGGCAAGAGTGCCGCGCTGCGTGAGTGCCTGAGACAGAACCGCGGCCACTGTGCCATCGTATGTCCAGCAATCAGAATTTTTCCGGATCCGGGGAGGCGTCATGCAGGTAAACCATCCCATGCGATCACAGAACCCTGCCCGGCTTCGGCGCTGGGCCCTGGTGATGATGACCGGCGCCCTGCTGGCACTGGCTTCCCTCGCCCATCAGGTTTTTGCCCAGCAGAAGGCTTCCGAGACCGCTCTGGTGCTTACAGTTGAGGGCGCCATTGGCCCCGCGACCATGGACTATGTCACCCGGGGTATTCGCAGGGCCGAATCCGAGGGTGCCGGCCTGGTGATCATTGAAATGGACACCCCGGGCGGCCTGATGGATTCCATGCGGGATATCATCAAGGTGATTCTTGCCTCCGAAGTTCCCGTGGCTACCTATGTTTCCCCGCAGGGCGCCCGGGCAGCCAGCGCTGGCACGTTTATTCTCTATGGCAGTCACATTGCCGCCATGGCCCCTGCGACCAACCTGGGCTCTGCGACGCCGGTCCAGATGGGCGGCCTGCCGGGTAGCCCGGAACCGGAAAGCGATCCGGCCTCCGGCGAGCCGCAAACGGAGGAAGGCTCTGATTCCGAATCCGGGTCTTCGTCTGACGGCGAACAGCAAGCCAGCGACGACGACGGCAAACGGCGCGGCGGTACCGCCATGGAACGCAAAGTTCTGGAAGATGCGGTCAGTTATATTCGCGGGCTGGCCGAACGTCACGGCCGGAATGCCGAGTGGGCCGAGGAAGCCGTCCGTGAGGCGGTGAATCTCGGTGCCGACGAGGCCCTGGAAAAGAACGTCATCGACGTGGTCTCACCCAACATTCGGGACTTGCTGCAGCAAGTGGATGGCCGGACCGTTCGCATGGCGTCGGGCGACATGACCCTGAATACGGCCAGTCTGGAAATCGTCCGGTCCCAGCCGGACTGGCGCACCCGCCTGCTGTCGGTGATCACCGATCCGAACGTTGCCTACTTCCTGATGATTATCGGCTTCTACGGCATCATCTTCGAACTGGCCAACCCCGGTGCCGTGGTGCCGGGGGTGATTGGCGCTATCTCACTGATTCTCGCACTCTTTGCCTTCCAGGTTCTGTCGGTGAACTATGCCGGCCTGGCATTGATCATCCTGGGCTTGGCGTTCATCGTGGGGGAGGCGTTTGTACCCAGTTTCGGGATATTGGGGGTCGGCGGGATTGTTGCCTTTGTGACCGGTTCGATCATCCTGATGGATGGCAGTCACCGGGATATATCGCTACCGACAATTGGCGGCACCGCCGTGGTGGCCGGTGGCTTTATCCTCTGGACGGTGACCCGGTTCATCGGCCTGCGTCGACGGCATCCGGTCAGTGGGGCCGAGCAGATCACCCATGAGGAAGGCGTGGCACTGGATGAATTTTCCGGGGAACACGGGCATTACCGGGGCCATATCCGGCTTAGCGGTGAGCGTTGGAATGCCATCAGCGAAGCGCCTGTCAAGGAGGGTGACCGGGTTGAAGTGACAGCAATTGAAGGTTTGACGGTAACCGTCAGGGTCATCCCGGAAAGCGGTTGACCCGGTAAACAAAGTAACGGCAATACAAGGAGGCCGTATGATTGGCGATCTGATTCCCTATCTGGCACCAACGGTGGTGTTACTGCTCATTCTTGCTTCGGCCATCAAGATCCTGCCGGAGTACGAGCGTGGCGTTGTGTTCTTTCTCGGGCGGTTCCAGGGCGTTAAAGGTCCGGGGTTGATCATCGTCATTCCCGGCATTCAGCAGATCGTGCGGGTGGATCTGCGGGTAATCACCCTGGATGTCCCCAGCCAGGACGTCATCTCCCGCGATAACGTGACGGTACGGGTGAATGCCGTGCTTTACTTCCGTGTCGTGGATCCCGAGCGGGCGATTATCCGGGTGGAGGATTTCAATTCCGCAACCAGCCAACTGGCCCAGACCACGCTGCGGTCGGTGCTTGGCAAGCACGATCTCGACGAAATGCTGTCAGAGCGGGACAAGCTCAATTCGGATATCCAGGAAATCATCGATGCCCAGACCGAGGAATGGGGCATCAAGGTGGCCAACGTGGAAATCAAGCACGTGGATCTCAACGAGTCCATGATTCGTGCCATTGCCCGCCAGGCCGAGGCCGAGCGCGAGCGGCGTGCCAAGGTCATCCACGCCGAGGGCGAATTACAGGCGTCCAAGAAGCTGGTGGAAGCGGCGGATGTCATGTCCACCAACTCCGGTTCCATGCAGCTGCGTTACCTGCAGACCCTGGCGGATATGAGCAATACCAATTCATCCACCATTGTCTTCCCGCTGCCAATGGAGTTGATGACCACGTTCCTGAAGGAAAACAAACCCTTTACGCCTGATAAGCCCGATCCGGACAAACCCGAACCCGAGGCATAAAAAAAGGCCGGCATTGCCGGCCTTTTCTGTTACGTATCAGCCTTACTTCTGGCTGGCACGCTCGAGCATACGCTTGGCACGCTCGTTTGCTTCGTCGGCAGCTTTCTGGGCTGCACGAGCAGCGGCCAGAGCTTCTTCCGCGGTCTGCTGGGCAGTGCGGGCGGAGCTGGCAGCGCTGTTAGCGGTGTTCATTGCATTTTCAGCAGTGCGCTCAGCGGAGCTGGCGGTTGCATTCGCTTCGTCGAGGGCGCCTTGGTCAGTCGTGGCACAACCTGCAGTCAGAGCAGTGGCCAGTGCAATCCCGGCGATCGTCAGTTTACGCATTGTAAATCCCCTTATTGGTCGAGTTATTTCCTGTGATCCGAAAGTCAGTATAGACGACTTCCTGTCAACCTGTGCCCGATAGGCATAATAGGCATTGACTACCGGAGTCGTTAAACAGTGTAAAACACTGTAAGCCAAAATGTTAACTCAGGATAGGTAAATATTCTTAGCGTATGACAACAACTTAATTCTGCTGTCAGGCTTTTCTCAGGGGTGAATGCTGATCGGGGTCCCGTTCGACACCAGTTGCCAGATTTCGTCCATCTCTTCGTTGGTCACGGCAATACAGCCATCGGTCCAGTCAAGACCGGTGTAGGCGAAGGCCATGTCGCCCACATCATTGGGAAGGCCATGAATCATGATGCTGCCACCGGGATTCAGACCCCAGGCCGACGCCAGTTCACGGTCCCGCTCGCTGGGGTAGGAGATGTGGATGGATTTGTAGAAATCGCTTTCGGCATTGCGCCAGTCCAGCGTGTAGTCGCCTTCGGGGGTGCGTTCGTCACCTTCATACAGCTTGTGACCTTCCGGGTTGTCGCCCAGGGAAATGCGGTAGCTGCGAACCACGTCTTCGCCGTCCATCAGGTACAGGCGACGCTCTCCCTTACGGACGACCACCTTGCTGACACTGCCGATATCCGCGGGCTCATACAGGGACGCACCGGGCATGCGGGTGTCGGCTTTCGCCAGCAGCTCGGTGGCGAAGGCATTCGGCGCGAGCCCCAGACAGAGCAGGGCGAGAGTGGATAGCAGGGCGCGGAAAATACTCATGTCCTTAACTTACCAATGATTAATCTTTGTACAGGCGTTTTATACCACAGCCTGCAAGGGATCTGTTAAGGGGTTTTGTTAACTTTTTTGGCTATCTGGTTCGTTGTTCAGCCATTTTGTGAACTGTCCATCTTCAGACCCACCTTGGTCACCTGGTCAGCGCTGGTGGCCCGGGCAACCAGAGTCACCGGGCCGAGGGTCACAACATCGCCAACAACGGGGTGACCTTTGGTGCGCCGGGCAAAGCACTCGGCCAGGGACAGTTCCGGTGGCAGGTCATCAAATTCGATGCCGTAGACCTGCTCGACATCGCCGAGCAGGGCATCGCCGTTGAGCACGAAATCACCAAAGAATGCCCGCTCGGCAAGGTATTTGGGCGCGTGGCGGCCGCTAAGTGCCTTGCCCAGTTCCGGCAATACGCTGGGGGTTGCGAACATGGCAACCATATCCCCGCTGGATACCTCAAGATCGGCTTTCGGCTGTAAACAGACCCGGTTACGGAATACCCCGGCCACAGCGGTGTTCTCCGGAAAGCGCAACTGGCTGAGTCGGCGTGGCGTTTCCCAGATTTCGCCCCGCAACGGGAACAGCATCAATTCGTGGTCGCCCGCCGCCGGGGCATCCAGGGGCAGCCTTCGGTACGGGTCTTCACCGGCGGGCACTTCCAGGCGAAGTTTCCGGGCCAGTGGCGTCATGGTGGTGCCCTGCACCAGGAGCGAGACCAGAACGATAAAGAAGGCGGCGTGGAACACCAGCTGGGCTTCCGGCAAGTCGGCAATGATCGGGAACAGGGCCAGCACGATCGGCACAGCTCCTCGCAGGCCGACCCAGCTGATAAAGCCGAGCTCGCGGCGGTTAAAGGCAAACGGCCAGAGGGTCAAAATGACGGTCAGCGGGCGGATAATGAAAATCAGGGAGAGGGCCAGTATTAACCCACCGCCGGCCAGCGGAATCAGGTCCGAGGGGGTTACCAGTAGTCCCAGCATCAGGAACAGGCACAACTGGGCCAGCCAGGCCAGGCCATCATGGACCTGCAGGATCATCGGCATCATCCGGACATGACGGTTGCCAATCACCACGCCGGTCAGGTAAATCGCCAGAAAGCCGCTGCCGCCGAGGGCGTTGGTGGCGGAAAACACCGAAATGCCCGCAGCTGCCACCAGCAAGGGATACAGGGAGGGCGTCAGGCGGATACGATTGGCTAGCTCCACCACGGCAAAACCGCCAATAATCCCGGCAACCGCGCCGATGCCGAACTGTTGCACGAGCATGGTCAGGGCGGCCCAGCCCGCGTGATCGCCGTCGTTGCCGATCAGAGTGACCAGCATCAGGGTCAGGAAAATCGCCATGGGATCGTTGCTGCCGGATTCGATCTCCAGGGTGGCACTGACCCGCTCGTTCAGGTGCAGGCCGCGGCCCTGAAGCAGGGAAAACACGGCGGCGGCATCCGTGGATGAGATGATGGCGCCGATCAGCAAGGCGGTCAGCCAGTGCAGATCGAACACCCACCAGGCGACAACCGCGGCGCCAGCGGCGGTCATTGCCACGCCCAGCGTGGCCAGTATCAGCGCGGGTTTGAGGCCCACGCGGAAGGTTTCCGCACGGGTGCGCATGCCACCGTCCAGCAGGATCACGCCCAGCGCCAGGTTGGCGATCACGAACGCCAGCTCGAAATTGTCGAACTGAATACCACCCGGGCCATCCTCGCCCATCATCATGCCCACGACCAGAAAGATCAGCAGCACAGGCATGCCCACCCGGCTGGAAAGCGGGCTGAGCAGGATGCTGATGACCAGCATCAGGGCGCCAATCAGGGTCAGGGTGGGGTCCATTGTTGCTCCAGACAGAGTGCTTGCCCCCGGGCGGGCAGAGCGCTTATATTGCTCTCGCAGTGATCGTGCATGCGGGTGTAGTTCAATGGTAGAACGGCAGCTTCCCAAGCTGCATACGAGGGTTCGATTCCCTTCACCCGCTCCAACGGTATCTTCTCACACTCCCCTGCTTCATCCGTAACATCTTTTACTTCATGCGCTTGCGAATTGACGAGCTGATTCTCCGCCGGCGGTTTGCGCAATTCCGGGCCCGTTGCTAGCTTTTAAGACAGGTGTCCAACACAGCAGCTGTGTGGCTGGTGAGGGGAAACTGAATGTCTGAAAATGCGGCAAACGGCATTGCCGAACTCTGGGCGACAGGATTTTTTATCCTCGCAGTGGCCGGTCTTTGTGCCTTTATGGTGGGGGCGTCCAGCCTGTTGGGCGGCCGCAGTCGCGGTATCAGCAAATCTCTTCCCTTCGAATCGGGCATCGTTGGCGCCGGCAGTGCCCGCCAGCGTTTTTCTGTCCAGTTCTACTTGGTGGCAATGCTGTTTGTCATCTTCGATATTGAAGCGGTGTTCCTGTTTGCCTGGGCCATCGTCATCCCCGATGTCGGCTGGACCGGTTTCTGGGGCGCCGCTGTGTTCATCTTCATCCTGCTGGCCGGACTCGTCTACGACAGTCGCACGGGTGCCCTCGACTGGGCGCCCGAACAGAGTCCGGCACGCAAGCGCGGCGCATAGCAATACACGCTCCGGGTCTCCGGATTCTGCGGAATCGGGAGAAGGACGGGGTTGTGTGACCATCAAGGGAGGTTTCATGGCCTATACCCTGACAAGGGCCGAGGGTGCTTCGGGAAGCAATACCCGTTATCCGGTGGATCGGCGCGAAAGGGTCGAAGACCCGGTCAAACAACAGCTTGAACGCAACGTCTTTACCGGCAAGTTGAGCGAGGTGCTGAATTCGGCGGTCAACTGGGGCCGCAAGAATTCCCTCTGGCCCTATAACTTCGGGCTGTCCTGTTGCTATGTGGAAATGACCACGGCGTTTACCGCGCCCCACGATATTGCCCGGTTCGGCTCGGAGGTGATCCGGGCCTCCCCCAGACAGGCAGATTTCATGGTGATTGCCGGCACCTGCTTCATCAAGATGGCGCCGGTAATCCAGCAGCTTTACGACCAGATGCTGGAGCCGAAATGGGTGATTTCCATGGGCTCCTGCGCCAACTCCGGCGGTATGTACGACATCTACTCGGTGGTTCAGGGGGTGGATAAATTCCTGCCGGTGGATGTGTATGTGCCGGGATGTCCGCCACGTCCGGAAGCGTTTCTGCAGGGATTGCAGCTACTGCAGGACTCCATTCAGGAAGAGCGGCGGCCCCTTTCCTGGGTGGTGGGTGACCAGGGCGTTTACCGGGCGGAGATGCCTTCGCAGCGGGAGAAATGGCGGGATCAGCGAATCGAGGCCACAGAATTGAGGAGTCCCGACAAGCTTTAAAGCCGCTTGCCGTCGTTTACAACTGATTGCCAGGAGTCAAACCACGAGCATGAGCAGTAGCGCAGACAATGCCGACGTTGAGCTGGTCGAATCCCTGCAGCGGGATTTTGGCGAGGCTGTGCTGTACCGCCAGCAGACCTGCACCGGCATGCCTGTGCTCTGGGTGTCGCGGGCGGCACTGACCGATATCCTGGGCTATCTGAAAAGCCTGGATGCGCCCTTCGATCTGCTGTACGACCTGTCGGCCACGGACGAGCGGCTGCGCGGCCATCGCCAGGGCCTGCCGGACGCTGATTTCACCGTCTTCTATCAGCTGATGTCCGTTTCCCGCAATCGGGACATCATGCTGAAAGTGGCTCTGGCCGAGGAAGACCTGAGCGTCCCCACCGCTACCGGGGTGTTTCCGGCGGCCAACTGGTATGAGCGGGAAGTCTGGGACATGTTCGGCATCAGCTTTTCCGGCCACCCGCATCTTGAACGCATTCTGATGCCGCCCACCTGGACGGGACACCCCCTGCGCAAGGATTACCCCGCCCGGGCAACGGAATTCGACCCCTACACGCTCACGTTGGAGGGCCAGGAGGCCGAGCAGGACGCCCTCCAGTTCGTACCCGAAGCCTGGGGCATGGCCAGAGAGCGGGACGGCGCGGAGTTCATGTTCCTGAACCTTGGTCCCAACCATCCCTCCGCCCATGGTGCCTTCCGTATTGTGCTGCAACTGGATGGTGAGGAAATTATCGACTGCGTCCGGATATCGGCTATCACCACCGGGGTGCGGAGAAAATGGCCGAGCGCCAGTCCTGGCATAGCTTCATCCCCTACACCGACCGCATTGACTACACCGGCGGGGTGATGAATAACCTGCCCTATGTGCTGGCGGCCGAAAAGCTGGCCGGCATCGAGGTGCCGGACCGGGTGAAGACGATTCGGGTGATGATGGCGGAAATGTTCCGCATTACCAGCCACCTGCTGTTTCTCGGCACCTACCTGCAGGACCTGGGCGCGATGACGCCGGTGTTCTATACCTTCAGCGACCGCCAGCGGGGCTACAAGGTCATTGAGGGGATCACGGGCTTTCGCATGCATCCGGCCTGGTACCGTATTGGCGGTGTGATGCAGGATCTGCCCCAGGGCTGGGAAAAGCTGGTCCAGGAGTTTCTGGACTGGATGCCGGCCCGCCTGCGGGAATACGAGCGGGCCATGATGGAGAACGCTCTGGTTCGGGAGAGGACCCGAAATGTGGCGGCCTTTGACACCGCCCAGGCGCTGGCATGGGGCGTTACCGGCCCCAACCTCCGGGCCACCGGCTGCAATTTCGATCTGCGCAAGCAGCGCCCCTATTCCGGCTACGACAATTTCGAATTCGAGGTGCCCCTGGGGGACCGGGGCGATGTCTTCGACCGGGGCCAGCTCCGGATCGACGAAATGCGCCAGAGCCTGCGGATCATCCAGCAATGCGTGGATCACATGCCAGCGGGAGACTTCAAGGCGGATCATCCACTGACCACACCGCCGCCGCGGGAGCGGATGCTGGAACACATTGAAACCCTGATCACCCACTTCCTGCAGGTGTCCTGGGGGCCGGTGCTCAAGCCCCAGGAATCGATGCAGATGGTGGAGGCCACCAAGGGTATCAACAGCTATTACCTCACCAGTGATGGCAACACCATGAGTTACCGGACCCGGATCCGGACGCCAAGCTTTCCGCACCTCCAGCAGATACCCAGCGTGATGCGCGGCGGATTCGTGCCGGACCTGATTGCTCATCTGGGCAGCATTGACTTTGTAATGGCAGACGTGGACCGCTGATCATGGAACAGACACCGGTAACCGATCCAAACACCATTGCCACCGACGGCTTCCGGCTCCACCCGGACGACGAGGCCGCCATGCGCGAAGAGATCGGCCATTTCGAGCAGCCACAGGCCGCCTGCATCGAAGCGCTGAAGATTGTCCAGCGTCGCCATGGCTGGGTGCCGGACGATGCCATTACGGCTATTGCGCGTGTGCTGGGGGTAGGTCCGGCCAGTGTTGAAGGTGTGGCCACTTTCTACAGCCTGATTTTCCGGCAGCCGGTTGGGCGCCACATCATCCTGGTGTGCGACAGCAGTTCCTGTTTCCTCACCGGGTTCGACCAGTTGCGCGATGCCCTGGGTGAACATCTCGGTATCGGGTTGGGCGAAACCACGGCCGATGGCCGCTTCACCCTGTTGCCGGTCTGCTGTCTGGGCGCCTGTGACGGCGGGCCAGCCTTGATGATTGATGATGACGTCTACGGCCCGGTGGCGGCCGGAGACCTTCCGGATTTGTTGGAGGGCTACTCGTGAACAGCCAGCGCCAGTCACCGATCTACAAAAGCCGTCTGCTGCAGCCGGTCGCCGAGCGCTCACCGGAGACCCATCCGCTGACCTGGCGATTGCGGGATGATGGCCAGGTGGTGGGCCTGAAAGAGTACCAGTCGAAAGAAGGCTATCGGGCGGTCTCGCAGGTTCTGAACGGGCACGATCCCGGCGCAGTTATCGCCGCCATGAAGGAGGCCAATGTGCGTGGCCGCGGTGGCGCGGGGTTTTCCGCCGGCCTGAAATGGAGCCTCACCATGCAGGGGGGCGACATTCCCCGGGGCTACATCGTCTGCAATGCCGATGAGATGGAGCCGGGCACCTTCAAGGATCGACTGCTCATGGAACAGCAGCCGCATCTGTTGATTGAAGGCATGATCCTCGCGGCCTTCGCCAATAACGCCCGATACGGCTACATCTTCTTGCGCGGAGAGTATGTGGAGTCGGCCGGGTTCTCTCCGAGGCCCTTGCCGAAGCCCGGGATGCCGGCTGGCTCGGTCCGGACGTTGCCGGCAGCGGCTTCGATTTTGATATTGCCCTGCATACCGGAGCTGGGCGCTATATCTGTGGTGAGGAAACCGCCCTGCTCAACTCCCTGGAAGGACAACGGGCCAATCCCCGGGCCAAGCCTCCGTTTCCCGGCCAGTCCGGAGCCTGGGGGAAGCCCACGGTAGTGAACAACGTGGAAACCCTTTGCAACGCCCCGGCCGTGATGCTGCGGGCGCCGACTGGTACCAGGGACTGTCCGGGGATGGCACCGATGACGGCGGCACCAAGCTGTATGGCGCCTCCGGGCTGGTGAACCGGCCCGGACTCTGGGAGTTGCCCATAGGAACCACCGGCGGAGAGCTCCTGGAGCTGGCCGGGGGCTTGCGGGACGGGAAGAAACTGAAGGCCTGGCTGCCCGGTGGCGCCAGTACCGGGTTCCTGTTGCCCGAGCATCTGGACCTGCCCCTGGATTTCGACACCGTGGGCAAGGAAGGCAGCCGCCTTGGCACCGGCCTGATCACTGTGGTGACCGAGGATCAGAGCATGGTCGCGCTGATGCGGAACCTGGAACAGTTCTTTGCCCGGGAGTCCTGCGGCTGGTGCACGCCCTGTAGGGATGGGCTGCCCTGGACCGTGAAGTTGTTGCTGGCGCTGGAGCGGGGCGAGGGTGAAGCCGGCGATGTGGAGCTGCTGGACAAGCTGGCGGCAGACTGCGGTCCGGCACAGACGTTTTGTGCTCACGGCCCCGGGTGCGGCCATGCCCTGGAGACCGCGCTCCGGCATTTCCGGCACGAATTCGAACAGGGCATTCGTCAGTCAAAGGGTAAGCCCCATGCGGATCCGATACCGGTGGGGGAAGTATGAACCGATTACCGATGGGAAACAGGGGGTAAACCGGCACCATGGCAACCAT
>Ga0064014_10079_pt1 | contig 45262 bp, 41 predicted proteins | sample CrowatWCoCulture_2_FD_61584 | JGI IMG/M metagenome (GOLD analysis project Ga0064014, IMG submission 61584) | Marine cyanobacteria communities from the University of California, Santa Cruz, USA, analyzing cyanobacterial DNA methylation -... | ecosystem: Host-associated > Microbial > Bacteria >...
CGTCACCAATCTCCGGCAGACTGTGATTGGTCAACTCCTTCGACAAGGACATGGCGACCTGACGGGCCGCGTAACGGTTCGGGTCCTCCGCTTTGAAAGCAGGTCGGCAACCTTGATCTTGTAATACTCCGCTACCGTGCGCTGGATATTGTCGATACTCACCTGCTTTTCATGCAGGGCCAACAGGTCTTTCAGGCTCTCCCGGATAAAAGGCGGGGTTATTTCCGAGCCCGTGAAGTGAGCATTCGCTATCACCAGACGTAGCGCTCCCTCTAGCTCTCGAACATTCGATCGGATCTTTTGGGCAATAAAAAAGGCCGCTTCGCTGCTCAGTTTCACGTTCGCCTGATCGGCTTTTTTCATCAGGATCGCTACGCGGGTTTCCAGCTCCGGCGGCTCGACCATAACCGTAAGGCCCCAGCCAAAGCGGGATTTCAGGCGTTCTTCCATGTCGACGATTTCTTTCGGGAATCGGTCGCAGGTCACGATGACCTGTTGGCCACCTTCCAGCAAGGCATTAAAGGTGTGGAAAAACTCTTCCTGGGACCGCTCCTTACGGGCAAAGAACTGGATGTCGTCGATCAACAGGGCATCCACGGACCGGTAATAACGCTTGAATTCGTTGATGGCGTTCAGCTGCAATGCCTTGACCATGTCTGCCACAAACCGTTCCGAACGGAGATAGGCCACTTTCGCCTTGGGGTTGCGACGAACAATTTCGTTGCCGATGGCGTGCATCAGGTGAGTCTTACCCAGACCAACTCCGCCATACAGGAACAGCGGGTTGTAGGCACCGCCCGGATTCTCCGCCACCTGCATGGACGCCGCACGGGCCAGCTGGTTGGATTTGCCCTCAACAAAGGTCTCGAAGGTGAAGCCTTCGTTCAGAAAGCTCTGATGTTTGATATCCCCCTCAACCTGAACCGGTCGCCGTTCGCTGCCGCTTTTCGGACGCACGGAGGTTGAACCGGCAACCGTTGCCGCCACGCCTTTCTCTTCTTCCGTAACCCGGCTCCCGGTTTCTTCCTGGACCTGACCATTGACCCGGGCAGGGGCCTCCGAGCGTTTGACCGGCTCACTTTCCCGGGGCGCAGAGCCTACCTTCATGTTAACCCGGGAGCCTGGCCGCCATTCAGATCCTTGAGTACCTCCTCGATGCGTCGCAGATACTTTTCATTCACCCAATCCATTACGAAACGGTTGGGCGCGAACAGCATCAGCTGCCCCTCCCGGTGATCGGATTGCAGGGGCCTGAGCCAGGTATTGAACTGTTGTGCGGGAAACTCGTCCCGGAGTACTTCAAGACATTGATGCCACATACTGTTTGGCACGACAGCCTGCTCCCGATAACCCTGAAATGTCTCTGAACGGACAAGGGACTTCCTGTCCAGTGAGATGACCCCGGATTCTAACCCGACCGGCCCCTCAGTGAAAGAGCCATAGCCGGTTCATGAACAGCCTGTGGAAATTTATTTCTTTATATTTCAATTTTTTACAAACTTACCTACAACCTTGTGTACAGAAAATAACTTCTGGGAAAGTTACCCACAGCCCTGTGTGTACAGCCCAGGTTTAACCCTGTTAGGAACCAGGGGACGTAACAGGGTATAACTTGGATCCATCGCTCCAAACCGACTTACCCACATTTCGCCCTGCCTCCGTCCACAGAGCTCAGGGCACCTTATCAATACCCTTATAAACCACGCAGGAATATGTTTTTGATTATTTTTTTTGGCTTATCCACAGAAACACTCGATACTAATAACAGTAATAATTAATCCTTAAAAGAATTCTAAAAAGACTTACTGAATTTATTACCTGGCCAGCCGTTTCACGAATTTTCAGGATGCGCACAACCCCCTAGCAATAAGCATTGAATTCCCACCGGTATTTGCATAGAATGCCGCTCCTGTTTTGGCTGTTCATTTTCCAGCCAGTTACTGAATTTCCAACTTACGAATTGTGAGATCATCACCATGAAAAGAACGTTTCAACCAAGCGTCCTGAAGCGTAAGCGCGTTCACGGTTTCCGTGCCCGTATGGCAACTGCCAACGGCCGCAAGGTTATTTCCCGTCGTCGTGCCAAGGGCCGCGCACGTCTGTCCGCGTAAGCTCTGATTGCCTCATGAAGGCTTTGAGTTTCCCGAAATCACATCGTCTTCTGCGACCTGCTGATTACGGCAAAGTCTTCAATGACGTTCAGCTGAAAGTTCCGCACCGGAATTTTCTGATCCTGGCGACACCGAATAACCTCGGTCACGCCAGGATTGGTTTGATCTTCTCGAAGAAGAACCTGAAGCTGGCCGTCCAGAGAAACCGGGTAAAACGCCAGGTCAGAGAAAGCTTCCGGCACCAGACGGATCTGCCCGCTCTCGACCTGGTCGTTCTAGGACGTCAGGGGCTGGTTTCCCTGGATAACCAATCGGTACGGGCATCCATGGACGACCTCTGGCGACGTCTCAGAAAAAAGTACGCTCAATCTCAGCCATCCCGGGCAGCAACATCAGACACTGCCGGTCGAGGAACGGGTTAATGCGCAAGCTCCTGCTTCTGCCCATCCGCTTCTACCAGTACGCAATCAGTCCCCTGATGGCCAGTCACTGCCGCCATTATCCCACCTGCTCACAATACGCCGTTGAAGCCATAACCCACCATGGCGCGCTCAAAGGATTATTTCTCACAATCCGGCGTCTGTTAAGGTGTCATCCCTGGGCGGAAGGCGGTTATGATCCTGTGCCGGGAACAACAGAACCCGGGGTTCAGGAAACAGTAACAACCTGCGTACACGCTGATCATTCCCATACAACAACCCAGACCAGACAGTAACTCTATGGATATTCAACGCATCGTATTATTTGCCGGCCTGGCTATTGTCAGTTATCTGATGGTGCTTGCCTGGAATGAGGATTACCATCAGCAGCCACAGACCGCCCAGGTCGCTGAATCGCAGCCCTCGGAGAACACCGGCAGCGTGGGCGGTTCAGACGATATGGTGCTTCCGGAAGATAATGCCGCTCAGGTAGACGGTGATGGCGAGTTCACGACACCGGAAACCGGTCAGGCCGTCGTCAGTTCTACCGAAACCAACACCACGGTCAGCGATCAGTTCATTACCGTGCGCACCGATGTGTACAACCTGCAGATCGATCGTGTCAGCGGTAACCTGGTAAAAGCACAGCTGCTTGACTACGACGACACCCTGAACAGCGAAGAGCCGTTGACCCTCCTGAACAACACGCAGAACCGCCTGTACGTTCTCGAAAGCGGTCTGATTGGTCGTGACGGTCCTGATAGCCGTAAAAACGGTTCCGCTCCCGTCTACAGTGCAGATGCCTCCAGCTATGCGCTGGCCGAGGGTGACAACCAGCTTCAGGTAGATCTGACTTACACCACTGATAACGGTGTCCAGATCACCAAGCGCTATCAGTTCGAACGCAACAGTTATGAAATCGGCGTCAAGTATCTGGTTGAGAACCAGTCCAGTGACAACTGGCAGGCCAATTTCACTGGCAAGATCGTCCGTGACCAGTCTCCGGACCCGACCTCCCAGACCAGCATGGGGATCCAGGCGTTCCTTGGTATGGTGATCAGCTCCCCGGAAGACCCCTACGAGAAGTTTGATTTTGGTGACCTGCAGGAGACCCAGATCAACCAGTCCGTTACCAACGGCTGGCTGGCCTTTCTCCAGCACTACTTCCTGTCTGCCTGGGTGCCCGAGCGCGACATCCCTGCCCAGTACCAGACCACACAACGTGGCCAGAATTACGTCATGGGCTTTGTCTATCCCGCCACCACCGTGGCTCCGGGTGAGACCGCCGAGATCGGTGCACGGGCCTATGTCGGGCCAAAGATCATTGAGCGCCTGGAAGAAATGGCACCGAACATGGACCGTACCGTTGATTTCGGTTGGCTGTTCTTCATTTCCCTGCCGCTGTTCATCATTCTGGACTGGTTCCACAGCATCGTTGGTAACTGGGGTGTTTCCATTATCCTGTTGACCGTACTGGTCAAGGCGGTGTTCTTCCATCTGTCCGCCACCAGTTACAAATCCATGGCCAAGATGCGGGCTGTGGCCCCTCAGCTGACCCGGCTGAAAGAACTGTACGGTGACGACCGACAGCGCATGTCCCAGGAAATGATGGCGCTGTACAAGCGGGAGAAAATCAATCCGCTCGGTGGCTGTCTGCCCATCCTGGTGCAGATGCCCGTGTTCATCTCCCTGTACTGGGTACTGTTTGAAAGTGTGCAGCTACGGCATGCGCCGTTCATGCTGTGGATTCAGGATCTGTCGGTCATGGACCCGTATTTCATCCTGCCGATCCTGATGGGCGCCAGCATGTTCCTGCAGATGAGTCTGAACCCGACTCCGCCGGATCCCATGCAGGCCAAGATCATGAAGATGATGCCGTTGATCTTCACCGTGTTCTTCCTGTGGTTCCCGGCCGGTCTGGTTCTGTACTGGCTGGTGAACAACATTCTGTCCATTGCCCAGCAGTGGTACATTACCCGCAAGATCGAAGCAGAAATGGCCGGCAAGAAGCACTGACCGGTGCCCGAACCGACCCGGCAAAGGCTCCTGTATGGAGCCTTTGTTATTTTCAGCCTGTGGATAAAGCATGAGCCAGAGTACTGAAACCATCGCAGCCATAGCCACCGCACCGGGACAGGCTGGGGTCGGCATCGTTCGCGTGTCCGGCCCCAGGGCCCGGGCCATTGCCCGGCAGATGCTAGGGTTCGAGCCCAGGCCCCGGTACGCCCATTACGGCCCGTTCCACGATGACCGGGGCGAGCTGATTGACGAGGGCCTCGGGCTGTTTTTCCCCAATCCCCACTCGTTCACCGGGGAGGATGTGTTTGAGCTGCAGGGCCACGGTGGCACGGTCATTCTGGACCTGCTGCTGCGGGCGGTGTGCAGCCAGGGTGCGAGACTGGCCCGGCCGGGCGAGTTTTCCGAGCGGGCGTTTCTGAACGATAAACTGGATCTGGCCCAGGCTGAGGCCATTGCCGATCTGATCGAAAGCAGTTCGGAGCAGGCGGCGCGCTGTGCCGTTCGTTCCATGCAGGGTGTGTTTTCCCGTCAGATAGAAGATCTGGTGGATGCGGTTACGCATCTGCGAATTTACGTTGAGGCGGCGATCGATTTTCCAGAGGAGGAGATCGATTTTCTGGCTGACGGCAAGGTGGCCAGTGATCTTCAGAGTCTGCTGGACCGGCTCGAGAAAATCCTGGCCGAGGCCCAGCAGGGGACCATTCTTCGGGACGGCATGAAAGTGGTCATTGGCGGCCGGCCCAATGCCGGCAAATCCAGCCTGCTCAATGCCCTGGCCGGTCGCGAGGCGGCCATTGTCACGGCTATTGAGGGCACAACCCGGGATGTCCTGAGGGAACATATCCACATCGATGGTATGCCGCTGCACATCATCGACACGGCCGGCCTCCGGGACAGCCCCGATGAAGTGGAACAGATCGGGATAGCCCGGGCGTGGGATGAAATCCGTCAGGCCGATCGCATCCTTCTGATGGTGGATGCCACCACCACCGATAAAACCAGTCCCCATGAAATCTGGCCGGATTTCATTGATCAGTTGCCGGCCAACGCGCCGGTGACGGTTATTCGCAACAAGGTGGACCTGTCCGGTGAAACGGTGGGAATCAGCGCCGAAGACCAACAGAGCGCGCCGGTCATCCGTTTGGCGGCAAAGTCTGCCGAGGGACTGGAAATCCTCCGGGACCACCTCAAGCAGTGCATGGGCTTTGCCAGCACCACCGAAGGGGGTTTCCTGGCCCGGCGCCGGCACCTGGATGCCCTGGAACGGGCCCAGGCCCTGCTGATCCAGGGCCAGAGCCAGCTGGAAGGATTCGGCGCCGGTGAGCTACTCGCTGAAGATCTGCGGCCGCCCAGGATAGTCTGGGGGAGATAACCGGGCATCTCACTCCGGATGAGCTTCTTGGCAAGATTTTCAGCAGCTTCTGTATCGGTAAATAGCGCTAACCGGTTTTCCGGCGTTCGTTGTCTGCCACTGGCACCAGTGCTTCGGTGTTACTGCGGTTGCCGAGGAAATCCGGCCGCGGTTTGTTACCACAGAATGGGGCCTGAAGCTGGTTTTCCACACTGTTGTAGACAAAGAACAGGTTGCTGCGGGGCCAGGGCGACATATTGGCGTTCGAGGCATGCAGCGTATTGCACTCGAAGATAATCAGCGAGCCGGCGGGACCGGTGGGGGCCTTGATACCGTATTCGTCCGCCATGGCGGCAAGGTCCCGATCATTGGGGACGCCCAGTTCCTGTTTTTTCAGGGATGACTGGTAGTTATCTTCCGGCGTACGGCCGACGCAGGGCACAAAGGTCTTGTGAGAGCCGGGAATCAGCATCAGCGGGCCGTTGAAAGGCGTGTTGTCGGTGAGGGCGATGGAAAAGCTGACCGCCCGCATCCGGGGCATACCGTCCTCGGCGTGCCAGGTTTCGAAATCCGAGTGCCAGTCAAAGCCCTTGCCGTGGAAGCCGGGTTTGAAGTTGATCCGGGACTGGTGGATATACGCTTCACTGCCCAGAAGCTGGCGTACCATCGCCAGAATTTTCGGATCCCGGGTCAGCCGGTCGAAGCGATCAGACAGTTCGTGAATGCCGAAAATCGAGCGGATTTCCTGCTTGCCGGGCTCGGTAATCGTCCCTTCGGACCGAAGGATGCTCTCATCGTCTTCGTAGGCCCGCAGATCCTCCCGGAATTGGCGAACGGTGGCCTGGTCGAGAAAATTGTTGAAGACGAGAAAGCCGTCGCGCTCATACTGCGCCAGCTCGGTTTCACTCAGTGGTCCGTCGGTTCGATCCGAACCTTTGCTGTGTACCACGGGGTCATGGCGCTCAAAACTTCCGGTGGGGCGTTCCAGGCGGGTGGGATAAAAGTCGTCAGCACGAGTCTCCATATTCGAACCTCCTTCTTTTATTTTCGAAATCAAAACATTTTCAATTTATTCAGTGAGTTAAGAACTCCAATCTGGGAATGCGCCTGTGAAGTGGGGGCAAGCGGGCGTATTTCAAGGGCAAAAAAATCCCGGGCCTTGCCCGGGCGTAAGCGAGACCGGAAAGCTTATCCGGTGAAGGCCAGATCCTCGGCATCCAGTTGCATCAGGTTCTTGCTCGGGCTGAGCATGCTGGCAGCGTGGCTCTGGGCCCGGGGCAGCAAGCGCTCGAAATAGAATTCGGTGGTCCCGAGCTTGGCCTGGTAGAAGCCCGCCGACTCCTCGCCCCCGTTATCGAGTTTATCCACAGCCACCGCGGCCTGGCGCAGCCAGATATAGGCCATGGTGACGTAGCCGCTGTACATCAGAAAATCATAGGCCGCAGAGCTCACCACATCCCGGTCCTTGCGGGCTGCGAGCATGATCCGGACCGTCAACAGGTTCCACTGGCCGGTGAGCTTGAGCAGCTCAAGCGCCCAGGGCCGCAGCCGTTTATCGGTGAGATGCTTGCGGGCAAAATTGGCAATCTTCAGGGTGAACTCGCGGACCGCGCCGCCCTGGGTCATCAGCAAAACCTTTCGACCCAACAGATCCAGCGCCTGGATACCGGTAGTGCCCTCGTACAGGGTGGCGATGCGGGTATCCCGGACAATCTGCTCCATACCATGTTCCCGGATGTAACCGTGGCCGCCAAAGACCTGAACCCCCAGGTTGGACGCTTCGCAGCCGAGTTCGGTGAGAAAGCCTTTCAGTATCGGTGTCAGGAAACCGAGTTTGTCGTCGTATTTGTCCGCTTTTTTATCGTCGCCTTCGGTGAATCCTTCCACCATGTGATCGGCCAGGCGGGCTGCGTAATACAACATGGCCCGGCCGCCTTCGGCGATGGTCTTCTGGGTCAGCAGCATCCGGCGCACATCGGCATGATGAATCAGGCTGTCGGCCACCTGGTCCGGTTCTTTCTTGCCGGAAAGTGCCCGCATGGAGCGCCGGTCCTTGGCATAGGCCAACGCCCACTGATACGAAAGCTCCGCCGGCCCGACGCCCTGGATTGCGGTGCCGATCCGGGCCGTGTTCATGAAGGTGAACATGCAGTTAAGGCCTTCATTCTCGGGGCCGATCAGATAACCGGTGGCCTCGTCGAAATTCAGCACACAGGTGGCCGAGGCCTTGATGCCCATTTTCTTTTCCAGACTGCCGCAGACCACCGCGTTGCGCTCGCCCACGCCGCCCTGGCTGTTCGGCAGGAACTTGGGCACGATAAACAGGCTGATACCCCGGGTGCCCTTGGGGGCATCCGGCAGACGGGCCAGTACGATGTGGACGATGTTCTCGGTCAGGTCGTGGTCGCCGGAGGAGATGAAGATCTTGGTTCCGGAGAGCCGGTAACTGCCGTCGGCCTGGGGTTCGGCTTTGGTCTTTACCTGGCCCAGATCGGTGCCGCACTGGGGTTCGGTCAGGCACATGGTGCCGGCCCAGCGACCTTCAGTGAGTGGTGCGAGGTAAGTCTGTTTTTGGTCTTCTGTGCCATGAAGGAAGATGGTGTTCATGGCCCCCAGGGACAGACCAGGATACATGGAGAAGGGCCAGTTGGCGGTGCCCATCATTTCCTGTTTCAGCAGTCCCATGGACGCAGGCAGGCCCTGGCCGCCGAACTCCTCGGGTGCAGAGAGTCCCTGCCAGCCACCCATGGCATATTGCTGGTAGGCTTCGCGGTAACCGGCGGGTGTGGTGACTTCGCCGTTGTCGAGTTTGCAGCCTTCCTCGTCGCCGGAGAGGTAGAGTGGGCTCAGCACTTCTTCACAGAACTTTGCGCATTCGCCGAGTATCGCATCCACGATATCGGGCGTGGCGTTTTCACCGCTGGCCAGGGTGGCGTAATGGCCCGGGTAGTCGAACACCTCGTTCAGCAGAAATTTCATGTCGCGCAGGGGCGCCTTGTAAACCGGCATAGCGTAATCCTCTGTGTCTTTCTCGGAATCTTCGGTGGGCAATCACCTGCCATTACCTGTTGTTTTACGCCAATACCCGGGCGCTGCCATTGACGAAAAGCGCCCGGCGGACTGTCAGAATGGACAATTGGCCGAGATGACGTAAAAGCCCGGAGAGAGTCCGGCAATGATCGCTAAAGTCGGTTGTGGCGTATTCCTTTTCGCCAAAGAACCGCAATAAACCCGTTCAGAGAGTGTAAAAGTCATGCAAAGCCTGTTAACTGAGATATCGAAACGCCTGTCGACACCTATACTCTGGGTACTGTCTTCGGCACTGCTGCTCAGTGGCTGTGCCAGCCCGTCGCTCGAGGACTACGCCGACCGCACACCGGAACTGGTCCCTGAACAGTTCTTCACCGGCGAACTTTCCGCCCGGGGGGTGGTCAAGAATTTCTCCGGTGAGGTGATTCGTACCTTTGATGCCGATATCAGTGCGTCCTGGGATGATGAGGGTGTGGGCACCCTGGATGAGGTGTTCCGCTTCAATGACGGCGAGGTGCAGACCCGGGTCTGGACTCTGACGCCGACCGACGACGGCTATCATGCCGATGCCGGCGACGTGGTTGAACCCGGAACCATGCGCTGGAGTGGTAACGCCATTCATATGAACTATGTCCTTCGCGTGGCCTACGGTGACGGTACGCTGGATGTGCGGATGGACGACTGGATGTATCTGATCACGCCCGACACGCTGATCAACCAGACCACCATGAGCAAGTGGGGAATTGACGTGGGCGAAGTGGTTCTGGTGATCCAGAAAAAGTAACAGACGACTAACCAAGACCCGGAATATCTGGAAATCCTATGTGGAAGCAGTGGTTGATTGCGTTGGTGCTGGTGGCTGTGGCTATCGGCGGCGCCTTTGTGTATCAGAACCTGGACGACGGCGATGCCGCCCAGAACGGTCGTGAGCGTCCCGCCAGCGCGGTCAACACCATGCTTCCGCAGATGGAGACGGTGCGGGATGTGGTCAACGCCGTTGGCAGTCTGAAGGCCCTGAACGCCGTGGAACTGACGACGGAAGTCAGTGGCCGGGTGGTGCAACTGAACCTGGAAACCGGCCGCCGGGTAGAGCAGGGCGAGGTGCTGTTGCGACTGGACGATCGCCAGGCCCGGGCGGACCTGCAGGTTATCGAGGCTCAACTGGCGGATGCCCGCAGGCAGTATGAAAGGGCACAGCAGTTGCGTTCCAACAATAGTATCTCCCAGTCCCAGGTGGATGCGCTGAGAACGGCTGTCGACGTGGCCGAGGCCCAGCGTCAGTCGGCTCGAGTGCGTCTGGAAAACCACCGGATTGAAGCGCCGTTTGCCGGTGTGGTCGGGCTGAGCGATATCAGCGTCGGAGCCTATATCACCGCCGGAACCTCGGTGACCACGCTGGATACCACCGACCGTATGGAGCTGGGTTTTTCCATCCCGGAGCGTTTTCTGGGGCAGGTGAGTCTGGGACAACAGGTCCGCGGCGCATCGCCGGCCTATCCGGCCCAGGCGTTTTCCGGTCAGCTGGTGGAGCTGGGTTCCCGGATTAGCGAGTTGAGCCGGTCGCTGCCCGTGCGGGCACTGATCGACAATCCGGACGGTCTGCTCCGGCCGGGGCAGTTCATGTCCGCCACCCTCACGCTCCGGGAACGGCAAGCATTGGTGATCCCGGAACAGGCGGTGATGATCCGCGGTGACGAACAGTATGTGTTTGTGGCGGAAGACGGCGTCGCCCGGCGGGTGTCGGTCAACCTGGGTTCGCGCATGCCCGGGTTCGTGGAAGTGTCGAAGGGTTTGAGCCAGGACGACCCGGTGATTGTGACCGGCCAGGACCGGCTGAGCAGTGGGGACCGGGTTCGGGTACTGGAAGACGACAAGGCCATTCCCGAGAACCGTTTTATCACGGCCAGGGAGTCGTAACCGGTGGTCCTCTCTGACGTTTCCATCAAGCGGCCGGTTTTTGCAACCGTTCTCAGCCTGCTGATCGTGGTGTTCGGGCTGGCAGCCCTGATGGGCCTGCCGGTGCGGGAATACCCGGATATTGATCCGCCGGTCGTCTCCATTTCCACCGATTACACCGGCGCGGCAGCCGAGGTGGTGGATACCCAGATTACCCAGGTGATCGAGGGTGCCATCAGTGGCATCGAGGGCATTCGCTCCATCGAATCCTCCACGGAGCAGGGCGAGTCCCGAACCAGTATTGAATTTACCACAGCCCGGGATGTGGATATCGCCGCCAATGATGTCCGTGATGCGGTGTCCCGGGTGGCCAACCAGCTGCCGGATGAAGCGGATCCGCCGGTAGTGCGTAAGGCGGATTCCGATGCCCGCCCGATGATGTGGGTCACCCTGCGCAGTGATGTCTGGGACAGTGCCGAGCTCAGTGACTTTGCCGACCGGGTTCTGGCGGACCGGCTGTCGGTACTCGACGGTGTTGCCGACGTGCGTATCGGTGGCGAACGGCGCTATGCCATCAGGGTGTGGCTGGACCGCGAGCGGCTTGCCGCCCGGGATATCACCGTGGCTGAAGTTGAACGGGCCCTGCGCGCCAACAACGTGGAGTTGCCGGCCGGATCGGTGGATTCGTCCACTCGCAATTTCACGGTTCGTGCCGAAGGCCGGTTGTCGAATGTGGAACAGTTTCGGGAACTGGTGATTCGCCGTGACGGCAATGATCTCTTGCGTCTCGGGGAGGTGGCCAATGTCCAGATGGGGGTGGAGTCGGATGTCAGCCGTCTGCGCGCGAACGGCCAGACCGCCATCGGCATGGGTGTTATCCGTCAGTCTAAGGCTAACACCGTCGCCGTTTCCGATGCGGTCCGCGCCGAGTTGGAAAAGATTCGGGAGACCCTGCCGCCGGAAGTCACCATCGCCGAAAGCTACGACGAATCCATCTTCATCCGGGCCTCGATCAAGGAAGTGGTGACCACGCTCGCCATCGCGGTGTCCCTGGTTATCCTGGTTATTTTCCTGTTCCTGCGTTCCTGGCGCGCCACCCTGATTCCTGCGGTGACCATTCCGGTTGCGGTGATTGGTGCTTTCATCGGCCTGGGTTTTCTCGGTTTCTCCATTAACGTACTGACGTTACTGGCGGTGATTCTGGCCATCGGCCTGGTGGTGGACGACGCCATCGTGATGCTGGAAAACATCCAGCGCCGGATCGACGAGGGTGAGCCGCCTTTGCTTGCCGCCTACCGGGGCGCGAAGCAGGTCGCCTTTGCGGTCATTGCCACCACCCTGACCCTGGTGGCGGTTTTTGTGCCCATCTCGTTCATGGGCGGAAACATCGGCCGGCTGTTCGCGGAATTCGGGTTCACCCTGGCTGCGGCGGTGGTGTTTTCCAGCCTCGTTGCCCTGACGCTGGCACCGATGCTGTGTTCCAAGTGGCTCAGACACAGCCCGGAATCGGCAGAGGGGCACCGTCTCTGGGCGGCCAGCGAGAAGGTCCTGAATGGCCTGACCAATGGTTATCGCAGGCTGTTGAAGTTTTCCCTGAGGCAGCCGGGGCTGTTACTCGGCCTGGGTCTGGTGGGGCTGGTTATTGCCGCCGTGGTGTACCCCAAATTGCCCCAGGAACTGGCGCCGACCGAAGACCGCGCCGTGATCATCATGCCCACCAGCGCACCCCGGGGCTCCACGGTGGAATACACCGACCACTACGTGCGCCAGGTGGAAGAAACACTGCTTCCCTATCTGGATGAAGGCATCGCCAACCGTTTGCTCGCCATCGTCGGGTTCCGCGATGAGGAGGACAACGCGTTCATGATCATGGGCCTGGTGCCCTGGGAAGAGCGGGACATCAAGCAGCAGGAAGTAACCAGCGAAATCCGCAAGAAACTGTCGGATGTATCCGGCATCCGGACCGTGGCGGTGAATCCGCCGGGACTGGGTCAGCGCGGGTTCAGCCAGGCGGTGGAGTTCGTGGTGGCCGGACCGGACTATGAGTCGGTGCAGGCCTGGAGCCAGGAGATCATGGAGCGGGCCAAGGAAAACCCGAATCTGCAGAACCTGGATACCGACTTCGAGCTGACCCGACCAGAGCTACGGGTCAACATCGACCGGGAGCGGGCGGCGGACCTGGACATCACCATTGAGGACGTGGGGCTTACCCTGCAGACCATGCTGGCATCACGGCAGGTAACCACTTACATCGATCGGGGCCGGGAATACGATGTGATTATCCAGGCCGAAGACGCCAACCGGGCAACTCCGGAAGATCTGGGCCAGATTTTCCTGCGACCCCGGGAGGGCGGTAACCTGATCCCGTTGCAGGCGCTGGTCTCGGTGCAGGAAATTGGCGCCAACCCGGACCTCCGTCGCATCGACCGGCTTCCCGCCGTGGTCATAAGCGCCTCCCTCGCCGATGGCTATGACCTGGGCTCGGCACTGACTTACCTGAACAACCTGGCTGTGGATAACCTGCCGCCGGAAGCCCGTGTCAGTTACAAGGGCCTGAGCCGGGAATTCCAGGAATCCTCGGCGGCCATCTACGTTACCTTTGCGCTGGCCTTTATCATCGTGTTCCTGGTGTTGGCCGCCCAGTTTGAAAGCTGGATCCATCCGCTGATCATCATGCTGTCGGTACCGCTGGGGGTAACCGGCGCCCTGCTGGCGCTCTGGTGGACCGGAATCAGTCTCAACATATACAGCCAGATAGGCATCATCATGTTGCTGGGGTTGATGGCCAAGAACGGGATACTGATCGTGGAGTTCGCCAATCAGCTCCGGGACAAAGGCTATGAGGTGCGGGAAGCCATTCTCGAGGGCGCTTGCCTACGCTTCCGGCCGGTACTGATGACCACCATATCGACGATTTTTGGTGCGGTTCCCCTGGTGATTGCCACCGGCGCAGGCGCGGAAAGCCGGGCGGCCATTGGCATGGTGATTCTGGGCGGGCTGATCTTCGCCACCACGCTGACCTTGTTTATCATACCGGTGCTGTATAACCTGCTGGCGCGGTTTGCCAAATCCTCCAATGCAGTGGAGAAGGAACTGGAACGCCAGGCTTCAGGCCAGGCCGGTGGCAGCGGTCTGGCGGCAGCGCCGCAGAAACGCGCGGATGACTTCTGATCAGTGACACAGTCACAGGGTGGCCGGGAACTCGAGCTGGCCACCGAATATTTCATCCGGGTGGATATCAACGCAGAACACCTTTTGCCCCGGCAGCATCGTGGACAGGGTCACCGTGCGTTTGGCGTCCGGCAAACCGACATAGGGCCGACAACTGCTTATGTGCTGTGGCCGTTCCAGGGCATTACGGAAGTATTCCCGGTGCGTCCATCGGGCGCCGGCCGAGTGATACAAGGGATTGAATTTTCCGCGATGGATGTCCGGATTGGCGCGGGCAAGATTGCCCTGCTGTATGCCCTGGGCATTAAGCAGAAAACATCGTTTCACACCGTCCACGTCCAACAGCTTATTGCACGCGACGTCGAACGGTAACTCCCGGCTCAGGGAGTGGCAGGCTTCCAGAATCTCGAAGCGAAGCAGTCGAAAATAACTCTCCTGGTCCCGGATATCCTGGGCCGAAGACTCACTGGAATCGGCAATAATTCCCTTCAGGGCCAGTTCTGTCAGTTCCGGCTCATGATCGTCCAGGCTCGTTGGCCGGGCAAACAGGAAACCCTGCAACAGATCCGCCTCGGTTTGCAGGGCGATATGGGCCTGGGAGCTGTTTTCGATGCCTTCCAGAAGCACAAGGCTGCCGCTCTCGCGAATCATCTTCACCAGACTTTCCAGCAGCATTCGGGCGCGACTGTGGTTCTCCGCATTGACCAACAGGCTGCGGTCGAGCTTCACGATGAGCGGATTGATGCGCCACAGTCGCTCGAAATTGGAGTCGCCCATACCAAAATCGTCAATGGCAATCTGGAAACCATGGGCCTTGGCTTTGAGAATGAATTCCAGAAGTGCTGTCGGATTCTCGGATGCCGTCTCCACCAGCTCCAGAACTACTTTCTCCGGGTCGATTCCGCTGCTCTGGCACTGCAGAGCGAGCTTTTCCAGAGAGGCTTCTGGATGAATGCAGGTACCCGGATTAATATTCAGGAACAGCCACACAGGCTGTGAGCTTGAGGCGAAATTATCCAGATGAATCTGCAACAGGTGTCGGTCCAGTTCGGCAGTCTGGTTCTCTGCTTCCGCCTGCTGGAAAAGCTCGAAGGGGGAGATGCTGGCGTTGTTCTTCCTGACCCTCACCAGGGCCTCGTAGCCCACCAGTTTTCGATGGGTCGGGCTCAGGATCGGCTGGTAAACAGAACTGAAATCATAGTCGTTGATCATGTCTGGAGACCGGGTTACTTGGGCTCCGCGATAGATGCGCCGGGGAAGTCGGACTACGCTGCTCATGGTCAGGAACCTTTATACTGCCAATGTTCTGGCCATCCTGGCCCGATGATAAAAGAGTGTCTGAACAGGCAGGTAAAGCGAATTCCGTACCAGAGAGCCAAAAATCAAGCAGTTAACCTAGTTTAAACCCGTCAGAAAAATGAACTTCGCTATCGGTTTTGGAACCATTGCACCAGATGCAGGCAGATTCCGAACGGCAAGGTTGGTAATGCACCAAAACAGGATTCTTCGATGCCATCAAAAAGTCAGTTCCGTTTGCTTGGCCAACGCCGTTTCCTGCCGTTCTACCTGACCCAGTTCTCCGGCGCCTTTAACGATAACCTGTTCAAGAACGCGCTGTTGCTGTTGATCACCTTCAGCGCTGGCAGTTTGATGGGGCTGTCCGTGAATGTGGTGGTTAACCTGGCAGCCTTTCTGTTCATCCTGCCGTTCTTCCTGTTCTCTGGCATTGCCGGCGAAATGGCCGATCGCTATGAAAAATCCCGGATCATCCGGAACGTGAAGCTGGCAGAGATCGTGATCATGTCCGTTGCCGCGCTCGGGCTCTGGTTCAGCTGGTACGAGCTGTTGTTGGTACTGTTGTTCCTGATGGGCACCCAGTCCACCTTCTTCGGCCCGGTGAAATACGCCATCCTGCCCCAGGTTCTGGCGGACGATGAGCTGGTGGGCGGCAATGGTCTGGTGGGCATGGGCACCTTTGTCGCAATTCTCCTGGGTACCATTGCCGCGGGCCTGCTGATGGGCTTTGAGGCTGCCGCCCGGCTGACGGCGATTGCGGTTGTGGTAATGGCGGTACTTGGTTACCTGGCCGCGCGCCAGGTGCCGGCAACCGAACCCGACGGTTCCGGTGTTACCGTGCGTTTCCGGCCGGTGGTGGAAACCTGGCGGCTCATGGCCTTGGCGGCCGAGCGTCGCCAGGTGTTGCTGGCGGTGTTGACCATCTCCTGGTTCTGGTTTCTTGGCGCGGCGTACCTGACCCAGTTTCCCAATTTTGCCCGCACCAATCTGCTGGGCGATGAAACCGTTGTCACCCTGTTGCTGGCCATGTTCACCATCGGCATTTCCATCGGCTCGATGATGTGTGAGCGGCTTACCAAGCACCGCATTACCCTGTCGCCCGTGCCCTGGGGAGCCCTGGGGCTGAGCCTGTTCGGTATAGACCTGTATTTTGCGGTGCCGGACGATCCCGTGGCCTCGACCTGGTGGACGCTGGTCACCGATCCCGTTTACCTGAGGGTGTTGATGGATCTGGTGGGCATCGGAATCTGCGGTGGTCTTTTCATCGTGCCTCTGTACGCCTTTATCCAACACGAAACGCCCCGAGCCAAACGTGCCCGTATCATCGCCGCACTGAATGTCATCAACGCGTTGTTCATGGTGGTGAGTGCCCTGGCCGGCATCGTGGTGCTGGGTCTTCTGGGGATCAGCATTCCAGGGTTTTTCCTGCTGCTCTCACTCCTGAACGGCCTGGTGTTACTGGTGGTCTGGCGGCTTCGACGAAAAACCGCCTCACATTCTGTGGATAATTAATTGGAAAACCTGCGGAAACACTTCGGATAAATTATAAAATAACTATAAAAAATAAAAGGTTAGATAGATTTTTAGGGTTTTTAACAAGTAGTCTTGCATGTGGATAACTTTCTTGAAAACTTTTCTGAGAAGACTGACCCAAGCGTCTGAAAAGCCGTGAATTTCGGTATTCCACTATCCTCCGAACCTGGCCAGGGAAGCCCTCGGGCAGGGTGCACGGGGACAATCAGCTTTCAACCCCGGCTCCGTCTGGTTAAAATTTGCACATTCTGACTGCAATTTCCTGGGTGAGGCGTTATACTCGCCGCCCTGATTTTATACCTTCTTTTCAGCCCGATTTCCGAGGTGAGCTGTGGATTTTCCGACCCGTTTCGATGTCATTGTCATTGGTGGTGGCCATGCCGGTACCGAGGCCGCGCTGGCGGCTGCACGCATGGGTTCCCAGACCCTGCTGCTGACCCACAACATTGAGACCCTGGGCCAGATGTCCTGCAACCCGGCCATCGGCGGTATTGGCAAAAGCCATCTGGTGAAAGAAATTGATGCCCTGGGTGGCGCCATGGCCGAGGCCACCGACAAGGCCGGTATCCAGTTCCGGGTACTGAACAGCCGCAAGGGACCGGCCGTGCGCGCCACCCGGGCTCAGGCTGACCGCGTGCTCTACAAGGCGGCCATTCGCCATACCCTGGAAAGCCAGCCGAACCTGACCCTGTTCCAGCAGGCGGCGGACGATCTGATTGTGGAAAACGACCAGGTTACCGGTGTCGTCACCCAGACTGGTATCCGCTTCAACGCCAGGACCGTGGTGCTCACCACCGGTACCTTCCTGGGCGGAGTTATCCACATCGGTATGCAACACCATGCCGGCGGTCGCGCCGGTGATGCGCCGGCCAACGCCCTGGCCCAGCGCTTGCGGGAACTGCCGTTCAATGTCGGCCGTCTGAAAACCGGCACGCCGCCGCGCATCGACGCCCGGTCTGTGGATTTCTCGGTGATGCAGGAGCAGTGGGGTGATGACCCTACCCCGGTGATGTCTTTCATTGGCAACCGTAGCCAGCACCCGGAGCAGGTCTGCTGCTACGTGACCCGGACCACCGAACAGACCCACGATATTATTCGCAGCGGTTTCGACCGTTCGCCGATGTTTGCCGGCGGCATCGAGGGCGTGGGCCCCCGCTATTGCCCCTCCATCGAGGACAAGGTAAACCGGTTTGCCGACAAGGACTCCCACCAGATCTTTGTGGAGCCGGAAGGCCTGACCACCAACGAGCTCTACCCGAACGGCATTTCCACCAGCCTGCCGTTTGATATCCAACTGGCGGCGGTGCGTTCGATTCCCGGCTTTGAAAATGCCCACATCACGCGGCCAGGTTATGCCATCGAGTACGACTATCTGAATCCGCAGGACCTGCGCCACACCCTGGAAACCAAGTTCATCCACGGTCTGTATTTTGCCGGCCAGATCAACGGCACCACCGGCTATGAAGAAGCCGGGGCCCAGGGTCTGCTGGCGGGGATCAATGCTGCCTTGCGGTCCCAGGAAAAAGACGAATGGTACCCGCGCCGGGACGAGGCCTATCTGGGCGTGCTGGTGGATGACCTGATCACCATGGGCACCTCTGAGCCCTACCGTATGTTTACCAGCCGCGCCGAGTATCGCCTGATCCTGCGCGAGGACAACGCCGACCTGCGCCTGACCGAAGCCGGTCGCAAACTCGGCCTGGTGAACGACGAGCGCTGGCAGAAGTTCAATGACAAGCGTGAGGCGATCTCCGCGGAGCGCAGTCGCCTTGAGGCCACCCGGATTCATCCGAGTACCGAAGCCGGTGAGCGGCCAACGGCTTTCTCAAGCAGCCAATGACCCGGGATCAGTCCCTGGCGGAGCTGCTGCGCCGCCCCGAGATTGTCTACAGCCACATCGCCGAGATTGGTGCCGAGCAGGCCGATGATCCGGTGGTCGCCGACCAGGTGGAAATCGAGATCAAGTACGAGGGCTACATTTCCCGTCAGACCGACGAGATCGAACGGCTGCGCAAAAATGAAAACACCGCCCTGCCGGTGGATCTGGATTATGACGTGATCGGCGGCCTGTCCAACGAGATCAAGCAGAAGCTCAAGACCGTGCGGCCGGAGACCGTGGCCCAGGCCTCACGCATTCAGGGCGTGACTCCGGCGGCGGTAAGCCAGATTCTGGTCCATCTGAAGAAGCGCGATCTGCTGCGCAAACAGTCGGCCTGATCTGCGCCCATGACCAAGTCACTCTGGCATAGCCAGCTCCGGGATGGACTGGCAGCAATGGGGCTGCCCTGGATGAGGACCGGCAGGAAAAGCTGCTGGCGTTTCTGGGCCTGCTCAACAAATGGAATCGGGCGTACAATCTCACGGCGGTTCGTGATGAGCGGGAAATGGTGTCCCGGCAGCTGCTCGACAGCCTGAGCATTCTGCCCTGGGTAACGACGGACCATCTTCTGGATGTGGGCGCCGGCGGCGGTCTGCCCGGTATTCCCCTGGCGATCGCCCTGCCCGAGAAGCGCTTTACCCTGCTCGACAGCAACGGCAAGAAGACCCGCTTTCTCAACCAGTGTGTGCTGGAGCTCGGCCTGAACAATGTCGAGGTTGTTCACGGACGCGCGGAGGATTGCAATCCTCCGGAACCCTTCAGCCAGATCAGCAGTCGCGCCTTTACCGCGTTGGAGAATCTGGTGAACTGGTGTGGCGATCTGTTGGCAAATGAGGGTGAGTTCCTTGCCATGAAAGGTCAGTTTCCGGATGATGAAGTAGCTGCCCTCCCGGCCGGCTGGCAGGTAAAATCCAGCCATTCCCTGGACGTTCCCGGTGCCGATGGCGAACGCCATCTACTGGTGGTCGCCCGGGCCGCGAAATCCCGGTAGTTCGGCAGTCGAATTTCTCTACCGCTAACCCATAAACAAGGAGGCAGGACATGGCGCGCGTGATTGCAGTGACCAATCAGAAAGGCGGTGTGGGCAAAACCACCACCTGCGTCAACCTGGCTGCCTCCCTGGCCGCGACCAAACGCCGGGTGCTTCTGGTGGATATGGACCCCCAGGGCAACGCCACGATGGGCAGCGGTGTGGATAAAAATACCCTGGAACTGTCCGGCTACGACATGCTGACCAAGCGCGCCAGCGCCGCCGAGGTGATTATTCCCGCCGAGGCCTCCGGGTTCGATATCCTGCCGGCCAACGGCGACCTGACCGCCGCTGAAGTCGAGCTGATGAACGAGATTGGCCGTGAGCATCGCCTCCGCCTGGCCCTGAACACCGTCCGCGACAACTACGATTACATCCTTATTGATTGCCCCCCGTCACTGAGCCTGTTGACGGTGAACGCCCTGTCGGCGGCAGACTCTGTGCTGATCCCGATGCAGTGTGAGTACTATGCGCTGGAGGGGTTGGCGGCGCTGATGAACACCGTTGAGCAGATTCAGGAGACGGTTAACCCGAATCTGCAGGTGGAAGGCATTCTTCGCACCATGTACGACCCCCGTAACAGCCTGACGCTCGATGTTTCCGGTCAGCTGAGTGAGTACTTCGGCGACAAGGTGTATCGTGCGGTGATTCCCCGCAATGTCCGCCTGGCGGAGGCACCAAGCTACGGCGTGCCGGCCCTGAAGTACGACCGGGCCTCCAAGGGGGCTATTGCTTACCTGGCCCTTGCCGGCGAGATGGTTCGTCGGCATGGCTCAAAAAAGACATCCGCGCCGGTTGCGGTGTAACATACCGCCCTGTCACTCACTTAAGCACAACGATTTTCAACGGGAAGAATGACTGACACCATGGCGGCGAAGAAACGAGGTTTGGGTGAACGTGGACTGGGCGCCCTGCTGGCGGGCTCCAAGGTCAATCTTGACCAGGAGCTGAAAGACCACGACGGTGAGCTCCGCGAAGTTCCCATTGATCTGATTCAGCGTGGCCGGTTCCAGCCCCGGCGCGATATGGACCCGCCGCCCTGCAGGAACTGGCGGATTCCATCCGTCAGCAGGGAGTGATGCAGCCGGTGGTGATTCGTCCCATCGCTGAAGGTCGCTACGAACTGATTGCGGGTGAGCGCCGCTGGCGGGCTACCCAGATGGCCGGCCTCGACAGCATTCCTGCCATCATCCGGGATGTCCCCGATGAAGCCGCCATCGCCATGGCGCTGATCGAGAACATCCAGCGCGAAAACCTCAACCCATTGAAGAAGCCTTCGCCCTCCAGCGCCTTCAGGACGAGTTTGGTCTGACCCAGGCCCAGGTAGCCGAAGCCGTTGGTAAATCCCGCACTACCATCTACTAACCTGCTGCGACTGATCGGACTGGCTGAAGACGTTCGTATCATGCTGGAGCACGGTGATCTGGAAATGGGCCACGGCCGGGCGATGCTGACCCTGGCGCCGGAACTGCAGATGCAGGTGGCCAAACAGGTGGTGGCCAAATCCCTGTCGGTTCGCCAGACCGAGCCCTGGTGCGGCGGGTGCAACAGGAAACCCCGGACAGCAAATCCCGGAAGAATGGCACCGTGGACCCCAATATTCGCGCCCTGCAGGACGATCTGGCCGAGCGGTTGGGCGCACGGGTCTCGATCGATCATGGCCAGCGTGGCAAAGGCAAGCTGGTGATTGAATACAGCTCTCTGGACGAACTTGACGGTATTTTGGGTCATATTCGCTAGGGCCAGATGCAAATCATTCTAAAGTGCTACTTTATTCTGAAAATACCACATGTGGTAATGAGAAATATTCGATGACACAACCTGTGTCGATTTAAACGATTCGGGCGGGCCCGTTGGTTGATTTTTAGCCGCGAATTTGGACGGCTTCTGTTGAACGGCCATCGGTTAACACATATAATTTCGCGCGCTTGCAACAACAGCTGGTGACATGACAGGTTTCAGAAAAGCCATCACACACGTGCCGCTGAAAGAGTGGCTGATCATAGAGATGGTTGTGTTGGTCGTCCTCAGTTCGTTGTGGTTGTTGGAGAGCAGAGCAGCTGGGTATTCCGCGTTTATCGGCGGTCTTATTTTTGTCATACCCAATGCCTATTTTGCGCATCGGACCTACCGGTTTGAGGGCGCTCGCCAGATGCAGCTGGCGGTCAGTAATATGTTCAGGGCAGCGAGTATAAAAATTGCCTTACCGCGATTTTCTTTGCGGCCGTTTTCACTTTAATGGAGTCAGTCCACGGGCCGGCTCTGTTATTCACTTTTGCTGTGATGGTTGCGATAGGTACGGCTTTGCGCTGGCTTATCCGGCCGCGCCCACAGCGATGACTGGACGAGAGCAGTATGGCAGCTGATACCCCAGTAGAGTATATAAAGCACCACCTTACCAACCTCACTTACGGCAAGCTTCCGGGCGGTTACGAGCGGGCTGATGGCTCCGTTGTCGAAGAGGCTACCTGGACCTTCGCAAGAACCGGTCAGGAAGCAGCCGACATGGGCTTTATGGCCTTCCACGTAGACACACTTGGCTGGTCGATCGCCATGGGTGTTCTGTTCCTGGGACTGTTCCGGTTTGTTGCGAATAAAGCAACGACGGGCACTCCAGGAGGTTTGCAGAATGCTGTCGAGATGACCTTCGAGTTTGTTCAAGGCATCGTGCGCGACGTGTTTCATGGCAAGAATCCTCTGGTTGCGCCGCTGGCGCTGACCATCTTCGTCTGGATTCTGCTCATGAATACGCTGAAGCTGATTCCGGTTGACTACATCCCCTCCATCGCTCATGCGCTCGGGCTGGAATACTTCAAGATCGTACCAACGACGGATCCCAACGGAACCTTTGGGATCTCCATCGGCGTGTTCCTGCTGATTCTGTTTTACAGTTTCAAGATCAAGGGCGTGGGTGGTTTCGCCAAGGAACTGTCATTCAATCCCTTCAATCATTGGTCGCTGGTGCCGTTCAACCTGGTGCTCGAAATCCTGGCCTTGATCATCAAGCCCATCAGTCTGGCACTGCGTCTGTTCGGTAACATGTATGCCGGCGAAGTGGTATTCATCCTGATCGCGCTTCTGCCATTGTGGATCCAGTGGACGCTGAATGTTCCCTGGGCTATCTTCCACATCTTGGTTGTTACGCTGCAGGCTTTCATCTTTACGACGCTGACTGTGGTTTATCTCAGCGCAGCGCACGAAGATCATTAATAATTTCTGTAAACAAACCCTTAACTATCTGAAAAACTGAGGAGTCTTCAATGGAAATGGTATACATCGCAGCTGCGCTTATTATCGGTCTGGGTGCCCTGGGCGCCGGTATCGGTTTTGGTCTGCTGGGCGGCAAGCTTCTTGATTCCACCGCTCGCCAGCCTGAAATGGCCAACCAGCTGCAAACCAAAGCCTTTATCATGGCTGGTCTGCTCGACGCCGTTCCAATGATCGGTGTTGGTATTGCTATGTACCTGATCTTCGTTGTTGCTGGTTAATCAAATCGAGACCTGAGGGCGCTGGTTGACGCCACGCCCCACTTCCCGTTAACCGGGACGCAACGAATAGCAAGAGGTATATCGCCGTGAATATAAACCTTACGTTGATAGGGCAATCGATTGCCTTCGCTATTTTCGTCTGGTTCTGCGTCAAGTATGTATGGCCGCCTATCACGGCTGCCATGGCAGAGCGCCAGAAGAAAATAGCCGACGGCCTTTCTGCTGCAGATCGGGCTTCCCTTGATCTGGAACTTGCCCAGCAAAAAGCTTCCAAAGAGCTTCAAAAGGCGAAAGAAGAGTCTGCTGCCCTTATCGATCAGGCAAACAAGCGTGCCGCCCAGATTGTAGAAGCCTCCAAGGATGATGCTCGCAAAGAAGGCGAAAAGCTCCTTGAACAGGCCAGGGCGGAAATTCAGCAGGAGCGTGTCCAGGCTCGCGATGCACTCAGAGCAGAAGTGGCAACACTGGCTGTTGCTGGTGCCGAGAAGATCCTGGAAACCTCTGTAGATGCCAAAGCTCACAGCGAGATGCTGGAAAAGCTGGCCGCAGAACTCTAAGCGAGGGTCACCATGGCAGAACTTACTACGTTAGCCCGACCCTACGCGAAAGCCGTTTTTGGCGCGGCGCAAGACCAGAACGCTATTGATCTTTGGGATCAGGCTCTGGCTTTCGCAGCACAGGTAGCGGCTGACCAAGAGGTAAAGAACATTCTGGCCATTCCTGGCCTGTCTGAGCAACGCAAGGCGGAACTCTTCGTTGACTGTTTTGAAGAGCCGCTGCCTGAAGCACTCAGAAACTTCCTGTTGATTCTTGCTGAAAACAAGCGCCTGCCGTTGTTGCCGGAAATTTCAGCTCTGTTCAGCCTGTATCGCGCGGATCTTGAGCGCACAGTCAAGCTGAAGGTGAGCACGGCATTTGAGATGACCGAAGAGCAGCAGCAGAAGCTCATCGAAGCGCTGTCCAAAAAGCTGGAGCGCAAGGTGACCCTGGAAGCCGCTGTCGATCAGTCCCTGATCGGTGGCGCGATAGTAAATACGGGTGATCTGGTTATCGACGCTTCAGTCCGAGGCAAACTGGCCAAGATGGCCAGGGCTCTGGGCTCCTGATTTCAGCACAAGGTTTGAGGACAAAGGCATGCAGCAACTGAATCCATCCGAGATCAGTGACATCATCAAGAAGAGAATCGAGAAGCTCGATATCTCTTCCGAAGCAAAAAACGAAGGTACGATCCTGTCGGTTTCTGACGGTATCGTACTTATCCACGGTCTTGCCGACGTTATGTACGGTGAGATGATCGAATTTGCCAATGGCACTTACGGTATGGCGCTGAACCTGGAGCGTGATTCGGTAGGTGCGGTTGTATTGGGTGACTACGAAGACCTGGCCGAGGGTCAGAAGGTTCGTTGTACCGGACGTATCCTTGAAGTGCCGGTTGGCCCGGAACTGATGGGCCGTGTGGTCGATGGTCTGGGTAACGCGATTGACGGTAAAGGCGATCTGGGTACCTCCCTGACCTCGCCGGTCGAGAAAGTCGCGCCGGGCGTTATCGCCCGTCAATCCGTTGATGAACCTGTTCAGACTGGCCTGAAGGCAATCGATACCATGGTACCGATCGGCCGCGGCCAGCGTGAGCTGATCATCGGTGACCGTCAGATTGGTAAGACGGCCGTCGCCATCGACGCGATCATCAACCAGAAGAATACCGGCATCAAGTGTATCTACGTTGCCGTTGGCCAGAAGCAGTCTTCCATCGCCGCTGTTGTGCGCAAGTTGGAAGAGCACGGCGCCATGGATCACACCATCGTCGTTGCCGCGGGCGCCGCCGATCCTGCAGCGATGCAGTTCCTGGCTCCGTACTCTGGTACCTCCATGGGCGAATACTTCCGTGACCGTGGTGAAGACGCCCTGATCATTTACGATGATCTGTCCAAGCAGGCTGTGGCTTACCGCCAGATCTCCCTGCTGCTGCGTCGTCCGCCGGGCCGTGAAGCCTACCCGGGTGACGTTTTCTACCTGCACTCCCGTCTGCTGGAGCGTGCATCCCGGATCAACGCCGCTGAAGTTGAAAAACTGACCAACGGTGAAGTGAAAGGCAAGACCGGTTCCCTGACGGCACTGCCGATCATTGAAACCCAGGCAGGCGACGTGTCCGCGTTCGTACCAACCAACGTGATTTCCATCACCGACGGTCAGATCTTCCTGGAAACCAACCTGTTCAACTCCGGTATCCGTCCGGCGATGAACGCGGGTGTTTCGGTATCGCGGGTCGGTGGCTCTGCCCAGACCAAGATCATGAAGAAGCTGGGCGGTAACATCCGTCTGGCCCTCGCCCAGTATCGTGAGCTGGCGGCGTTCGCCCAGTTCGCGTCAGACCTGGATGAGGCAACTCGTAAGCAGTTGGAGCATGGCCAGCGCGTCACCGAGCTGATGAAGCAGAACCAGTACAGCCCGATGTCAGTTGCTGAAATGGGTACTGTATTGTACGCAGCCAACGAAGGCTTCCTGGATGATGTCGAGGTCAATAAAGTGGTTCAGTTTGAAGCCCAGCTTCTGGACTGGATGCGCGCTGAGCAAAAAGACCTGCTCGACAAGATTGGCCCCGAAGGCAAGTACGATGACGACATCATTTCCGGCCTGAAAGCTGCTTTGGAGAAATTCAAGACCACTCAAAGCTGGTAACGACTGGGAGCCCGTCGCGGCGGGCTTTCTTGTCCACATGAGTGTCTAACTTGAAAAGGCAGTGACTTATGGCCGCAGGAAAAGAAATACGCAATCAGATCGGAAGCATCAAGAGCACGCAGAAGATCACCAGCGCCATGGAAATGGTCGCGGCGAGCAAGATGCGCAAGGCTCAGGAACGCATGAAGGCGACACGCCCTTATGCGGAAAAGATGCGGCAGGTAATCGGACACATAGCTAAGTCCAACAAGGATTACGTGCATCCCTTCATGCGTGAGCGGGAAGTTAATCGTGTGGGTTACATCGTGATTTCCTCGGATCGGGGACTGTGCGGTGGCCTGAACGGTAACGCCTTCAAATTGCTCGTGCGTGAAATGAAGCAGTGGAAAGATAAAGGTGTAGAGACCGATCTCTGCGCTATCGGGCAAAAGGGGGCCTCATTCTTCCGCAGTTATGGCGGGAACGTGGTAGCAGCCCTGACCCACTTGGGGGACAACCCAAGCGCAGAGAAGCTCATCGGTAACGTCAAGGTCATGCTTGATGCGTTCGAAGACGGCAAGATTGATCGTCTTTATGTGATTTACAACGAGTTTGTAAACACCATGACCCAGCAGCCGAAGTCCAAGCAGCTTCTGCCTTTGCCGGAAAGCCAGGATGAAGAAGTCGGTCACCAGTGGAATTACATCTACGAGCCTGATTCACGGCCCATCCTGGATGGGTTGCTGCCACGTTATATCGAATCCCAGGTGTATCAGGGAGTGGTAGAGAATCTGGCCTGCGAACAGGCTGCGCGGATGATTGCCATGAAGAGCGCGACAGATAACGCGGGCAGCATCATTGACGAGCTTCAGTTGGCTTACAACAAGGCCCGTCAGGCAGCCATTACGCAAGAAATTTCGGAGATTGTGAGCGGCGCGGCTTCGGTCTGATCCTGCCCACAATCCTACTGGTTTTATTGACTATCAAGATAACGAGGAACCGAGCATGAGTAGCGGACACATCGTTCAGATCATAGGCGCGGTTATCGACGTGGAATTTCCACGTGACTCCGTTCCGGGCGTTTACGACGCACTGCTGCTTGAAGGTGGTGAGACAACTCTGGAAGTTCAGCAGCAGCTGGGCGACGGCATTGTACGTACCATCGCGATGGGCAGCACCGAAGGCCTGAAGCGTGGCCTGAAAGCCGAGAATACCGGCAAACCAATTTCCGTACCCGTGGGCACCAAGACTCTGGGCCGCATCATGGATGTTCTGGGCCGTCCCATTGACGAACAGGGCGACATCGGTGAAGACGAGCGCTGGGCTATCCACCGCAAGGCACCGGGCTATGCCGACCAGGCAGCCTCAGCTGACCTGCTGGAAACCGGCATCAAGGTTATCGACCTGATCTGCCCGTTCGCCAAGGGTGGTAAGGTTGGTCTGTTCGGTGGTGCCGGTGTTGGTAAAACCGTCAACATGATGGAGCTGATCAACAACATCGCGAAAGAGCACTCCGGTCTCTCTGTATTCGCAGGTGTTGGTGAGCGGACCCGGGAAGGTAACGACTTCTACTATGAAATGAAGGAGTCCAACGTTCTCGATAAGGTTGCCATGGTTTACGGCCAGATGAACGAGCCCCCTGGAAACCGTCTGCGTGTAGCACTGACCGGCCTGACCATGGCCGAGAAGTTCCGTGACGAAGGCCGTGACGTACTGTTGTTCGTTGACAACATCTACCGTTACACCCTCGCGGGTACCGAGGTTTCCGCACTGTTGGGCCGTATGCCGTCAGCGGTAGGTTACCAGCCGACGCTGGCTCAGGAGATGGGCGAGCTGCAGGAACGGATCACCTCTACCAAAGACGGTTCCATCACCTCTATCCAGGCGGTATACGTACCGGCGGACGACTTGACTGACCCGTCTCCGGCAACGACCTTCTCGCACCTTGACGCGACCGTGGTACTGAGCCGTGACATCGCATCCAAGGGTATCTACCCGGCGATCGATCCGCTCGACTCTACTTCCCGTCAGCTGGATCCGCTGGTTATTGGTGAGCAGCATTACGACGTAGCCCGTGGTGTACAGAACGTTCTGCAGCGTTATAAAGAACTGAAGGACATCATTGCGATTCTGGGTATGGACGAGCTGTCAGAAGAAGACAAGCTGACCGTATCACGCGCCCGTAAAATCGAGCGTTTTCTGTCCCAGCCATTCCACGTAGCAGAAGTATTTACCGGCTCTCCCGGTAAGTATGTCTCCCTGAAGGAGACGATTGCCAGCTTCGAAGGTATCCTAAACGGCGATTACGACGATATGCCGGAGCAGGCCTTCTATATGTGTGGTGGCATCGAAGAAGCTATCGAGAAGGCTAAGGCAATGAAAGCGAAGGAAAGCAAATAAGCAACCTTCACTTTCTGACGCGAGAGGCGTAAGAAATGGTTATGACCGTACACTGTGACGTCGTAAGTGCCGAGGAAAAAATCTTCTCCGGCCTGGTAGAGGTACTGACTGCTACCGGGACTGAAGGTGAAATGGGCATCCAGCTGGGCCACGCTCCGCTCCTGACCGCGCTGAAACCCGGCGCGGTGCGGATTGTCAAACAGGGTGGCGATGAAGAGATACTGTACGTTTCCGGGGGATACCTGGAAGTGCAGCCCAACATCATCACCCTGATGGCCGACACCGCCGTCCGTGCAAAGGATGTGGACGAGGCTGCGGCACTGGAAGCGCAGAAAGAAGCCGAGAAGGCACTGGCGAACAAAACAGGCGAGTTTGAATACTCACGTGCTGCTGTTGAGCTGGCGGAAGCCGCCGCTCAGCTGCGTACCTTGCAGAAACTGCGTAAAAACGTTCGATAAGATCGTTTTTCCGTTTCTGGATCTCGCCTGAGACAAGACCGCATCCTGAAAAGGCCGGCAAGGTTTGTTGTCTATGAACAACCTTGGAGGCCAATTGGGACGCGGTTTTTCTTTTTTGGAATGGTTACCCGATCACTTACAGGGGTAGTACTGAGATGAGCCCGCTACACGTCGTCATTCTGGCCGCCGGCCAGGGTTCGAGAATGAAATCCGCACTGCCCAAGGTGCTGCATCCGATTGCCGGCCGCCCGATGCTCCATCACGTCATCGAAACCGCCAAACTCCTGGGCGCTGAAAAGATCCATACGGTGATCGGACACGGTGCTGACAGAGTCCGGGAAGCCACGGACGAGGCCTCGGTAAACTGGGTGAGCCAGAGCGAGCAGTTGGGTACCGGCCACGCTGTGGCTCAGGCCCTGCCGGATCTGCCCGATGACGCGCGGGTTCTCGTACTCTATGGCGATGTGCCGTTGACCCGCCATGAAACCCTAGAGGGGCTGGTTGGGACCCTGGATGACAACACCCTGGGTCTTTTGACGGTGACCATGGACAATCCCCAGGGTTATGGCCGGATCGTCCGGGATGCCAATGGCGACGTGCAGTCAATCGTCGAGCAGAAAGATGCGTCTGCCGAGCAACAACAGATCCGCGAAGTGAACACGGGCATCCTGGCGGTATCCGCGAAACACCTGAAATCCTGGTTGCCGACGCTCTCCAACAGCAATGCCCAGGGTGAATACTACCTTACCGACATTATTGCCATGGCGGTGGCGCAGGGCCTGGTGTTTCGGTGTCCCAGCCGGAGAATCCTTTTGAAGTGCAGGGGGTCAACAATCGCCTGCAGCTGGCGGAACTGGAACGCTGGTTCCAGCGTCAGCAGGCGGACCGGCTGATGACAGAGGGTGCCACGCTCGCGGATCCTGCCCGGGTGGATGTCCGCGGCGAGCTGAGCATTGGCAATGATCTGTGGATCGATGTAAACGTGGTATTCGAGGGTAAGGTCAGCCTCGGTAGCAATGTGTCCATTGGCCCCGGTTGTGTTATCAAGGACGCGACCATTGCAGATGGCGCCGAGATCAAGGCAAACAGTGTGATTGAGGGCGCGGTGATTGGCGCCAATGCCCAGATCGGACCGTTTGCCCGCATCCGTCCGGGCACCGAACTGGCGGCGAATACCAAAGTGGGCAACTTTGTGGAAACCAAAAAGGCCATTGTCGGCGAGGGCAGCAAGATCAATCATCTGAGTTATGTGGGCGATGCCTCACTGGGCCGTAATGTGAATGTGGGTGCAGGAACCATCACCTGTAATTATGATGGTGTGAACAAGTACCAGACCGTGCTGGGTGACGGGGTCTTTGTTGGTTCCAATACGGCCCTGGTCGCCCCGGTTACCGTTGCGGCGGAGGCCACCATTGGCGCCGGATCGACCATCACCCGTGATGTGGCCGACCACGAGCTGGCCGTCGCCCGGGGCCGGCAGCGGAATATCGCCGGCTGGGAAAAGCCGAAGAAACACTGATATAAACGATCGACAGACAGGTAGAGCAGCATGTGTGGAATTGTAGGCGCGGTTTCGGAAAGGGACGTTCAGGGCATCCTTCTTGAGGGCCTGCGCCGTCTGGAATACCGGGGGTATGACTCCGCGGGCATGGCGGTGATCGGTGGCGATCACAGCGTCCAGCGTGCACGGGAAGTAGGCAAGGTTGCCGCTCTCGGGGATGCCATGGCAGCAAACCCACTCGCGGGTCATCTGGGTATCGCTCACACCCGCTGGGCCACCCATGGCGAGCCTTCGCAGATCAACGCCCATCCGCACATGTCCGGTGAGCATCTGGCCATCGTCCATAACGGTATTATCGAGAACTACCAGGAGCTGCGCGAAGAGCTCCGGGCCGACGGTTTCGAGTTCACCTCGCAGACCGATACCGAAGTCGTTGCCCACCTGATCGAGAAGAACTACCGCGCCCTTGGCAACCTCCACAATTCCATTCGGGCTTCCATTGCCTGTCTTCGCGGTGCTTATGCCCTCGCCGTTGTCCATGCCGATGAACCGGACCACATGGTGGTCTGTCGTGAAGGCAGCCCCCTGGTGATTGGCGTGGGTATCGGCGAGAACTTTATCGCCTCCGATCAGCTGGCCCTGCTGCCGGTAACCGATCGCTTTATGTTCCTGGAAGAAGGGGACATTGCCGACATCAAGAAGGATGGCATCACCATTCTTGATCGCGAGGGCCAGCCGGTGGAGCGGGAAGTAACCCGCTTCGAACACGGCGCCGATTCTGCCGACAAGGGCGAATACCGCCACTTCATGCTCAAGGAAATTTACGAGCAGCCCAAAGTGATCAAGGCCACCATGGAAGGCCGGGTCACCAAAACCCGGGTGCTGGAACAGGCCCTGGGTACCGAGGCTGCGAACCTCCTCGAGAACGTTCGTCATGTCCAGATCATTGCCTGCGGCACCAGTTACCACGCCGGTATGGTGGCCCGTTACTGGGTTGAGGAGCTGGCCGGTGTCGCCTGCTCGGTGGAGGTGGCTTCCGAGTTCCGCTATCGCAAACACGTGATTCAGCAGGATACCCTGTTCCTCTGTATCTCCCAGTCCGGCGAAACCGCCGATACCCTGGCCGCTCTGCGCCAGGCCAAGAAAGCCGGCTTCCGGGCGGCGCTGGCCATCTGCAACGTGCCGGGCAGCTCGCTGGTGCGGGAATCCGACCTGGTCATTATGACCCAGGCCGGACCGGAAATCGGCGTGGCCTCCACCAAGGCCTTCACCACCCAGCTGACTGCACTGCTGATTTTCACCCTGGCCCTGGCCCGCCACAATGGGCTCCCTGAGGAGCAGGAAACAGAGATCGTTGAAGCCATCCATCTGCTGCCGGGTCAGGTCAGTGATGTGCTGGCCCTGGATGGCGAGATTGCGGAGATGTCCAAGGCGTTCATGGACAAGAACCACAGCCTGTTCCTGGGTCGCGGTTCCCAGTTCCCGGTCGCCCTTGAGGGTGCCCTAAAGCTCAAGGAAATCTCCTACATCCACGCCGAGGCTTACCCGGCCGGCGAGCTCAAGCATGGCCCCCTGGCCCTGGTCGACAGCGAAATGCCGGTGGTCACCGTAGCGCCCAACAACGACCTGGTTGAGAAGCTCAAATCCAACCTGGAAGAAGTCCGTGCCCGCGGCGGCGAGCTATTTGTCTTCGCCGATAAAAAGGCCGATGTGAAAGCCGAAGACGGCATTCATGTGATGCAGATTCCATCCGTGCATCCGATTACGGCTCCGATTGTGTACACCGTGCCACTGCAGCTTCTGTCCTATCATGTGGCGGTGCTCAAAGGTACCGATGTGGACCAGCCGAGGAATTTGGCCAAGAGTGTAACGGTGGAGTAATTCCATGATTCCGTGAGGCATTGATCACGGGATAAACGTTTTCTTGTATTTTTCGATAATGATAATTATTATCATTGTCGTGAATAAACAAGGAGAACGTGATGGAATTTCTATGCCCCAATCACCGTCAGCAATTCGCCGAGCTTCCACTGGAAGAACGCAAAGACCTGTGGCTTTTCTGGATGGAGAATGCCCAGGCCTGCAGTGAGCAGGGGCAGTGGCGGGACGTTATTTCCCTGTCAGGCAGCGCCTTTGACCTGGCCTGCCTTCAGAGCCCCAGAGAAGAATCCTGCATGCACATCGAGCTGACCCTCTCAGCCATTCTGGTATCCCGGGCGCTGTCCGACCGCGGCGACCGGGCCGGTATGGACGCAGTAATCCTTCGGGCACTGGATTGTTTGCAGCAACCCGACTATCAAGCCTCTGTCGAGGGATGTTGCGACGTCCACGAATGCGTTGCCGTGCTTATCGACCCTTCGAGGCATGCAGAATTCTTTGCTGACTACCTGAACTGGCCCTCTTTACCATTTGTTCCACGAAAACGGGTAACCATGGTGAGGACGCTTCACTGATCTCATAACTGGAGAATAAAGGCATAGCCAGCAGACCAGGTTGACGAGGCGCGGAGAGGGTAGGTTGCACACATTCAGTCGGGCAGATTTCGAACGCTTCGGGCAGCTTTACGACATTGAATTTCGGTTCCCGGCCATCCACGGCGACCCCAGTGCTGATGACCATAGTGTTGCCCGGGGGGAGATTACCGAACACGGCCTGGCATCGGGTTTTCGGTTTACCTTTTCCTCACTTGAAGTGCTGGAGGGCTACGAATCGGTTTCCTGTGGTCACGCACCGTTACTGGTGCTGGTAGTCCTGGATGGCATCGTTGAACTTACCCTCGGCTCGGTTGAACACGCACTGACGCCGGGTACTGCAGTCAGCATGCAGCTGCATCCGGACTACCCATTGCAGGCCCACCAGCCAGAGCAACAGCATCTGGAAATTGTTGCCCTTGCGTTTGATCCCCGGGGCGCAACCCTGGGGCATGTCTCACCGAGCTTACATGGCCTGACCACGCTCCCTCGGGTTCCCCTGCGTAAATGGAATGTGCCTCCCGCGCTCAAGGAGCTGTTACAGACCTACGCGGGCCTTACCATGACGGGCGTTCAGAAAAATCTGGTTTTGGAGGGCCTCGCACTGCAGCTTGCCGGATTGGGGCTGGGAGGCGAAGAGCATGAATCTACCCATGTTCCGGTGGTTCCGGTCCAGCAGCGTCAGCGCCTTGAGCTGGTAAGGCAGCACCTCGAGTTCACTCCGGACCATCATCACACTCTGAAGAACCTTGCCGACATGGCGGCTATGAGCCCGAGCGGCCTGCGAGCGAAGTTTCGGGCGATGTATGGCGTTCCGGTCTTCGACTATCTCAGAAAATGCCGGCTTCGGTTGGCAAAACATTATCTGGAGCAAGGCTTCAGTGTTCAGCAGAGTGCGAACAAGGTGGGGTACATTCACGCGACCAATTTTTCGACGGCGTTTCGCCGGGAATTCGGGTTTTCTCCCCGACAACGAACCGTTGACCAGAAAAAATAGCATTCCGCATAGATTTTTTGTCTTCCTGAATACCAAATCTCGGATCTAAACAACAATAATTCGCATTACCGTTAAAATTGTAAAGCGCGTTGTTTGGAGCTGATTAATGAATTCGTCCCGTGATAACCGCCAGTCCTTTCTCCCGTCAGGCCTCGCAGTGGCCATAGCCGGGGTTCTGGCAAGCCCGATGTTGTACGCGCAGGAAGCGAACGTTACCGAGCTGGATGCAATTGAGGTATCTGCAGATGCCGCCGAACCGAGCGGTACTGCACCGAGTGATGGTTATACCGCAGAGGCTACCGTCACCGGCACAAAAACAACCACCAGCGTGGTTGAAACACCCCAGTCCATTTCGATGGTCACCGCGGATCAGATCCAGGACCAGAACGCGGCCAATCTGGGCGAAGTTCTGCGTTACACAGCCGGCGCCCGTGGCGAGACTTTTGGTTTTGAACCGCGCACCACCTTTCTGAGAATACGTGGCTTCGATGTGGCCACCAGTGGCTTGTTCCGTGACAACCTGAAACTGGCCAACCCCGGCTTCGCGGCCGGTTACAGCCTGGAGCCCTATGGTGCCGAGCGCATTGATGTGCTCAAGGGACCCTCGTCCGTACTGTACGGACAGGCGGGCCCGGGCGGGTTGGTGAATTATGTGTCCAAGCGACCTACCTTCGACACTCGTCGAGAAGTGCGCGTTGAGGCAGGCACCAACGATCTGGTTCAGGGCCAGTTTGATATCAGTGGGGCGGTGAATGACAGTGATACCCTGGCCGTTCGCCTGGTGGGCCTGGTTCGCAACAGCGAAACCCAGGTGGATTTTGTCAACGACGACCGGAAGTACCTGGCCCCCAGCCTGACCTGGCAACCCACGGACGCCACCCGACTGACGGTACTGGCGCACTGGCAGTATGACGACACCCAGCCTTCCCAGCGCTACCCGTTGCAGGGGACTCTTGAGCCAAACCCGAATGGTCCGATTCCAGACAACCGGTATACCGGCGAGCCGGGGTACGACGCTTACGAGCGTCGCGAGAGTGCCTTAGGCTACGAGTTTGAACACCACATCAATGACCAGGTGGTGCTGCGTCAGAATGTCCGGGACTACCGCAACGATGTCGACGACCAGACCATCTACACCACCGGCTTGCTGGCGGATCAGAGAACCATTACCCGGTCACGCTTTGACAGTTTCGGTCGCATTGACGGGCTGGTCATGGATAACCAGCTGCAGTTGAGCGCCCAGACGGGGGCGGCCGAACACACGGTATTGGTCGGCCTGGATCATCAGGATATTGACGTGTCATCCCGGCAGTTCTTCGGGCCCGCCAGTAACCTGGACATCTATGATCCCGTCTATGGCGCGCCTATCCCTGATGCCCCTTTGTTTAAAGACGAGAACGGCCAACTCAAGCAGACCGGCGTTTACCTGCAGGATCAGATCCGGGTAGACCGTTGGACGGTTTCCCTTGGCGGCCGGTATGACGTGGCCCGTTCCGAGACACTCAATAATCTCACCGGCGCCACAGCTAGCCGGGAAGACGAGGCTTTCACCGCGCGTGCCGGTGTCAGTTACCAGCTCGCGAATGGCCTTGCCCCCTATGTGAGCTACATGGAGTCGTTTCTCCCCACCACAGGTACCGATGCGGCAGGCAACCCGTTCGAGCCGGAAACCGCACATCAATATGAGGTGGGCGTGAAGTACCAGCCCAGCACGGACACGTTGGTCACACTGGCCTGGTTCGACCTGACCCGGGAAGACTACCTGACCACCAACCCAACCAGTTTTGCCAGTGAGCAGAAGGGCGAGGCCAACTCGCGGGGCCTTGAGATGGAAGCCCGCACGCGTGTGTTCCAGGCGCTCGATGTGGTTGCCAGCTATACCTACACCGATGCCGAGATCACCAAAGCCAGCAACCCCGTGGAAGAAGGCGAGCCGCTGGAATACACCCCGGAGCATGAAGCAGCGCTGTGGGGCAAATACAGCTTCCGGGGCGGTATGCTGCATGGCCTGGGTCTGGGCGCCGGCGTGCGTTACATCGGCGAGAGTTTTGGCGCGGCATTCAACGCGGACAATTCCGCCCTGGAAGTACCGGATGTAACCCTGGTGGATGCCGCTGTTACCTACGACATTGGCCAGGTGTCGCTGGGCCTGCATGCCCAGAACCTGCTGGACGAGAAATACGTGGCAACGGCCTTCGACAGCTCGGGCACCTACGGCACCCGCCGTGAAGTCACAGGTTCGGTTACTTACCGGTTCTGATTAAATTATCCTCTTGGCGCAGGGACGCGCCAGCTCCAACAAATTTCTTTCAATAGAGCCCCATCAGTTCCCATCCGTCAGAACATTTGTGTATTTTTTTCACAAAGCGACCTCACAGACACGCAAATCGGTTAAAATGCCTGCGCTGCCTCCCTGCTGATTAAGTAATATTACGAAAATATCTGTGTTGATCAGCGCAAATTCCTCATTTTCTTGTTAGTAAGACTAAATCCGGTCTTCAATTTGTACCTTTGGCCCATACTCCGGTACATAAATATCAAGGAAGATGCGGGCTTGCTGGCACACAATACCAATAACCCGTTTTCTCAGAAGATTTCCGTAATGCCCAATACCGTTATCTCTGGCTTTACCCACAATTTCCTTGGCAAGGCGCCCGTCTGGTACAAGCAGGTCATTCTGCTGTTTCTTGTTGCCAACCCGATTGTCATGTGGACCCTGGGCCGGGCACGGCCGGCTGGCTTCTGATTGCCGAGTTTATTTTTACCCTGGCCATGGCCCTGAAGTGTTACCCCCTTCTCCCGGGTGGCCTGCTGGCGGTGGAGGCGCTGCTGATTGGCCTGACCACGCCGGACGCGGTCTATCTGGAAGTGCTCACCAACTTCCCGGTTATCCTGCTGCTGATGTTCATGGTGGCGGGCATCTACTTCATGAAGGAACTGCTACTGGTGACCTTCACCCAGATTCTGGTGGGGGTGCGTTCCAAATCGGCTTTGTCTCTTCTGTTCTGCAGCGCGGCAGCGATTCTTTCGGCCTTCCTGGATGCCCTGACGGTTACCGCGGTGATCATCAGCGTAGCGGTGGGCTTCTACTCGGTTTACCACAAAGTGGCTTCCGGTAAGGGCTATCAGCACAAGGACCACAACGCCGGCAGTGATGATGAAGTAATCGAGCTGCACCGGGAAGATCTGGAAAACTTCCGGGCTTTTTTGCGCAGCCTGTTGATGCACGGCGCTATCGGTACAGCCCTGGGTGGTGTGGCCACCATGGTGGGCGAGCCGCAGAACCTGCTGATTGCCAAGGTGGTGGGTTGGGATTTTGCCGGTTTCTTCCTGCACATGGCGCCGGTGAGCGTGCCGGTGCTGGCGGCCGGGCTGTTTACCTGCTGGGCTCTGGAGAAGCTGCGCTGGTTCGGCTACGGCGGGCGCCTGCCCAAGCCCGTGCGCCGGGTACTGGAGGAGTTTGCGGAGAACGAGCGGGCGAAGCGTACCAAGGCTGATCAGGCGGCACTCTGGGTGCAGGCATTTGCGGCTGCAATACTCGTGGTAGGCCTGGCTTTTCACCTGGCCGAGGTCGGCCTGATTGGCCTGTTGGTGATTATCCTGATTACCTCGTTTACCGGGGTCACCGACGAGCACCAGATTGGTAAGGCCTTCCAGGAATCCCTGCCGTTTACCTCCCTGCTGGTGGTGTTTTTCGCGGTGGTTGCCGTGATCCACGAACAGCACCTGTTCAAGCCCATCATTGACTATGTGCTGTCGCTCCCTGAAGCCCGTCAGCCGGGCATGTTCTTTATTGCCAACGGGGTTCTCTCGATGATCAGCGATAACGTGTTCGTGGCCACGGTGTATATCAGTGAGGTGAAGCAGGCACTGGATGCCGGAGCAATCAGCTATGAGCATTTCCAGAAGCTGGCGGTTGCCATCAACACCGGCACCAATCTTCCCAGTGTGGCGACCCCGAATGGTCAGGCGGCTTTCCTGTTCCTGCTGACCTCTGCCATTGCGCCGCTGGTTCGGTTGTCTTACGGCAAGATGGTGGTGATGGCGTTTCCCTACATGCTGGTAATGGGCGGCGTTGGTCTGTACATGGTTATTAACTATATTTGACATTCTGTCGGGATTTTTGCGGGCAGTGTCAGTGCAGATTTGCACGGGTCTGTTAATCTTTGCCTTAACAGACCCCAACAATACGGATTCCATGTCCAGAAACTACGCGGACCAATTTTCCTCGATGTATACAGCCAAACGTTTTTTTAGTGCCCGGCTTTGGATTTTGCTAGCAGGATTATTGCTATCAACGGGCACTCTGGCTGACCCGGAAACAGCCGGCAAACCTCTTCGCATTGCCTATGTCGACTTTCCACCGATAACCTATCAGAAAGCGGATGGCAGTCCGGCGGGCACTTTCATTGAGATTACCCGAAAAGTGGCAGTCGAAGCAGGCTATCAGCCGCAATTTCTCTACCTACCCATCAGCCGTGTCTATCTGTATCTGCGCAACGGTCAGATTGACGTCTGGCCAGGTTCAACTAACGTTCCTGTCTTAAACGGCGAGGTTCTTGAGACTTGGGTAAGTCCCTTAGCGACCCAGCTTAGCGCGTGGTATCTGGAGGGAACCGGACCACTCCTTCATTTTGATCAGCTGCAGGGCAAGACAGTAATCACGATTGCCGGGTACACCTACGGCGGGCTTTTATACTGGCTGGAGGATGAGGCCTCGATTGACGTAACCGAGGCACCCAACTATCGGGCGGCTTTGGAAATGCTCAAGCTTGGTCGCGGGCATTATCTGTTGGGTCATCGAGATCCCGTTCTGGACACCCTTTCAATGCCCGAAGATGCGAAGATTCGTGAATCGGAGATCCGTTTGAGGAATCTCGCCTGGCTGTTTTCGCTTGCCAATCCCCGGGCAGCGATACTGCGCGAAGAGTTCGATGATGCCTATATCCGCTTGGCTGAAAAAGGGTGAAGTACCCCCGATCCGAAAGTTTGGCGAGAGCTTTGTGATACCGGGCTTGCCCGAAAAATATCGATAGCAAGCCCAAGCGGCTCAGGAATCGGGATTCAGGCGAATATCACCGTACCAGGCGGTCGCTTTTTCCCCGGTGTTGTCTGAATCCGACATAATGGCAATACCCACCACCGGAGGTGGTTCCTCGCCAAATGCTTCCCGGTAATCAGCCATGATATCGCGTTCCACCGTGACCCATTCCCCGACCTTATCAGATCCGGAGTTCACGGCGATCATCATGGTTTTCTCGGTGTAAGGATTGGGGACAATCTCGCCCTCGGGCAGGGTATTGGCCCAGATGTAGTTCAGGGCATTACCCGGAAGAGACTCACCGAATAACACCTCAACCGTCTTGCGCTTTGCGCGCTCGAAAAAGCCGGCCTTGTCGGGCTGGAACTCAAAGGCAACGTAGATTCTGGCGGGGTAATCGTCCCCGGATTTTTCCCGGGCATTGCCCTTCTCGAACACATTCGAGACCTTCCAGCGCCATTGCAGAATCAGCGAATCGGCCGGCTCCAGTCTTACCCGTGCGATAAGGCCCGACGCTCCGCCTTCGGTTGTGGCCCGCACGACCTGCTGGCCGTCTTCGGTTGTCAGTTCATAACGGCTGAGCTGGTCGATCTTGGGGAATTCCAGGGGCTCCCACCCGTCATTGAGAGACTGCATTTCGGAGAAGGGTGTCAGGACTGTCTCTTGCGAACTGGCGGGCGCAGACAGCATTAAGGAAATGAGGAGCAGGCCCCAGGTTGTTCTGAATCCGACCTTCTCCATAGTACCTCTCCTCTCTCAGGGTGTTTCCGTTGCAGACAGATGTTTTACCGGAAAGTGCCTTGTCCTGTAAAAGCTACCCGTATATAGTGTTTTTATCCTTGGTCAAGTACTAGATGTAGTGATCAGTGCGAAACCAACTCGGTCAGCGCGTGATCACTTCAAACATTCTGGTATCGGGAATCCGGTGAGAATCCGGAACTGACGCGCAGCGGTATTGGGGAACGAGCACGGCATTACGACACTGGTGAAAACCGGGAAGTCGCCGAGCGAGGCCGAATCGAACGATTCACGCCCCTGAGTCCGAAGACCTGCCAGGGAGACAACTGCACCTTCGCGTTTCAAGGTGAGCAGACCGGACTCAAGCCAGACCTGTAGGTCGGTTTAGCAAAGCGTAATCCGACACCCCTGTCTGCGCCGGGCCGCTTTTGTCGGATTACGCTTCGCTAATCCGACCTACGGTGGCACTCCGTCTCTCTGCCTACGCGATGGTGAAAGGAATTCAACGCGTATTCAGGAGAACACACATGTCCGCCTCAGCCCTGGCCGAACCCCGGCCAACCTCCCACACCGATACCGAATCCCTTCAGGTCATCAAACGCAACGGCACACTGGTAGGCTTCGACCCCTCGAAGATCAGCATTGCCGTGACCAAAGCGTTCCTCGCTGTTGAGGGCGACACCGCCGCCGGTTCCGCCCGGATCAACGACGCCGTACACAGGGTCACCGACCAGGTTATCCAGGCCATCGGTCGCCGCCTTAAAGCCGGCGGCAAGGTTCATATCGAGGACATTCAGGATCAGGTGGAACTGGCCCTGATGCGGGCGGAAGAACAGAAAGTGGCCCGCGCCTACGTCCTGTACCGTGAAGAACACGCCCGTGAGCGTGCCCGCCATGCCCCGGTTGAGGCCCATCCGCACCTGACCGTGAAAAAGACCAGCGGCGAGATCGCTCCGTTGGATCTGGGTCTGATGAAACTGCAGGTGGAACAGGCGGCCACGGGGCTGGAGGGCATTGAGGGGGATTCCCTGGTGGACGATGCCCTGACCAACCTTTACGACGGCATTGCCGAGGAAGACGTGCTGTCGGCATTGATCATGACTGCCCGCAGCCGGATTGAGCGGGAGCCGGACTACAGCGCGGTGACAGCGCGCCTGCTTTTGGAACAGCTGCGGCTGGAAAACGCGTTGGCATTGGACCTGCCACGGGACTTGCCGCTGGCGGAGGTCTACCCACAGGCTCTGGAGTCATTCATCCACGCCGGAATCCGTTATGAACTTTTAGACGAGGCCCTTGCCGCTTTCGATCTGGAGCGTCTTGGCGCTGCGCTGAAGCCAGAGCGTGATCTGCAATTTGGCTTCCTGGGCCTGCAAACCCTGTACGACCGGTACTTCCTGCACTGGAACAAGGCCCGCCTGGAATTGCCCCAGGTATTCTTCATGCGCGTCGCCATGGGCCTGGCCCTGCGCGAAGACAACCCGAATGCCCGCGCCATCGAGTTCTACAATCTGCTGTCGTCGTTTGACTACATGGCCTCCACGCCGACGTTGTTTAACAGCGGTACCCGGCATTCCCAGCTGTCCTCCTGCTACCTGACCACCGTGGGCGACGATCTTGAAGACATCTACGGCGCCATCCGCGACAACGCCATGCTCTCGAAATGGGCCGGCGGCCTGGGCAACGACTGGACCCCGGTGCGTGCGCTCGGCTCCCACATCAAGGGCACCAACGGCCAGAGCCAGGGCGTGGTGCCCTTCCTGAAAGTGGTGAACGACACCGCCGTGGCCGTGAACCAGGGCGGCAAGCGCAAGGGTGCGGTGTGTGCCTACCTGGAAAGCTGGCACCTGGATATTGAAGAGTTCCTGGAGCTGCGCAAGAACACCGGCGATGAACGCCGCCGCACCCATGACATGAACACCGCCAACTGGGTGCCGGACCTGCTGATCGAACGCATGCGCGAAGATCGGGACTGGACCCTGTTCTCCCCCAGCGATGCGCCGGACCTGCACGACCTTTACGGCAACGCCTTCCGTGAGCGCTACGAGCATTACGAAGCGCTGGCCGAGCAGGGCAGGATCAAGCTGTTCAAGAAAATCCCGGCCAAGCAGCTCTGGCGCAAGATGCTTACCGTGCTGTTCGAAACCGGCCACCCCTGGATCACCTTCAAGGACCCGTGCAACCTGCGCTCGCCTCAGCAGCACCGGGGCGTGGTCCACAGCTCCAACCTGTGCACGGAAATCACCCTGAACACCAGCGCCGATGAAATCGCCGTGTGCAACCTCGGTTCCGTGAACCTGGCGGCTCATATCGCCAATGGCGAGCTGGATGTGCAGCGCCTGGAACAAACGGTGAATACCGCCGTGCGCATGCTCGATAACGTTATCGACATCAACTACTACGCCGTGCCCCAGGCCCGCAATTCCAACTTCAAGCATCGCCCGGTCGGTCTTGGCCTCATGGGCTTTCAGGATGCGCTCTATCAACTGGGCCTGCCGTATTCCAGCCCGGAAGCGGTGGAGTTTGCCGACCTTGCCATGGAGCAGCTCAGCTACTTTGCCATTCGCGCCTCAGCCACGCTGGCGGGTGAGCGAGGTGCTTATGAGAGCTACGAGGGTTCACTTTGGCAGCAGGGCATACTGCCGATCGACTCCATCAGCCTGCTGAAAGAAAACCGCAGGGAAGGGGACCTGTCCGTGAACACCAACGCCCGTCTGGACTGGTCGCCTTTACGTGAGCTGATCGCCAAAAACGGCATGCGCAACAGCAACGTCATGGCCATCGCGCCCACGGCCACCATCTCCAACATCGTGGGCGTGTCCCAGTCCATCGAACCGGCGTACCAGAACCTGTTCGTGAAATCGAACCTCTCCGGCGAGTTCACCGTGGTCAATCCCTCCCTGGTGCGCGATCTCAAGGCCGAAGGCCTGTGGGACAACGTGATGGTCAACGACCTCAAATACTTCGATGGTTCCGTGCAACAGATTGACCGCATCCCGGCGGTACTGAAAGCCCGCTACGCAACCGCCTTCGAGATTGATGCGAGGTGGCTGGTGGAAGCCGCCGCCCGACGCCAGAAATGGCTCGACCAGGCCCAGAGCCTCAACCTGTACATGGCCGTGCCCAGAGGCAAAAAGCTGGACGCCTTGTACCAACTGGCCTGGGAACGTGGCCTGAAAACCACCTATTACCTGCGCTCACTGGGCGCCACCGGGGCCGAAAAGACCGCCCCGGTTGCCGCGCCGCAGCCCCAAGTGTGCAGCATCGACGACCCGGACTGCGAAGCCTGTCAGTAAAAACTGAAATACAAAACAGACAATGACTGCCAAGCCCGAAGAACCGGGCTGGTACCCCCTCCCGAAAATGTCTGTGGCCAAGGATGGCCACAGCCAAGCCCTACAGGGATGTATTCACGGGCGTTTTTCGGGAGGGGGTACCAGACCGGTTCAACCACCGACTCCGGCAGGCTGGGCATCAGAGAAATCAGAGGTAGAACAAATGCTAGATTGGGACGACGAACCAAAAACCGAATCCAAAGCGGCTCATCCCGGCGCCCCGGCCCGGTGAATGTGGACGACAAACGCGTCATCAACGGCGAGACCGACATCAACCAGCTGGCGCCGTTCAAGTACCCCTGGGCCTGGGAGTACTTCATGAACGCCAACAAAAACCACTGGACCCCCCTGGACGTGAACATGGCCCAGGACGTTCATGACTATCACCACCGGCTGACAGCGCCAGAAAAGCACGTCTACGAGAACGTGCTGGCTTACCTCACAACGTCGGACATCCTGGCCATGCGCAACATCGGCCTGGCGGTGATGGAAAAGATGAGCGCGCCGGAGCTGCAAATCTACCAGGCCCGACAGGTTTACGAAGAAGCCATGCACACCTGGGCCTACCAGCACTGCATCGAAACCCTCAACCTGGACCAGAGCGAGATCTACAACCGCTACCGCGTGGTGCCGGCGATCAACGGCAAGATCCAGATCGCCAACCGCCGGCTGGATGCGGCCATGCGCCCGGACATGAACCTGCGCAACAAGGACGACCTGCAGGAATTCATCATGTCCTACCTGTTCTTTGCGGCGGTGTTTGAAGGCACCTGGTTCTACAACGGTTTCAGCCCGATCTTCGCCCTACAGCGTCGGGGCCTGATGCGTGGCACCGGCGAGCAGCTACAGTACATCCTGCGGGATGAGGCCATGCATTTCTCCTTCGGCCTGAAGGTAGTGAACCAGATCGTGGAGGAAGAGAACATTACCTTCGACCCGAAGGCCGTGCGTGAGATGTGGGACGAATCCGAGGCCGCGGAGAAGGCCTATGCGAACTACATTCTGCGGGATCCGATACTCGGTTACTCCGCGGACTATCACAGTGAGCAATTCCGCTTCGTGGCCAACCGTCGTGCTCGAACGGTAGGTCTGGAAGAGCCGTTCCCGGGTGCGAAGAACGTCTCCCCCTGGCTGGACGAACAGGCCACCCTGCGCAAGGAGAAGAACTTCTTTGAAACCCGGGTGATTGAGTACCAGACGGGTGCGCAACTGGAGTGGTAGCAGGTGCCCGCCGAAACAGGCGGGCACCTGTCAGCCTTCTTTACAGTTACAGGATAGAAAAATGTCCTGGTTGCACATTAAGTGACCAGATGAGGCGTAGTTTTTGGCGATAGGCTTGATTATTGCCTGAGTAAGCTCTCAGAACTTGCTCGCTTCCGCAGTGCGGGCAGCGCGGGATTGTATCCGGTGCGGAGGCCAGAATGCAGAGTTTAAATGCAGGCGTATCACTAACTGGAATGATTCGCCGCCACTGGGTGCTCATGGTGGTGGGGTACTTGCTCGTTTTTGTTGATCCGTTTGGCATCAGTTCCAAGAGTAGCCGGGCTATCAGTGACGGGTTTTGATCGCCTGTTTTCACCAATCTATAGCGGAGCACTAGCTTCGGGACGCGACTTCCGAAGAGCGCCGATCTCGTCGATGTCATTCTAATCGATGATCCCTCCATTCGAATGCTCTCCAATGAAGAAAACGGTTTACTTGAGAGCCAATGACTGGCCTCTGGCCTACAGCGATCACTTTGTTCTGATTGATGCTCTCAGGCGCCTGGGTTACGGCACGATCATACTGGATATTACCTTCTATCGGGCGCGCCAACTTGATAACAGTCTTCCGCTACTTGTGGCCCGGCTGAAGCACTTTCGAGATAGCACAGGGTTGGCGGTTGTACTGAGTGCTGGAGAAGATCCAGATCAACTTGAACCTTCGATTCGTCCCCTGACGGAGGTTGCATCCGACATCGGGCTGGTTGGCTGGTCCGGCCATGGTCAGAATTATCCGATAAGACGGACGTTGCCTGATGGCGATAAGCTTCCAACACTGGCGGTTGCCGGATATGAAGTCTATTGCCAGAAGTATAAATCCAGAGGTTGCGATGATCTGTCGAAGGCAGAGGATTCCTGGATGGTGCCCGGCCCTCTGGCATGCACCTCAGTTGGGGAATGCCAGCACAGCGCATGGCTTCAACGCTGGACTGTAATGCGACACCCGAAATGACAGTGTAATCGGCTCAATCTGGCACTGGGCAGATATATCTTTGGCGCTGAAGTTGTGAGCGTCGATGGCCAAAGGCCATGTCCGCCCGTGCCGACCGCCACACTCCGGGATATCTTTTGCGTCAAAGCTGAGTGCGATGATTTCTTTAAGAATTTGCCTCTAGAAAATCGAATCGCGATTGTCGGTGTTTCTTTGCCCTCCGCCAGAGATCTTTTTGACCCACCGATGC
>Ga0064014_10080_pt1 | contig 44737 bp, 46 predicted proteins | sample CrowatWCoCulture_2_FD_61584 | JGI IMG/M metagenome (GOLD analysis project Ga0064014, IMG submission 61584) | Marine cyanobacteria communities from the University of California, Santa Cruz, USA, analyzing cyanobacterial DNA methylation -... | ecosystem: Host-associated > Microbial > Bacteria >...
AATTCAGCAACCACTTCCAACGGGTGGAATATTAGGACTTAACTGTGGTGTAAATAGGAGTCCAAAGGTGTTGTATATTAGATAACTTTAACACTTTTAAAGGGGAAATTTGTGGACTTAATCCTAAACTTATTAAACGTTGTACAATAAATTCAATTACAACTTGGTGTTCCCGTCTTTCTTTACTACTTTTTAAAAGGTGTTGGGCTAGATAATAATCTTCTCTTTTGGTGTTTCCCCTGGCAATGGAACCAGCTAAGGCATCGCTTAATAATTGGTTATTTTTTAGGCTTATTAAACGTTCTGGACTAGCCCCAAGAAAACAATTATTTTCGCCATTATTGATAGCAAAAATATAGCAGTCGGGATGATTATTTCGTAAATTTCTTAAGCAATTAATAATTGAGATATCATGAAAGCTGCTTAAATCTAAAGCACTAGCCAACACTAACTTTTCAAAGTCATTGGCTTCAATTGATTCTAAGACTGAAGCCACCGATGATTTAAAACCCTGTCCTATTTCGTACTTATTCATTAAGTTAACAGGTATTTTAATGGGCTTATCAAGATTTTGATAGGTTTTAATTTTAGTAATCAATTTAAGATTAGCCATAGTTTGATGGACTAATTTCTTAATATCTGTCTGATAATCTATTAAAAGGTTTAATATTAATATTTGCTTCTCTTTTTGTTTGATAATTTCCAGCTTAGGTAAAAATGCAAAAGCTGAGGGAAAGGGAAATTTTAGTTGATTAGTTTCAGAAAAAAAGGTAAATCCACAAAAAACATGAGGGAAAGAAGTCGATGAATCATCGTGATTAACTTTAGTTAATTTCTGAAAACAATTGTTGACAAATTTTTTTGAATCTCTAAATCTACTCTCTATATTTAGTTGACAAGATTCAGTCATACCATACCCTAATATTGCTTCACGATTAGCCTTATTTTCCCAGTAAAAATAAGTTTTATTCTGAGATAAATCACTATTATTTTCAGAGGTTAAACATTCTAATACAGATAATGTATCAACTTCAGGAATTATCTGATATAAACTAACAATAGTTGATTGATTTTGTCCCTCCAAAGTTGCTTGATGAGACAGAAATAGTTGTTCAAGATTATGTTGATTATACCTGAGCTTTGTAGTCTCAGGAATGATTGGCGTAGCAACAGACATCGTAAAGTTATTTATAATTTGTTTCACTTTAGCCCAATATTGATGGTATGTCTTGTATATTATCCATAACTTTGATTGAACCCAACCAGACATCTTATGACCACAACATCAAGTGTACCCCCATCAAAAGGAAAATTGTGGCTTGCTGCCATTAAACCCCCTATGTATAGCGTCGCCATTATACCAATTACAGTAGGAACTGCAACGGCTTTTGGACAAAACGCAATATTTGACCCCAAAATCTTGGGAATTTTCCTAACCTCAGCTATTTTGATTATTGCTTGGCTAAATATTAGCAATGATGTTTTTGATGCTGACACAGGCATTGATAAAAATAAAGCCCATTCTCTTGTTAATTTAACAGGAAATAAAGCCTTAATGTTATGGTTGGCTAATGGTTTTTTAAGTTTAGGAGTTTTAGGTATTTTGTTAATCGCTTGGTTGCAACAAGATATAACCGTCTTATCTATTATACTACTTTGTTGTGTTTTGGGCTACACCTATCAGGGGCCTCCTTTTCGTTTAGGTTACCAAGGTTTGGGGGAACTTATTTGTTTTTTCACTTTTGGTCCAATGGCGATCGCTGCTGCTTATTATTCTCAAACTCAGGAATTTTCTTGGTCAATTTTAGCCCCAGGAACCCTGATCGGAATTAGCACATCTATTATTCTTTTTTGTTCTCATTTTCATCAAGTTGAAGATGATTTAGCAGCAGGGAAACGTTCTCCTATTGTTCGTTTAGGAACTCAATTAGGCTCTCAAGTCTTAATGGTAACAACCATTTTATTCTTTGCTTTGATTGTCTTATTTTCTTTATTGGGAATCTTTTCTATTTGGACTTTTCTAACATTTTTGAGTATTCCTCTTGCGTATCAATTAGTCAGTCATGTTAACCAAAATCATGCTCAGCCTGATCGAGTTAGTAATTGCAAATTTATTGCAGTTAGACTGCACTTTTTCAGTGGCTTGTTACTAGCTTTAGGCTTAATTATCCCTTCAATCTAACTTTAGATAACCATTGGATGACTTCTTGACCTAAATTTTTGCTATCGAGAAGATCAATTTCTCTTATTCCTGTGGGACTGGTAACATTGACTTCTGTTAAATAACCAGCAATGACATCAATACCCACAAAATATAAGCCATTTTCACTCAATTGTGGCCCAACAATTTCACAGATATTATCTTCTCTGGGGGTCAACTCTGCTTTTTCAACCCGTCCCCCAACAGCCATATTACCGCGAAATTCTTGACCTGTAGGCACTCGATTAACTGCCCCAATGGGTTTACCATCTAAGAGGATAATTCGTTTATCTCCGTTTTTCGCTTCCGGTAAAAATCGCTGGATCATGACTGGTTCTTGACCTTGATGGGTACTAACTTCAATTATAGAATTAAAGTTTCGATCGCCCGTTTCTAAAAATAAAATTCCTTCTCCTGCTTTTCCTCCCAAGGGTTTAAGCACAGCTTGTTTTTTTTCCTCAACAAACCTACGAATAATATCCTTATCTTGACTAACAACGGTTTCTGGCATAACCGAGTAGAATTGTAAGGTATACATCTTCTCGTTAGCTTCTCGTAGTCCTTGAGGAGAATTAATAACTAGGGTTTTTTCTGGATTAATTAACTCTAAAATATAAGTGGCATAGAGATAACGAATGGTCACTGGGGGGTCTTTCCGCATAAACACAGCGTCCATGTCTTCTAGACACCTTAACTCAGGAGAAGACAACTCATACCATTGAGGGACACTAAGCCATTTTCCCTCTTTTAAAGTAACAGGAACTAACTGAACTTGAGAGAGAATAGCCAAGGCTTTCCCATCAATGACGCTGAGTTGATGAACTTCTGTGATCCAAACTTCATGACCTAAAATTTGTGCTGCTTCCATCATAGCCACAGTGCTATCATGGCCAGGATCAAGTTTAGCTATGGGATCGATAATAAAAGCAAGTTTCATATAAGGAATATTGTTTTGTTTATCCCCTTGGAAGGGGAGGCGAGAAACTATTTTTTGTCAAGAGGCGACTGACTGCTCCAACAAGCTATCAAGTTCCCCTGCTAATTCTGTATCATATAACTCGTTACAACCTCCAACATGACCATCGTTGATGAAAATTTGGGGTAAACTTCGTTTTCCGTTGGCTCGTTCAGCCATTATCTCCCTTGCGTCTTCATCCCCATCTATACAGTATTCAGTATAGTTTACCCCTTTTTTGTCTAATAAAGCTTTTGCCCGAATACAAAAGGGACAGGTACTCCAAGTGTAAATTTCAACGTTAGCTGCCATCGTTATCTCAAATGTTAATTGTTATTATAGATTGTACTATTTTCTGAGGGTCTATGTGGCGGTCGAATTTCAAGAAATTCGTCATAATAGAATGCTAAAGCCTGTTGTTGATATAAGTCCCTTTAAAAGCCATGATAAAAATCACTTCTATTAGTCTAACTGCCTTGTTCACAACCTTTGGGTTTATTTTACCCGTTAGAGCCGAAAATTTAGCCCATTTAAGCCAATTATTGTCTACAAAACGTGGATTATTTTTGCTAAGCTGCACTAGAGAGGCTGATCAGTGAGTGAAATCTAAAATGAAGGATGTACATTTATCAAACCGATCTATTCTGATACAACGATTAATTATTTTAGGAACTCCTTTTGTTCTTGGTCTGTTGGAAATTACTCACCCCATTGGGATGATGAATAAAACCCCTTTTCAGTCCGTTGTCCCTAAAGTCGATTGGTGGATTACCCTTCATTTATTACAACTTCCTTTGTTTGGATTATTAGGAATCGCCGTTCTTTTATTAGTCAATAATCTCAAAGGATTACCCGTCATGATTAGTCGGATCGGTATTGCTTTTTTTCTCATCTTTTATACCGCTCTTGACTCCATTATGGGTATTGCTGGAGGTGTACTTATTCGTAGTGCCAAAGACTTATCCAAGAATATCCAAATCTTTGCCGAAAAACAATTTAATTTATTGTTGTTTGATCCCATTTTTGGAGGTAGTACCTTCTCCCTTATTTCTGTGTTAGGAGGGGGTGGTTGGTTAATAGGAATTATAGCAGCAGTGATCGCTTTAAAACGTGCCGGTGCATCCCTGTTCTCAGTTGTACTCTTGATTGCTTCTGGTTTCTTGTTTGGTTTAGCTCATGTTCCCCCCACTAGACCAATAGGAATGGCTTGCTTTTTTATTGCTGTTGCCATGATTGATCCTCGTATTTGGATGGGTGAAAAAATATCTTAATTTTTTGTATTTGTATAATGTCATTCCGAGCAATAAGGAATCTCTTTAACTACAATTATTAAGTTAATCATGTCATTCCGAGGTACGAGGAATCTCTTTAGCTAAAATATAATCTCTATCAATATCCCGTTAAATAAATTAACATCTTTGTCATGAAGAAAATTAAATCCATCATGTCCCGTTTAAGCTTAGCAGTTATTCTGATAAGTATGACAGCTTGTGCCGTTCCTTCAACTTCAGATGTGGCGGAAGGTGACATAAAAAAATCAGAAGTATTATATCAACAAGCATTAGAAAAAGTCAAAAAAGGTGACTTAAAAGCAGCATTAGAAGACTATAATCAAGCTATAGAAGCTAATCCTCAAAACTCCGACGCTTATAGTAATAGAGGTAATGCTTATTTTCTTTTAAAGCAACCAGAAGAAGCGATGAAAAATTATAATCAAGCTATTAAGTTAGATCCTGAACTATCACGCCCTTATTATAATAGGGGTTTCCTTTATCAAAGAGAGGGAAAACCAGAACTAGCCGTTAAAGATTATAATAAAACCATTAGCTTAAATCCTGATTATATACCAGCTTATTTGAATCGAGCGGTTGTACTTTCTATATTGGGGGATAATCAAGGAGCTATTGAAGATTATAATAAGGTAATAGAAACTGATCCTAATCTTCCTCAACTTTACTTTAACCGTGCCGCTTCTTATTCAGAATTAGGAAATCCAGAAAAAGCAATGGAAGATTTAGAAAAAGCATCACAACTTTTTGCTAAACAAGGTAATACAGAAGCTCTAGAAAAAACCAAGGAAGTAATGAGTCAAATAAAACAATAATCATGGTTCTAATCTACTATAGAGACGTTTTAGGTAACGTCTCTATAAAAGGTAAAAATTCCTCAAACCGCAACTAAGCAAAGAGTTTAACCAAAAGTCAACTCTAAATTCTAAATTGCGCCTAATAAACCACTATGTCTTAATAAAGGTTCTGTTTGTGGTTCCCTTCCTCGAAAGGCTTTAAATACTTCCATTGGGTCTAAACTACCTCCTAATGCTAACACGGTATCTCTGAATCGTTTTCCTGTGCTTGAAACGGCTTTTTCATCGTTTAAACCCACTTCTTCAAAGGCAGAAAAGGCATCAGCACTTAATACTTCTGCCCATTTGTAACTGTAGTAACCTGCTGCATAACCCCCGGCAAAAATATGCCCAAAGGCACACAAAAATGCGTCTTCGGGTAACGGTTTGATCACCGTTGTTTTCTCAGCAATACGGTTACGAACTTCTGCATGAGTTTCATTACCATTTGGTTGATAACGATGGTGTAATTCCAGATCCAAAAAACTAAAATGTAGTTGTCTTAACATGGCTGAGCCACTCATATAATTACGAGCAGAAACTAACTTATCGTAGTAATGTTCTGGTAAGGTTTCTCCTGTTTCATAATGCTTTGCCATGTTAAATAAGGTGATGCGATCATAACACCAATTCTCCATAAACTGGCTGGGTAATTCCACCGCATCCCACTCTACATTATTAATTCCAGCAGCCCCAGGATAATCTACTTTTGTCAACATATGTTGTAGTCCATGACCGAATTCATGAAATAAAGTTGTTACTTCATCAAAGGTCATTAAACTTGGTTTTCCATCCACGGGAGGAGTTTGATTACAGATTAAATAAGCAACAGGTAAACGGGTCATAAATTGCTCTTCTAGCTTAATTTTTGCCCGTCCAATACAATCATTCATCCAAGCCCCTCCACGCTTCTCTGCGGGGCGACTATAGGGGTCTAAATAGAAGTTTGAGATCGCTTCTCCTGCTTCATTATTAACCTGAAAATATCTTACATCTTCTTGCCATATTGGTGCTTGTCCATCAGCAGCAGTTATAGTTACCCCAAAGATTCTTTTTGCTAAGGTAAATAACCCATCTAATACTTGGGGTAAAGGAAAATAAGGGCGTAGTTCTTCAGCAGTAAAGTTAAATAAGGTTTCTCGTTGTTTTTCTGCCCAATAACTCACGTCCCAAGGCTGTAAATCATCGGTTTTGGCAAAGGCTTTTAATGTTTCTAAGTCTTTTAGTGCAGCGTCATAACTTACGGTTCTTAACTCTTCTAATAACCCTTCTACAGCTTCAACATTAGGAGCCATTTTTCTAGCTAAACTAACCTCAGCATAGGTGTTATAACCGAGAATTTCTGCTTGTTGTTTCCGCAGTTCTAAAATACGCTCAATTAACGGTTTATTGTCTAATTCTCCACTAGATGCACGGGAGATAAATGCTTTATAAACCTTCTCTCTTAAGTCCCGTTGGCTACTATATTTCATAAAGGGAACATAACTAGGATAATCTAAAGTAATTAGCCAAGGTCCTGTTTCTGGGGTAACGTTATCTTCTCCTTCTGCACGGGCAGTTTGTGCTGCTAAACTGAGTAAACTTGCGGGTAAACCTTCTACTTCTTTCTCTGTAGTTAGTTTCAGTTTAAAGGCTTTAGTTGCATCTAAAACATGGTTAGAAAATTTGGTAGATAATTCCGCTAATTCTAATTTAATTTTGTTGAATTTATCACGGGTTTCTCCTGTTAAAGCAACCCCCGATAATTCTGCTTCTTTGATAGCTGTTTCAACAATCCGCTTTTGAGCATTTTCTAAACTATTCCATGACTCGCTTGCTTGAAGGGATTTAAAGGCTTCATAAATGGGCTTACTTTGACCTAACTTATTAATAAATTGAATAACTTTAGGTTGTGCAGTTTCGTAAGCTTCACGAAGTTCAGGACTATTTTGAACCCCCATTAAATGTCCAACAATATCCCAACTCCAACTAAATTTTTCTTCTATTTTTGTTAGAGGTTCCACTAAACCTTCCCAGGTAGGTTTAACAGTGGTTTCTAAATCATTTAATTTAGTTTCCAATTCTTGCAATAATTCAGTCATTGCAGGAATAATATGATCAGGAGTAATTTTATCAAAGGTCGGTAATCCTTTTCCGATCAATAAAGGGTTATTGGTTACAGTTGCGTTGGTCATAGGTGAGTGATAATAAATCAAAGATTGATACTTTTTTCAAGTTAGTCGTGAAAAATTTTGCTAACGACTAGCTTATATTTTTACTGTAACGCAAAATTTACCTTGAACAAGTTCAGTCTAAAAGACTGTGTTCCCATCTCAATGGCGTTTGCGAGCTTATTAGGGGGTCGAAGTGGTAGTCACCTACCACGACTCCCATTCCGAACCGTGCGTGAGACTTTCACCTCACACGGCTCTCGGCAATTAGTCCCTTGTCGTGGGTACTGTTAAAACGTCGTCTTTCCATTCATAGCCATTATCTAACCAATCATAGAGATAGTCATTTTTGCTTTTAGCATCATGACAGTGACGATGTAGAGCTTGTAGATTGTCGTACCTGTCCTTTCCACCTTTCGATTTTGGGATTATGTGGTCAACTTCTATCAAGTCATCGGGTGTAAAGTGTTGCTTGCAGATAGGGCAGATACCTTTTTGTTTCTTTAAGAGTTTTGACACTCTCATTGGTGTTCCAGTGTATATTCCCCGTCTTTTGCTCCAGTATGTCCAGTTTCCGTCATATGGTGAGACTTCGGCCCTAACCAATTGATGTCTTTTTATTTCCGTTTCGGCGTGGTAGTAAAGGACCATTCCATTTGTTTGAAATGTCCATTTTCCGCGTCTTCCGTATGAGAAATATTTTCTGAGGGCTTCAATCAGTGGGGTCCTATTCTTTTTCCTGCTGACTGTCCAGGCTCTCAGCATATTCTATAATATGTGGTCTTCGGTGTCGAACGTTTCCTTACTGCATACAGTTCGGTAATAATTACACCATCCTCTTATTATGGGGTTTAATTTTGCAATTAATGCTGCTTGTGGGGCATTCTTGTTGGCATTTATGACCTTTTTGATCGCCTCATGGTGAGCTAGCATTTTCTTTTTGCTTGGTTTGATTATAGTTTTGAATCCAAGTATCTCACGATGGGGTGTTTTCCCAGAGTGGTATTTACCTACGGGGTAGGACTTTATGTTGAATCCAAGAAAATCGAAACCAGGGTCAATGGTTTTTCCGTCGTGTTCAATACTTTTTAGAGTATGTCTGATGGAAGTCTTTTCTGGTTTTAGTTCCAGTCCGACTTGTTTCAACCATTGTGCAATTAGATTTTTACATTTTAGAATAACGTCGTAGTCCTCATGGAGAACTACGAAATCATCGGCATAACGGATGATTGCAGGTTGGTATCCTGTTTTGTAGCTACCATCTTTCCTCTTTTTATTTGCAGGAAATTGGTTTCTTATATCATTAATCAATCCGTGTAGTGCAATATTAGCCAATAAAGGGCTTATTACACCGCCTTGGGGAGTTCCTGAATCGGTTTCCTCAAATATACCCTTGTCCATAACACCGCATTTTAGCCATTGTTTAATGACTATTTTGACGTTATTAGGACAATCTAATTTGGACAGTAGGTGGTCATGGTTAATCTTATCAAAACATTTGGATATATCGGCATCTAGAGCATATTTGGCTTTTGAATTGATTACCGTGTATATCCTTTGTATAGCGTCTTGTGCGCTTCTGCCTGGACGAAAACCGTAAGATGTTCCCTCAAATTGGGCTTCCCAATATGGCTCTAAGGCTGATTTAACCAAGGCTTGCATTACTCTATCTTTCATGGTGGGAATTCCCAGACCACGTTTTTCTTCTCTTCCAGGTTTGGGAATCCAAACCCGTCTGAGTGCCTTTGCTTTGTAACCTTTTAAAGCTAGTTCTTTGGCTAACTTTAATCTTTGGTTGGGGCGTAATGCCTTTTTCCCATCAACGCCAGCAGTTTTTTTGCCTTGGTTGTCTTGGGTTACTTTGCGTATGGCTAAGAGCTTTGCGTAATGTGACTTTAACAGTAACTTCTGAAGCTTTTTAGCTTTAACTTTATTACCTGATTTAACAGCTTGAAATATTCTTTTTTGAAGCTTAAACACCTTTCTCTGGACTTTTGCCCAGTTAATTGTGTTCCACTCTGGCGTAGTCTTGGTTATACTCGCATTCGACATATTCACCTCTAATAGAGACTATTTCTTCTAATTAACCAGCAATACGTCAGCTTATCCGTACTCATTACAAGTGGGCATTAGCAATTTAATTGCTTCTCACATCCATGACCCTTGCGGTTCAGTTTGTCCCTACTTACCTACTCGACCGGTGGTAAGAGCAATCATGGACTTAATTCGTTCCGTTGATTTGGGTATATCGGTTTTAGGTTTCATCTTTCCCCCAGGTTACTTTTAGGAATCTGTGTGGATGCTCATGGAAAAACTCCACTTTTTACCTTGTTCTTTTGAACGCAGCCTATCAAACAGATTTGGCTACTTGGCGGTTTTGAGGGTTCATGTCGATGATTCAACGTAATGTTTAACCATGACCGATTGACTTGGGGAGCGACTTACCATGCTGCTTCATGACGGGTTCCCCTTCTAACCCTGCTTCCATCCTGGGTTTACTAAGTCCAAAACGGAGGGTTATGTCGTCACTCTTAGGATTTTCTCCTTTGATTCCGAGTGTGGCTCCATTAGCCAACAAATCAACAGTTATTCAGATTTCAATGTTCTGAACGAGCTACACGCTTGTTTCCAAACTTTCTAGCTCAACGAATCGCACACCATTCTCCGCCATAGACGTAGTGGGGATTATTCTCACTCGCTTGTTGCCAACAGTTGGGACACAGAAACCACCACTGTTGCGAGGAATCAATTTGCACTCTATACAGTAGTTTAGAGGAGATATGACAGCAATCGCATTCTTTTTGTCTTACCCGTCCCATAGTTGATAAATATCCCATTACTCAATCACAATTTTTTGTAGAAAACAATGACTAATTTTAACCAAGAATAACAAGAAATGCACATTATTACTCATAGACGACTCAAAGAATTTTGGAAAAAGCATCCGAATGCTAAATCAAGCCTACAAATATGGTATTCTCGCACCAGAGAGGCAAGATGGCACAATTTTTTCAGCTACGTCAAACATTTCCTCAAGCAGATCAAGTGGGTAATCTAACGGTCTTTAATATAAGTGGTAACAACTATCGCTTAATTACTTTGATAGACTATAGATATCAAAAAGTTTTTGTTCGTGCTGTCCTTACCCATTCAGAATATGACACAGATAACTGGAAAAACGACCCTTGGTTCTCCTAACAATCAAGCTTATATAAAATTATTACAAGCTTTCCCCCCTCGTCCTATTGCATCAGAAGAAGATTATCAAACGACTCAAAAAGTTATTGATCAATTAATTGATCAAGGAAGTTTGACCACGGAAGAACAAGATTATCTGAATGTTTTAGGGTGTTTAATCCGAGATTATGAAGACCTTTATTATCCATTCAACTAAGTTGATTTTATTAGCATAACTACAGTATAGATAAATTAAAGCAAGGAATCCATTACATTCATCAAATGAACAAGATCATCGTTTAATTCTTGTGGCATTTCTTGCTGACTTAAATGATGTTCTAAAATGCCTTTAAGAGAGATTAATTTTAAACTATTTTCTGCTAGAGTGTTGCCGATCGCATCCACTCCCCCTAAATAACCGATCGCCCCTAGATCCATTAAAGCCGAACGACGCACCTGTAAGGTGGTTTCTTGCAATGCTGTGACCAATATTTCCCCATAAACGGGATCATTAGTCAATTGATATAATGCTCTCGCTGCTGCAAACTTCACCTTCGGTACAAAATGCTCTACAAAAGGCTCTATCAAAGAAATTGCGTTTTTTGCCTGTAAAGTTCCTAAAGCTTCTAATATTGCCTCATAAGGCTGAATGAGATGGGGTTTACCTTCCACCTGTTGTGCTGCTGCCACCCCACCATTTAACAAGGAAATCAACCCTGGAATTGCTTGTTGATCCCCCAACATTTCCAAAGACTGGGCCGCAGACTCTCTGACATAATAATCGGGACACTGTAACGCTTCGATCAAGGCCGGCACCACAGAAACGTCTCCCAACTTTCCTAACGCTTTGGCTGCGTTGCGTCGTAGGGGATAACCCCCATCAGGAGAGCGATCGCTATTATCTTCTAAAGCAGTTAATAAACCTTGAATAGCCACAGGTTCATTAACCCGAAACCGTCCGATCCACCAAGCTGCATAATACCTCGCGCTGGGGTCGTCGGTTTGCTGTAAATTGTTTAAAGCTTGTTCAATGGTATAGGCAGGATCATCGAGCAATCCTTGATCCGTTGGCGATCCTGTGCCGTTATTATCTTGGGAATAATCCACTATTACAAATTTTCTGATGGAGTTGTAGAGCTAAAATAGCGGTCTGAGAGACAACAAGACCTGGAGAAACAGAGGATTGCTAACTTCTTAAGCTAACAACCTTCAGCTTTTCCAGGTCATCTAGACAGTCTTGATGACTAGCTTAGTGCGTTGATTGCGTAATTGAGGTAGGAGTTAGCTTCACCAGCAGCATCCCCACTCAAACCATGATTAGCTTTAATGTACTTGAGAGCTTCAATGTACCAGCTAGGAGATAACTCAAAAGTACGGTTAATTTCGTCGATACCAGCGATGAGGTACTCATCCATAGGACCGGTTCCACCAGCTACTAAGCAATAAGTAACCATGCGGAGGTAGTAACCAATGTCACGAGCGCACTTGTCTTTACCACGTTGATCCGCAGCATAGGTAGGCCCTTGCATTTGGGTAGTGTAAGGGAATTTGGTGTAAACAGCATTAGCTGCACCTTGAATCAAGGCATCTTTCTTGGCAGTCAACTGTTTAGCCGCGTCTAAACTAGGGTTTGCACGTTTAAAACGTCCAAAGGCAGATTGGATCTCTGTGTTGCTTAAGAAGCGACCTTGAGAGTCAGCACTAGAAATCGCTTCGGTTAAGGGGGTTTTCATTTTTCTTTTATCTCCCGATTGTTTTGCTAAGTTTTCCTAGAATACCGTGTTGAAATCGTGTCAGAATTGCTTATGAACCACTAAAAGGTTTTTATTAAGCAACAGAAGCAGCAGCGCGATCGAAGTAACCTGCAATTTCCGCTGCAATGGCAGCACAATCTCCAGAAGTGATTCCAGTGGGATCGTTAACAATAGCTAAGGAAGCATCTTTCATTTTTTGAACGCCAGTGGCCACAGAAGATCCAGGAGTTCCCAACGCTAAATAAGTTTCGCGAAGTCCATTGAGACAACGATCTTCTAAAATACTTGCATCTCCGCTAAAGATAGAATAGGTGATATAGCGTAGGATAATTTCCATATCACGCAAGCAAGCAGCCATACGACGGCTAGTATAAGCATTTCCACCGGGATTAATTAATTGGGGTTGCTCTGCAAATAAAGCACGAGCAGCGTCAGCAACAATGCTAGAAGCGTTGCTGGTGATGCGGTTAACGGAATCCATGCGCTTGTTGCTCTCAGCTACCATGGCACTTAGAGCATCTATTTGAGAGGTAGATAGAAATTCACCACGGGCATCAGCCTGAGAAACAACTCTGGTAAATGCGTCAAACATTAAACTAATCTCCTAGTTTACTTAATCAGTTGAGTTAGGGTTAACAAAGGACTTCCATCCGGTTTGATCATGCTCTACATTCAGACCATAATCTCTATGGTTTCCGAAGGTCTTTACAAAAGTTTTCTTAAGAAACCTGAGAAACCTAGATGGCTGTCTCAGAATTATCAGAGGTGTTCGAGATGACTTCCATCTCTACTTGTCTCCCCTTCCAGTTAATTTTATACAATGTCTTTGCTCATTTGTTTATTACGTATTATTAAAAAAAACGGAGGGGATTTGTAAACAAACGTTAAGAAAATGTCTATAAACCTTGATATTACTGAATTAGAGGCTGATCATGTTTTTTGTTTTTGTGCTGCTATTTCTTTTTGCGATCAATTGGCTGGCTTCCTATATCATGGCAATTATTCCTATTCATTTATTCACTTATTTAGGCTCTTTAGGTCAATTATTACTTTTAGCTATAGTTTTAATCGTGATTGGTTGGCTTTTTGGTGAATAGCTCCCCAAAGCTTGTAATGTTGCCAATTACAAAAAGCATAAATAGGGGGGTAAAGGAATAAATGCTGAATTGTTAAGAAAAATAAAATTTACAAGTTTGTGCAAATCATACCTGAAACTCCGTCGAGCGAGAGATAGCCAGTCCGTTTTAACGGCTGGCAGTGGAGCGAGATGATGGTTTTAACCATCAGTATTTAATTTAAGCTTATCAATACACTCCTCTAAAACTTGCGTCATAGTTTTGTCTTTTTGTTGGGCATAAAGTTTTAGTTTAGCTAACCTTTTGTCACTCAATCTAAATTGTAAAGTTTTTCTTTACATATTGGCATTGCCATTGCAGAATACTATAATCATAACATGAAGTATCAAACCCAGAAAATATTGTTAACAGGGAATATAGATGATGAGACTCACGCTTATCTTTTATGGTGTTGTGAGCAGTCTAATAAACTATATAACTCTGTTTTATTTACAATTCGTCAAGATTACTTTGAAAAATGTAATTACAAAACTTGGTTTAACAAAAATGATAATTACAGAAGAAGTCCTCGTTTAAGACGAGTTAAAATCAGTTACGCTCAACTCTGTAAGGATTTCAAGGATGACGTTCATTATCAAGCAATAGGAGGACAACAAGGACAACAGACTATTAAATCAGTAGTGGAAGCCATTATAAGGATATAACAAGCTTCTGCCAATGTGGTTTAGTGGGGAATTAAAAGATACACCTAGAATCCCAAGTTACCGTAAAAGAGGTCTTTATCAAGTTGCTTTTACCTCTCAAAATATTCGTTATGAACCATTAGAGGGAATTTGTTATTTACCTATTCCTAATTCTCAAAGAAAAGAATTAGAAACTCCATCAATTATTATTCCCAGTGGTGTTAATTTCCAATCTGAAGATATAGCAGAGGTTAGGGTTATTCCGAGCAATGGTAAGTTGTGGGCGGAATATGTCTATAAAACCCAGTTGCTTAAAGCTTCTAACCTTGATTATTCTCAGGGGCTAGGAATTGACCACGGTGTTGATAATTGACTCAGTTGCATATCAACAAAAGGTAAATCCTTTATTGTTAATGGCAGAAAAATTAAGTCAATTAATCAACGGTATAATCGTTTCGTTGCTAAACAGAAACAAGGGAAAAGCCAAGAGTATTGGGATGAAAAATTAGACCAAGCTACCCATAAACGTAATTGTCAAATGAGAGATGCTGTTAATAAAACAGCAAGATTTATTATCAATTACTGCTTAAAACATCAAATTGGAAACATCGTTTTCGGATGGAATGATGGGCAGAAAGACTCAATTAATATTGGGAAGACTAATAATCAAAACTTTGTCCAAATTCCAACAGCAAGACTTAAAAACCGTATTCAAGAATTAGCAGAGTCAGTAGGTATCGTATTTACTGAAACTGAAGAAGCGTACAGTTCACGAGCAAGCTTTTTAGATGATGATTTAGTCCCGAAGCATGGTGAAAAACCCAAAGGGTACAAGTTTTCAGGAAAGCGAATCAAGCGTGGATTATATCAAACCGCTAGAGGATGGTTAGTCAATGCCGACACTCAAGCCGCAGCGAACTGTTTAAGAAAGGTAGCCACACAGCTAGGAATAAACCTAGCCAGGGTGGGCAAGGAAGTTTTGACTCTTCCCAAACGATATGATCTTAATTGTCTAACTCGATCATATCGTAAGCAAGCGGAAATGTGGCTTCAGCCCATTGAAGCTTAACCGCTTAGAATCCAGGCGTTTTTAAACCCTGGAGAAGTCAATATTTCCATAAGCTGTTAACCTGAGTTCGGAGTTCGGGGTTCGGGGGTTTTTTCAAAATGTTAGGTGATTTCCACACTTGAATATACCTGCTTTTCCAATTATTCCCCCCTTAAAAAGGGGGGTTAGGGGGGATCGTAAGGGATCTCCTTTATCAGAAATCACCTTATAAAAAAGTATCGGAACGTTCACATACTAATATAGTTACTCTTTCTCCCCGTGTGATGCGTAGTTCTTCGTCTAAATAAAGCACTTCTAGACGACCTTTGGGAGAACGTTTCATAGTAAAAGAAATTTCTCCCGTTTCTAAATTCATCCCTTGGGGTGGAACTAAACCAAACATAAACTTGAGAAAAACTGACGTTAACTGTTCACCCAAGCCTTATCTAAATAGCAAAAAGAAATATACTCACAATGACTATATTAATACAGTGAGCATATTATATTAATACAGTGAGTAGGATAATCACACTCCTCTTTATTAAACATTAAATCTAAATAAAACTACATCTCCTTCTTGCACCACATACTCTTTTCCTTCGCTACGAACTAACCCTTTTTCTTTAGCAACTGTCATGGTTTTACAAGCAACTAAATCCTCATAGGAAACGGTTTCAGCACGGATAAACCCCTTCTCAAAGTCTGTATGAATAACGCCGGCCGCCTGGGGTGCTTTCATCCCTGCCAAAATAGTCCAAGCGCGGGTTTCTTGTGGTCCGGTGGTTAAATAAGTTCTCAGTCCTAATAATTCATAAGTAGCTTGAATCAAAGATTGTAACCCCCCTTCTTTGACCCCTAAAGCTTCTAAATAATCTGCTTTTTCTTCTTCGGGAATTTCTACTAATTCTGATTCTACTTGTGCCGAAACAATCACCACTTTAGCTTTATCAGCAGTGGCAATTTTTCTTACTGCTTCTACCCATTCATTCCCTGTTGCTAGGTCATCTTCTGAGACATTGGCAGCGTAAATAATCGGTTTACGGGTGAGCAGTCCCAAAGACTTAATTAAATCTTCTTCTTCCTCCGTCAACTCCACATGGCGCGCTCCCATTCCTTCGTTGAGAGCAGCGAGAATCTTCTCTAAGGCTGGTATTTCTCCCTGACCTTCTTTTTTGCCCTTAACTTGCTTTCTTACCCTTTCTAGGCGTTTTTCAGTTTGAGCGAGATCAGCTAAGGCTAGTTCTAGGTTAATCACCTCGATATCTCTAGCAGGATCAACCGAACCGGAAACATGAATAATGTCATCATCATCGAAACAGCGAACCACGTGAACGATCGCATCTACTTCTCGTATATTGGCTAAAAACTGGTTACCTAGTCCTTCTCCTTTCGATGCACCTTGAACCAAACCTGCAATATCCACAAATTCCATGCGAGTGGGGACAATTTTCTGAGACTGGGAAAGTTCGGCTAAGACGGCTAAGCGTTCATCGGGAACCGAAACCACCCCTACATTGGGTTCGATGGTACAAAAGGGAAAATTAGCTGCGTCTGCCTTGGCATTGGCCACCAGCGCATTGAATAGGGTTGATTTACCGACGTTAGGGAGTCCAACGATTCCAGCTTTGAGCATCTATTTCTTCTTTTGTGTTTAATGATTCTTTATTTATTATCATTGATTTACGAAAAATGATCAACTCTTGGCTAATTAATCTCTGCTCATAGGCTTTAGTTATATTATAAAATAAAAGTAACTCAAAAGTTTTCAATAACAGGATTAAAATGATAACTATAGCAATCAGTAATGATATCTCAGAAGTGATAAACTATTATTAGGGCATAATCATATTATGCCCCTAAAAATAAAATGTTATAGAGATTGAACACTGTATTTTATAACCACTGACAACTGATTGCTATAGCTGGAAAATAAACAAGGAAAAATATGACAATATTACATGGAACTTGGATTGAAAATACCTCTGAAAAACATTTTTTTATTTGGGGGGAAACTTGGCGTTCTTTATCCTCTGATATTTCCTCAGATGATTCTATTTTAATGTATCCATTTTCTGTAGATAAACAGGGAATTGTTGAACAATTAAACTCGAATAAGATTAAGATTGAAAAAAACAAAAATATTGAATCTGTTTCTCAAATATTTTATTTGCCTAGTAAATTTATTGCTAAATCGAAGCAAAGTATCCCTTTACTATCAACAGAATTAAAAGATAAAGATTTTGAACAAGGGGATATTCAGTTAATTGCTTGGAAAATCGAAGGTATAAAATTAAATGTTGATGATACAATTAATATTTTAAGTCAGTTACCGTTGGGATTAACCAATAATGACGAAAATTACATAGGCGATAATTTAAAATTTTGGACACATATTTATCGTTGGAGTCTAGATTTATTAACTAGAGGTAAATATTTACCGCAAATGGAAGAACAAGATAATAACTGTTATGGACAATGGGAACCTTTACTAGATAGTTTAGTTGATCAGCAACGGTTCTCTAAATTTATACAAACTATGCCAAATAGTTCTCTTGCTTATCATAATTTAATGGAGGGTGAATTATCCTCTTCTTTACTCAAACAAACTACTATTCTTGATTTTTTATCTACTATCATTAATCAACAAGTACGTCAATTTATTGATGTTGCTATTACCCCTAGTTCATTTATCCAAAAGTGGTTATACTCTTTAACACAAGACTTATCTAAATTTGAAGCATCAGAAGTTGAAAGAAAGGGATTAAAGAATGCTATTAATAATTGGAAATCTTCTTTAAGTGAATATATTATAAAGTCTGATAATCAACCATTAGGAATTAACCAGTTTCGTGTTTGTTTTAAACTAGAAACTCCAGCTAAAAGTGGTAAGAAATTAGAACAAAGTAATTGGCAGTTACACTACTATCTCCAAGCTTTAGATGATCCTAATTTTCTGATCTCTGCCAAGGTTATTTGGGAAAATCCTGTTACTAGATTAATCTGCAATAATAGAACAATTAATCATCCTCAAGAAACCTTGCTAAAAGGACTAGGTTTAGCTTCACGTCTATATTATCTAATTGAAGAAAGTTTACAAGACAATAAGCCTAGTTTTTCTGAGTTAGATCCCATACAAGTCTATGAATTTTTACGTTCAATTGCTAATATTCTTAAAGATAATGGCTTAGGGGTTATCTTACCAGCTAGTCTAGAGCAAGGAGTCGAAGAAAAACGCTTAGGAATTAGTCTAACCGCAGAAGTTAAGTCGAAAAAAGGACAAAGACTTAGCTTACAAAGTTTGTTAAGTTATAAGCTAAATTTAGCAATTGGTGATAAAACAATATCGAAAAAAGACTTTGAAAAACTATTAGCGCAAAAGTCACCTTTAGTTGAAGTAAAAGGAGAATGGATAGCATTACAACCTGCTGATGTCAAGGCGGCACAACAAATTTTAAATAAGTCCTATGATCCCCTAGAACTTTCTCTAGAAGATGCTTTACGCTTCAGCACAGGAGATATTTCAACTGTTGCCAAACTGCCGATTACTAACTTTGAAGCAAAAGGGGAATTAGCCAATCTAATTAATGCTATAAATAATAATGAATCAATCCCTATAATCGAAAATCCCAGAGGATTTAAAGGTCAATTACGTCCCTATCAACAGCGAGGAGTCGGTTGGTTATCGTTCTTAGAAAAATGGGGTTTAGGGGCTTGTCTTGCCGATGATATGGGATTAGGAAAAACACCACAATTAATTGGGTTTCTCTTACATTTAAGAAGCGAAGAAATGTTAGATCAACCTACCTTAGTTATTTGTCCTACATCTGTTTTAAATAACTGGGAAAGAGAAGTTCAAAAATTTGCCCCAACCCTTTCTACTTTGATTCATCATGGAGATAAACGTAGTAAAGGGAAAGCTTTTGTTAAAGCAGTTAGTAAAAAAAATGTTATCATTACTAGCTATTCTTTAATTTATCGAGATATTAAAAGCTTTGAACAGGTAGAATGGCAAGGTATTGTCTTAGATGAAGCACAAAATATAAAAAATCCCCAGGCAAAACAATCCCAAGCAGTGCGTCAAATTTCTACACAGTTTCGTATTGCTTTAACAGGAACTCCTGTAGAAAATCGCCTAACAGAATTATGGTCAATTCTTGACTTTCTTAACCCAGGATTTTTAGGGACACAGCAGTTTTTCCGTCGTCGTTTTGCCACTCCTATCGAAAAATATGGGGATAAAGAATCACTGCAAATTATGCGTTCTTTGGTACGTCCTTTCATTCTCAGACGATTGAAAACAGATAAAACTATTATTCAAGATTTACCCGAAAAACAAGAAATGACCATTTTTTGTGGGTTATCCTCAGAACAAGGAAAACTTTATCAACAATTAGTAGATAATTCTCTGGTAGCAATAGAAGAGAAAACAGGAATTGAACGCAAAGGCTTAATTTTAAGCTTACTGCTAAAACTCAAACAAATTTGTAACCATCCTGCTCATTTTCTCAAGCAAAAGAGCTTAAAAACAGCAGAACAATCTGGTAAATTATTAAGACTAGAAGAAATGCTAGAAGAATTAATCGAAGAAGGAGATCATGCTTTAATCTTTACCCAATTTTCTGAATGGGGTAAACTGCTGCAACCTTATTTACAGAAAAAATTTCAGCAAGACGTTCTCTTTTTGTATGGTGCTACTCGCAGAGTTCAAAGACAAGAAATGATCGATCGCTTTCAACAGGATCCCAACGGACCCAGAATTTTTATTCTCTCCTTAAAAGCAGGGGGAACCGGATTAAATTTAACCCGCGCTAACCATGTATTTCATATTGATCGTTGGTGGAACCCAGCAGTAGAAAATCAAGCAACCGATCGCGCGTTTCGTTTAGGACAAAAACGCAATGTTCAAGTACATAAATTTGTCTGTACAGGAACCCTAGAAGAAAAAATTAACGAAATGTTAGAAAGTAAACAAAAATTAGCCGAACAAACCGTTGACGCAGGGGAACAATGGTTGACAGAATTAGATACAGATCAACTGCGTAACCTCTTATTATTGGATCGAGATACCATTATTGACGAACAATAATTAGACAAAGCCGTCGACTATACTGGAATTGTAGATGAGCAAGATCAAGGAAAAATTTTATGTTGAAATCTCTTGTGGTGGGAGGTGTGGTAATGGTGGGATTAATGATCCCTACTGTCGCTTACGGTCAATTTAACGGCCCCATATCTCCAACTGTAGAAACAGAGACCACCGTTGATCCCAAAGTCAGTCCTTTGGAGTTACAACAATTTGTACAGGTGATTAAGCAGTTTCAACGTATTGAAACAGTGGTACAACGACAAATGGCCAAAGCGATTCAAAAAGAAGGATTAACCCCTGAACGATTCATGGAAATTAATCAAAGTCAAAGACAGTTGCGATCGGAGTCTGTTAATTCCTCAGAAGACCTAGAAAAATTCAGAAAAATTGTCGTAAAGTTTCAAGAAATTATGGATGATGCTGAAGAAAAGCGACAAAGTACCGTGGCAACTCAAGGACTAGAATTAGAACGATTTTTAGAAATTGAAAAAATTGTCTCTGGCAATCGACAATTACAAGCAAAAGTAGAACGAATGTTAGGCAATTAGACAATAAAGACAATAAAAATAATTCTCTTTATTGTCTCATTTAATAGTTAAGCTATAGTCTTCGTCATCGCTTAAAAAAGCCCAATCAAAGTCTTTTTCAGATTTGAGGGCTTTTCTTATTTCTGTTAAATTTGCTTCAATTTTAACTCTTTTAAATTCATCGGGAAGTTCTTCTGGTTTCACTTTTAAACAAATACTAGGTTGTTTTTTTCTCATCGATAATTTACAACTTACTCCCTCAATTTTTGTTTTATTAACCCTCTGCATTTCTCTAATTAAATATTCCCGTAGTTTATCCCCTTGCTTTTCACTCATACTAGCTAAGACTCTTAAACGTTTTGCTTCAGCTTTTCTCGCTTCTGTGATCGCTTCTAAATACTTAATATAATGGGCAACTTTTTCAGCTTTTTCATCAAAGTTTGTGTCAGCAGTTAACCACTCAGAAAATAGTTGATTGATTTTACTTTCTTTTTCTTCTTCGCTTAAATCTTCAGAATCTTGCAGTCGATTAATTAAGTTTTCTAGTTCAATAATTTCTTGAGAAATATTCCAAAGGGTATGATTAGGTTGGTTCATTTATTACTGCCTTTCTATTGTGTTATTATATATTAGTTTAAATGATTTTAACTATCTTTGCTTCCTTGTTTACCAAATAAAAAACCAATAACTCCTGTTGCTAAGGATGTTAAGGTAGTTCTCGCCCAACTTTTTTCATCATTATCAGCTTTAGGATCTGAATAAATAGCAATCTCGAATTATCTTATGACTCTCCTAGAAAACATCAAAAACGATTATCAAACCTTTCCCAATAACCAAACCTATTCTATTTACGCTGACAATGTGTATTTTAAAGACCCCATGACTGAGTTTACAGGAGTCAAACGCTATCAAGAAATGATCCAATTTATGTCAACTTGGTTCAAAAATATTGACTTAGAATTGCACAATATCTATCAAAGTGATAATATTATTCACACCCAATGGACCCTACACTGGACTACACCTCTACCCTGGAAACCCCCTATTTCCATCCCAGGACGTAGCGAAATGACCTTTAATGAGCAAAACCTCATTATCTCCCATATTGACTACTGGAATTGTTCTCGTTGGGATGTGCTGAAACAACATTTTGTCCCAAATCCTTCATAATAAGAATAAGTAATGTAAATTTTTCTGAAAAAATCATGCGTGTAATTCTCATGACTGGTAAAGGGGGAGTTGGCAAAACTTCCGTCGCTGCGGCCACTGGCCTGAGATGTGCTGAGTTAGGGTACAAAACTCTAGTTTTAAGTACCGATCCGGCCCATTCTCTAGCGGATAGTTTTGATTTAGAATTGGGACATGAAGCTCGTTCCGTGGGTCCCAACCTTTGGGGTGCCGAACTAGACGCATTAATGGAACTAGAAGGGAACTGGGGAGCGGTGAAACGGTATATTACCCAGGTATTACAAGCTAGGGGACTCGATGGGGTTCAAGCGGAAGAATTAGCTATTTTACCCGGGATGGATGAAATTTTTGGCTTAGTTCGCATGAAACGCCACTACGACGAGGGAGAGTACGATGTTTTAATTATCGACTCGGCCCCTACAGGGACTGCTTTACGTCTGCTGAGTATTCCTGAAGTGGGAGGCTGGTATATGAGAAGATTTTATAAACCGTTACAAAGGATGTCCGTGGCCTTGCGTCCTTTGGTAGAACCGTTATTCAGACCGATCGCCGGGTTTTCTTTACCAGATAAAGAGGTAATGGACGCACCTTACGAATTTTACGAGCAGATCGAAGAATTAGAAAAGGTTCTGACAGATAACAAGCAAACTACTGTCCGTTTAGTCACAAACCCCGAAAAAATGGTTATCAAAGAATCTTTACGGGCCCATGCTTATCTCAGTTTGTATAATGTTTCTACAGATTTAGTAGTTGCTAACCGTATTATTCCCGAAACTGTTAATGATCCTTTCTTTGAAAAATGGAAAAATAATCAACAAATTTATAAGCAAGAAATTCATGAAAATTTCCATCCATTACCAGTGAAAGAAGTGCCATTATTTTCTCAAGAAATGTGTGGCATGGAAGCATTAGAAAGACTGAAAGAGACCCTTTATAAAGATGAAGATCCAGCGCAAGTTTATCATCAAGAAGACACCATCAGGGTTGTACAAGATGGTCAAAATTACAGCTTAGAATTGTATTTGCCAGGGATTCCTAAAGAAAAGGTACAACTTAATAAAACAGGGGATGAATTGAATATCAGAATTGGTAATCATCGCCGTAATTTAGTTCTGCCGCAAGCTTTAGCTGCTTTGAAACCTTCGGGAGCAAAAATGGAAGAAGATTTCTTGAAAATTCGTTTTAGTAGTATAGTGGCTGCTAAGGCGTAGGTTTTAAACCAAAATTGTAGGGTCTTAAATAAGATTAAGCCCCTACATTAATATGATTTATTGCTGTTTGTTAAACTAAATAATAATCAAATAGATTTAACCGTCATTCCCTATTAAAAATAATCTCAAACATAATGTCAATTCTTACCGGAAAAACCCAACTATTAGGAATTATTGGTGATCCCGTCGAACATTCTTTATCTCCTGTAATGCAAAACGCAGCCATCCAACATTTAGGGGTAGATTACATTTATATTCCTTTCCCTGTTAAACCCGAAAATTTAGCCATCGCTTTAGATGGTTTTGCCAACATCGGGGTTATGGGGTTTAATGCAACCATTCCCCATAAACAAGCCATCATCCCTCTATTATCAGAGATTACTACAACCGCCCAATTAGTGGGAGCCGTTAACACCGTTTGGCGTACAGAAACAGGGTGGAAAGGGACAAACACCGATGTTATGGGCTTTTTAGCCCCCCTGAAACCCCTCAAACGCCCCTGGAACACCCTTAAACCCATTATCCTCGGAAATGGGGGCGCAGCAAGGGCAGTGGTGGTAGGATTAGCAGAATTGGGCTGCCCCGAAATTGCCGTTTTGGGACGAGATCAAGGCAAGTTAGAGGAATTTAAGCAAAGTTGGCATAATAGCGACCTTAAAGCCTCCGTAACCGTTCACTCCTGGGATGAATTATCGGGGTTGGTATCAGAAAGCCAGTTAATTGTGAATAGCACACCCATCGGGATGTTTCCCCATACAGATAACTCTCCCGTTGACAGTCATATCTGGGGGAAATGTCCTGAGAATGCCATCGCCTACGACTTAATTTATAATCCCAGTCCTACTCAATTTCTTAAAGACGCACAACAACAGGGATTAAAGATTATTGATGGCTTAGATATGTTAGTTTATCAAGGAGCAGCAGCCTTAGAAATTTGGGTAGAAAAATCAGCCCCTGGAGAAGTGATGAGTCAAGCTTTGAAACAATATCTTTTTACCTAATTTTATCTAGCTATCACCTTTTTCTATTAAATCATTACGCTATAATAAATAGGGAAGTTAGTTAATCAAGAATTTACAGTAAAGAATTATGACTCAAGCAATTGACCAAAATCCCATAATTTTAGATAAGTTTCATCGTTTAACCCCAGAACAACAAAAACAAATTATTGATTTTATGGACTTTTTGTTAGCGAAAACCAAACAAAAAGAAGCTATCGAATCTGATGAAACGTATATTTCAGCTTTAGAAGCAGCAGGAGAGGTTGTCGGATCTGTCGACTGGGGTCCAGGAGATTTAGCAAGTAATAAGAAATATCTTGACGGGTTAAAATAAAAATGAGACAAAGGGTTATTTTAGATACCGGTCCGTTAGTCGCATTAATTAATCGACGTGAACAGTTTCATCATTGGACAAAAGAACAATTTTCTTATGAGTTGGATGGAGGAAATACGGGGTTAGCGTCGCAAATGTCTAACAATGCGAAGGAGTTATTAAATTATTTTTCGGTGTTGGTTGGGGGGAAGTTATTAAGTTCAGAATTGATTGCTTATGGACATTTGGAAGGGGAATATATTTATTATCCTATTAGTCGATCGCCTAGTGCAGCTTAGCAAAAATAATCCACCAGTCACTTATGATCTTTAAAGCCCTTAAATTTTCAAACGAACGGCTTAGCAAAATGTTGATTAAAGTAATCAATAAAATTGAGAATTTTTTGGAATAGTTCTTCAGTTGAACGGACAGTAATTCTTTTGAGTAAACGCCGGACTAAGATCGAAAACCAACACTCAATTTGATTAAGCCACGATGTATGTTTGGGAATATAAACAAAGCGAATTCGATGAGATTCATCTGATAAAAAATCTGCTCTGCTGTCCATAGATTGCAAAATCCCCTCCTTTCCTTTTCTCCCCAAATCAATAGTAATTCCACAGCTTTCTGCTACTCATTTGACTAAGCTTTCCGATTTATGAGTGTTGAGTTGATCTACAATAAAAATCCATTCTGCTTTTTCATCAATCTTAATCGTTCTCTGGATATGTTCAGAAAAATCTTGTTCTGTTCTTGTCGATCCAATAGAGGGACTAACAACTTTTCCTCTTGCCACATCCCAGTTCGCAATCAAGCTTAAAGTTCCGTGTCTTTCATATTCAAATTCGATTTTTTCTACTTGTTTAGGCTTGATTCTTTTGTTCGGAAATAATCTCTCAAGAGCTTGAATCCCTGTCATTTCATCTGTACTAATTAAATGAATTCCTTGTTCTAACAAAGTTTTAGCTTCTTTATGAAGTTCACAGATATATTTGACTTGCTTTTTAAATTTTAAGGGATCATCAATTTTGGCATTTAACCAGTAACGAACGAGATGTGGTTGTAATGTCGCTTCTTTTTAAAAAACGCCCCACACTACGGGGGGAAATCTTTTCGACAATTCCTCTTTTTATGGCTTCATCCGCCAACTCTGAAGGTGTCCAATGGCTCACTGGTCTGTCTGATTTTTCACATTCTTCACAAGCGATCGCTACAATCTGGACTACTTGTTCGACCGTAAAGGATTTTGTTGTTCCAGGTCTTGGGCGATCGCTTAAAATTCCTTTGATCAAGACCATTAATGCTTTCTCCGTTACCTGTTGTTCTTCGGCGGCACTCAGTTTTTCTCTCTCCTCAAACCATCGCGATCGCCACTGACGCACTTGTACTCGGTCTAATTCTAATCTTCGACTAATCGAACTATTGCTCTCTCCTGATGCTGCGGCTAAGATTAGCTTGGCTCGTCTAACAAGGCGATAGGGGTTTGTTGTCCCTCTCACTATTTGTTGGAGTACTGTTTTCTGTAGGTTGGAGAGGTTAATTGGCAATGCTTTTATCATGGACATCAACTTCGAGATTCTTCCGTTAGTTTCATTGAAACATATTGTCGTGGCTAGTCACGAAAGTTTCTGTAAAAATCTGGTGGATTACTTTCGCCAAGCTGCACTAGATATTTTGGGGGAAGTAGTGGACGGGGAAGGGTTGGTTTTGGTAATGCTCAAAGTGCGATTGTGGAAGGGATAATTTATCAGTTAACAACGACTCGTTTTGAAGGGGGAGATTTATATCTAAAACGTGCATTAAAGAACATTCAGTTACATGGAAATAGTCGGCCAGTTAGTGTTAATACAGTTGATAAGTTAATTGATGTTTTTCAAGTTGCGCAGATCAAGTCTATACCGTCACCGGTAGCAAAGGTAACGATGTATTAACTACCATTGACAATAATAACTTAGGTGTAGTGGTAAATGGAGGCGATCGCATTTTCGCAAAGGGAGGAGACGACATTATCACCATCGACGGATGGGATAACCTCAATTATATCGACGGAGGAGAAGGAACTGATGTATTAATCATCGAAGGAGACGATCCGGTGTCTCTATCTTTAAGTGACTTAAACGTGGAAATTGTGACAGGTAACGCAGGAGATAATATATTTAGTTATGAGGGGACATCTTCTATTGTCATCGAAAGTGAAGGAGGAAGTAACGATGACATTCTTAACGGTGGAGAAGGGGACGACACCATGACAGGAGGAGAGGGAAACGATATCTTTGTTTATGACACCTTAAACGATTCTACCGTAACTAATCCCGATATTATCACTGATTTTGAAGTAGGAAAAGATAAAATTGACCTATCTAGAGTTTCGATTAATGATTTTAATCAATTAACCATTGAGCAAAATAATCAACAAACCTCAATTTATTCTACAGTTAATGATAGCAATTTTTTAGTGAATTTAGAAGGAAATATTGGTCTAAGCCAAGATAATTTTATTTTCTTGATCACCTTTGGGATAGCCAGTAATAATGTTAAATACACATTAGATATTGACGGAAATAGAATTATTGAACAACAAGATCATAATTTAAGAAATATATATTGTTCTAGATTTGACAAAACAGAATTTGATTTTTTAATCAATAATAATCCCAATGACTTAATCGGAGAAAATGCTACTCGTGCCGATGCTAATTCAATTTTTAATTATTTTGATGAAATGGATAGTTTACTAGATATCGATGGTAACAATCTAATTGAACCACAAGATCATAATTTAATTAATTTATATGCGTCTGGATTAGATGTAATAGAATTTGGTTTTTTAATTGAAAATTTTTCTAATGATTTAATAGGAGCAAATGCAACTCGGAATGATGCTAGTTCAATATTTGCCTATTTTGAAACGATTGTTTTATAAATAGTTTAAATCAACCTTGAAAATGTGATTAATTGAGATTCGGAGTACCTCAGAATGACACTTTAGGAATGCGCGACTTTAACCAACTCAACCCTACCCACCCCCGCCCCTCCCAGGAGGGGAATGCGCGAATTTAGAATTAATTTTTGTGTCCATTATCCATTGTTCATTCTTGATCATCCATTAATCGATCCATTTCTCTGAATAGTTGCTAAGATGCTAGGAACCATTGAATATAGATTAACCATCTATGGAGACTGATGGCTAAATGTAATTTATTCTGAAAATAACAAAATGCTTAAACAATTATTATTGAAAGGGTGTGTTGGTGCAGTAATCTGTGTGAGTGGTTTAGGGGTGTTTTCCCCTTCTAGTCAAGCAACAGAGGCGATCACTCAGTCTTCTTCTCCAACACTCATAGCTGAAGCAATTTCACGACCAGAATTAGAACAATTTGCTAAGGCGATCGCAAACTTACGGGCGATCGATGAGGAAACTCGCTCCAAAATGATCGAAGCAGTTCAAGCAAATGGAATGTCTCCTGAAGAGTTTATGGAAATTGGTCAACAAGAAGAAGGTGAAAGAAATCTTTCTGAGGAACAACAAGCTCAATTTGACACAGCTTTAGAAGCAGTGAGAGACCTTAATGAAGAAGATCGCCAGAAAAAACGAGTTGCTGTTGAAGAAGCTGGTTTAAAAATCTCACGGTTTAATGAAATCGGCAAAATTGTTGAGAGCGATTCCGATTTACAAAAACAAGTGGTTGAAATCTTGTCCCGTTAAGTAGCCAAAGTCTTTTCTATCCAGTCAATCCGCCCTCCATAAACTTCCATTGGTTTGCAGGTAGGCTTTTGTATGTGAAAATAGTTGAAAATTCATCTTTTATCATTATCCAAACTGTTTGCCATGAAACCCATAAAATACCTGATAGGATTCATACTCTGTTTAGCGATCGCTTTGACTACGGCCATGGCACCTGCCACTGCTACGGGAGTTTATGATCTGCCCGTGTTAGGTCAAGGATCAGATACTTGGGTCATTGATCAAGCGGATGCTATTAGTTTTAGCAATGAAAACCGCTTGAGTGGTCAATTAGAAACACTAGCTAACGACAATGGCGCAGAAGTCAGACTGATTGCCGTGCGTCGCTTAGATTACGGTGTCACTATGGAAGGGTTAGCGGATGATATTTTCGCTAAATGGTATCCTACCCCCGAAGAACAAGCTAACCAAGTGATTTTAATCGTGGATACTTTCACTAATAAAATCGCCCTCCGTCAAGGAGAAGATACCAAGTCCTTATTAACCGATGATATTGCTACGAGTGTAGTTAAAGAGACGGTGACGGTTCCTTTACGTCAGGGTGCTAAGTATAACGAAGCTTTTCTCGAAGCTGGCGATCGCTTGGTGGCTGTTTTATCCGGAAACCCCGATCCCGGACCCCCTCAAGTCCAAGAATTGAACATCGAAAGCACTTTTACCAGTGCCGAAGATACGGATGATACCAGCGCAACTATTTGGGTTGTGGTTCTTATGGTTTTAGCAACTGCTATTCCTATGGCTACCTATTTCTGGTACGTGGGTGTTCCTGGACGTTAAAACCTAAAAAACTGTTCTTTCCACTGGGGGTTAACAACGGTTAACCCCTATTTGTTTTTTTTAGCTAATATGGGGCAAAATTACCTTTTTTGGTTAATATTTAGTTGAGTAAAATATGAATAATAATCCTGTAATTGATATTAAAAAACTTGATCATTATTTTGGAAAAGGAGAATTAATAAAACAGATTCTTTTTGATATTAACTTGACACTAAAATCAGGAGAAGTGGTTATTTTAAAAGGTCCATCGGGTTCGGGTAAAACTACGTTATTAACTTTAATGGGAGGACTGCGATCGCCACAAAATGGAAGTCTTAAAGTGTTAGGACAAGAGTTAGTGGGTGCAAAGAAACATCAATTAATTAAGATTAGACGTAATATCGGTTATATTTTCCAGTCTCATAACCTTTTAGAATGTTTAACTGCAAGACAAAATATAGCGATGTCTTTGGAGTTACATCCTCAATATTCTAAGGGTGAAATTAAACAAAAAACCCAAGAAATATTAGAAGCAGTGGGGTTAGGAGAAAGGATTGACTATTATCCTCAAAACCTCTCTGGAGGACAAAAACAAAGAGTTGCGATCGCCCGTGCATTGGTGAGTCATCCCAAGATAGTTTTGGCCGATGAACCTACCGCATCTCTTGATAGTAAATCAGGTCATGATGTGGTTAATATTATGCAAAAATTAGCCAAAGAACAAGGATGTACTATTTTAATTTTTACCCATGATAACCGTATTTTAGACGTAGCTAATCGCATTGTAGAATTAGAAGATGGACATCTTAAACAGGCTACACTAGAGATTAGTTAAACTTGATTAAGTCTTTTATCTATTCCATCTAAACCCCTTGTCCTGACGTTGCATGCAACGTCAGGACAAGGGGGCTAACCTCGGATTTGGTATGAGACGTAACTGATCCCATTCTAGAATTAGAAGAGATTAAGTTTAGAAAACTGGACACAATCATAAATAGATTTTGATATAATAAAGGATGAAAAATAATTTTAATAATTTATCTCAGGAGGTATAAATATGTTATCAACTGATATACAACGAGAATCAATGATTAAGCGAATTAAAAAAGTCGTGTCTACCTTAATGGAAGAAGATGCTTTATTTAGAGATGATCTAAATTACTCAGATATAGTGGAGCATTTAACTAACTTATTTAATAATAATTTACCTTTTGAGGAATTTAATACTATGTCAGACGAGGAATTAAAACATCATTGCAGTGGAATCATGTCTATAGAAATATTATCAAAAGTTGGAGAAGATTTTACCCCTGAACAAATGAGAACTTTTGATGAAGGTATTAAGCGGAAATAAGAAATTATGAACTATTTATTAGATACTAATATCGTCTCCTTCATTGTTAGACGTGATTTTAATATATTCCAGAAAATTAAAGAAGTAAAAAGTCAAAGAAAAGAAATATTTATTAGTTGTATTACTTATTTTGAAATTAAAAGAGGATTTTTAGCAGTTGATGCACCCAAGCAAAGAGCAAGATTTGATAAATTTTGCCAAACTCATACTATCATTTTATTAGGTGACTTAGCTATCTTAGAAAAAGCAGCAGAAATTCATGCTAATCTGAGATTAAGAGGATTACCCATCCAAACTGAAGACATTTTAATTGCTGCCACTGCTATGATTAAAGGGTTAACAGTTGTCTCTAATGATAGTGATTTCTTGAGAGTTGAAGGACTAAGTTTAGAAGATTGGACAGAATAATAAATCAATGTTTAATTAAACAATAACCTATCATCTCTATAACAACGATAGAATAATTCCTATTACTAAAAATCCTTAATATTTTCTAAATAAATCCCCACAAACCTGTAAGATCGTCTTAATACTTGCCGTTATGTAAAATAGGAAGAACTCACACATGACAGTTGCCAGCGCAATACCAGCATTTTGTCAAGGAATTCAACACTTTGGGGAAAACTTACCCAACTCTCAACAATACACCACAGAAGCAGCCATAAAATCCGACAATAAAGCTATTTCCTCCCCTAACGATGCTAACGCCGTCTTTCAAACCATCTTAGCAGCCGACGCATTACGCTACTTAACCCTACAAACCGCCGCCACCAAACAGTCGGGCCACCCTGGAGGTTTTGCAAGCATCGCTGACACCATTGCAGCTTTAGTGATGTTAGGTCATAAAAACATTCTTACTGAAGTTGGCCACCACGCACCAGGCTTTTACAGTAATATGTTTTTAGATCGTTCCCTAGAAGACATGGGCATCACCACTGTACAGCAGATGGGGGAACGGTTTCGAGAGATGCACGGACTTTTAGGACACCTTTCTGGACAAATACCCGGACTGCTGAACCCTGCCGGACCCTTGGGACAGGGACAACATTTTGCCATGGCCGGTGCCAAGTTACATCCTGGGGTACTCTTTCCTGTCACTATTGGCGATGGTGGGTTAGGGGAACCCTATATTATGAGTAGTTTTGGTCACTTTAATACTGCCTATCCTCAAGTGACGAACTTCTTACCCATCCTGGTTTGGAACGGTTATTCCCAGGAACACCATAGTATGGTTTCCACCAAAACCAACGAAGAAATGATCGCTTATTGGCAAGGAAACGGCTTTGCTGAGGTCATTTTAGTCAACGCTAAAGACTACGATGATAGGAACCAAACAGGGGAATATGTGGATAGTACCCAGTTTTCTCTTGCCAAACGGATGGCCTTTACCCAAGCTATTTTAGAAGCAACGGACCAAGCAGCTAAGTCTGCTTTAGGGGGTACATTAACCGTTCTCATCGTCAAACAACTCAAAGGGGCCGGGGTTCATAAACGGGGCGCAAAATCTCATAATTTATATCCTGGGGATACCTTAGAAAAAGACTATATCGTTAGTGCCTTGAAAGAACGCGCTTTATCACCGGAAGCTTGGCAACTGGTTCGCACCAACTTTGAACGTTCAGGAGGTGGTCCGGCCTCTCATAATGTGGTCACAGAGAAGGTGTTACCCTTGCCAGAGTTGGGAGAGTTACCTTTAACAGAATATGAGGTACATGGGGATAAAAAAGTTGCTACCACTGCTATGGGTGAGTTAGTGGTTCATGTGGGACAAAAAGACCCTAACTTTGTCATTGCCAATGCTGACGGCAATGCAGCTTCTGGCATTAATAATATCAATATTGGTTTAAAAATTGTTCATCCTACCGTTGATGATATCTATTTTCAAGGGCCAGGGGGACAGGTTTATGAACCTTTAAGTGAGGATGCTTGTTCTGGTTTAGCTGCTGCTTTAGCTTTATTTGGGGCCAGAACTTTATGGTGTTCCTATGAGTCCTTTGCCATCAACGGTTTACCTATTTGGCAAACAGTGACACAAGCAATGGCTGAGTTACGTCGTCCCACTCCTTCTACTATTACTTTGTTTACTGCCGGTGCATTGGAACAAGGGCGTAATGGTTGGACCCATCAACGGCCAGAAATTGAAAATTATTTTGCTGGAATGATGAGAAATGGGAACATTTTTCCTCTGTTTCCTTGTGATGCTAATAGTATTCAGGTTTGTTATGACTGGGCCGTTAAAACCAGTAATAAAGGCATCACTATTACTGCCAGTAAGTCACCCTTACCGATCAGAACTACCTTAGAACAAACCCGTCAAGGTTTAGAGGATGGGGGCATCGTTTTACATGACAGTGAAGGTAAGAAAAAAGTTGTTTTTGCTGTCATTGGCGACATGACTTTAATTCCCGTTTTTGATGCTGCCTTACACTTAGAAAATGAGGGTATTGGGGTAAGAATTGTTTCCGTTATTAGTCCCCGTCGTTTATACCGTCCCCATGATGTTGCTTGGGAAACTTGCAGCGAAAAGGATAGTCATTTCTTGGATGAGCAAGGGTTTGAAAAACTGTTTGGCGGTGACGCTTTAATTGGGGTGACAGGGGGAACTTCTGCTATGTTAGAACCGATTATGTTACGCAGTAATAGTAAGCGTGATACCTTTGCTTGGAAACGAGGAGAAACAGCCTCTAGTGCAGGACAAATTATGGAATTTAATGGTTTAACCGCAGACGCTTTAAGTAAGCGAGCCAGCGAATTATTAGCCTAATATTGTCGGGTGGGCATTGCCCACCTTTTAGAAAAAAGGAGTATTATAAGGGTGGATATCCTTAATCTAATCTTTCCTGAAAAGATTATTGAGAAACTAGATCGTAAACATAACGTAAGCAAACAGGAGGTTAAAGAGATTTTTCGAGGTTTCCCTAAATATAGGTTTATTGAAAAGGGACATCAAAAAAATGAAAACCTTTATGCTGCTTATGGACAAACTTATTCGGGGCGTTATTTGATTGTCTTTTTTATTTATAAACAAACCAAAGAAGCTCTAATTATATCAGCGAGGAATATGACTGATGGAGAACGGAAAAAATATCGAAAAAATTAAAAGTTCTATTTCTAATGCTAATTCTTACGAAGAAATAGGAGAATTTTGGGATGAACATGATACAGCAGAGTGTTGGGAAGATACCTATCCTGTTGAGTTTACTATTAACTTAAAAGATGATGAAGATATTGTCTATTATGGGATCGATGAAGCTTTATCACAACAAATCATTTCTCTATCACAAGAAAAAGGAATAACAGCTAGAGAGTTGGTTAATTCTTGGCTTAAAGAAAAACTACAGGAAACAACTCATTAAAAACAAATGACTTTACACTGGTTAATAATAGCAAGTATTATCAGAATCATTAACGAATTAATTGATGAGATGAGTTGAGAGACATATTATTAAAAAAAATCATCGGTTTTATGCTGAAATTGACCGACTATGTTTCTTATCAAAAAATCTCTACAACTATGCTAATTATTTATGTCGTCAGTCTTTTATATTTGAAAACACTTACCGTAACTATTATGACATTCAGAAAACCCTGCAATCTCAACAAGACTATCAAGCTATGCCAGCTAAAGTTTCTCAACAAGTTCTGATGATACTTGACAGAAACTGGATAAGTTTTAAAGAGTCTAATTTAGCTTACAAAGAAAGCCCATCAAAATTTAAAGGCCGTCCCGCGCTACCTGGATATAAACATAAAATTAAGGGCAGAAATGTGGTAGTTTATACAGCCCAAGCTATCAGAAAAAAACAGTTTAAGCGAGGTATTATTAATCCCAGTAAGACGGAAATTTACCTCAAAACCAAGGTAGATACTTCAAACAAGACCTGCTCTTGGCGAGGAAACCTCGCCGAGCTTCCTTGTTCAAAAATAAAACAAGTTCGTCTTGTTCCCAGACTTAACCATTATATAATTGAGGTCATTTATGAAGCGGATCAACAACAATACGAGTTAGAGGAAAATCGCTACGCTAGTATTGATATTGGTTTAAACAATTTAGCTACATTAACTTTCAATCAAGCCGGAATTAAACCGCTCTTGATAAATGGCAGACCGTTAAAATCTATCAATCAATACTATAACAAAGTTAAAAGCGAATTACAATCTCTTTTAGGAGAAAATAAATCAAGCCAGAAACTAAGAAAACTTTGTAATAAAAGAGAATTCAAGATTAATGATTATCTCCACAAGGCATCTCGTTTGATTATTGATACTCTGATTAATAAGAAAATAGGAACTCTGATTATTGGCCATAATACTGACTGGAAACAGAAGATTAACTTAGGGAAAAGAAACAACCAAAATTTTGTATTTATTCCCTATAATAAGCTAATAGAAATGTTATCTTATAAAGGCAGAGATGGTGGGGATTAAGGTAATTTTTACTGAAGAATATTATACATCGAAAGCTTCATTTCTGGATAATGATCCTATTCCTGTGTATCAGAAAGGTAAAAAAATCAAGTAACTTTTTCTGGGAAAAGAATAAATAGAGGTTTGTATCGTACTAGCAAAAGAAAATTAATCAATGCCGATGTTAACGGTTCGTTGAACATCATGAAAAAAGCAGTCCCAAATGCCTTTAGCTATGGGATAGAGGGTGTTGTAGTTCACCCAGTCAGGGTAATACCGGCAAAATAAGAATATGTCATATTTGACTATATTTTTATGAACTATAATGGTAGAATAGAAAACCCTACAGATTTGGGAGGAACACTCGATTGTCCAAGCCAGTCAACGTCGCAATACTAGGAGCAAACGGAGCCGTAGGCACTGAGTTGCTACAGCTTTTAGAAAGCCGAAACTTTCCCATAAATACCCTCAAACTCCTTGCTTCTCCCCGTTCCGCCGGAACCACCCTTAAGTTTAAAGGAGAAACCCTCAAAGTTGAGGCAGTAGAGGCAAAAGCTTTTCAAGACGTTGACATAGTATTAGCTTCGGCAGGAGGCTCTACCTCCAAAGCTTGGGCGCAAACCATTGTCGAGTCTGGGGCAGTGATGGTGGACAACTCCAGTGCTTTCCGCATGAACCCAGAAGTTCCTCTCATTGTGCCAGAAATTAACCCAGAAGCCGCCGCCAACCATCCAGGCATCATCGCTAACCCCAACTGTACAACCATCCTCATGGCAGTGGCTATCTATCCCCTACACCAAGTTCAACCCATCGAACGTATCGTGGTGTCTACTTATCAGTCTGCCAGTGGGGCCGGGGCCAGGGCTATGGAAGAAGTGAAAATTCAATCCCAGGCCATTTTAAACGGAGAAGATCCCAAAGCAGAAATTTTACCCTATCCCCTCGCGTTTAACCTCTTTCCCCATAACTCTCCCTTAACAGATGCAGGGTACTGTGAAGAAGAGATGAAAATGGTTAACGAAACTCGGAAAATATTCGGCGAAGCCAATTTAAAAATTACGGCTACCTGTGTTAGAGTTCCCGTATTACGAGCCCATTCCGAAGCTATTAACCTGGAATTCAAACAACCGTTTTCTGTAGCCCAAGCAAGGGAAATTATCGCCCAATCTCCAGGGGTTCAACTACTAGAAGATTGGCAAAAAAATTACTTTCCCATGCCTATAGATGCTTCGGGGAAAGACGATGTGTTAGTCGGGAGAATTCGTCAAGATATTTCTTGTAATAATGGCTTAGAATTATGGATATGTGGGGATCAAATTCGCAAAGGTGCAGCCTTAAATGCAGTACAAGTTGCTGAATTATTAATCAAAGAGAGTTGGTTAAATAAAAAACCGTCCACCTTAAAAGTTTAGGGCTTATGCTTAAACTAAATTAGGGACTGAATGAAACTGTAACTGATTAAAAAGGGAATGAGTGAACAAACTTTTGGTAAGGTAATTACCGCAATGGTAACCCCATTCGATCAACAAGGAAATGTTAATTATGAAATGGCAGAAAAATTGGCCGTTCATCTAGTTAATAATGGTAGTGATAGCTTATTAGTTTCTGGAACAACAGGAGAGTCCCCTACCCTAAGTTGGTCAGAAAAATGTCAACTATTTAAAGTGGTTAAAAAAGCCGTAGGTAATAAGGCTAAAGTCTTAGCAGGAACAGGGGGAAACTCAACTCAACACGCCATAGAAATGACCCAAGAAGTAGCCAAAATGGGTTTAGATGGTTCCCTACAAGTAGTTCCTTATTACAATAAACCTCCCCAAGAAGGATTATACGAACATTTCAAAAAAATTGCTGAAACGGTGGGCAATTTTCCCATAATGTTGTATAATATACCTGGGCGTACTGGAACAAATATGTCTCCAGAGACCACCGCCAAACTAGCAAAAATTGATAATATTGTTGCTATAAAAGAAGCGAGTGGCAACCTAGAACAAGCTTGTAAAATTCGCAGAATGACCGATAGTTCTTTTTTAATTTACGCAGGAGATGACTTTTTGACGTTACCATTATTGACCGTAGGAGGTGTAGGAGTAGTTAGTGTTGCCAGTCACTTAGTAGGCTTACAAATGCAAGAAATGATCGCAGCTTATAATCAGCAGCAAGGAAGTCAGGCAAGTCAAATTAATGTGAAACTTTTTCCCTTATTTAAAGTCTTATTTTGTACAAGTAATCCGCTCCCTATTAAAGCAGCTTTAAATCTACAAGGATGGGATGTAGGAGGGGTGAGATTACCCCTAGTCAGTATTTCTGAAAAGTTAAAACAAGAGGTTAAATTAGTCTTGGAAGAATTGTCATTGTTATAGAACGAATGAACTGCATAAATTAATAATATCTATAATAATCTGATCAATGTATCAAGTGAACAACTCCTTAGTTGTTTTGAGAATCCTTTTATTTATATTTACAGTTTTTTTCACAAAACAGAATCATCCACAAACCACTTAAACCATCCAAGGAGGAAAATGAGTAAAACCAAACAACAACCTAGCCTAAAAATTATTCCCTTAGGGGGACTGCACGAAATCGGCAAAAACACCTGTATATTAGAGTATAAAGAGGAGATTATCCTGGTCGATGCAGGTATTGCCTTTCCCACAGATGAAATGCACGGGGTTAATATTGTCCTCCCCGACATGACCTATTTACGAGAAAATCGCCATAAGATAAAAGGGATGATTGCCACTCACGGTCATGAGGATCATATTGGCGGTATTCCCCATCATTTGAAGCAATTTGATATCCCTATAATCTATGGTCCAAAACTGGCCATGGCCTTAGTTAAAGATAAATTAGACGAAGCAGGACTCAGCGATCGCACAAAACTACAAACCGTTGGTCCGAGAGAAACGGTGAAGGTTAGTCCTTCTTTTTCCGTGGAATTTATCCGCAATACCCACTCCATGGCCGATAGTTTCACCATAGCCATTCAGACTCCTTTAGGGGTGGTGATCCACACAGGGGACTTCAAGATTGATCATACCCCCGTAGATGGAGAACATTTCGACCTGCAAAAGTTAGCCGAATACGGGGAAAAAGGAGTTCTCTGTTTACTCAGTGACTCCACCAACGCTGAAGTTCCCGGCAGTACCGCCTCAGAAAGCTCGGTTTATCCTAACTTAGACCGCATTATTGCCCAAGCAGGAGGACGGTTAATGATCACCACCTTTGCATCTTCGGTGCATCGGGTCAATATTATCTTACAGTTGGCGCAAAAACATAAGCGCAAAGTGGCTGTGGTAGGACGTTCCATGTTAAACGTCATCGCCCATGCCAGGGAATTAGGCTATGTTAAATGTCCTGATGATATCTTTATTTCCCTCAAAGCGGCCAATAACTTACCAGATGAACAAGTTTTAATCTTAAGCACAGGGTCACAAGGGGAACCCTTAGCCGCCTTAACCCGTATTTCCAGAGGGGCCCATCGTCATCTGAAAGTACGTCCAGGGGATACCATTGTTTTCTCTGCTAACCCCATTCCAGGTAATACCATCGCCGTTGTTAATACAATTGATCGCTTGATGATGCAAGGGGCAAACGTCATTTATGGCCGTCGACATGGTATTCATGTTTCTGGTCACGGTTGCCAAGAAGACCATAAATTAATGTTAGCCTTGACTCGACCTAAGTTCTTTGTTCCTGTTCATGGGGAACACCGAATGTTGGTTAAACACGCAGAGATAGGTTATAAAATGGGAGTTCCTGCGGATAATATTGTCATTATCGATAACGGTGATATTGTAGAACTGTCCACAGAAAAGATATCTGTAAAAGGAAAAGTTCCCTCCGGCATCGAGTTAGTGGATCAAGCAGGTGTGGTTCATGAACACGTTATGCAGGATCGTCAGCAACTTGCTGAAGATGGGGTGGTTACGGTAGCGGCCCCCATTAGTTGGGAAGGAAAATTAATCACTGCTCCTGAAGTTCACTTACGAGGTGTGGTGACAAAGGTGGAACCCTCTTTGCTCAAACAACTAATTATTCGGGCGATCGAGAATATTCTCGAAAACCGTTGGGATGAGTTTTCAAACAGCGATCGCAGTGCAAAGGTTAACTGGTCTTATTTACAAAAAGAGGTTGAAAAAACCTTACAAAGATTGGTCAAACGGGAATTACGCAGTTATCCCTTAGTCATCTTTATCCTACAAACCCCAGAAACTCCTTTCCCTACTGCACCTGAACCTACCCCCAACTCTAACCGTAAAGTTTACCGTCGTCGTCGTCCTACCGCTTCTACGGCTTCTTAAACCCATATAAATAGTATTGTGGTAGGGGTCAACATTTGTTGACCCCTATCTTTGTGTTAGGACTTTTCTTTTGTACGTCTAATGAAAAATAAGAAACCTATTAAAAATAGCCCTATACTCATAGATGGTTCAGGAACAGTAGGGGTATCAGATGGGTTAACTTCTATCAGTTGAGTAAATTGACTTTGGTTAGGTGATTCACTGGCATTTGTCCCATCAGCAAAACCTGTTTGTGATAAATCAATATCAAGGGTTAGGGTAGATGTTTCTGTTCCTATTACCTCGAAAAGCAATAAACTAAAAGGATCTAGTTGATTAACTCCAATGGGTGAACCTACAAAAGCAGTGGGAAAAGAAGCTGCCCCTAAATTAGTAATTGTTCCATTCGCATTATCTAATGTTCCTGTTCTAAATAAAGGAAAAGTTGAAGGTAATAAAGGACTACTTAAATCGAAGGGATTATTAATATTTTGGATTTGATTTCCATCAAAAGATAAAGCAATATTACTGCTAGTTATTCCGACAGTATTATTACGAATATCTCCTATTAACACTTCAACAAAAAAAGTATCTCCTGTGTCTAAGGGACTATTAATAATAGTTCCAAGAACGCCATTATTATCGGTTCTGAGATTAAATTGTGTGCTGAGAGTTGTCATGATTTATTTCTCCTGATTTATGATTAATTAGTGAAATACAAAGAAAGTAAGAGAGTTAAAGCAATTTACAATTTACAAATTGTTCATTATTGAATTTGTAGTATGGGTTAGGGATAGCGTCACCCATCAAAAATTACTGATTTTCTCAGTTTGAATAAGGCTGAAGCCTTCACTACGAGCTTCAATTACTGAATCGCCAAACTCAGCCTTTAAAGGAACTAATTTTGCTCAATTAATTATGCCATCCCCTCTAATATTAACTGTGGTATCATAATGAATATTTCCAATTTTACTGCAAAATAATTAAGCTTTAAAGTGAATTTACCAGCTAAATTTATCTCAAAATTAGAGTCATTACTGGCTTTACTAATAATAGTTGAATTTGTAGGATGGGTTAGCCATAGCGTAACCCATCAAAACCTACTTTTTAACAAGCAATACTTGTGCTGAGCTTGTCGAAGTATACTTGTGTTATGGACTTAAAAAACTGAATTGCAAAACTCAGTATTTAAAGTAACTAATTCTGCTCAATTAATTATGCCATCCCCTCTAATATCAACAGTTGTATCATAATGAATATGTCCAATTTGCCTCTCCCGACATTGTGGGATAAAAAGTATAATAGACTACATATAGCAATCAGTTATCAGTTGTGAGAATTAAGTGAATGCTGATCCCCCTTCAATACTGCGTAGGTTTTGCTCGAAAAGCTTCAGTTGAGTGAGACGGAGGAGGCAGAGGAGGCAGAGGAGGCAGAGGAGGCAGAGGAAGAAGTCCCATTTTCTCCCCCTGCTCAAGAAAGCTTGTCTCAACAGACAATTTTCCTTAACCTACGCAGTATTGGATTCCCCCTAACCCCCAAACCCCGTCGTTAACGACGGGGTCTTTAGGGGGGATCTTTAGGATCTCATCAATCATTACTGACTGCTATAGTTATAGCAGTCGCCAAGGCTCCGCAGGACATTTTTCTGTTGCCTGTTCCCTGTTGCCTGTTCCCTTAAAATATAATTTATGTGTCCTAACTAGCCTTTCTATTGCTATAAAATGGTGGATTAGGTTGCAGATCAAAACTGCGCCTAACCCACCCTCTGAAGTTCCTAATAATAGTTGAATTTGTAGGATGGGTTAGGGATAGCTTAACCCATCAAAACCTACTGTTTTTCATCAGTTTTTGAAGGCTAAAGCCTTCACTACGAGCTTAAATTACTGAATTGCTAAACTCAGCATTTAAGGGGATTAATTCAGCTAAATTAATCCTGCCATCTCCTGTAATATCTGCCGTTGGATCGTAGTTACTTTGACCATTTGCACTGCCAAATAATCCAGGTTTTTGTAATGTCCCTAAGTCCGTTAAATTGACTTGTCCATCGTAGGAAATATCACTATTAAATGTGGATTTTCCTGCTAAGTTAACCTCAAAACTAGGGTCATTGGTGGCGTTACTAATAATAGTTAAACCGTTACCTTCATCAAAGCTCTCTCCTGCTTGATTCGGAGCATGAGTTAGGAAGAATCGTTTAGTTTCCCCAGGATTAATTAATACATCTCCTTCTGGTGCATCAATGCTAACTCCTGTTAAGCTTTCTAGGATAGAAAAGTCCGTAATCTGTAAAATATCTTCGTCTCCCATCGTATCGTTCAAAATATCGATGAATTTGAAGGTATCTGCAAAATTAGGACGGACAAACTCACTATCAGCTATAGGATCACCATTGCCATCGGTACGGAACCGTGATAACTCGTTACTGAAAGCAATATCATCTATTCCTGTTGCTTCGTCTCCATTGGGGAGGAATACTTTAATAATTGCCTCATTTTCGTTAATAATAGAGACGGTAAAGGTTTCCTCAGTGGAGGTTTTAAAGCCGTCAGAAGCTGTTACCCCAAGATTATAGGAAGTAACGCCACTTTCAAAGTCAATGGTGTCTGCTCCTGCTTGAGTAAGGGTGATTTCCCCTGTATTCTCATCAATAGCAAATAAAGCGTCCCCATTACCATCGGTGGGGGAGGTGTTTAAGGTGAAAGTGGGGGTATCCCCAAATTGATCATCATTGGCAGTAACTAGGTTTCCTGCTACGATAACCGTCCCTGCTGTAGCATTTTCTGAGAGGGTGGTGTCGGCGATCGCATCGACTTCCGGCGCATCATTGATGATTAAGGTACGAGTAAATTGAGTGTTACTGGGATCGGCAAATAACCCGTCTGCATACCCTGTTTGAGACGCATCTAAGTCTAAGACTATTTGGGAGTCGTCTCGATCATCTGTGGTACTAAAGCGCAATAGTGCGAAGCGATCGCTAGTATTAACCCCAATGGCAGATCCGTTACTGGGAGGTAAGGCACCTGCACCTAAGTTGTCAATGGTTCCCGTGGTATTGTTAACTGTTCCCGTTTGGAATAAGGGGAAGTCACTGGTAAGAATTGAGGCTAAACTGGAGAAATCATCGATATTTTGGGCAACATCTGGGGCAAACCCTAAGTCAAGAGCAGCACTAATTAAACCAGCAGCATCGGTACGAATATCCCCTAATTTGATTTCGACGAAGAAGTTATCCCCTAAAATGGCTTCGTTAGACTCAATAACATCTCCTAATGAACCGTTATTATCTTGATAAAGGATAATTTCAACGCTTGTAGGTTCGGTATTGGCTAAAACTTGTACAGTTTCGGGACTGGAAACCTGAACTCCATCGGATGCGGTAATTCCCAGGTTAAAGAATTGGGTAAACCCTGTGAAATCAAGTTCATCTACCCCTGCTTGGGTGATGGTAACTTCTCCTGTGGTTGCATCTATAGCAAACAAGTTATCCCCGTTGTTATCCCTGGGAACGCTACTGAAAGCAAAGGTTAAGTCTCCAACGGGAGTATCGGGATCTGTTGCGGTAACGTCTGCTGCTGCAATGACTACATCACCAGCAGTAATGGTTTCGGCTACACTAACGTTATCAATGGGGTTAACTGTGGGAATTCCTTCGCCGATGATAGTAACTTGTGCAGTGTCGCTGAGATTACCATCGCTCACTGTAACGGTGAGATTGAGGTTAGGATTAACCAGAAAGTCGATGTCATCGGGATCGATAACGGTAATGGTTCCAAAACTATCAATATTGAAAGCTGGGGTTCCATCGTTATCTAACCCAGATTCCGCACTTCAAAATGTAGTATAAAAAAATACATAGTTTTAAAAAGTCCGAAAATCATACCTGGGCAAGAATATTTCTCTTTTCATTAAATTTTTAGGAAAAATAATCAAATTAAGAAGATTTATACTCATTGAAAACTTAGCAAGACTCAGCACAAACGAAGGAGAGTTTCCTCTTCTCATTTGATATCATTAGACTCTTATTCTTTTATTATTTTTGCTTTATCCAATTCAATTTATAGATAATATCTTTGACAAGATGCAGGTAATAAACTCAATATAAAACGCCTTTCTTCTGTTAAATTGACAATTTGTTTAACTCCGTTTAAAATCACATAATGAATACCTTGAAAACATTGAAATATCCACCTCAAAGTCGGACGCAATGTTACTTTCCCTACTTGATTATTTATTCCTTTTTCGACTCTTTTTAAACAATTTCTTAATTCTCTTTGCCCCAAGTTATAAATCAACAAACACAAAGACATTAAAAATAACATTGTTTCTATTCTTTCTGGTTTTTCAACGAAGAAACTATCAGTAAAAAATAAGGGATCTTTCAAAAATCGAAATCCTCTTTCCGTAGATTGCTGGTTTTTATAAGTTATCAGAATTTCACTAGCTTCTAATTTATTTTCCTCTACTAAGTTAGTTGCTAAAATAAATTTTCCTGCTTCTTTAGTCTTTCTACTTATCTCTTCATCTTTTTTGATGATCAGACTAATCATTTTATAAATCTTTTCCTTTTTTTTCGAGTAAGTTTTAATCAGTTCAACTTCTTTTATTTCCAACAATCTCAATTTTTTATTAATAGCTTTTAATTTATATGGAGCAGCTTGAGGATGTTCAAATTCTTCAGATTGTATTTCTTTAAGAAATTTTCGGGATTTCTTCTCTTCTTGGAAAGTTGTTTTTCTAGTTTTTCCAAATCACTTTTCTGTCTTTTTTCACTCAAGACTATTAACCAAGTTTGCTTGATTCCACCATAAGTAACAATTTCTTCTTTCCAGGTATAACTTTCTAAATTTAGGTCACTTCTTTTTTCTTTATCTTCATCTTTTACTTCTTCCACCTCTATATTTTGCACTAATTCTTTTGCTTTTTTTATGGTCATTGGAACTCTCGTTATCCATTTTAAATGTTGGATTAGTTGGAGATTTTCTTGACCATATAAAGCACTATCACAAACCATGATACTATCAAACTTTATTTGCTTTTTGAATTCTACTAAAACTTTTCCAAATACAGCTTTATCAGATTCATTCCATCTCCTACTCTCACAAATAATGGAATATCTCCATCTTGGCTTGTTATTAAATCCAAGACACATTGTTTTAAGTCTGGTCTATGATCCCGAGAATATCCTTTCTTAATAAAAATTGGTCTTTCTTTAATAATTTTTTCTTCTTCCTGTTTCTCTTTATCTTCTTCCCTTTTATATTCTCCATCTAAATGAAATGATGTGGAATCTAAATGGGAGTATTTAAGGTCTATTTTAAATTTTTTAATTACTTCTAAAACTACTTCAATAAAAATATCATTTAGTCCATATTTATATAATTCATCCATTACTCTCCCAATTTTATCATCATTAAGGTAATCAGGTTTAATTCTTTCTCCTAACAATTTCTCAATGGCTTTATCTTGAAAAACTGACTGAATAAATATAGAGGTCTTGAAACAAATCCTAGTCCATTGATTAAAATAGACTTAACTACTGTACCTTCTGAGATTTTTTCTCTAACATCTATTCCTAATTTATTATTAATTATTTTGACTATTCCTATTTCATCAATTAAACCAGCTACTATCCCTAAATGGTCTAAATTTTTAACTTGTATTTCTTCTAAATAAGACATTTTTCGCTCTTTTTTTACAG
>Ga0064014_10082_pt1 | contig 44404 bp, 41 predicted proteins | sample CrowatWCoCulture_2_FD_61584 | JGI IMG/M metagenome (GOLD analysis project Ga0064014, IMG submission 61584) | Marine cyanobacteria communities from the University of California, Santa Cruz, USA, analyzing cyanobacterial DNA methylation -... | ecosystem: Host-associated > Microbial > Bacteria >...
ACATGGTCAAACAGGTGAAGTCCCTGGGGCTTGAGACCTGCATGACCCTTGGCATGCTCAAAGAAGAGCAGGCGGTGGAACTGGCCGATGCCGGGCTGGATTACTACAACCACAACCTGGATACCTCTGAGAATACTACAGCCACATCATCACCACGCGAACCTACCAGGACCGCCTGGATACGCTGGACAATGTTCGCAAGGCCGGCATGAAGGTGTGCTGCGGCGGCATTATGGGCATGGGCGAAGATGAGGATGACCGGGTTGGTCTGCTGATGCAGTTGGCAAACCTTCCTCACCATCCGGAGAGTGTGCCGGTGAACATGTTGGTGAAGGTGAAAGGTACGCCCATGGAGGATGTCGAGGATCTGGATCCATTCGAGTTCATCCGCATCATTGCGGTGGCGCGGATCATGATGCCGGCTTCCCACGTTCGTCTGTCGGCGGGCCGTGAGAACATGAATGAGCAGATGCAAGCTCTTTGTTTCATGGCGGGCGCTAACTCGATCTTCTACGGTGAGAAGCTGCTGACCACCGCCAACCCTGAGGCTGATGCGGATATGCTGTTGTTCAAGCGTCTGGGGATCCGGCCTGAACAGCGGGAGCAGTCTGCGTCCGAGGAGCAGGAAGAGGAGGCGATTGCCGAGGCCGTGGAGTATGAGGCGACTCGTCATATGTTCTATGACGCTACCCGGGAATCTGCCTAAGCCTTCGATCTTGGGGAAGCAACGAGCGGGTAAGGCTCCCCGGGATACGCTACAAGCACATCCATGTGCGCTTGTTTCGGGCCATCCTTGGCCCTCTACAATCCCGGGGAGCCTTACCCGCTCGTTGCCCGGGCCGATGAGTTAACCTCCAGGTGCTATCGTGCGGGACTTTGCCCTCGAACTCGAAGAGCGTAAGCAGGCCGGTCTATATCGGACCCGCCGGCAGGTAACCGGGCCCCAGAAGCCTTCTCTTGTTGCTGACGGCAAACCTCTGCTGTCTTTCTGCAGCAACGATTATCTTGGCCTTGCCAATAATCCTGGCAATATCAATGCACTGCGTAATGCGCTTCCGGAGACAGGTCTTGGGGGCGCAGCTTCCCATCTGATCTGTGGTCACCATGATGCCCATCACCAGTTGGAGCTTCGTTTGGCGGAGTTCACCGGTCGCAGTTCGGCGCTGTTTTTCTCCACCGGCTACATGGCCAATATGGGGGTTATTTCGGCACTGGCCGGGCGGGGCGATACGATTTTTTCGGATCGGCTGAATCACGCCTCCATTATCGATGGCTGTATTCTGAGCCGTGCCCGGGTTCGGCGTTATGCCCATGGAGATGTAGCAGCGCTGGCGACGATGCTGGCGGAGACGTCCGGGCACAAGCTGGTGGTAACCGATGGTGTGTTCAGCATGGATGGTGACATTGCGCCGTTGGCGGAGTTGGCTCGGGTCTGTCGGGCCCATGATGCACTACTGGTTGTTGATGATGCCCACGGAATTGGTGTGCTGGGGCCTGAGGGCCGCGGCAGTGTTGCCGAGGCGGGGTTGTCGGAAGAAGATGTGCCAGTTCTGATTGGCACCCTGGGCAAGGGGGTTGGTACCAGTGGCGCATTTGTTGCCGGGCCGTCGATGCTGATGGATTATCTGGTGCAGAAGGCCAGGACCTATATTTATACGACGGCGATGCCGCCGGCGCTTGCCATGGCGACCATTTCGAGCCTGGATCTTATTGAACGGGATCAGGGGCGTCGTGATCATGTATTGGGACTGGTGTCCCGGTTCCGTCGTGAGGCCTCTGCCATGGGCTATGAATTGATGCCCTCGCATACGCCGATCCAGCCGATCATGATTGGCGATAATCACGACGCCCTGGCACTGAGTCAGGCGCTGGAGGAGCGAGGTTTGCTGGTCTCGGCGATTCGCCCGCCCACGGTTCCGGTGGGTGAGGCCCGTTTGCGGGTTACATTCAGTGCCGCACATTCTCAGGAGAATCTTGATTGTCTGTTGAGCGCGCTTTCCGAGTGCCGTCATCTGGTTCAAAAGGCGGATGTGGCGATATGAGCTCCGGTAAGGTCTGTCCTCGTCTGGTGGTAGTTGCCGGTTGGGGCGTTCGTGCAGAGATGCTGTCGGAACTTTATGGTAACTGGCCCGGGGAAGTAGTGCCGGTGTCGCTGGATGATGAGTTGCTGGCCCGTTGCGATTCGCTTTCAGAAGTAACCGATGAGCTGTTGTCCCTGTATCCGGAGCCGTCGGTCTGGATGGGTTGGTCCCTGGGCAGTCAGGTTGTGATGGAAGCTGCCGCACGGGAGACTGGCTCGGTATCCTGCGCCATAACGTTGGGCGGTTTTCCCAAATTTGTTGCCGATGAAAGCTGGCCCCGTGGGATGCCGGCAGGGGATTTCCGGGCTTTCGCCCTCGGTATCCGGCGCGATCCCCAGCGGTATTGGTTGCATTTTCTGTTGTTGATGATTAACGGCGCTGCCCATGAGAAAGGGGAGCGGCAAAGACTCAAACCCTGGCTGGAAAAAGGCACCCTGGTTTCTCACGAACACCTCTGCAAGAGTCTGGCCTGGTTGGAAACCGGGGATCAGCGAGCTTTATGGCATTCGATCGCCACGCCCGCCCTTCATATCATGGGTGAAAAGGATATTGTGGTCCGGTCCTGGGCTAATGATCTTCCCGTTCCGTCTTCAAGCAGCCATGCGATGGTTTCGGGCATGGCGCACTGGCCGGGTGGATGTTCGGCCTCTGATTGCTGGGGTGCAATGCAGACGTTTTTTGCCTCGCAAAGGGGGCCGTCATGGGCGTTATAAGCCTCGCGCCGGAGACAGCGGGCGCTTCCCGTACCCTGAAGTCGGATATTGCCCGGGGCTTTGGCAACGCCAGCGGCTCATATGACAGCGCCTCCCGGCTGCAGCGATTCATGGGTAACACCATGCTGCAAAAACTCCAGTCCAAAGAGGAAGGCCCGTTTCGTTCAAGCGTGCTGGACCTTGGTTGTGGCACCGGTTGGTTTACCCGCAAGTTCGCTGATCTGGGGCGCGTTGAGGCACTGGCCGGGGTGGATCTGTCAGCGGGTATGCTGGAGCAGGCTCGTGAGAGTGGGCCTGACGGAATCAGGTGGATCGTGGCCGATGCCGAGCACCTGCCCTTACCCGATGACAGCGTCGACCTGATTTTCAGTAACCTCATGATTCAGTGGTGTGATGATCCCCGTTCGGCGCTTAGGGAATGCCGGCGTGTTCTGCGTTCCGGTGGGTCTCTCATGATCTCGACGCTTCTTGATGGCACGCTGCGTGAACTGAAAAACGCCTGGCAGGCAGCAGATCCGGATCATCAGCACGTGAATCAGTTTGAGACCGAGCTCGGATTGCAGGCCAAAGTGCGCGCCGAATTGTCCGATGCCAGCATTGAAACCCGCACCATCAGGCTGCCCTACGATTCGCCCATGGCCCTGGCAGGTGAGCTCCGCCATCTTGGGGCGGGCTTTCGGGGCGGTGGTCGGCGAAAAGCAGTTACGGCACCCGGCAGAGTGCGGGCAATGTGTAAGCAGTATCCCAGGGAGCCGGACGGCTCTATCATGGCAAGCTATGAAGCTGCCTGGGTTTACTGGCAGAAACGATAGGACTCCGCGACAGGACGCAATAATGGCCAACCATTCTTTCTTTGTAACCGGTACCGATACGGGAGTGGGGAAAACCCTGGTCTCTGCTGCCATCCTTCATGCGGCCCGGGCCATGGGGAAGCATACCCTGGCGATGAAACCCATCGCATCGGGTTGCGATCGGACGTCCGAAGGCCTTCGCAACGAAGATGCGCTGATGTTGCAGAACGCTATTACGGAGCCGCTGGCTTACGAGCTGATCAACCCGGTGGCCCTGGAGCCGGCCATTGCCCCCCACGTGGCGGCGGAGCAGGCCGGGCGCCATATCACCTCGGATCGCCTTGTCGGATTCTGTCGCGGGCTGCAGATTCGTCCGGCGGACCTGTTGTTGGTGGAGGGTGCTGGCGGCTGGCGGGTCCCGCTCAACGATCGGGAAACCTACTCGGAGTTTCCCCGGCAGTTGGCCATGCCGGTTATTCTGGTGGTATCACTTCGCCTGGGTTGCATCAACCATGCGCTGCTGACAGCGGAAGCCATAAGGAGTGACGGACTGAGAGTCGCAGGATGGGTTGCCAACCGCACAGAGTCCGAGCCCATGAGTTGCGAGCAGGACACCCTGAATTACCTGGTGAACCACATGGGGGCGCCCTGTCTGGGTATTCTTCCGTGGTTGGAGCAATCCCGGCCGGAAATGCTGGCTGGTTATCTTAATATTGATGGGCTGTTTGAAAATTGACCAGATATGTGGCTTAATTAAGTCAATTAATGGTCATCGGGCGGCGCAGTTATGATCAGTAACACTCTCGCAGTTGGGATTCAGGGCATTCAGGATGGCATGGTCGGCATGGACAATGCCGCCCGCAAGATTGCCCGTGCCGGCACCGATGGCCCCCAGGGAACCGCCGAAGGTGCGGGCAGTCTTGTTGAGCCCATTGTTGATCTCAAGATCTATGAGCGCAGCGTTGAAGCGTCCGCACAGGTGGTAAAAACCGCGGATGAAACACTGGGAACACTCCTGGATATCATGGCTTGATAGCTGAAAGAGCGCCGAGTCCGTGCTTTCTTCTTTCCCTCCTGTTCCCCCATTTCCCCCCGGGGCCTCTTTTCAAGGCCAGGCTTCGCCACGTGTCCAGGCACCCGGTTCGGCAGCGGCGGAGCCCGAGGCGCCTTCTGCGGACGCCAGATTCACTGAGGCTTCCGGTAAAGCCGAGTCTGCTCGGGAAAACCCCAAGTCAAAACCTGATGGCAAGAATTCCGATAACCCGCAGGGCCTGTCTGAGCAAGAGCTGAAACAGCTCACCGAGCTGAAAGCCCGGGATCGTGAAGTTCGCGCCCACGAAGCCGCGCATCAGGCGGTGGGTGGCCAGTATGCCGGTGCCATGTCCTTTACCTACCAGCGGGGCTCGGATGGCGCCCAGTATGCGGTAGGCGGTGAAGTCTCCATCGACCTGTCTCCGGTGCAGGGGGACCCCCAGGCTACCATTGAGAAAATGCGAGTCGTCCGGGCGGCCGCCATGGCGCCGGCAGAGCCGTCGGGGCAGGATCGTGCCGTGGCCGCCCAGGCCATGCAGATCATGCTCCAGGCCCAGTCTGAGCTCGCTACCGAATCCGGATCCTCTTCAAGGGCGGCAAGCGATGCCTATCGTGAAGTTTCTGCCATGGGAGACGTTGAGCAAAAAAGTGACGAAAAGCGCGTCTCATCCTTCGAGCCGGTGTCTGCCTGACCCCTTCCTTCCCCTGGCCCTGAGCCACAGATAAATATCCCGCCATTACAGGCCACTTGTGCCCGGCATGCACTGTCATGGCGCGCGATCCGGTGACAGTTCGCAACACAAATTTTGCATCCGGCTATTGACAATTCTGTACCTCTAAACGTATGTTTCAAACAAGTGTTTAATTAAGGCTGCGGCGCATTGCGTTGCGGTGTCTGAGCAAACCCAAGGCCAGAAGCTGTCAAACCTGATTCAGCTGAGACCGAGAACCGAGGTGGATTCCATGCCTGAGTACAAAGCGCCCCTGCGTGACATCAAATTCGTAATGACCGAGCTGCTGGACAGCGAGCAGCACTACGCCAACCTGGAAGGTGCCGAAGACGCCACTCCGGATATGGTGGATGCCATTATCGGGGAAGGTGCCAAGTTCTGTGAGCAGGTTCTGTCTCCGCTGAACCAGGTGGGCGACAAGGAAGGCTGTACCTGGAGCGAAGACGGTGTAAAAACACCGACTGGCTTCAAAGAAGCCTACCAGCAGTACGTTGAAGGCGGCTGGCCTTCCATGACAGCCGATCCCAACTATGGCGGCCAGGGGCTTCCGCACTCCCTCGGTCTGGTTATGAGTGAGATGGTCGGTACCGCCAACTGGTCCTTCGGCATGTACCCGGGTCTGAGCCACGGTGCAACCAACACCATTGAAGAGCACGGGACCGAAGAGCAGAAGCAGACCTACCTGACCAAGCTGATCAGCGGCGAGTGGACCGGCACCATGTGCCTGACCGAGCCGCATTGTGGTTCTGATCTCGGCACCCTGCGCACCAAGGCAGAGCCGAATGCCGATGGCACCTATGCCATTACCGGTACCAAGATCTTTATTTCTGCCGGTGAGCACGACATGGCCGAGAATATCGTCCACATCGTTCTTGCCCGTCTGCCGGGCGCTCCGGAAGGTACCAAGGGTATCTCCCTGTTCATCGTTCCCAAGAATCTGCCGAACGAAGATGGCTCCTCCGGTGAGCGCAATGCGGTTTCCTGCGGCTCCATCGAGCACAAGATGGGTATCCACGGCAACGCCACTTGCGTCATGAACTTCGACGGCGCCAAGGGCTGGCTGATCGGGCCGGAGAACAAGGGCCTGAACTGCATGTTCACGTTTATGAACACTGCTCGTATCGGTACCGCCATCCAGGGTCTGGGTGCCGCCGAGCTGGGCTTCCAGGGCTCACTGGCCTACGCCAAAGAGCGTCTGGCCATGCGTTCACTGAGTGGCCCCAAGAATCCGGAAGGCATTGCCGATCCGATCATTGTTCACCCGGACGTGCGCCGCATGCTGCTGACCCAGAAGGCCGTCGCCGAAGGCGCCCGCGCCCTGATTTACCTGACTGCGCAGCAGGCAGACGTTGTTCACAGCGGCAAGACCGAAGAAGAGCGTCGTGCAGCGGACGAAGCGCTGGGCTTCCTGACGCCGATCGCCAAGGCGTTCCTGACCGAGATCGGTTATGAGGCAGCCAACCTGGGTATGCAGGTATTCGGTGGTCACGGCTTTATCTCCGAGTGGGGCATGGAGCAGAACGTTCGTGACGCCCGCATCGGCATGATCTATGAAGGCACCACCGGCATCCAGGCGCTGGATCTGCTGGGCCGCAAGGTTCTGATGACCCAGGGCGAATCCCTGAAAGGATTCACCAAGCAGGTGCACGTGTTCTGCAAGGAAAATGCGGACGACGAGCAGCTGAAGGAATTCATTGAGCCGCTGGCGGCCATGAACAAGGAGTGGGGCGAGCTGACTACGAAGATCGGTATGTCCGCCATGAAGAACCGCGAGGAAGTGGGCGCGGCCTCTGTGGACTACCTGATGTACTCCGGTTATGCAGTCTTCGCCTACCTGTGGGCGCGGATGGCCAAGGTTGCCCTGGACAAGATGGTTGAGGGTACCACCGAAGAGATGTTCTACAACGCCAAGATCCAGACCGCGCGCTTCTACTTCAAGCGCATGCTGCCCCGGGCCAAGGGCCACGCGGAAAGCATGCTGGCTGGCGCCGACAGTCTGATGGATATGCCGGAGGAAGCCTTCGCCATCTAAGGCGCGGGCACCGAAGGACGGTTCCAAAGGACACAAAGCCCGCGCTCCCCGGAGGCGGGCTTTTTTCATGAGTTGCGGTCCGTTTTTAGGGTAGAATAAACGCCCATAAAAATAATCTTCAGCGGACACATAGCCCGAGCAGGTGTGACCGGCCGGAACAACGGCCCTATTGCCACCTGAACAGACTGACAGAATTTTGGAGAGTTTTAGATGGCTGATTATCAGGCACCCCTACGTGACATGCGTTTCGTTCTGAATGAGGTTTTCGACGCCCCTTCCCTGTGGGCCTCACTGCCCAAGGTTGCCGAGAATGTGGACCCGGAAACGGCCGACGCGATTCTTGAAGAAGCCGGCAAGATCAGCAGTGGTGTACTTGCGCCCCTGAATCGCGAAGGTGATGAACAGGGCTGCAAATGGAACGACGGTGAGGTGACCTCTCCGGACGGCTTCAAGGAAGCCTACCAGACCATCGTTGAAGGCGGCTGGAACGGCCTCGGTGGTAACCCGGACTTTGGCGGCATGGGCATGCCCAAGACCCTGGTGGCCCAGTTCGAGGAAATGATGCAGGGTGCCAACATGGCCTTTGGTCTCGCTCCCATGCTGACGGCCGGTGCCTGCCTGGCCCTGGACGCCCATGGCAGTGATGAGCTGAAAGAAAAATACCTGCCCAACATGTACTCCGGCGTCTGGTCCGGGGCCATGGACCTGACCGAGCCCCATGCCGGTACTGACCTGGGTATTATCCGTAGCAAGGCCGAGCCCAAGGACGACGGCTCCTTCAATGTCACAGGTACCAAGATCTTCATCACCTGGGGCGAGCACGACATGGCGGAGAACATCATCCACCTGGTGCTGGCCAAGCTTCCGGACGCACCGAAAGGCCCGAAGGGTATTTCCCTGTTCCTGGTGCCCAAGTTCCTGGTGAATGACGATGGTTCCCTGGGTGAGCGTAACAGCTTCAGCTGTGGTTCCATCGAGAAGAAGATGGGCATCAAGGGCTCTGCGACCTGCGTCATGAACTTTGATGGCGCCAAAGGCTGGCTCGTCGGCGAGGAGAACAAGGGCCTGGCGGCCATGTTCACCATGATGAACTATGAGCGTCTCGGGGTTGGCATTCAGGGTATCGGTGCTGCCGAGGCGTCACTGCAAAGTGCCCGGGACTATGCCCTCGACCGCACCCAGAGCCGTGCGCCTACGGGTGCCCAGCAGCCCGAGAAGGCGGCTGATCCGATTCTGGTACACCCGGATGTCCGTCGCATGCTGCTGACCATGAAAGGCTATGTGGAGGGCGGTCGTGCTTTCTCAACCTACGTGGCCCAGTGGCTGGATATCGCCAAGTATGCCGAGGACGACGAGCGGCGCAAGCACGCCGAGGGCATGGTGGCGCTGCTGACACCGGTGGCCAAGGCTTTCCTGACCGATCGCGGCCTGGATGCCTGCATCATGGGCCAGCAGGTTTTCGGTGGCCATGGCTTCATCCGTGAGTGGGGTCAGGAGCAACTGGTTCGTGACTGCCGCATTACCCAGATCTACGAAGGAACCAATGGTATCCAGGCGCTGGACCTGATGGGCCGGAAGGTGGTCGGTACCCAGGGTAAGCTCTACGAACTGTTTGCCCAGGATGTCGCGAGCTTCCTTGAAGAGAACAGTGGTGACGAGCACCTGCGCCCGTTCCTCGAGCCTCTTGCGGCAGCGGTTGAGCGCCTTGACGATGTAACCGAGCACGTAATCAACCAGGCTGGTGACAATCCGAACGCGGTTGGCGCCGCCTCAGTGGACTACCTGGACCTGTTTGGCCTGACGGCGCTCGGCTATATGTGGGCGAAGATGGCCAAAGTGGCGGCACCACAGGCGGAGGGTGATAGCTCTGGTTTCTACAGTGGCAAACTGAAGACGGCTCGGTTCTACTTTGACCGTCTGCTGCCAAAAACCGTTTCCCTGGCAGAGGGTATTCGCAGTGGCAGTGACTCAATGATGGCACTGACTGCTGAAGAGATCTGACTCTGACAGCGGACACAGGCACAAAAAACAGGCTCTCGGGCCTGTTTTTTGTGCCTGTCTGATAAGCAATCCCGAAATCAGGCTCTCAGAGTCTTTCCATCGCCTCAGGGTTGGTGACAAACGGGTTGTCGTTGCCCTGGATTTCGGCAATGCGGCGGTGACGGGTCAGCTCGCCATCATCCGGCGGATCCAGTCGGTTCCAGCCTTTGAACACCGCAGAGGAACCCAGCCAGGGCAGGTTGTAGGTGTCCACCATGTAGGCAACTGTGCGCGCAACATCGCCTTTGACGCGGACCGGTGGCTCAAAGAACTGGGCGCTCTGTCGAATGCCGCACTCATCCCCACTGACTGACGAACCAAGATCTTCGTAACGGGCGTTGCGACGGCCCATCTCCGTCCGGCTGCGTACCGGAATCATGTTGTGCATGTCGGAGGCGATCTGTCGGTAACGATTGTTCTGCTCGCACTGGCGTGATGTACCGCAGTCCAGTGCGCTACGGACATCCGCCAACGGATAGACATAGCCGTCGGTCAGTACAAAGCCTTTGCTGGTAAAGGCGGTATCGCAGAAAAATGACTTGCCACCATTGGCGTACAGGTTGCCCCAGAAATGCTCGGAAACAACGGTTTCCGGATCACTGAATCGGGTATTCTGGCCAATGACGAGGGTGGTGGTGAGTAACAGGCCGAGTGCTGTGGGTATCAGTAAGAATCTTTTCATACGCCTTTTATACCTCGCAGTGTGTTCAAGCGTGCTGGTAATTCGGGCCCCGTTAATCAGGAAGGCTCAGGGTCTGATCAAGCGGGTCAAAACTATGACGCTTTGTTCACTGATACTGTGAAGTATGGCACAGAGGCTCTGACTCACGGAGCCTCTGTGGTAGAAATTTGTGGCGTAGTGTTAACCGGTTAACAGTTTACTTCAGTTTGTTTCGGATGTTCTGATAACCGCTTTTCAGGTCTTCGCCCAATTTCGAGGCAGTCTGGCGGGCTTCCTGGGACGCATTTTCGGCATCGTGCAGAACCTCGTCAATCTTGGTTCTGAACCGATCCCAGTCCTGCTCAAGGTCGTCCCACTCGTCCTTTACGTCTTCCCGGGCCAGATGCATCTGCACGCGCGCCTCATCCCGGTACTGTCTTACCTTATCCGACAGCTTCTTGAGCTCTTCTTGAAGACTCATTGCAAGCACCTCCTTGGATTGTTGGTGTGCTTACAATGCGCCCGATTGCAAAAAACTGTCAAGGGGCAGCTATGTCAGAAAGTGACAAGGAGGAAAGAGTTTGATCCAGGTCAGGAACGGGCTGCGAGCAGGGCAGACATGTCCCGGAGATAATGCCATGGAGTCAGGGGATCGAAACCTTTGGCGGCCCGGTCAATCTGGCTGCACAGGGCGATCGCGTTGTTGAGCTGGGAACGGTTCAGCCGGCGGGCGGCCTGTTCCAGGGCCCGTGCTCTTTGAGGTTGGAACACGCCGCGTTTTTTCAGGAAGGCAGCCGGATTCTCGGACTGGCCGGCCGGGGACTTCAGCTCGAGCAGCAGGTTCAGGTCGCGGCTGAGAACCGTCAAAAGGCCAAGCGGGTTCTCTCCCTCCTGTTGCAGGACAGTAATCATCTTGCCAGCGTGGGGTGCCCGGCCACTGATCAACTCGGTTACCAGTTCAAAGCCATTGAACCGGGAGCTGTCCTGGACTGCCTGCTCAACGGTTTCCTCGTCGATGGTATTGCCGTTTGCCAGCAGCGACAGCCTGTCGAGCTCCTGACTGGCAGCAAGCAGGTTACCTTCCAGACGTTCGCTCATGATGGCCAGTGCGCCCCGGGTCAGACTCAGACCCCGGTTGCTGGCCCGCTGCTGCAGCCAGCCCTGGAATTTGTCGGCATCGACGGGCCACACCGGCACGTGTACGCCTTTTCCCTGGAGCTCCTTGTACCATTTTCGGCGAGTTTCCGCCGCGTCCAGGCGAGCGCTGATCAGCAGCAGGATGATATCCTCGGGAGGATCAGCCAGCACTCGCTCCAGTACTGCACGGCCGTCACCCAGCTTGCCGGTTGGCAGATGAATCTCGATGCGCCGTTTCTCCGCGAACAACGACATGGCACTGAACTCTTCCGCAACGGCGTTCCAGTCCAGTTGTTGATCAGCATGGAAGGTCAGACGGTCGTGAAAGCCCGCGTCTTTCGCGGCCTTTCGAATCTGGTCACAGCATTCCTGGACCAGCAGCGGTTCATCCCCGGAGATAAGATAAACCGGAGAAAGGCCCTTTTTCAGTAATTGGGATAGCTGTCCCGGGTTGGTCTTCATGGCTTGCCTGTGGCTGAGGCGTCGGCTTCCCGGTTGCGCTGGTGTTCTGTCCGAATGGCTTCAATCCTCTCCCGAGTCAGCGGAGCCAGCCGGAATATAACCTGTTGCGCAAGGCGATCATCCATTTGCTGGCGCAGCGTTTCTTCTTCCCGCTGTTTCGCCAGCACGTTGGTTTCATCGTACCGGTAACTTTCGCTGGTTGACAGGCGCGTTGTGGCTACCATCGGAACCTGGTCCGCGCTGATCACCTCAAGATCCACGGAGTGGCGCAGCGTGTATTCTGCTGCCCCGGCCTGGGCGGTAATGGCGGACGCGCGACGGTCCCGTTCAAAGTTTCTCAGGCGCAGGATATAGTCCGCCTCTGCCACCGGCATGAGCCTGACATCACCCAGGCTGAGCTGTTCCCGTATTGACTGGCACAGCGTGCCGGGAATCTGTGATGAACAGTCCACCGCTAAGGGCTCGAGGGCCGCAGAAACCGGTGGTGCTCCCCGCAACTGGAATCCGCACCCCGCAAGAAGGGCCGCCATAACAGCGGCAGACATCAGGCGTGGGGCGGATCTCAGGGCAGCGTAGCGGGACATATCAGTTGGCCACCACGTTCACCAGCTTGCCGGGAACCACGATAACCTTGCGCACCGTTGCCCCTTCGGTAAAGCGCATGACGTTCTCGTTCTCCAAAGCCAGTTTCTCCAGATCGGCCTTGGTGATGTCGGCAGGCACATCCTCCTTGGCCCGCACCTTGCCATTGACCTGCAGGACCACCTGGATCTGGCTGCGAACCATGGCGGACTCATCCGCTTTGGGCCAGGGCGCATCGACGACCGGCTCTTCGTGACCCAACGCCTGCCATAAGGTGTGGCAGATGTGCGGAACGATCGGCGACAGCACGAGTACTGCTGTGTCCAGGGCTTCCTGGCGGACCGCCCGGGTCTGGGGTTCGTCACCCTGGAGTTTGCCAACATCGTTGAGCAGCTCCATCACCGCGGCAATGGCCGTGTTGAACGTCAGACGACGACTGATATCGTCACTGACCTTGGCAATGGTCTCGTGAGTCTTGCGACGAAGATTCTTCTGCGCATCGTTCAGCGCCGATGCTTCCACAGCCGGCGCATCGCCAGCCGCGGAATGCTCGTTCACCAGGCGCCAGAGACGCTTGAGGAACCGGTGCGCCCCTTCGACACCGGTGTCAGACCACTCCAGGGATTGCTCCGGGGGTGCCGCAAACATCATGAACAGCCGGACGGTATCAGCGCCGTGCTGATCAATAATCGCCTGGGGGTCAATGCCATTGTTTTTGGACTTGGACATTTTGGTCACGCCGCCAATCTCAACCGGCTCACCATCTGTGACCAACGATGCCCGGACCACCTGGCCTTTGCTGTCGCGCTCGACAGTTACATCTGCTGGATTGAACCAGGTCTTGCTGCCATTCCCTTCGTCGCGGAAGTAGGTCTCGGCCAGGACCATGCCCTGAGTCAGCAGACGTTTAAACGGTTCAGAGCTGGTGACCAGACCGACATCCCGAAGTAGTTTATGGAAGAAGCGGGCGTAAAGCAGGTGCAGGATGGCGTGTTCGACACCTCCGATATATTGATCCACCGGCAGCCAGTAGTTGGCGGCGGATGGATCGAGCATGCCCTTGTCGTAGTTGGGGCTGCAGAACCGGGCGTAGTACCAGGAAGACTCCATGAAGGTATCAAAGGTGTCGGTTTCCAGAGTCGCTGGCTGGCCGTTGAACTCGGTTTTGCACCATTCGGGATCGGCCTTGATGGGGGACTGGACGCCGTCCATTTCCACATCTTCTGGCAGGCGTACCGGCAGCTTGTCGTCGGGCACCGGCATCTCGGTGCCATCTTCCAGAGTCATCATCGGAATCGGCGCGCCCCAATAGCGCTGACGGGATACACCCCAGTCGCGCAGGCGGTAATTCACAGTGCGCTTGCCAATGTTGTGCTCTTCCAGGTAGCTGGCGATCTCGTCGAAGGCTTCTTCGCTGGTCAGGCCGCTGTATTTGCCGGAAGACACCAGCGTGCCTTTTTCGGTAAACGCCTCTTCCTGAACATCAATTTCATGGCCATCGCGGGCGGCAATAACCTGCTTGATGGGCAGCTTGTACTTGCGGGCGAATTCATGGTCCCGCTCATCGTGGCCCGGAACAGCCATCAGGGCGCCTGTGCCGTAATCGGTCAGAACGAAGTTGGCGACCCAAATCGGAATCTCTTCCTGGGTCAGCGGATGGACAGCCTTGAAACCGGTGTCGATACCGCGCTTCTCCATGGTGGCCAGCTCGGCCTCGGCAGTTTTGTTGTTCCGGCACTCATCAACAAATTCAGCCACATCCCGATGACGCTCTGCCGCCTCTTTGGCCAGCGGATGCTCTGCGGCCACGGCCATGTAGCTCACGCCCATGAGGGTGTCCGGGCGCGTGGTGTAAACGGTCAGGCCGCTGTCACGGTCCTTAAGCGGGAAGGTCAGCTCGGTACCTTCCGACTTGCCGATCCAGTTGCGCTGCATGGTCTTGACCTGCTCGGGCCAGTCTTCCAGCTCATCCAGATCGTTCAGCAGTTCTTCGGCGTAATCGGTAATGCGGATAAACCACTGGGGAATCTTTTTCTGTTCCACCAGCGCTCCGGAGCGCCAGCCGCGACCGTCCACAACCTGCTCGTTGGCCAGAACCGTCTGGTCCACCGGGTCCCAGTTCACCGTGGACATCTTCTTGTACACCAGACCCTTCTCGTAAAGGCGGGCGAAGAACCACTGCTCCCAGCGGTAGTAATCCGGCTTGCAGGTCGCCAGCTCCCGGTCCCAGTCGTACCCGAAACCCAGCTGCTTGAGCTGGTTTTTCATGTATTCGATGTTGGCGTAGGTCCACTTGGCCGGAGCGGTCTTGTTGGCAATGGCGGCGTTCTCTGCGGGCAGGCCGAAGGCATCCCAGCCCATGGGCTGCATTACGTTCTTGCCCTGCATACGCTGGTAGCGGGAAATCACATCGCCGATGGTGTAGTTACGGACATGCCCCATGTGCAGCTTGCCACTGGGGTAGGGGAACATGGACAGGCAGTAGTACTTGGGTTTGCCCGGTTCTTCCTTCACCGTGAAGGTCTTGTTCTCCTCCCAGAAATTACGGGCATTCTGTTCTACGTCACGGGGATTGTATTGCTCGTCCATTCCTGCCATTACCGAAATTACCTTGTGTGGAAAAATAAAAGCCTGTGTCAAAATCACGTCCGGAGCGGGCCGAACATTCTAACGCACACTAGCCTTTACAGGTAGTCTGCCAATTTTCTGTTCTTGTGCCAGACTTACAGTATTGGTGGGAGACGGCGGCCGGCGCAGCTTCCTGAGACACGCCGTAAATACGTCCCTGTAGGCTTGATCGCAGCATCCATGCTGCTCACAGTCTCAGGAAGCTGCACCGGCCGCCGTCCCGAACCCTGGGAGGAATCGTCGAGAATGCGAGCACCAAATGTCCGGGAGGCAGGGTGTGTCGGGTCTTTCCGGGACTGTCTGCAGCATGGATGCTGCAGTCAAGCGTACATGGATGTATTCACAGCGTGTCCCGGAAAGACCTGACGCAGCCTGACTCCTCCCCCAATAGTTCGACTAAACGCTTGTTTTTAGGAACCCCGAGGTCCATTTCAAGGAGCAGTTATGACACAACCGGAAAGAAGTCATCTCTCAGGCAAGGCACTGGAAGTTTACGACCGTATGCTGGAGCGGGTAAAAACGCGTCTCCATGACCTGGAGGAAACATCGCTCCAGAACCTTGAGGAAGAAGTCCAGAGGGCGGTGGAGTTCGAGTACGAGCTGGAGGAAATGACCAGAGATGAAGCGGCCCTGCTCGGCGAATACCTCCAGAGAGATCTCGAGCACCTTCTGCACTTCGTGGAAGAGACCGGCGAAGGCCTGAGTGAATGGTTGCAGCTTGATATCGCCCTGCTGGAACACCAGCTGGCGGATAGCCTGTTCTCGGTTGCTGATAAAACCGTTGTCGACTTTCTGGAGCTCAAACAGAAACTGGAAAACAACGAAGTGGGCCAGTACATCTCGGGCGAGGTGGCCACCGCAGGTATGTTCCAGTGCCTGAACTGCGGGCACATGCGGTGTCTGACAGCCACCAGCCATCTGGAACCCTGTGAAGCCTGCGGCTCCCACTACTACGAGCGGGTTACGAGCCGCTGGCCGAAACAGGAGGAATAATCCGCTCCCGGACAAACACGATGAGAATAACTGCGAGGGTCAGGACCGGCCAGGAGCCAGTCTGCATGTAGGGCGTGCTGCCCGTGGCGGTGAACACCTCGCCGGTCAGGGTGGCGCGCTCGAACTGGGGGATGGTTTCGGTCAGTTCGCCCCGGTTATTGATGATCGCAGTCACGCCGTTGTTGGTGCCCCGGAGCATGTAGCGACCGGTTTCCAGTGCCCGCATTCTGGCAATCTGCAGATGCTGTAACGGCCCAATGGAATCGCCGAACCAGCCATCGTTGCTGATCGTGAGCAGCAGGCCCGCGCCCCGGGCATTAAAGGCAACAAAATCCGGGTAGGCGACTTCATAGCAGATGAAGGGCATCACATTGACGCCATTGGCCTTGAGCGGATCCTGCCACTCCGGCCCCCGGCTGAAATCGCTCATGGGCAAATCGAAGAAACCAATCAGCCCCCGCAACACGCTCTGCAGTGGCACGTACTCCCCGAAAGGCACCAGCTTCTGCTTGTGGTAGATGCCCTCGCCGTTGCCGATGGCCATGATGCTGTTGTGAAACGTGAAATCTTCAATTCGGTCACTGAATCCGTACCAGGGTATGCCGGTAATCAGGGTGCTGTTGTCGCCCAGCTCTGCACTGATGTGATCGATGATCTTGCCAGCCTGATCCTGGGGAATGGGAATGGCGGTTTCCGGCCAGAGGATCAGATCCGTGTCCCAATGGTCTTCGGTCATCCCCAGATAGGTGACGATCTGGTCCTTCAGGAACTCCGGGTCCCACTTGATCTGCTGCGGAATATTGCCCTGCATGGCGGCAAAGGATATAGGGTCTTCGCTCAGATCCGTCCAGTCGACACGGTTCATGGCCGGGGCAACCAGCCAGGGAATCAGGGCAACAAAGAGGGTAACGCCCGCAGCCACCGGTTTGAGGCGCTTCAGCAGCCACCAGCCGCCGTAAAGTGCGGCACCGGTCGCAGCAATCCAGAACGTGATGCCATGCACGCCGGTCAGAGGTGCCAGCCCGGCCAGTGGGCCGTCAGTGTGCGCGGTGCCCAGATACAGCCAGGGAAAGCCGGTGAGCAGCCAGCCCCGGAGCCAGTCGCCCAGGATCCAGATGGCCGGAAACAGGATCAGGCGCCGGGCCGGGCTGTCCTTGGCCAGTTTGCCCCAGAACCAGAAGGCCAGGCCGTGGAACAGCGCCAGGCCCGCTACGAACAGAACCGTCAACAGGACGGCGATGGGAATTGCCGTGTTGCCGTGTTCGCTGATGCTGATGTAGACCCAACTGGCGCCGCTGCCAAACAGCCCCAGGCCAGTAAGCCAGCCAGCCCGGAAAAGCTTCTCCGGTGCCAGGGGTACGGTAACCAGGAGGATCAGCAGGACCGAGACCGGGCCCAGCCACCAGAGGTTGAACGGAGAAAAGGTCAGGGTTTGCAGGGCGCCGGCAACCACAAGGGTGGCCGCGCCCAACCAGGCGTTGGAGGAGAGCGGGGTTTTCAGCGCTCTGGAATGTGTGGCGTCACTGGTCACTTCGGGTTACCTGCAGCAGACGGATTACGCGGTTATCGGCGTTGGCAATGGTAAAGCGCAAGCCGCCGAATTCAACCGATTCGCCCCGTCTGGGCAGGTGTCCGAATTCCTTGAGAACCACGCCACCGATGGTGTCGAATTCCTCTTCGTCCATTTCGGTTTCGAAGAACTCATTGAAATCATCAATGGGGGTCACCGCTTTCACGGCGTAGCTGCCATCGCCCCGGGCCTTGATGTGGGTTTCTTCATCAAAATCGTGCTCGTCTTCGATTTCGCCGACAATCTGTTCAAGCACGTCTTCAATGGTGATAAGCCCGGCAGTGCCACCGTACTCGTCCACCACAATGGCCATGTGGTTGCGATTTTCCTTGAACTCCTTGAGCAGCTGGTTCAGGCGCTTGCTCTCGGGCACGAAGGTGGGCGGGCGCAGGATTTCCCGGATACGGTTCCAGTTCAGATCATTGTTCAGGGCCAGGGGAAGCAGATCTTTGGCCAGAAGAACGCCAATCACATCGTCCTGGCTGTCCCCGATGACCGGGAACCGGCTGTGTGCGGAATCCATGATTTCACCCAGAAACTCTTTGGGCTCCTGGGAGGCCTTGACGGTGACCATTTGCGAACGGGGGATCATGATCTCATCCACCCGCATGTCGATCACCTGCATGGCACCTTCGATGATGCTCATGGCATCAACATCGATGATGTTCTGGGACTCGGCGTCCCGCAGGATTTCCAGCACGTCCTCGACGGACTCAGGCCCGCTGGAGAAGGCCTGTGATATACGTTCCAGCCAGGACTTTCCGCCCTGACTGCGACTCGACTGATCGTCGCTCATGAGTCTTGTTCCGTTTCCTCTGCTTCGTAGGGATTGCCAAATCCAAGCTGCGCCAGCAGCCGGATTTCGAGGGCTTCCATGACCTCGGCATCTTCGTCGTCAATATGATCAAAACCCTGGAGATGCAACATACCGTGCACCACCATGTGAGCCCAATGGGCGTCCAGGGTTTTGTCCTGCTCCCTGGCCTCTGTCTCGACAACCGGTGCACAAATCACCAGATCTCCGGCCAATGGCACCGTTATACCGGCTGGCGCCTCAAATGGGAAGGACAACACGTTGGTCGGATAGTCCCGCCCCCGGTATTGGTGATTCAGGGCCTGGCTCTCTTCGGTTCCGACAATACGGACCGTCACCTCGGACGGATCCTCGCCCTGCCAGGCCAGTTGCGCCCATTGTTGAACCTGCGACTCCGAGGGTATACCCGGCGCTTCAAAAACCTGTTGAAAATCCACAGTCAGCTTGCTCACTGGCCGGTCGCACTCCCGTCATCAAAGGAATCGTAGGCTTCGACAATGCGCTGTACCAGCGGGTGACGTACCACATCTTTTGCTTCGAACCGGGTAAACCCGATCCCCGGCACCTTGCTCAGAACACTTGCGGCATGAATCAGCCCGGAATTCTGGCCACGTGGCAGGTCCACCTGGGTGGTGTCACCGGTGATCACGGCGGTAGAGCCGAAACCGATCCGGGTCAGGAACATCTTCATCTGCTCCCGGGTGGTGTTCTGGCTTTCGTCCAGAATGATGAACGAATTGTTCAGCGTACGGCCCCGCATGAACGCCAGCGGCGCAATCTCGATCACGCTTTTCTCGATAAGCCTGGTGACATGGTCAAACCCGAGCATTTCATAGAGCGCGTCGTACAGCGGGCGCAGATACGGATCCACCTTCTGGGCCAGGTCGCCGGGAAGGAAACCAAGCTTCTCGCCGGCCTCGACCGCTGGCCGAACCAGCAAAATCCGCTTCACCTGCTCGTCTTTCAGGGCCTCAACGGCACAGGCCACCGCCAACCAGGTCTTGCCGGTACCCGCCGGCCCGATCCCGAAGTTGATATCGTGGGTGCGGATGTTATGAACATACTTCTGCTGGTTGGCGCCCCGAGGCTTGGCCTGCAGCTTCGGCGTTTTGATAACCGTCACAGCACCATCGTAGGGCACGTCCTCGGGCAGGCGCTCAAAGCCGGTTTCCCGGATAAACAGATGCACAGTATCCGGCGGAATATCATCCGTGGCCTCGGTTTCCCGATACAGATGCCGGATAACCTCAACGGCCGCCGCCACATGCTCGGTTTCCCCTTCCACCCGAAAATGATGACCCCGCCTGCCGACTTTCACATGCAGGCGCTTTTCAATCATCTTCAGGTTTTCATCAAACTGGCCACAAAGCGTCGCCAGCCGGCGCTGGTCCACCGGATGCAGGTCAAATTGTCTGTGATCGTTGGCGTTCAAAAGTGCTCCGTTTTGGTTTGGGAGAACGAGTATCTGATATTGGTGAAACGGGCGAGGGCCGGAAGGTGTTTCCAAAAAGCGCCCGTAAATACGTCCCTGTAGGGCTCGGTCGCGCCATCCCTGGCGCTCCACGTTTTTGGAAACACCTTCCGGCCCTCGCCCTGGTCAATCTATGTGCAGGTCCGAATGTGAAAAAACAAGTAGTCTGGCTTCGCCCGAGGCGTAATCCGTAAAATTTCTTGGTTAAAGGCATATTATTGGATTGCGACCCCGTCTAACCCTGCCCGCGCATACGAAGCTTGCACCAGGCAGACGGCTGTGCAGCCGCCGGAGAGTGGAGGGGAGCCCCATCACTCGCCCCACTCCAAGTCTCAGACGAATACGAAACCAGGCCTAAAACAACTCCGAGCTCACAGGCACCCCGCGAAGAGAATTGGGATAGGCCTCCACAATATCGACATCAATAAAGTGCCCAACAACCTCCGGATTCTCGTGCCTGAAATTCACAATCCGGTTGTTTTCGGTACGCCCCGCGTACTCGCCAGGGTCCTTCTTGGACAGGCCGGTCACAAGAATCCGCTGGGTGCTGCCAACCATCTTGCGGCTGATATCCATCACATTCTGATTCAGGCGATCCTGCAGAATGCTCAGACGTTGCTTCTTGACGTCCATCGGCGTATCGTCCGGCAGATCTGATGCCGGCGTGCCGGGCCGTGCGCTGTAGACGAAGCTGAAGGACATGTCGAAGCCGATGTCGTTGATCAGCTTCATGGTGTCTTCGAAGTCCTTCTCGGTTTCGCCCGGGAAGCCGATGATGAAGTCGGACGAAAAGCTGATGTCCGGGCGAATCTTGCGCAGGCGGCGGAGTTTGGATTTGTACTCCAGGGCCGTGTGGCCGCGCTTCATGGCCGCCAGGATACGGTCGGAGCCGCTCTGGACCGGCAGATGCAGGTGGCTGACCAGCTCCGGAACGCGCTCATAGACGTCGATCAGGGCATCCGAAAACTCTACCGGATGGGACGTGGTGTAACGGATGCGATCGATGCCATCGATGGTGGCGATCAGTTCAATCAGTTCCGCCAGGTCCATGGTGTCGCCGTCGTGGGTTTCGCCACGGTAGGCATTCACGTTCTGGCCCAGCAGGTTAACTTCGCGCACACCCTGGCTGGCCAGGTGGGCGACTTCGGCGATGACGTCGTCGGCCGGGCGGCTGACTTCTTCCCCGCGGGTGTAGGGCACCACGCAGAAAGTGCAGTACTTGCTGCAGCCTTCCATGATCGAAACAAATGCGGAGGGACCGTCTGCGCCGGGTTCGGGCAGGTTGTCGAATTTCTCGATTTCCGGGAAGCTGACGTCCACCACGCCGACACCGTTACCCTTCGCCCGCACTTCGGTAATCATGTCCGGCAGGCGATGCAGGGTTTGCGGGCCAAAGACCATATCCACGTAGGGTGCACGGTCAATGATGGCCTGGCCTTCCTGGGAAGCCACACAGCCGCCGACGCCGATGATCATCTCGGGCTTTTTGCTCTTCAGCTTTTTCCAGCGGCCAAGCTGGTGAAACACCTTCTCCTGGGCTTTTTCCCGGATGGAGCAGGTGTTCAGCAACAGGATGTCGGCGTCATCGGGTGAATCGGTCATTTCGACGGTTTCACCGGTTTTGAGCAGGTCTGCCATGCGGGCAGAATCGTACTCGTTCATCTGACAGCCGTGGGTTTTGATGTACAGCTTTTTGGCCATGGGTCTCACGTAATCTGGTGGATGGTGCGCCGGGAACAGGGTTTTTGAAACGGGGCGCCAGCAAAAAGGAACTGCGTATTATAACGGGGTGCTTAAACTTCAACCACCTTTGTCTCGGCTAGTTGCTAGTCCGCTTGTGGTATTATTTCCCGCGTTCTTGCTTGGGTGCAGGAAGCGCTTGGGGGATTGTTTTCCAAAACACGCTACGAGCACATCCATGTGCGCTTGTTTCGGGCCGTCCTTGGCCCTCAACAGTTTTGGAAAACAATCCCCCAATCACTTCCCGGGCGCCTGAGTTGCTTGAAAAACGTAGGTCGGATTAGCCGAAGGCGTAATCCGACAACCCCGGTAACCCAAGACCCAAACACAAAAATGACCCCCGAACGCCTCGCCCGAATCAAACAAACCCTCAATTCCCGGCAGCCGGACCTGAGCGTCCTCACCGACCAGGTCCACAAACCCCGGAATCTGTCCGCCATCATCCGCTCCTGCGACGCGTTTGGCCTTGCCAACATGCACGTGGTCTGGCCAAAAGAAGGCTTCCGGGCATTCCGCAAAACCGCCGGTGGCAGCTACAACTGGGTAACTACCCACACCCACCGGAGTATGGACGAAGCGATTGAAAGCCTGAAAGGGCAGGGCCACAAGCTATACGCCGCGCAGCTTTCCGACCGGGCGATTGATTTCCGGGAGGCGGACTACACGGTGCCTTGTACGGTGATCATGGGTAACGAGGTGGACGGCGTCAGCGCCGACGCCGCGGCCCAGGCCGACGAGCACATCGTGATTCCGATGATGGGGATGGTGGAGTCGCTCAACGTGTCCTCCGCCTGCGCCATTATCCTGTCCGAAGCTCAGAGGCAGCGGAAATTGGCCGGTATGTTCGACCAGCGCCGGTTAGCGGACGACGAATACAACCGTCTACTGTTCCGCTGGTGCCAGCCAACGGTTAAACGCTACTGCGACGACCGCAGCCTGCCTTACCCGCCCATCGATCCCGAAACCGGCGAATTGATCGACGGCGTAGGCTGGATGCAGGAGGTTCGCAAACTGCGGGCCAATCGCCGCAGATGGGATGATCCGGGAAATATTACTCCTCGCGAGCCTCAAGATACCGCTGAAGCTGCTCCCGCAAAGCCTTGGGAAGCCGGGTAATCGTCAACGCGTCTTTGTCACGGTCATAGTAAACCGCCTGATTCACCAGGTCGGATGAAAACGACACGCTCATGCCACCCCCGGAGCCGGCAATACGCACCAGCTTCTTCACCTTGCGATGGTCCGGGTGCATCACACCGCTTTCGGGCAGTTCGGCGGTTTTCGACGCAAACTCCTTGAACCGCTGCGGCTCGCTCTCGTCCAGGTAGCCTGAAAGCGCCTCGATTTCCACCGGCTCGCCCAGGGCATGCTGCTCCTTGCAGAACTCATAAGCCTTGTTGCGAACCTCGCCGGCTTTTTCGGGCTCAGAGGATTTTGCGAAGGCTTCCACGGCATCCAGGAAGGTCATGGTTTCCTTTTCCACATCCACCTGATTGGTAAACCCGCACAAACGGATAAACAGCTCTCCTGGCTCTCCGGTGCCACGACCATGTACCAGCGTCAGGTAGTTTTCCGCCGGGTTGTTACCCCGCCAGTCGTCCAGCTCGATGCGAACGGCCAGATTCAAACGGGAAAGGCTGAGGACGTCGGTGGCATCCAGTGACTGGTTACCATCGAATCGCATGGCGCTGTCGGTTTCCAGAACAAACAGATAGACCACTTCGGCGTCCGCCAGGGCGTCGTGCACGATCATGAGATGGCCGTCGAATTCTTCCTGGCTGCCGGTCAGTAGCTCTTGCCACTGTCCGAACAGGCGGTCGGTCATGGCGCCGAAGGTCTGTTTGTCTTCCAGGTAGTCCTTGAGCCAGGCGCTGAACGGGCATTCGCCAAGGTCCTCGGAAAACCGGCCGTATTTCTTGCCGGGCTTGCTGTTGAACAGCCGCTTCATCTGTTTGTGCAGCCCCTCGTAATCGCCACCGGGCTCCTGCAGGGCCTCGCCGGTCACCAGGCGGGCAGGCTGGCCCGGCTGGTACTGGCTGGCGAAGGCAGTGCGGAGGTGTTTGATGGCCATTGTTGGCTCCTGTTCGTTGTTTCGGTTGACTCAGAGAGGCGAGATTTTGCCACGTATTGATGTTGGATTCATTCGCAGCCTTTTGGTTTAGTGGAGGGCCGCAGGGCAGGTGCGTATTTTTCTTACGAAAAAACAACTCGCTTCGCTCAGACATCTTTTTTCTAGAGAAAAATACGCACCTACCCCACGTCCACGGGCTTCTCAGTGGTCCGCCAAAAAAGGATGAATGTTTTGCCGTAATTTTGCCCGGGAATAAACACCAGAGTATGCCGGCGACGGGGTGGGGGTATCTTTTTCTGCCGGGAAAAGATGTCTGAGCGAAGCGAGTTGCTTTTCACAAAGAAAAAGATACCCCCACCCCGGCGCCAGCCACCGAAGCAGGAATATCTCTCGTCTACTCAGAAGTCAGAGATCAAACCCGCTTGCTGCGAATCAACTCCTGAACAAGTTTGTTCACAGCCTCAGGAATCTCCTGTTCGCTGTCCGCGGTTGCCCCCGCGTTGGCTACGTCAGTGCCGAGGTTAACGGCAATGGCAACCAATCCATGGGAAGTCAGAAGCTGGGCAACGCGGCGGCGTTCGTCGGCATCCCCTGCGTTTTCTTCGGTGACCACCACGGCCGTTTTGCCCTGGTCGAACAACGCACGCTCAACGGCGAGGGCCAGTGCCGGCGCCTGTTTGCCGTTGCAGGCGATGATGGCCGGCTTCTGGGCCAGGCGGCGTTCCCGCTCTTCTACCGAAACCGGATCGAGGGATTCGCCGGAATCGGCCAGGCCAGCCACCATCCCTGCGCCGATGGTGACGTTGGACAGCCGGTCGATCACGATGAAACTGCCGGTGGCATGGTTGCGCTGATAGGCGTCGAACGCGATCGGCTGGTTCAGGGTCAGCTCACACAGGCCAATTTCGTTCAGCTGCAGCTGGCTTGGGTTTGCCTGCTGTTCCAGGGTGTTTACGTCGGTCCGGTGGTGAATCTTTTTCACCGTGCCGGAGGTAAAGGTTGGTCCCAGCTTGATGTCGTACAGGCGGCCGGTTTCCAGTGGCGCATCGGTCATCCAGACGATGTTGGCGTTGAAGCGGTTGCCCACTTCCGGCTCGTCCTCGACCTTTACCAGCATATCGCCGCGGCTGATGTCGATTTCGTCGGTCAGGGTGAGCGTCACCGCCTGATCGATGTAGGCCTCTTCGAGGTTGCCATCGAAGGTTACAACTTCCTTGACCGTACTGGTGCGCCGTGAGGGCAGGGCCATGACCTGCTCGCCCGGGCGGATTACGCCGGAGGCGATGGTGCCGCAGAAGCCCCGGAAGTTGAGGTTCGGGCGGGTAACGTACTGAACCGGGAAACGGAAATGCTCCAGATTCTTGTCCCGGCCCACTTCCACGGTTTCCAGGATCTCCATCAGCGGCTGGCCGGTAAACCAGGGCGTGTTTTCGCTCTTGTTAACCACGTTGTCGCCTTCCAGGGCGGAAAGCGGCACGAAGCGAATATCCTTCAGGCCCAGCTTGGCGGCAAACGCCAGGTAATCGTCTTTGATTTCGTTGAAGCGCTCTTCGCTGAAATCCACCAGATCCATCTTGTTCACCGCCACGACAATATGGCGGATACCAAGCAGGGAAGCGATGTAGGAATGGCGACGGGTCTGGGTAAGCACGCCGTGGCGGGCATCGATCATCAGGATCGCGACCTGCGCGGTGGATGCGCCGGTGGCCATGTTGCGGGTGTACTGTTCGTGGCCCGGCGTGTCGGCAATGATGAACTTGCGCTTGTCGGTGGAGAAGTACCGGTAGGCCACATCGATTGTGATGCCCTGTTCCCGCTCGGCCTGCAGTCCGTCGACCAAGAGGGCAAGGTCGAGTTTCTCGCCGGTGGTGCCCATCTTCGCGCTGTCGGTTTTCAGGCTGGCCATATGATCTTCGTAGATCATCTTGGTGTCATGGAGCAGGCGGCCGATCAGGGTGCTCTTGCCATCGTCTACGCTGCCACAGGTGAGCAGGCGCAGGAGCTCCTTGTTCTCGTGCTGCTTCAGGTAGGCCTGAATATCTTCTGCAATCAGATCAGACTGGTGTGACATCTTAGAAATACCCTTCCCGCTTTTTCTGTTCCATGGAGCCGGCTGAATCGTGGTCGATTACCCGACCCTGGCGCTCAGAGCTCTTGGCCAGCAACATTTCCTGGATAATGTCCGGAAGCGTGTTGGCCTCGGATTCGATGGCGCCCGTCAGCGGGTAGCAGCCCAGGGTCCGGAAGCGGACCGATTTCATCATCGGTTTCTCGCCTTCCTTAAGGGGCATGCGGTCGTCGTCCACCATGATCAGAGTGCCGTCGCGCTCAACGACCGGGCGCTCGGCGGCATAATAGAGCGGAACGATGTCGATGTTCTCAAGGTAGATGTATTGCCAGATATCCAGTTCCGTCCAGTTGGACAGTGGAAACACCCGGATACTCTCGCCCTTGTTGATCTTGCCGTTGTAGATGTTCCACAGCTCCGGCCGCTGGTTCTTGGGGTCCCAGCGATGGTATTCATCCCGGAACGAGTACACGCGCTCCTTGGCCCGGGATTTTTCCTCGTCGCGGCGGGCACCGCCGAAGGCTGCGTCGAACTTGTACTTGTCCAGCGCCTGTTTGAGGGCCTGGGTTTTCATGACATCAGTATGCTTCGCGCTACCGTGAGTAAACGGCCCGATTCCCTGATCCACGCCTTCCTGGTTGGTATGCACGATCAGGTCGAGGCCAAACTTCTCAGCGACGTTGTCCCGGAACTTGATCATGTCCCGGAATTTCCAGGTGGTATCAATGTGCATCAATGGGAAGGGCGGTTTGCCGGGGTAGAAGGCCTTCAGGGCCAGATGGAGCATTACCGCGGAATCCTTGCCGATGGAGTACAGCATTACCGGATTGTCGAACTCGGCTGCCACTTCCCGGATGATGTGGATGCTTTCCGCTTCCAGCTGTTTCAGGTGCGTGAGGTTGTATGTGGTCATGATAATCCGTTGCCGCCGTGCGGGCCGTTTTGGCTATGCGAATGAATACGGCAACTATACCAGAGGGGGTAAGGGCATAAGAAGACGGCCAACTAGACATTGGCGTTATAACAATATAGCAGTGACGGGCTCTGGGCTTCAGGAAACCCGGGCTGGAGGCTCAGGCCGGATTGCGGGAGTCGGCCAGCAACTTGGCCACGTAGCGGTCGACGTAATCGAAGCCGTTGCCTTCAAACTCTGCGAACTGGATGCCGAGCTGAAACTCATCCCGCGCAATACGTCGCATGTGAACAATATTGCCGTCGGCAATGATGGAGACAGGCTGCGTGGCAACCACCGGCACGGCGAAGCGCGTTTTTACCGAAATCCAGTTGCCGGGAGCCGGCGCCTTTTGCTCGGGATGAGCTGTTTCACCGTCTCCTGGTTGCAGGAGATCATCACTCCGGTGCGGGAAAGATTGGACACCGAACAGGTCAGGCAGCAGCCGTCCGGTTTCTCAATAGTAATGTCGGTGGCTACGTCCACCCGTTGTTGGTTGCGCAAATTCAGTTTAGCGGCGACAGGTTTCATGTTGACTCTTCTGGCGTGTCTGGTTGCAAATGAGGCTGCCTTTCCCATAAATCCCTTCCAGAAAAACACACTTAAACTCGTGATAAGCGCATGAAAGTGTAGTTGTTTACTTTGTGATCAGCAAGAAGCCTGCCGTCTATAGTGGCAGATTTGTTAAATCTTTCTGAACAAGACGTCACAAATTTTGACGTCTGTCAGATTATTCCTATGGATTTGCTGGTCGGACTTTTGCTGCAGCCGGTCCCGTCGCTGGTGTAAAATACCGCCCTTCATTCATTTGTGGGCTCGCGCAGAGCTCCGGGAATTCCAAACCTTCTTATGACAGATAACACCCAGAACCCCGTCGCTTCCGGTAACGGCAAAGTCGGATTCATCAGCCTCGGCTGCCCCAAGGCTCTCGTCGACTCCGAACGAATCCTCACCCAGCTGAGGCTGGACGGTTATGACGTCGTGCCCACCTATAACGACGCCGACATTGTTGTGGTCAACACCTGCGGCTTTATCGATGCCGCCAAGCAGGAATCCTGGACGCCATCGGCGAGGCCATCAGCGAAAACGGCAAGGTGATTGTAACTGGTTGCATGGGTGTGGAGCCGACAAGATTCGCGACACTCACCCGGTGTACTGGCCGTTTCCGGCCCCACGCCTATGAAGAAGTGGTCGGCGCGGTTCACCAGTTTGTTCCCCAGAAGAAACAACACGACCCCTTTACCGATCTGGTTCCGCCCCAGGGCATTAAACTGACCCCGAGGCATTACGCGTATCTGAAAATCTCCGAGGCTGCAACCACCGCTGCACCTTCTGCATCATCCCCTCCATGCGAGGCGACCTGGTCAGCCGGCCCATTGGCGATGTGATGGACGAAGCCCAGCGCCTGGTGGACGCCGGTGTGAAGGAACTGTTGGTCATCTCCCAGGACACCTCGGCCTACGGCGTTGACACCAAAGTACCGCACCGGCTTCTGGCAGGGGCGGCCGTTGAAGACCAAAATGCAGTCTCTTTGCGAAGCCCTCGGCGAAATGGGTGTATGGGTGCGCCTGCACTACGTTTACCCGTATCCCCACGTGGATGACATCATTCCCCTGATGGCCGAAGGCAAGATCCTTCCGTACCTGGATATCCCGTTCCAGCACGCCAGCCCGAAAGTGCTCAAGGCCATGAAACGCCCGGCCCACGACAGCAAAACCCTGGACCGCATCCGCAAGTGGCGGGAAATCTGCCCCGAGCTGACCATCCGCTCCACCTTCATCGTCGGCTTCCCTGGTGAAACCGAGGAAGATTTCCAATACCTGCTGGACTGGCTCGACGAGGCTCAATTGGATCGTGTTGGAGCGTTCAAGTACAGCCCGGTGGAAGGTGCCAAAGCCAATGAACTTGAAGGTGCGGTTCCCGAGGAAATCAAAGAAGAGCGCCTGGCCCGTTTCATGGAAAAACAGGCAAAGATCTCCGCGGCCCGCCTTCAGGCCAAGATTGGTCAGACGATCGATGTGCTGATTGATGAGGTCGACGAGGAAGGCGCCATTGGTCGGTCAAAGGCCGATGCGCCTGAGATCGACGGCATGGTCTATCTTAACGACGAAACAGGCCTTGTTCCGGGTGAAATAGTCCAGGCCGTGGTTGAACATGCCGATGAGCACGATCTTTGGGCTCGGCTTGTTTAATGGTGATCGAGTTGGGCACCTAGCCTTGTGAGTTTGGTGGCGAGCCCTGGCGGGAGGAGCCTTCCAAAAACCGCTACGAGCACATCCATGTGCGCTTGACGTCGGCCATCCTTGGCCGCCGACATTTTTGGAAGGCTCCTCCCGCCACGGCTTTAAAACTCTCGGGGATAGGCGACAAGCTGCTCCGCTGAGCGCAGCCCAATCCGAGAAAACGTCAGGCCAGTAGGGTTAGGCAAAGCCGTAATCCGACAAAGGAGTCTGTTGTTCAAAGGTGTCGGATTACGCTCCGCTAATCCGATCTACGATTTTGTTTTGATGGTCTGTCTTCGCGAGGACACGCTGCCAGTTCGAGTGCCGTGGTGGGTAGAGCCTCCCAAAAATCTGGAGCGCCAGGGATGGCGCGACGAAGCCCTACAGGGACGTATTCACGGGCGTTTTTTGGGAGGCTCTACCCACCATGGCAGCCCTCCAAGCTAGCAGGCTAGGGCCGAAGCCAGAAACCACGACCCAAGCCAAAAAGGTCACCCCCCGAGCTTGCGAACAAGAATCTCGTTAAACAGCTTCGGGTTCCCTTGGCCTTTAGAGGCTTTCATCAGCGGCCCCATGAAACCACCAAGCATCTTCTTGCGCTTCTTCGGATCCTCTTCATTCTGGTACTGGGCCACCTGATCCGGCATCCCGGCCAGAACCTCATCCACCATGGCCTCCAAAGCGCCGGTGTCAGACACCTGCTTCAGACCCTTGGCATCGATGATCGCGTCGACACTGTCGTTCTCGCCGGACCAGAGTGCTTCAAAGACCTTCTTCGCGCCGGCCGATGAAATCGTATTGTCGGCAATTCGCACCACCAGATCACCCAACTGGGCGCCGGTGATGGGAGAGTCGGCGACGGATTTCTCTTCCGCATTGAGGCGGGCAGAGAATTCGCCCTGGATCCAGTTGGCCACCAGCTTGGCATCTTTGCCGTGGCCGGCGGCTTCTTCGAAGAACGCGGCCAGTTTCGAGTCGCCGCTGAGCAGGCCAGCGTCGTAGTCGTTCAGGCCGTATTGATCCTTGAAGCGGGCCTTGCGGGCATCCGGCAGTTCCGGGAGGCTGTTGCGGGCTTCTTCGATGAAGGAATCGTCGATCTCCACTGGCAGCAGGTCCGGGCAGGGGAAGTAGCGGTAGTCGTTGGCTTCTTCCTTGGTGCGCATGGACCGGGATTCGTCACGGTCGCCGTTGTACAGGCGGGTCTCCTGAACGATGCTGCCGCCGTCTTCCAGAATATCCATCTGCCGCTCGACTTCGTGGGCGATGGCCTGTTCCATGAACCGGAACGAGTTCAGGTTCTTGGTTTCGGTACGTGTACCCAGAGTGTCGGACCCCTTCGGCTTCAACGAAATATTAACGTCGAAACGCATGGAGCCCTGGGACATGTCGCCGTCGCAGATGCCCAGGGATGTCACGATGCTGTGCAGCTTCTTCGCGAAGGCGACGGCTTCTTCCGCGTTGTTCATATCCGGTTCGGTGACCACTTCGATCAGCGGAGTGCCGGCCGGTTCAGGTCCACACCGGTCATGCCATGGAAATCCTCATGCAGGGACTTACCGGCGTCCTCTTCCAGGTGGGCGTGGTGAATGCGAACGCGCTTGGTCTCACCGTTCGGCAGATCAATGTCCACGAAACCGGGGCCGACAATCGGGCGCTCCAGCTGGGTGGTCTGGTAGCCCTTGGGCAGGTCCGGGTAGAAGTAGTTCTTCCGCTCGAATACCGATCGGCGCTCGATCTCGGCGTTCACGGCCAGGCCAAACATCACGGCATAGCGGAACGCCTGCTCATTAGGCACCGGCAGAGTGCCGGGCATGGCCAGGTCAACCGCGTTGGCCTGGGTGTTGGGCTCGGCGCCGTAAGCGGTGCTGGAGCCGGAAAAAATCTTGGTCTTGGTGGCGAGCTGAACGTGAATTTCCAGCCCGATCACAATGTCCCACTGCATACTCGTTCTCCTGTCCCGGGCTTATTGCGGTTCACGCTGGTGCCAGTCGGTCACCTGCTGGAATTGATGGGCGGCGTTCAGCAAACGTGCTTCGGAGAAATAATCCCCGATGATCTGCAAACCCACCGGCAGACCGTCCACGAAACCGGCCGGTACCGACATGGCCGGAACACCCGCCAGGTTGATGGCAATGGTGAATACGTCTTCCAGGTACATGGTCACCGGGTCACTGGTCTTCTCGCCCTGAATGAAGGCAGGCGAGGGCGTGGTCGGGCTCATCAGCACGTCCACTTCCTTGAAGGCATTGATGAAATCCTGCTGGATCAATCGGCGAACCTTCTGGGCCTTGAGATAATAGGCATCGAAATAGCCGGCGGAGAGAGCGTAGGTGCCCACCAGAACCCGACGTTTCACCTCGGCACCAAAACCCTCTGCCCGGGAGCGGGTGTACAGATCCATCAGATCTTTGGGATCTTCGCAGCGGTAGCCATAACGGACCCCGTCAAAACGGGACAGGTTGGCGGAGGCTTCCGCCGGCGCAATCACGTAATAGGCCGCAATCGCCAGCTTCGCGTTCGGCAGCGACACCTCTTTAATGATGGCGCCCAGCTTCTCGTATTCGTTGACCGCGTTGCGAACCTGCTGCTCCATCGCCGGGCTGAGCTGGTCGCTGAAGTACTCCTTCGGCAAGCCGATCTTCAGGCCCTTTAGCGGCTCGTTCAGTGTGGCCGTGTAATCCGGCACCTCGCGGTCAATCGACGTTGAGTCCTTCGGATCAAAGCCTGCCATCACATTCAGCATCAGCGCATTGTCCTCTGCGCTCCGGGCAATAGTGCCGCCCTGGTCGAGACTGGACGCAAAGGCAATCATCCCGTACCGGGACACCCGGCCATAAGTCGGCTTCAGCCCGGTAACACCACACAGCGCCGCCGGCTGACGAATTGAGCCGCCGGTGTCCGTGGCAGTCGCCGCCGGGACCAGTCGAGCCGAAACCGCCGCAGCCGACCCACCAGACGAACCGCCCGGCACTCGCTTATTGCCCTCACTCAACCCCCAGGGGTTGGTGACCGCGCCAAAATAACTGTTCTCGTTGGACGACCCCATGGCGAATTCGTCCATGTTGGTCTTGCCCAGGCACACCGCACCCGCCTGGCGGAAATTCGCCGTAACGGTTGCATCATAGGGCGGAACAAAGTTCTCCAGCATCTTCGAACCGCAAGTGGTCCGAACGCCGTTGGTACAGAAAATATCCTTGTGCGCGAACGGAATCCCCGTCCAGGGCGTCGCATTCCCCGCCCCCCGCTGTTCGTCCGCGACCCGGGCATCGGCCAGGGCCTGCTCTTCGGTCACGGTAATAAAGCTGTTGTACTTCGAATCTTCCCGCTTGATGCGGTCGAGGAACTCCTGGGTCAGCTCCACGCTGGAAACCTGGCCGCTCTCCAGCTCCCGGGAAAGCTCTGCTACGGATTTGTTATGCATGACTTGTCCTTTCACTCAATCACTCTGGGAACCAGATAAAGCCCGTTCTCGGTAGCCGGCGCAATCGCCTGGAACGCCTCCCGCTGATTGGTCTCGGTTACCTCGTCAGCGCGCAGGCGCTGCACTGCATTCAGCGGATGGGCCATGGGCTCAACCGAATCGGTGTCGGCAGCACCCAACTGATCCACCAGATCCAGGATATTGCCCAGATCCTTCTCCAGAGCCGAAACCTGCTCGTCATCCACACGAATGCGGGCGAGCACAGCGACTTTCTCAATGTCCTCACGGGAAATGGTCACGCATTGCCTCCCAGATAAATGAAATGTCATTAATAAATGTTTTGAAAAAAGAGGGCCGCTCTGAACTGCGGGGACGTTCGGAGATCCCTTTTCAAAACTGTAGAGGGCCAAGGATGGCCCGAAACAAGCGCACATGGACGTGCTCGTAGCGTGTTTTGAAAAGGGATCTCCGAGCGGCCCTACACCGAAGCCGGAAAATCAGGTGGACCATGGTAACAGATTCGAACAAAGGCGGGAGGCCCCAGCCCATAAGGTAAATGTGTGAACCGTAAGGCGTGAGGCCCGTTCGCGCCTTGCCTGCAGGGGTGCTCACTGCTAAAGTTGCCGCATCTTTTCTCTGCGACTGCAACTCTCAGGTTGAAACTACACGAATGTTGATAAAAAGACTCCGAGGCTTATTTTCAAGCGACCTGTCCATCGACCTGGGCACCGCCAACACCTTGATCTACGTGCGTGAGCGCGGAATCGTGCTGAACGAGCCCTCGGTAGTGGCCATTCGCACCAACAACTCCCAGAAAATGGTTGCCGCTGTCGGCGCCGAAGCCAAGCGCATGCTCGGCCGTACACCGGGCAACATCACCGCCATCCGCCCAATGAAAGACGGCGTGATCGCAGATTTCGTGGTAACCGAAAAAATGCTCCAGCACTTTATCCATAAGGTGCATGAGAACAGCTTCATTACCCCGAGCCCGAGAGTCCTGGTGTGTGTGCCCAGCAAATCCACCCAGGTAGAGCGCAAAGCCATTCGCGAATCCGCCCTCGGTGCTGGCGCCCGGGAGGTCTTCCTGATTGAAGAGCCCATGGCAGCCGCTATCGGCGCCGGTCTGCCGGTTGAAGAAGCCAGCGGCTCCATGATCGTGGACATCGGTGGTGGTACCACCGAAATCGCCATTATCTCCCTGAACGGCATTGTCTATGCCGAGTCTGTGCGGGTAGGCGGCGACAAGTTCGATGAGGCCATCGTGACCTACGTGCGCCGCAACTACGGCAGCCTGATCGGCGATTCCACCGCCGAGCGCATCAAGCATGAAATCGGCTGCGCCTACGAAGGTCTCGACATCCGTGAGATCGATGTTCGTGGCCGCAATCTGGCTGAGGGTGTGCCCCGGGCATTTACCCTCAACAGCGAAGAAATTCTCGACGCACTGCAGGAATCCCTGGCGCAGATCGTTCAGACCGTCAAAAGTGCTCTTGAGCAGTCTCCGCCCGAGCTGGCCTCCGATATTGCCGAGCGCGGTATCGTTCTGACCGGTGGCGGCGCCCTTCTGCGCGGCCTGGACAAACTGATCAGCGAAGAAACCGGCCTGCCGGTGATCATCGCTGAAGACCCGCTGACCTGCGTCGCCCGTGGTGGCGGCAAGGCGCTGGAAGTGATTGATCGGGGTGGCATCGGAATGTTCTCCCAGGAGGGATAATCCTGTGGGGAGGGCTCGCCATTAAAACCATCTTCGTCCAGGGGCCTGTTCCCGGCTTCAGACTCCTCATCGTTCTCCTCGTATCGGCAGCCCTGGTGGTTGCCGATGCGCGTTTCGACAAGCTCTCAACGGTGCGAAGTACCATTGCAACCGGTCTGGCACCCGTGTACTGGCTGGGGAATGCGCCCTACGAATTTTCCGACTGGTTCGCCGGGCTGTTTGAAAATAAACAGGATCTTCAGGAAGAGAATGAAGATCTCCGGGCCCGTTTGCTGATCCTCGAGCGTCGCGCCCTGAAATACGCCGCGCTTGCTTCCGAGAACAACGAGCTGCGCCGCCTGATGAACTCATCAGAAGTGTTGGATGACCGCGTCATCGTTGGCGAGGTGGTCGGTGTCTCCCCGGATCCCTTTTCCCACGAGATTATTATCAACAAAGGGCGCAGTGACGGCTTGTCGCCGGGCCAGGCCATTCTGGACGCCCATGGTCTGATGGGCCAGGTGGTGCAGAGCAGCCAGATTACCTCCCGCGTCTTGCTCGTCTCCGACAGCAGCCACGCCGTTCCGGTGGAGGTTGTGCGTAACGGTTTGCGCGCCATCCTGCTGGGTACCGGCGATACGGATACCCTGGATCTCGTTCATGTGCCGGATACGGCGGATATTCGCGAGGGCGACCTGCTGGTCAGCTCCGGTCTTGGTGGCCGTTTTCCGAGGGGCTACCCGGTTGCGGAAGTCAGTCGAATATCCAAGGAGCCGGGCGAACCTTTTGTCTCCATTGAAGCCACACCCAAGGCGCAGCTGAACCAGAGCCGTCTGGTGCTGGTGGTATTCCCTCCGGAAAATGCCGCGCCGATCGAAACCGACGAGGGTGAGGGCGCATCCGCTGCCAACGTCGCCGAAGATGCCAGCCAGGGAGGGCAGGACTGATGTTGTCCGTAATCAGCTATCCGGTCTTTGTGCTTTCCGTGATCGTTGCCCTGGTGTTCAGTATTTCCCTGTTTCCTGTGGGCTGGTTCGAGTTCCGCCCGGAGTGGTTGGGGCTGGTCGTTTTCTACTGGACATTCCGGGCTCCGGCCCAGTTCGGCATCCTGCTGGCCTGGTGTCTGGGCCTGCTTCTGGATGTGCTGGAAGCCACGCCTCTTGGCGTGAACGCCATGGCGATGGCCTTGATCGCTTTCCTGGTGCTTACTATCCACCAGCGTTTGCGCATGTATCCAATGCCCCAGCAGTGCCTGATGGTGTTCCTGTTGTTGGGCATCAATCAGATGCTGGTGCATTTCGTAAAGCAATTGCTGGGGGCTGATGATGCTGGCTTCAGCTACCTCTGGCCGGCCCTGACCAGCGCCTTGGTATGGCCGGTATTCTGTATCCTGCTGGACAACATTAACCGCAAACTGGGTTAGCCATGCCATCAATCATTCTCGCCTCGGCTTCGCCGCGCCGGGCGGAGCTGTTGCAGCAAATCGGCCTGAATTTTTCGGTTCGTCCGGCAGACATTGATGAGACGCCGGAGTCCGATGAAACCCCGGAAAACTATGTGGAGCGCCTGGCTCGCGAGAAGGCGCTGGTTGTGGCCGAGGCCGCGCCCGACTGTCTGGTGCTGGGGTCGGATACCTCCGTGGTTCTGGATGGCGTGATCCTTGGCAAGCCGTCTGGCCCGGCGGAGGCGAGGGAGATGCTGACCCGCCTGTCCGGCACTACCCATCAGGTCATGACCGCCGTGGCACTTGCCACCGAAGGACACTGCCAGTCATCCCTGGTGACTACCGAGGTTTGTTTCAGGGAGCTTTCGGAAGGGGAGATCGAAGCCTACGTGGCCAGCGGCGAACCCATGGACAAGGCCGGAAGTTATGGAATTCAGGGCCTTGGTGGTATTTTTGTTAATGAGCTCCGGGGTAGCTACAGTGCCGTGGTTGGTCTGCCGCTGCAGGAAACCGCCGCATTGCTGGCTGGTGCCGGTTACCCGGTCTGGAAAAACTGGCCGCGCAGTCTGGAGAGCCAAACATTATGAGTGAAGAGATTCTTATCAACGTCACCCCGGTGGAAACGCGGGTGGCCCTGGTAGAAAACGGCATGCTGCAGGAAGCCTACATAGAGCGCACCAGCAGGAAAGGCATTGTCGGGAACATCTACAAGGGCAAAGTGGTGCGTGTTTTGCCGGGCATGGAAGCGGCATTCGTCGATATTGGTCTGGAACGGGCTGCTTTTATCCATGCCTCCGATGTAGTTCCGAGTCAGTCCAATGGCGATGAGCCCGTTGATACTCCCAAAACCGTTCCCGATATCCGCAGTCTGCTCCGGGAGGGGCAGTCCCTGGTCGTCCAGGTTACCAAGGACCCGATCGGTACCAAGGGCGCCCGCCTGACCACCCAGCTTTCAATCCCGTCCCGGTATCTTGTGTTCATGCCCGGCGTCAGCCACGTTGGTATTTCGCAGCGGATTGAGGACGACACCGAGCGGGCGCGCCTGAAAACCCTGGTTGAAGAGGCAGCAGCGGAAGATGAAGACGTTCAGGGTGGTTACATCATCCGGACGGCCGCAGAAGCAGCGCCTCCGGAAGATCTGATCGGCGACATGGCGTACCTGCACCGGTTGAGCCAGTCCATCCATGAGCGGATTTCCCGGGTTCAGGCGCCTGCCGTGGTCTACCAGGACCTGCCACTGTTCATCCGCACGATCCGGGACCTGATCCGGCCGCAGACTGAAAAAGTACGCATCGACAGTCGGGAGAGTCACCAGAGGGTGATGGAATTTGTCGAGGAGTTCGTTACGGAATTTGCCGACAAGGTCGAGTACTACCCGGGCGAGCGGCCCATCTTTGACCTGTACTCGGTGGAAGACGAAATCCAGAAAGCCCTGAGCCGGAAGGTCCAGCTCAAGTCCGGTGGTTATGTGATCATCGACCAGACCGAGGCCATGACCACCATCGATATCAATACCGGCGCGTTCGTAGGGCACCGGAACCTGGAAGAGACGATCTTCAAGACCAATCTGGAGGCCGCCCGTGCAATAAGCCGTCAGCTGCGCCTCCGGAATCTGGGCGGCATTATTATTATCGATTTTATCGACATGGAAGATCCGGAGCATCAGCGTCAGGTACACCGGATGCTGGAGAAAATGCTCGAGCGGGATCACGCCAAGACCAAGATCACCGGAGTGTCCGAGCTGGGCCTGGTAGAAATGACCCGCAAGCGAACCACCGAGAGCCTGGGCCAGGTGCTTTGCGAACCCTGCCCGATCTGCGACGGCCGCGGTTTCCTGAAAACCACGGAAACCGTGTGCTACGAAGTCTTCCGGGAGATTCTCCGGGTCAATCGCGCCTATGATGCTGAAAGCTATCTGGTGATGGCCTCCCAGAGTGTGGTGGATCGCCTGCTGGATGAAGAATCCGACAACGTGGCCGATCTTGAAACCTTCATCAGCAAGACCATTCGCTTCCAGGTGGAGCCGTTCTACAGTCAGGAGCAGTACGATGTGGTTCTGCTCTGAGCCCGGGAAACTGCGCCGGGTACTGGATTAAGGGGGCCGGATGTCCTCTGCTGATCGCGAACCGCCGCTGCCGGAGAACCTGCCCGAGAGCCCTCCTGTTCGGCTGTTGGCGCGCCTGGCCAGCCTGATCTGGTGGCTGCTGTTGACGCTGCTGGTGTTGCTGGCCCTGTATGCAGGGCTGGGCCGCCAGTTGACCCAGAACGTGGACAACTTCCGGGACGATCTGGCCCGGGAGCTTTCCGATCGGCTGGGTCACGATGTCAGCATCGGCGGCCTCTCCTCCCAATGGTACTGGCTGGATCCCTCGTTCACCGCCAGTGACATCCAGGTCAGTCATCCTGATACCGGGATTGTTGTGGCCAACCTTCAGCACCTGAACATCCGCTTTGATGCGCTTGCTTCGCTGACGCGCCTCAGAATCGTGTTTGAGGATTTTCAGGCTGACGGCCTGGAGCTCACTATTAATCAGGAGCGCGGCGGTGATGTGGCGGTCCGGGGCGCGGAAATTCCGGAGCCGGTCAGCAACCAGCTTCAGGAGTGGCTGGAGCTTGCCGGCAACTGGCTGTCAGACCCCTACGTCAAGATCACGCGCGTCAATCTGGGCATCCGGGACAATCAGGGCAATCTTCGCCACCTGGATATTCCCCAACTGGACCTGGATTACCGCCGTGGCTTGTTCCATGCCTCGGGCCGCGCGATGCAGTCGGGAACCACCCAGCAGCTGGCCAGCTTTGCCCTGGTAGGCCGGCACTTTTTTCGGGGCGATTTTACCGGTCAGCTCTACCTCGATGTGGATTCCGGCCGGCTGTTTGATGGGCTGATCGACGAGTACCAGTGGCGGACGCTCCGGGTCGAAGGGTTCGATCTTGGCGGAGAAGCCTGGCTCACGTTCCGCAATGGGCTGCTGCAACAGGTCACCGGAACGGTTCGTACGCCCTATCTGCAACTCGGTGTGGGGTATCAATCCCTGGCGCCCCTGGAAGACATCCAGGCCAGATTTGGCTGGCGTCGCCACGATACGGTGATGACCGACGAGACCGTGGTCGAGTCCGGCGCCTTCGCCCTCGGGGAGTGGCATCTGAAGCAGCTTGAATGGACCTGGGACGGCGACGTGGTCTCCCCCTTCAGTCTCCGGCTGGCGCCCTCGGACGGGGGTATGTCCGTCATTGCCGACGCCCTGCCGCTTTCGCCCACCCGCCGCCTCGTGGCCATGCTCCCGATATTGCCGGAGCGTGCACTCAGGGCTTTGCGCAACTATCGGCCCGGTGGTTTTCTGGATCAGTTGAACGTTTATCTTCCCGATGAGTCGCCGGAGGACTTTGAGCTTTCCGGACGATTGCGAGACGTGAGGGTCCGGGCCCACAGGGGGGCACCGGGTGTCACCTCCGTGAATGGGTATATCTTTCTGGACCGGCAGAAGGGTTATGTCCGGCTAGCGGCCGGAGAGTCGCCTGCTTCTCTGGAGTTTCCAGAGCTTTACGGAAGTGCCTGGGTGTTTCACGAACTTGAGGGCGACGTGGCCTGGCAACTGGAAGGCGCCATTACCCGGGTGTTCTCTGATGGTGTTCGGATGCGCTATGGCGAAGCCACCGAGCTGGAAGGTGCCTTTGATCTGCGAATGGATCGTGAAGGCGAGGACAATCTGGGGCTGAAAGTCTCCGTGAAAAACGGCAATGCCGGAATGCTGGCGGATTTTGTTCCGGTCAAAGTCGTCAACCCCGGGCTTTACGACTGGCTTACTACGGCCATTCTTGAGGCGGACATCACGTCCGGAACCTTCTTCGGCCACGGTCAGATCGGTTCCGGCGCGCCCCGTGGTTCTTTCGTTACCTCCATGGTTTATGAATTCGATCAGGCCAGCGTGCGCTACGATGACGCCTGGCCCGAAGTCACAGAGGCACGGGGCAGTGTGAGAGTGCACAATGGCGACACGCTGGTCAGTCTTGAAACGGGCCAGAGCGGAGGCCTGAACCTGGATCGCGGAGTGGTACGCGTTATTCCTTCCGATCAGGGTACCCGGATAAGAGTGGACACCTCGGCACTGGTACCCGGTGAGTCGGTCGGTTACTGGATGGAAAACAGCCCCCTGGGTGACATGGCAGGTTCCGAGGTGCAGAAGCTGCAGTATGGTGGCCAGTATCAGCTGGATCTCGGTATTGATCTGCCGCTGGGTTCGGAACAGCCGCCCGTGGTTGAGGCAAACATTGCCGTCGAGGACGGCTCCGTCGCCTATCCCGCCGCAGGGTTGGCCTGGCAATCGGTTCGTGGCGAATTGACATACCACAGTGAAGATGGTTTCTCCGGTGGTCCCCTGGCAGCGGAGTTTTTCGGCGAGCCGGTGAGCATTGCCTTGAGCAAGGCCAGGGCCGGCAATGCGCTCAGTATCCGCCAGTCCGGCTCGCTCCTGGTCCCCGAGGTTTTCGCCAGGGCAGGGCTTTCAACCGATTCCGGCTTTGGCCTGCAGGGCAAGCTGGACTATACGGCGCAACTGGATGTGGGGGCCCAGTCAACATCCGGCATTCGCGTGCGCTCGAGTCTTGAAGGCCTCGCGGTAGACTGGCCAGAACCGCTATCAAAAACAGCGAGTGAGGCCGCTCCATTGCGGGCGACCATCAATCCCTCTGCCACTGGCGGGCTTGGCATTAGCGGTGACTGGGAGAACCGCGCTACTTTCGACCTGTTGTGGAAGGAAACCGGGTTCGATCTGTCCCTCGGGCGCCTCTATCTTGGCACTCAGGTGCTGAACGACATCGATATCAACGCGCTCGACCTGGGGGACCGTTGGGTGGTTACCACCAGTTCACAACGTGCGGAAGGGCGACTGGTTTTGCCGCAGAACGGCGACATGGTAAAGGCCGATTTTGAGATCCTACGGCTCGTTCGCAGTGAGACACCCCGGGAGGAAACGCCCGAACTGCTCTCCCTGGAGGAACAGCTGGAAGCCTTCAGGGCACTGGATATGGGCAACTGGCCGGACATTGATGTATCTGTTGCTGAGCTTCAGTTGAACGAGGAATCCCTCGGCCAATGGGCCTTCCGGCTCCGTCCTGAACCGTTTCGGCTGCAAGTGAGCGATATTGAAGGTCGTCTTAATTCCCTGACTCTTTTGGGAGATATGACCTGGAGCATAGTCGGGGACCGTGAAACCAGCCGGTTTACAGGGTCAATCAACGGGGGTGCCCTGGCGGACCTGAACGAACTGCTGAACGCCGAGATGCCGGTCACCAACGAAGGCACCAACATCGAACTGGATCTGGACTGGCCGGGCCGCCCGGATGAATTTTCCATCCCGGAACTCAGTGGCTCAGTAAGCCTGAGGCTGGATGAGGGCGTGATCCTTGAGCGAAACAACACGGCCCAACTGTTCCGGGTTTTCAATCTGCTGAACTCCGACACCCTCTGGCGCCGGCTGAAGCTCGACTTCTCCGATCTGTATGAACGAGGCGTGGCCTTTGATGCGATCTCGGGCAAGGCACAGATCATAAATGGATTGCTGACCATGGATCCGGAGTTGCAGATTGTCGGCCCATCGGGCGCCTTCAAACTCAGCGGGACGACGGATATGTCCACAGAGCAACTGGATATGCGCCTCGTGGTTGTGTTACCCCTGACTCAGAATCTGCCGTTGGCTGCTTTGCTCATGGGCGCCGGCGCACCGATAGGCGGCGCATTGTTTGTGCTCGACAAGATTCTGGGCGATCCTCTGAGCAAGCTGACCAGCGCAACCTACAGTGTGACCGGCACATGGGATGAGCCGGCGGTGGATCTGCAACGGGTATTTGATACCGGTGAATAATTTTTCTGTTCGGCAATAGCGGAGGCAGTCATGAGCGAGCGTGTTTCCAACAGGGTCGCGGCCATTCAGATGGTCAGTGGTCACGATATCGAGGCCAATCTGGCCGAAGCGAAACGGCTGATGACCGAGGCTGCCGCACAGGGCGCCTCGGTCGCGGTGCTGCCGGAGAATTTCGCGGTTCTGTCGACTCGTCAGATGGTCGATTGTGGTCGCCAGGAAGCGGGCCCGGAGCCCGTGATAAGAAGCTTCCTTTCGGAGCAGGCCAAAAATCTGGGAATCTGGATTGTGGGTGGCTCAATGCCTGTGGCCAGGCGACCGGATGGTTCAGATATCGGCGATCGGGTCCGGGCGACCTGCCTGGTGTTTGACGACCAGGGTCAGGAAGTTGCCCGTTACGACAAGATCCACCTGTTCGATGCCATGGTTGAAGACGCCCATGGCCAATACCGGGAATCCGACACCTTTGAGCCGGGCGAGCAGGTGGTTACCGTGGACACGCCCGCCGGAAAGCTGGGCCTGGCTATCTGCTACGATTTGCGTTTCCCGGAACTGTTCCGGTTATTGCGAGAGCAGGAAGTGGACTGGATTTGCCTGCCGAGCGCCTTTACCTGGCAGACCGGTGATGCCCACTGGTATCCGTTGATTCGGGCGCGAGCCATTGAAAATCAGGTGTGGGTGGTGGCGCCGGGCCAGGGTGGCCAGAACAGCGAGCGCCGGCGCACCTATGGCCACAGTCTGATCTGTGATCCCTGGGGCAGGGTGGTGACGGAAATGGGCGAAGGGCCAGGCCTGGTTGCCGCCGAGCTGGATCTGGATCAGGTGGCGAATCTGCGCACTCGTATGCCGGTTTGGGGGCATCGTCGGCTCAAAGGCTGATTCACACGCTCACATGGCCTCGGCGTCGTCGATGCATTCCCGAAGATAGCGGAACAGTTTCCGGGCCTGGCCGGTGTTCTTCTGTTTCTCCTCATCCTTCCGGGCGTTGCGGGCAAGGTTGCGCAGATGCTGCATATCGGCGCTGGGGCAGTAGCTGAAGAATTCGCCAACGACTGAGTCGCCCTCGGCAATCATCCGGTCCCGCCAGCGCTCCGCCAGGTGATGCCTGCGGGTGTGTTCCTCGCTACCGGCATCAAAGGCGTCGATGGCTTTCGCCAGGGCCTCCGGGTCGTCTTCCTGGCGGATGACCTTGCCAATGTATTGCAGGTGCCGGCGCTTGGCCTCGTTCTGGCGGATACGCCGGGATTCCTCGATGGCAGCACGAAGGGTGTCGCTGATCGGCAGCGTCTCCAACTGATTATTGCTCAGGTCCAGCATTCGCTTGCCAAGATCCTGCAGGGCGTGCATTTCCCGTTTTAGCTGGGATTTGCTGGGGCCGTCGTATTCTGGTGTTTCGTTGTCGTGGTGCTCTTTCATAAATCCGACATCCGCTTAAGCATAGAAAATCGTAGCGAGGCCAAGAAAGGCCATAAACCCGACCACGTCCGTAACGGTCGTGAGAATCACGCTGCCCGCCAGGGCCGGGTCAATATTGCGCGATTTGAGAAACAGGGGCAGAACCGTGCCCACCAGCGCCGCAACAACCAGATTGATCACCAGCGCGGCGGCGATGATGGCACCGATCAGCACATCCCGGAACCAGAGCATGGCAGCACCCGCCACCACGGCAGCCCAGAGCAGGCCGTTCAGTATCCCCGACAGGAATTCCCGGTTCAGCAGCCAGCCCACGTTGACGCCGCTGATCTGGCCCACAGCCATGCCCCGAATCACCAGGGTCAGGGTCTGACTGCCGGCAATGCCGCCCATACTGGCGACAATTGGCATCAGCACCGCAAGCGCCACGACTTTCGCGATGGTGTCTTCAAACAGGCCGATCACGGCGGACGCGGTCAGGGCCGTAATCAGGTTGATGCCCAGCCAGACGGCGCGGCGCCGGGTAGTCTTCCACACGGGCGCAAAGGTGTCCTCGTCTTCATCCAGACCCGCCATACTCATCAGGGAGTGGTCGGCATCCTCCCGGATAACGTCAACCACGTCATCGATGGTGATGCGCCCCAGCAGTCGGCCTTCCTCATTCACCACCGGCGCCGAGATCAGGTCGTAGCGTTCAAACAATGTCGCTACCTTGGTGTCGGAGAGGCCTACGGGAATAGGCTCGATGTCGGTATCCATTACTTCCCGCACGGTGGAAGCGGGGTTGGATACCAGCATTTTGGTAATGGGCAGCATGCCAATGAAATCATCCCGCCGGCTGACCACGATCAGGCTGTCGGTCATCGGTGGCAGGGTTCTGTGCCGCCGCAGGTAACGCAGCACAACGTCAATACTGATGTCCGGGCGCACCGTAATGGTGTCCGTGTTCATCAGACCGCCGGCGGTGTCCTCCGGGTAGGAGAGCACTTCCTCCACCCGCTGACGGTCCTGCTCGTCCATGGTGTCCAGGACTTCCTGGATCACCGTATCCGGCAGTTGCTGCAGCAAGTCGGCCAGATCGTCCGACTCGAAATCCTCGATAATATCCGCCAGTTCCTGGGCGTTCAGCTGGCTCAGGAAGTAGCCACGGATATCGTCGCTCAGATACTGGAGTACTTCCCCTTCCAGCTGCTTGTCGACCAGGTTCCACAGCAAGGCACGCTGCCGCGGCGGGGAAGATTCCAGCAGATGGGCAATATCACTGGGGCTCAGGCCACCGTTCAGGATGCGGGCAACCTGCTTCAGTGCGCCACTGTCCAGGGCTTCGCTCAGGGAGCGAAGGCGCTGGCGGGCCTGGCTTTTTTCCAGTATATCGGTCATGTATTTATTCTACTCACCTTCGCCGAAATAGTCGTTGATCAGTTCCACCAGTGCCTCGACGGCTTCTTCCTCGTCCGGCCCTTCGGCAATAAGTTCCACATCGGTCCCTTTGCTGGCGGCCAGCATCATCACCTGCATGATGTTCTTTGCGTCCACATCCCGGCCCTTGCCACTGATTCGCACGCTGCTGTCAAACTCGGAGGCGGTGGCGACCAGCTTCGCAGTGGCGCGGGCGTGCAGGCCCAGCTTGTTGATAATCGTGATCGGGCGGCGAATCATGGTTCGATCAGATCTCTTCCCGGGTCTGCAGGTGTGGCAGCTCGGTATGGCGTACCTGCACATTGTTGTATTTTTGCCGGAAGTATTCACCCAACTGCTCGCACACATACACCGACCGGTGTTGGCCA